>Ga0207753_1000148_pt1 | contig 27994 bp, 38 predicted proteins | sample PonA233FremontCA_2_FD_187273 | JGI IMG/M metagenome (GOLD analysis project Ga0207753, IMG submission 187273) | Salt pond sediment microbial community from Fremont, CA, USA - Pond A23 Sediment 3 (SPAdes) | ecosystem: Environmental > Aquatic > Non-marine Saline and Alkaline > Saline | place: USA... | reverse complement strand
TACGGGTTCGTACGGACGCTAAACCTTGCTGGAGTACCGTTGAGCGGGCTTATTGACTGCTTCGCGGTCAACGTGTTTCGCTGAGTTATGCAAGAGCCTTTCAAACGGTCTCGGGCCCGGTTCTGCGAGGTCGCGCCCGAGTGGGGGCTTTTGACTCGCCGCGTCGTCTGGGCGTACCCCGCGACTCGGCTGCTCGTCGAGGAACTCCAGACGATGTTCGATGACGGGACCGGATCGCCCTCTCTCGCCGAGTTCGTCGAATGGCTCTTCACTCAGCACCCGACGTTCGCGATCGAACTGTTCGTCCGGGGGACCGGTGACGCCCGCGGCCGGGTGCTTGATGGATCAGGGAAGCTGCGAACTGACGCGCTTGAAGATGGTGCTATCTACCATTCTCCGACGGTGTTTCAATTAAAAGCGATGCTGTACCACGCCGGCATCGTGACCGAACGCGGCGCCGAGCCGAGTCGCCTGGATCCGACGACTGACTCTTGATCGCTCCGGGAGCCGGTGTCGGTTGGAGCCGGCGGGACGAGCGGATCTGTTGACAGGTCTTGAGGGGGGTGGCGGGAAATGAGGTCGGCCGACCGCCCCGATTTTTATCGCGCTCGGCCGTGGGCTCACACATGGACGAGGAACTGCCGGAGCCGGGGATCACCGCCAAGCGAACGTTTCGGGTCGAACCGCGACATGCGACGATTCTCTTCGGCGAGCAGGAGGAACCACCTGGGCTGCCGGCGGCCGCCGACGCGGCTCCGGGGGAGGCGATCGCGGTATTGGGAACGCCACGGCTGCTCGCCGAGGTGGAGTTTCTCGGCCGCGAGTCGCTCCGTGGGCGCCTCCCGGACGGAACCGGCGTGGTCGGCGTCGACGCCGACGTGACGCACAGACGGGCCGCCCCGGTCGGCGAGTCGGTCTCCGTGCGCACCGAGATCACTGACGTGACCGGCCGGACGATCACCGTCACAGGCGAACTCTCGTTCGCCGATTCCGGCGAGTCGATCGGCGACGCACGGAACCGCCTGCGAGTCGTGCGGCGTGCGGCGTTCTCCGAGCAGACCTCCTCACGATGACGGGCCCGACCATCGACCCAGCCGATATCGTTGGTGTGCGAGCCGAAAACGTTGTGCCTCGTCAACGAGATACTCACTCGTGGTCCCGTGGCCCGTCCGAGGCGTCCTGATCCCGCCCCCGATCCGCCGCTCCATCGAGCGTCATGTCGCCGCCGCCCACCCGCACGAGGCCGGCGGATTCCTTCGATGCGCTCGCTGCGGTGACCGACTCCGTGCCACCGGACACGTCCCAGTCGTTAACGACTCCCCGTCCCCGAGGCGCCGTTTTGAGACTACCGTCGACGACCGGGCGCCGCCGCCGCCACGCGTCTTTTATCACTCTCACACGACCCCCGAATCCATCTCCGGCCTGACGCCGGTCGACAGACGGTCCATCCCCGAACCCTTCGCTATCGTCGTCTTCGCGCCGCGGGAGGCGGCGTTGAGCTACCGGGCGTTTAAGCGCAACCTGCTCAGATGGCGTGAACTTCCCGTCGAGTCGAGTTCGACGCGGTCGCGGCTGCCCCGTCTCTGACCCGACTGTGCGGCCGGTCACCGGCGAATGCCGGACCGAAGCAGTGCTCTTGCTCACCAACAGTCCGGTACAATCATCCGTACGAGCGAGTCGTCGCCGTTCGTTTCGACGCTTCGGTGTACAAGGTGTATATACACACCCGCACAGACATCGATATTTCATGTGTACATCCTCGCTACACAAGTAAATATACAAATACAGGCCAGAGCTTTTCATTGATGAATGAATTTCCATCTATGTCGACAATATGCACGCGAAAAAACGGAATAATCCCGTCGAGATAGACAAATACCTAATAGATGCGCTCGGGCCGAAGGGGGAACGAAGCCAATGAGCGTCATCCTCTACGGGATCGCAGCCATCATCGTCACGATGTTGGGCATCGGGTTTTATGTCGCCCGAAAAGTCAAAGGCGACAGCGTCAATTACATCGTCGCCGGCCGGGGGCTCATTCTCCCGCTGGCGGCGGCGACGCTGATGGCTCAGTCGCTCGATTCGAACGCGACGCTCGGCAACACCGATCTGGTCGCTTCCTTTGGGTTCTGGGCCGGCGCTGCGCTACCGGTCGGCTTGGCGCTGTGTCTGTTCCTCACCGGCCTGTTCTTCGCAAAGCCGATGAACCGAATGAACCTCACGACGCTGCCGGACTTCTATCGGCGAAAGTACGGCCGGACCGCCGAGGTGCTCGCCAGCATCATTATGTCTATCGCCTACGCGTTCCTTCTGGCAGGGAACCTCGTCGCCGGTGGGTTCCTCTTCGAGATCTTCGTCGGGACGAGTTTCCAAGTCGGTGTGTTCCTTATCGCCGCGCTCGTCCTCGCCTACACAGTCGCTGGGGGGTTGTTCTCCGTCGCCTACACCGACTTCCTGCAGGCTGGCGTGGCATTCGTCGGATCGATCGCGCTCATCGTGTTTGTTACGACACAGTACGGGATCACTATCCCCGAGGGAATGGGACCGACGAACGTCGGCCAGTTGACCGACCCGAGCCAGGGTGCCTACATCAACCTCGCAACGATCGTTGCCCTCGGGTTGGGCGATATCGTCGCTATCGACTTCATGGAGCGGGTCTTCGCGGCTGATAGCCCCGAAACCGCACGGAAAGCGTGTTTCATCGGTGCGACCGGTACGCTCATCATCGGCGTCCCCTTCTCGGTCGTCGCGCTGTCGGCCAACCCGATCCTCGCCTCACTCGGTGTCGAAGCCGGCAACCAAGCTGTTCTCTATGCGCTGTTGCAGAACGCGGTGCCGCCGTGGCTTGGCGCACTCGTCATCGCCGGCATCCTTGCGGCGTCGTTCTCGACGAGCGACGGCGCAATCTTGGGCACCTCCGCGGTCATCGCCCGCAACATCGGGAACATCCGCGTCGACGAGAGCACGGCCGTTGCGACCGACGGCGGGTCGGACGACGACCTGCTCGACACCGAGAGCGATCGGCTGCTCACGGTCACCCGCCTGATGTCGATCCCGATCACGCTGCTCGGGATCTTCTTCGCAATCCGGGTCTCGGCCACCGGGATGTTGCTTGTGCTGGCTTTCGATATCATGCTTGCCGGGGCCTTCGTCCCGCTGGTGTTGGGGCTTTACTGGTCGGAGATGGCCAACACCCCCGCCGCGCTGGCGTCGATGGTCGGCGGCTCGGCGACGCGGCTGATCCTGTTCGTGCTTGTTCCGACGACGTACGCCTACGAGAACACGCTGTTGTACATCGAGAACGACATCTTCACCGCGTCCTTCGACGGACTACCGACGTTCATCGCGGCGGCCGTCAGCCTCGTCGCCTTTGTCGTCGTGGCCTACGCCACGAAGGACAGCTACGGCGTACGAGAACTCGACCCGGACGGACGGCGTACCGTCGTCGCGAGCGGCGAGAACGACGACGAGTGACCGGCCGATCCCGGTTCGAATTGGTTCGCTTATAGCGTATATATCTGTTTGAACATCCACCAAGAAGTTTATACGGGCGAGGAACGTGGCTTTCCATATCGAAATGGTATCGCATATTTTACTTCGGTGGTGTCGTCGATGAAGGGCGACGACCTGCGCATTCGTCGGAAAGCCCAGCAACTCGGCTCCTCGACGCTCGCCGTGACGGTGCCCGCAGAGTGGGCGCGCCATCATAACCTCGAGAAGGGCGACGAACTCATTGTCCAGCGGGACGAGAACGGCAACTCGTTGCTCGTCACCCCGGAGCGTCCCGCACTTATGGAGGCTGAGACCACTATCACCGCCGGGAAGATGAGCGCCGACGCGCTCTCGCGGGCGGTCGTCACACAGTACGTGCTCGGCCGGGGGTTCATTCGCATCGCGGCCGAAGACGGGCTCACCCCCGGTCAGTACGACGCTGTTCTTGACGCCGAACGCCGGCTGATGGGCCTCGGTGTCGTCGAGGAGTCGGCTACTCACATCACCATCCGCTGTTCTGTCGATCCCGACGACTTTGACCTGCCGACGCTGTTCGGCCGACTCGGACGGACCGAGGCGACGATCCGATCGAGCGCCATCGACGCCCTGCTGGAGGCCGACCCCGCGGCTGCCCGGCGCGCGCAAAACCGGAGCCCGCAACTCGAGAAACTGTTCTCGCTGTTTCTCAGGCTCGTGTTTACTACCTATCGGAATCCCCGCCTCAACCAGGCCGTCGGCGTCGGCACGGGCTTTCCACTCATCGGCTACCGATCTGCCGCACAGGACGTCGCCCTGATGGCCGGAATCGCGGACGATATCGCCTCGATCGCCGCCGATCGGGTGAACGAACCCCTGAGCGACGAGATCGCCGAGGGGATTGAGTCGGTCCACGTGGCTCTTGACGCGGCCGCCGAAACAGTCCGAGAGTCGGTCGTCGATCCGGAGTACGCCAGGGTGACAACGGCCCGCGAGCGGATCGACCGGTTTCACGATCGCTCGGCGGCCGCCATCGATCACCTCGAAGCCGAACGGCCGGGGCCGCTGCTCGCACTCCATCGAGTCCATCTTCTTCTCGAACGTAGCGCGCGCCATGCCGAGGACACGCTTGACGTGGCGACGCATCTCGCATTCAGGGAGAGCCCGGACATCGTGACGCGGAACGACCGGTGAACGGCCCCGGGCGCGTTCGACCCCGACACGGCCGGGCACTCGCCTGTACGGTGACGTATGCGCACCTTTTTGTGCTGGTACAAATAGAGCCATGTCGGACGTGGACCAATCGACGGACGACGACCGAACGACGACCCGGATGAGACGGAAGAGGAGTACCGGCTCCTCACCGAGTCGACCGACACGCTCCTGATCGAACTCGGCGAACAGTTTCGGGACGGCGAGGAACTGACGATCACCGCGGACGAGTGGGAACTCCCCTTCGCCTTCGGGACGCCGGTAGAATTGAAAATCGACTTCGACGGCGTCGGCGAGCCAGACCTCGAGATCGAAATCCAACCTCCGGGTCGATCGGACGAGTCGGCACCGACCGTCGAGTAGCGCAACGTCAACTCGTTGCGGCCCTTCACGTGGAGCGGGTGGCCCCCGTTTTGCGATCCCGGCTGGTGCCCTCCGTGATACTCCTCCGTTCGGAACGGTACCGCCTGACGAGCTGGAGTTCGTTGCAGACGTGATCAACGGGATGATTTGCCCGTCAAAAAGTGCGGATGTTCGGCGTTAGTCTCCGAACATCTGGCGCATCATCGGGTGCATCTCCATCATCTGCTCTTCGGCGATCTCCTCATAGAGCTTGTAGGTGATAGAGACGGTGAGCAGGAGTCCGGTCCCGGACACCTGTCCAATCGTGCCGAGCATGTTCGCCATGACAGCGAGCAGTCCGACGAGGGCACCGCCGATGACGGTGACCTGCGGGATATAGCGTTCGAGCACTTTTTCGGTGACGCCCGGCGACTGCCGGAAGCCGGGGATCTGCATCCCGGAGTTTTGGATCTGCCGCGCAGTCGCGCGCGGGCCCATGTCGGTCGTCTCGACCCAGAAGATGGCGAAGATGGCCCCGCCAACAATCATGAACGTCAGGTCAACGCCGACCCGGAGCATTATCTTCCAGGGTGCGGCGGCGGTCTCACCGAGCCACCACATCCAGTCCTGCGGGGAGTAGATGGGCGCGAGATAGTAGAACAGCCCGCCGGTCGGTTCGGCGAAACCGCCCTCGGTGCCGGCGTAATCACCAAGCAAAGCCGGCATCCCCGCCCATTGGGCGTTGAGAATGCGGCCAAGGAACTGGATATTCGCTTGCAGGGCTCGAACGAGGATCATCGGCAGGACGCTCGCGTAGATCAGCTTCACCGGGAAGCGACCGCGAGCGCCCTTCACGCGGGCGTGACTGAGCGGGATCTCCACCCGGACGGACTCCGCGTAGACGACAACCCCGAAGATGAGAAGCGTCGTGACCAACGCGAGCAACTCGCCGGGACCCAAGAACAGATCGAACAGGCCAGTCCGCGTCAACACCGGGCCCATCTCGACATCGCCGGTGAGGATGCCGACCCACCGCGGGAAGAAGCCGACGTATCCCGTGCCGAGGCCGTTCCAGGCGAAGAATCCGCCGATAAGCCGCTGGCTCACGCCGGCGATAATGAACAGCCCGATACCGCTCCCGACACCCCACTTGGAGATGATCTCGTCCATGTAGAGGATCAACATTCCGCCCATGAAGATCTGGAGGAACATGATCCACCCGAGCGCCGACGTCGAGATGCCGAGCGAGTTGGCGATCTGTGTGCTGGGTTGCAGGAAGCCGGCGAACACCATCGGCAGGGCGGTCAGCGTGGTCATCACAATGACGAGCAGCTTCTGGAGGCCCTGATACAGCGCCTGATCCCGAGGGTTCTCCTCCGTGTTCAGCCCCAGCAGGTCCGCCCCGCCGAGCAGCTGTAGCACGATCGACGCTGTGACGATCGGGCCGATCCCTACCTGCAGTATCGATCCCTGTGCGCCCGCGAGGATCGTCCGAAACTGCCCGAAGATATCGGAGTTCTGCCCGAGCCCGTAGATCCCGACGTTCGTCAGGAAAAAGTACAGCACGAGCACGCCCGCGGTCCAGCCGATCTTCCGCTTGAACGGAACGTGCTTGGCGGGCCGTTTGACGGCGGGCAGCCGCGTGAGTACCGGTTCGGCGGCCTCCTTCCAGCTCATTTACGCTTCCTCGTTGTCCTCGTCGGTTGTGTCTTTTTCGGCTTCAGCCTCGAGTTCCTCGCCCCGGTCCGAGAGGACGGCCTCGCCGCCAGCCGTCTCGAGCGCGTCGGTCGCGCTCTCGGAGAACGCGTCCGCGACGACCTCGAGTTCGTTGTACACCTGCCCCGCGCCAAGGATCTTCACGACGTCGGCCTCGTGGCCGTCGTCGACGAGGTCGCGGGCGTCGATCGCGTAGCCGTCGTCCGTCGCCTCGGCGACGCCGTCCTCGGCGAGGATCGCGATGTCCTCGTCGAGTTCGCGCAGGTTGACCGTCTCGATGTCCCGACGGGTCTTCTGGGGTCGCTTGAATCCGGATTTACCCAGCGGTTCGTGGTTGTGGAACTCGTGTTTGTCGCGGCCCGCGTTCCCACGGCCGCCGCGATGGCCGGCTCCGCGCCGGTTCTTGTGCGTGCCGCCGCCGTGCGTCCGGGAGCCGCGTTGTCGTCGTTTCTTGGAAGTCATTATCGCATCGCCTCCAGTAGTTCGTCGATCTCAGCTGTCGTATGTGGGCCGAGTTGTCCGCCCTCCGTGGTCGGATGTTTGATGCCGTCGTGACCGCCGCGAGGCGGGTGCAGCCGCAGCGTCGGGGCGAGCCCCTCGGCCTGCAGCGTCGTCTCCTCGTCGGCGAGCGCTTCGGCCAGCGCCCCGAGGTCGGCGTAGTCGGTGTGCTCCGCGATCCACGCATCGTCGACATCGGCGTCACCCTCTGCGGGTTCGCCGCGGGTTTCAAGCAGTAACGCGACGGTCTCGACCGAGGGCTCGCCGTGGGCGACCCAGTCGTTGACCTTCGTCACCATCCCCTCGTAGGTGTCTGTCTCCGGGATCAGCGTCGCGTGGTTGACGCGGTGGAGGTTGAGCATGCCGAGCGTGTCGTGGACGGCCTCGCTCTGATTCACCTCGCCGCGAAGCTGAACGATCGCTCTCATTCGTTCGCCTCCTGTCGGATCTTCCGGGTGTGTTCGGGCGTCCGAGACTCGGAGGCGTTCTGCAGGGCGTTGTACGTCGCCTTCGCCAGGTTGAGCGTCGTCCGGGTGTTACCGTGGGAGTTCGTCCAGGCGTCCTCGACGCCGGCGAGTTCGAGCACGTGTCGAACCGTCGGCGCCGCGGCAAGCCCGAGCCCGCGCGGTGCGGGTTCGAGTTCGACCTCGACGGAGCCGGCCTTGCCGGTCGTCCGTCGCATCAACGAGTTCCGCCCGCCCGGGCGGTCCTCCCAGGATCCCGAACCGAGCGGCACGTCGATGATATTCATCTTTGCGACCTCGATCGCCTTCTGGATTGCGCCGCCGACCTGATCGTCGCGGCCCTGCGCGTAGCCGACGTAGCCGTCGCGGTTCCCCACGACGACGACGCACCGGAACTTCACGCGCCGGCCCGAGTCGGTCATGCGCTGGACCATGTTGATGTCCAGCACCTCGTCTTCCAGCCCCGGCAGGAGCTGATCGACGATTTCCGGTTCCTTCAGCGGGAGCCCCGACTGCAGCGCGTCCTGCATCGAGGATACCTCGCCGTCTGCCACCTTCTGTCCGAGCCGCGTTCGCGGCTCCCATCCGTTGCTCATAATTCATCCTCCAGGCGCTCTCGCACCTCGTCAAAGTGGGCCGGAAGCTCCGTCGCGTCGAACTCGCCCGAGTAGAGACCCTCCTCAAGCGTCTCCGCGTAGTCGGCGATGTGACTCCCGCGAGTCCGCTGCCAATCGGCGAAGACGTCCTCGCTGTGCGGAATCTCCAGCCCCGCGTCGATTGCACCTTCCTGTACTCCGAACACCTTGTTGCCGGGCGTCGCGGTGTTGAGTCCGATATCGAGGACCGCCTCCTCGAGTCCCGCCTCGACCGCGCGCAGACCGGCCAGATAGCCGGTCAGGTACGCGGCGGGCAGGTTCCCCGTCGGGGCCTCCCAGCCAAACGCTGGGAGGTCCTCCGAGGTGGCCTCGACAACCGTCTCGTCGCCGTCGACGCCCGTCACGATCAGCTGCGCCCTGGTGTGGTTGTTGCTCTTGCGAGCAACCAGGCGTGGTTTGCCGGATTTCAGCAGGCGCAACCTCTGATGGTAGTCCGTTCGGGCCTCGCGGCGACGCCGCATCGGCACCGTGTATCGTGGTCCTGTCGCCATTATTGTTCTCCGTAGGTTTCCGTTATGTATCGGTTCAGGTCCGCGACGCTGTCGAACTCGCCACCGCTGGCCTGATCGTACAGTTCGCGATACTGTGACCTGTCTATCTCGCCGGTGTCGCGCAACTCGCGAAGCTCGCGGCGCTGTGCGCGGATCCGGCTCTGCCAGTCCTCCTTGTCGCTCTGCCGCCCGCCGGAGCGACCCTTCCGGGAGCCGTGTCCCTTCTGGTGTCCGTATGCGCGTTTCTCCTGTCGCTTTCGGGCCTGGCCGCGGGAGTTTCCGGTCGCAGTCTTGGCCTCGACGATCCCCGAATCGATCAACTCACGTACGTCGTCGCGCGTGATCGCGTCGGCAATCTCGGCCTGTTCGTCCGGATCGAACCGGACGCGGTTCTCCCCAACGTCGAGGATGTCCGCGGCGAGCCGCTTTTGTGCTTTCAGATCAGTCATTCCTCGACCTCCACTTCGACGTAGGTCGGATTGAGGACGCGGATGCCCGCCTCCTCGGCCTGCTCTTCGATGCGCTCGCGCTTGCGCGCGCCGACCGTCGAGCCGATTCGGACGGCCTCGCGGTCGCCGTCGACGCCCTCGAGATCGTCCGTATTCTCGGCGCGGACCTCCTCGAAACCGCTCGGGTGACGGCCGCGGACAGCCTTCGACGTCCGGTAGCCGGGCTTGACCTTCGGCCCTTTGCCATTGACGCCGCGGCGCTGCTTCGACAGCGCGCCGCGGGGGCGACGCCACGACTCCGGCGTCCGCTTTTTCATGTGGTAGTCCTGCCGATTAAACTGCGGATTGCCAACGCGTTTTCGCTGCGTGAGCAGCCGCTCTTCCTCCTTGGAGAGATCCGGGGTCTTGTCGGCCAGCCCTCGGGGTCGCAGTTCGGTCTCGACGTCCTCGTCGGCTTCCTCAGCCACCTCGGGCGTCTCGTCTTCGACCTCGGCCTCCGTCTCGGAAGCGACCTCGAGGTCGCCGACGTCGGCCTTGATACGGGCTGCAAGCGCGTTGCCGATCCCGTCGATATCTGCGAGTTCCTCTTGGGATAGCTCGCGGATATCGTCGACCGTCTCGACGTCCGCCTCACGGAGGCTCTCGGCTTTCGCATCACCGACGCCGCTGATGTCGGTCAGTGCCTCGTACTCGTTGTCTGGTTCCTCGTCGCTCATTAGACATCACCTCGGTCCGGCATCCCTGTGATGTAGACGCCGTCCTGGAAGACGCGCGTGTCCTTGTCAGGAACGCGCGTCAGTTGTTCGATGTCGGCCGCCGTCTGGCCGACGTCCTCGATGTTCGGGCCACGGATCGTTAGCTCCTCGCCGTCGACCGAAATCTCGGTATCGCCGCGGACGGGCGTCCGTCGCGGCGCCTTCTCGCCGAGGAAGTTCTCGATGACGACCTCGCTGTCCTGCACGGAGACCTGCATCGGGAAGTGAGAGTAAAACACCTCCATGTCGTACTCCCAGCCCTCTGTCACGCCGTGGATCATGTTCGCCACGTGGCTCTCGAAGGTTCCGACCGTCGAGTTGGTCTTTGCGTTCTCTTCGTGCGAAACGATGACGACCGCGTCAACAGTTTCAGCGTCGTCCTGTTCGGACTCCGTTGGAACGCCCTCGACCGACACCGAAATGTCGGGGTACCAGAGGCGTCGCGTGACGCTCCCTTTGGGTCCGTCGACCGTCAACTCGAGGTGGTCCATCGTCGCCGTGACTCCGTCCGGAATGTGGATTTCTCGTCGCATTGGTCAGAACACGTACGCGATTACCTGTCCACCGACGCCCTGTTCGCGGGCCTCGTAGTGGCTCATGACGCCGTGGCTGGTCGTGACGATGAGCGTCCCGTAGTCACGGGCGGGGAGGAACCGTTTCTCCCACTTCTCGAAGTCGTCCGCTCCCGCCGCGTAGCGGGGCTTGACCGTGCCACACTCGTTGATGGCGCCGTTTAGTTCGACCTCGAATCGCCCGGCTTTGCCGTCGTCGACGAACTGGAAGCCGCCGACGTACCCGCGGTCGTAAAAGACCTCGAGCACAGAGCCGATTTCGTTCGAGGCGGGCTGTATCGTCTGTTCGAGATGGCCGACGCTCTCGGCGTTGTCGAGTCCCGACAGCGCGCTGGCCAGTGGATCGTTGTCCGCCATGGTTAGCTATACTTCCTGAAGCCCATACCGCGTGCAATCTCGCGGAAGCACTGTCGGCACAGCCAGATGTCGTACTTGCCGACGAGTCCTTGCTCGCGCTCGCAGCGCTGGCACGCTTCGAGCTGGCCGGTCCGCTTTGCGGCCTGCTCGCCCGTCTGTTGTTCGGATTCTGATTCGCTCATTCTGTTTCCTCCGCTTTGACGTCGACATCGAACTTCGATTCGAGGAACGCGACCGCGTCCTCGGCTGTCAGCCGATGACCGGACGGGATCGCTCGGGCCATCTTGTTCCGTTTGCTGATTCGGTAACCGGGCCGAACCAGGTTGACTGTCACGTCAAGGCCGTAGATCCCGATCTCGGGGTCGTACTCTTGGTCCGGGAAGTCGGTGTGTTCCTCGACGCCGAAGCTGAAGTTGCCGGTCTTGTCGAACTGCGCCTCGTGCAGTTCGGCGAGCGGTAGCGCCGTCCCGAGGAACGCCTCTGCGTCCTCACCGCGCAACGTAACCTTCGTACCGATCGGATCGCCCTCACGGACGTTGAAATCTTGTATCGTCCGCTTCGCGGTGGTCCGAACCGGCTGTTGGCCCGCGACCTCGCCGATGATTTCCTCGGCCTGTGCGAGCGGCTCACCGCCTTGGCCGACGCCCATGTGGACGACGACCTTCTCGACGGTCGGCTCTCGCATCTCGTGGAACTCGCCCCCTTCGGACTCGGAGCTCATTCGTCTTCACCTCCGTCGGCGTCCGTCTCGTCCGCGTCCGCCACGTCAGTCTCGTCGGCATCCGCGTCGGCGTCGTCCGCATCGCCCGTGAAGTTCTCGTCGATGACGACGACGTACTCCTCGATCGTCTCGAAGCGTTCCTCGCCGCTTTCGGTCTCGATGAGAACGTTGTTCGGCGAGGAACCGGGTGTGACCTGGATCTCGTCTATCGTCCCGATCCGGCCCGCGTGGGCCCCGCTGACGGCCGTCACGAGTGCGCCCTCCTCGTAGGTGAAGTGGGCCACAATCTCGTTGCCGTCGTTCGAGACCACGATCGAGTCGTTGCCGTCGTAGGTCGTCGCGTCCTCGACGAGCAGTGTCTGCCCGTCGTGGAGCGTCAACTGGGTGTCGCCGCCCGGCACCTGCGCCTTGCCGGCGATCTTCCCGAGTTTCGATCCCGCCGACTCGGCGTCGATCGGGGTCAAAGAGAGCCGGCCGCCCTCGTCGGGAAACACGCGGTAGTACTCCTCACGCTCTCGGAAGGCCAGGATGTCGAACATCCCGATCGGCTGGCGCTCGTCGGAGATAGCCGTCCCGTTGACCAGGACGCTGTCCTGGCCGAGCGCGTAGCGCGCCTCCTTCTTCGAGTCGGCGTAGCCGAGCACGTCGCGCAGAACGATGAGCAGGGGGACCCCCGCCCCGCCGTGCGGACCCGCCGCGGCCTTCGTCGTGTACGTCTCCTCTTTCCGTTCGACCGGCCACGATTTCGGCACGGCCAGCCGTTTTTGATGTTTCGTCATTCGTCGTCCTCCTCGGCTTCGAGGCGCGCCTCGCGAACCTCGTCCTCAAGGTCGAGCTCCGTCACCTGGACGTTGCTCGCTTCGAGCGCACGGGGAACTTCCTCGCCGTCCGCCGTCTCGAGCGTCACGTCCTCGACGTTGATCTCCGCGTGGCGGAGGTTCACGTCGACGACCTCGCCCGTCTCGCCGGCGAAGTCGCCGCGTTGGACCTCGACCGTATCGCCCGCGTTGACGCGGACGCTCCGCTGGCCGTACTCCTCGCGGAGCTCCGACGACAGCGGTGCACGAACCTGCTTTTGTTTCTCGTGCAGCGGGGCGCGCTCCTGTCGATTGCGCTGTTTGGTTGGTTGTCGTGTCATAGCTATACGATCATCGTCGCCGTCGAGGCGATGGAGCCGAAGCGTTCGGCGACCTCTCTGGCGATCGGTCCTTTGAGTTCGGTTCCGCGGGGGTCTTCGTTCTCGTCGATGATGACGGCCGCGTTGTCTTCGAACTTCACGCGGGTGCCGTCGGGTCGTCGGATCGGCTTGCGCTGGCGGATGATGACCGCCTCAAGCACCTGCCGTCGCATCTCCGGCGTTCCCTTGGTGACCGAGACGGTCACCTTGTCACCGAGTCCCGCCTTCGGATGGCGGTTCTTGGTGCCGGAGTAGCCGGCCGTAGAGATGACTCGCAACTCGCGCGCGCCGGTGTTGTCGGCACACGTGATGAGCGAGCCCTTCTCCAATCCTTGCGTCACGTCGGCGTTGAGTGCCTCCATCAGGCATCAGCCTCCGTGACCTCGACCACGACGTGGCTCTTTGTCTTCGAGAGCGGTCGTGTCTCCGCGATCTTCACGTCGTCGCCAACGGTGAGCGGTTCCAGTACCCCCGGCACGTGCGCCGGAATCTTCGATCGTCGCTTCATCTGACGATCGTATTTGGGTACGTTCACCTCGTACTCCCGCTCGACGACGACGGTACGGTCCATGTCAGTCGAGACGACTGTCCCTTCGATGACCTGCCCGCGGACGGGCAACTCACCGTAGAAGGGACACGTCTCGTAGTCGTACTCCTCCGGGGTTTCGGGCTCCGGAGGCTGTGTTACGTCGAGTCCTATTGCCATAGTGAACCTCTGTGTGTTTCGCTGCGTCGGGCGGGTCGGGCGAGCAGTCGGTCGCCCTCGACGATCACGGCTCGCGGGCGCTGCCCGCTCTCGTTGTCCGAGGCGCGTAGCGCCCCACACTCCTCGAGCGCGAAGCGGAACGTCGTCCCCGCCTTCGGCACCTGTTTGACCCCATCGCTCGCCGCCACGAGCAACGTCCGCATCGTCTCGTCGCGAACGCGGCCGCTGATCCCGATCAGATCGGGATTCGACGCGGCCGTAACGGCCACGTCGAGGCCGGCAAGTTCGTGGCGGGCGAGCGTTTCGGGGGTCATTCCTCGAAGTCGCCCTCCTCTCGCTGTACCGTCTTCAGACGGGCGATCGTGCGTTTCAGCTCGCCGATCCGGCCCGGGTTCTCGGGGGCCCCACCGGCGGCCAGCACTGCCTTCTCGTTGAGCAGTTCCGTCTCGAGCTGTTCGAGTTCCGCCTCGCGTTCGGCGGGCGTCATGTCGCGGATCGCCTCGACGTGTAGGACAGCCATCGTTACTCAGCCTCCTCGTCGGATTCGTCCTCGCCTTCCATTTCACCGAGGAGCTCTTCTGCCTCGGCCTCGACATCCTCGTCGAGATCCTCGGGCTCGTCGGTGTCGACCTCGTCGGCCGCTGCCGGCGAATCGCCGGTCTCGCCATCGACGCTCTCGTCGACGATTTCCTCTTCAGGAACTTCCTCGACCGCCTCGGCCGTCTCCTCCTCGATGACCTCCTCGGGGTCGGCGCCAACCGATTCGGCGTCGGCCTCGTCGGGTTCTTCGAGGAGCTCCTCGACGTCGCCCTCGGGTTCCTGAATGAAGTCCTCGACCTCGATGTCCTCGTAGACCTCGAAATCGTCGGGGAGTTCCGCGTTCGGCGGAATGATCTTCACGCGCACGCCGATGGTGCCGAGTTTCATCACCGCGGTGCCGACACCGCTGTCGACGATCGTCTCGGCGGGTTCGCCGTTGTGCTTGATGTAGCCGCGGTTGAATTTCTCGACGCGGGAGCGTGCGCCCGTGACCTTTCCGCTCAGGATGATCTCGGCGCCTAACGCGCCCGAGTCCATGATCCGGTCGATGGTCGTGTGGCCGGCCTTCCGGAAGTACCAGCCACGTTCGAGGGCGTTCGCCAGCCGATCGGCGACGATCTGTGCGTTCAGATCCGGCTCGTCAACCTCTTGAACGTCGATCTGGGGGTCGTCGAGGTCGAAGTCCTCTTCGAGCGTCGTCGTGATCTTGCGGATGTTCTTGCCGCCCTTGCCGATAACCATCCCGGGCTTCTCTGCCTTCAGGACGATCTGTGTTCCCATCGGCGTCTTGGCGACATCCATGCCACCGTAGCCGGCGCGCGAGAGCTCTTCGGCGAAGAACTCGTCGATCTGGGTCCGCTGAAGTCCGTCCTCGATGAACTGGTGTTCGTCCGCCATTAGTCTTCATCCTCCCGTGCGAGCACGAGTTCGACGTCGACCTGCGGAGTGTTCCACTGCGAGGCGCGACCGAACGCTCGCGGTCTCTGGCCGGGAGACTCTCCGACCTTGTGGGCCGCGATGTGTTCGATCGCCATGTCCTCGCCGTCGAACCCCTGGTGGTCGGCGTTGTTGACGCCGTTCTCGAGGAGGTCGAGGAAAGCCTTCGAGGCCTTCTCGGGGTACCGGCCCGCGTCCCAGCCGTCGATGTCGTTACGATGGCCGACACCGCTGTTGTGGGATTTGAACGGGACGGACGTCTCGCCCTCGATGACCGACTCGAGGTAGGAGACGGCCTCGGCGGCCGTCTTGCCCTTGATCTCGCGTGCGATCTCCTTGCTGTGCTTGTGACTCATGTGACGCTCCCGAAGCATGGCTTTCGCCGTCTCGTCCGGGTCGGCGTCGACACTGTAGCTGATTCCCATAGTTATTTGAGCGGTACGAACTTCGAGGAGCGGGTCGCACCGATGCCGGCCTGTCCGTGTTCGACCGAGTTCCGCGTCAGTTGGAACTCGCCGAGGTAGTGGCCGATCATCTCCGGCTCTATCTCGACGCGTTCGAACGACTGGCCGTTGTGGACCGCGAACGTGAGCCCAACGAACACCGGGACGATCGGCATATCGCGCAGATGCGTCCGGATCGGGTTGTTCGCAGTTTCCTCTTCGCCCGCCTCGCGGGCTTTTTCGAGGAGCTTCTCCTGTTCGACGGAGAGGCCCCGCTTGATGGTTCGCCGCTGGCGTGCGGGAAGCAGTTCCGTGACCTCGTCGAGCGACAGTTCCTGCAGCTCGTCGAGCGTGTGACCACGATAGGTGAAATCACCCTCGTGGCCGATCTGGTATTCCGAACTCATTCTCGTCCTCCTTTCCCGCCACGGCCGGTCCGCTTGGAAGCGATGTCGCCGACCTTCCGGCCCGGCGGCGCGTCGCGGGAGATACTCTTGGGTTTGCCCGGGTGCTGTCGGCCGCCGCCACCGAATGGGTGGTCGACGGCGTTCATCGCGACACCGCGGACTCGCGGGTACTTGGTCCCGCGGGATTTCATCTTGTGGTGTTTGTTGCCGGCCTTGACAAACGGCTTCTCTGTTCGACCGCCGCCGGCGACCACGCCGACCGTGGCACGACACTCCGGCGATAGCCGGCGCATCTCGCCGCTCGGCAGTTCGACGACCGCGGCGTTGCGATCGTGGGTGAGAAGCGTCGCGCTCACGCCGGAGGCACGGGCGAACTTCCCGCCGTCGCCGGGCTGTCGCTCGACGTTACAGACGGGAACGCCCTCGGGGATCTCCGCGAGCGGCATCGTGTTCCCCGGTTTAATCTCCGCAGAGACGCCGATCTGGATCTCGTTGCCGACCGCCACGCCCTCGGGGGCGAGGACGAGGCGACGGTCGCCGTCGTCGAACTGCACGTCGGCCAGCGGCGCCGATCGGGCCGGGTCGTGTTCGATCCCGACGATCTCCCCGGTAACCATGTCGGTGTCCTCGACGTTTCGGTGCGAGAGGTTCGCCTTGTATCGGTGTGAGGGCGCACGGAACGTCGATGTCCCGCGACCACGTCGCTGACCTTGGATTCGTCGTCCCATTGTCAGAACACCCCGATTCGTGAAGCGACTTCCTGGGCGTCGTCGTCCGCCGAGAGGGTGACGGTCGCCTTCTTGTCGCCCTCCGTTCGAACCTGCGTGTTGACCGAGTCGACCGACACGTCGAACTGCGATTCGACGGCCTCGGCAATCTCGGGTTTGGTCGCCTCGGAATAGCAGACGAACTGTAGTTTGTTCTCGAAGTCCATGTCGTTCATTGCCTTCTCGGTGACGAGCGGATGTTTGATCGTCATCGCTCGGCCACCTCCTCGAGCGCGCTCTCGGTCCACAGCGTGAGCCGACCGGCGTCGGTGCCGGGAGCGAGGTCCTCCGTACTGACCTCGTCCGCGGTCGCGACGTCGGCGCCAGCCAGGTTGCGGGCCGCAAGCGAGGGCTCCTCGCTCGTCACGACGAGGATCGACTTCGGTTGCGTGTACTTCCGCCCGCGGGTCGTTCCGCGGCCGGCCCGGACCGTCTTGCCGTCCTCTGCGCGCCCGATGTCAGCGTAGACGCCCAGCGTTTTGAGGACCTCGACGGCCTCCTTTGTTTTGACGAGTTCCTCGAACTCGTCGCTCACGACGAGCGGGAGTTCGAGGTCGTCCTCAAACTCGTGGCCGCGAGCGGCGACCAGTTCACCGTCGGCGGTCGCGGCGATCGCGCTCCGCGTGGCGAGTTTGCGCTCCTTCGTGTTGATATCGAGTCCGCGGTCTTTCTCGGCCTTCGGCGGGTGGGCGGGGCGCCCGGAGACAGCTTGCGGCACCTCGCGTGCGCGCCCGTTCTGTCTCGGGACGTGTGCCATCCCGCGGCCGCTGCCTTGGGACTCCGCCGGGGTTCTGAGACCCGCGTACTCGTCGGTACCTGCGTCCTGCTGTCGGTTAGCCTGGGCGGCGAGCACCGCGCGCTTGATGAGGTCGGGCCGGAACGTCGTTTCGAAGACGGCCGGCAACTCAACCTCGCCCGCGTCGTCGCCATCCAGGTCGCGTACTGTTGCCTGCATGATTTATCCCTGATTGGAAGCGGTGGAGACGTACCGGACCTCGGGGTCGAGGCGCGGTTGGTCGGCCGGTCGCACCGCCGGGCGGAACCGAACGAGGCGCTTGCCGGGACCCGGAACGGAGCCCTTCACAAGGGCGTACGAACCGTCTACCTCGCCGTAGTTGACGAAGCCGCCGTCGGGTGTGACGTCTTCGTCACCAAGATCGACGAGCCGCTTGTTCAACTCGGTTCGCTGGTGGTAGCCGGTCTGTCCCTGCTGAGGGACCGTTGAGCGGACCCGCGATGGGTTCCACGGGCCGAGGTTGCCGATGCGTCGGCGCCAGCCCTGGCGGGCGTGTTTGCCCTTCCGCTTTTGAACGCCCCATCGCTTGACGGGACCCTGCGTTCCTTTGCCCTTCGTGATGCCCGCGACGTCGGCGTACTGGCCGGCGCGGAACACGTCGGTCGCGGCGTGTTCGCCCCCATCGTCGACGAGGTCGAACGCGAATTCGACTCGATCCGCAAGGGCGCCACCGCCGACGCGTGTCTCCATCACGTCGGGGCGCTTCTTCGGGACGCTCGAAAGCCCGCTCGGCAGCGTGTGGGTAATGACCCGCACGTCCGCGAGAGCACCCGCGTCGAGTGCGTCGCGGATCTGGCCTTCGGCGTCGCCGGACTGTTCGTCTGGGACGGAAAGCGCGCGACCGAGATCCTCGTGAACCTCGTCGGTCCAGGACTCGGTTAGCGGCCGCTTTCCGTACGGCGTGTCTTCGTAAGCTCGAACGGCGACAGCCCGCATGGGTGGCGTCTCGACGACGGTCACCGGAACGGTCTCCTCTTGCCCCTCTCGGGGGGAGTTGGGTTCGTCGTTGATCGTCACGACGTGGCTCATGCCGGCTTTATATCCGGCGAAGCCCTGTAACCCGGGTTGTCCCTCGTCGTCCGGCCAGGAGTTGAACCGCGGCACCTCGCTGGCCGCACGGCTGCGGGGGCTGAAGCCCATCGAGCCTTTTCGTGGTCTGCTTGGTTGTGGCATTTATCTCACTCCAGTGTGAGGGGCGCAAGCGTCGCGAACAGAGCTTCCTCCGTCCGGACGACCTCGCTACCCTGGTTCGGAACCGTATTGAGCCAAAGGTCGAACCGCGTGTTCGGTTCGTCGCCGATGGTCTCCGCGTGTGGCTCACAGCCGAGTATCTCCGGCAAGCCCCGTTCGGGGGCGCCGAAGGCGACCGTGAGTCCGTCGTCGGTCGTCTGCTCGGAGAGCTCCCCGAGCCGATCAACCGTTAATACCTCCCCGTGCCTGGACGCGGCAATTCGAATGCCAGCGTCCGGCCGGGCAAGGCAGTTGTCGATGGCCGCGCGCTCAACGGCGAACCCCGGTGGGGGTTCGGCCACGAGTTTCGCGCGAACCGGTTCTCGCGAAGAGACCCTGATGGTGACGCGTTCCCCGGCCGAAACCGCCATCGACGGCGGCACCGGCAGGGAGATCGGGTGTTGCAGTCCGCAATTGACCCGGACGCGCCCGTCAGATCCGACCTCGGTCACGATTCCCTGTCTTAACGACCCCGAACCATCCGATCCGGAGCCGGTCTGTGCACGGACACGAAGCGGCGGTAGGACACCGACGTACTCCAGTTCGTCCCGCTTGCCCCAGGCCTCCTTTCGGAGGTATGGGGGCGTAGCGGCGTACTCAAGCACTGTGCCGACGAACCCGTCGCCGAACCGGCCGTCGTCGCCCCCCCGATCGGGGTAGACGACGAGGCGGTCGACCCGAAAGACCGTCGCCGCGCGGGCGACGTAACCGAGTTTGCGAGTTGCCTCGCGTTTGTCCTCGGCTTCTCGGGTCAGAGACGACGGCACGAGCACGCTGTGCGTCATACCGTGTCGCTTCCGTGTCCGTTCACGAGACTGTGTCGATCATACCGAACCCACACTTAAAAGCAACGCGGTACGTGGCGGTTATGCGCTCTGTTGACAGGGATTTCGCGTGGAGCGTTCGCACTCGGCGGCCGCGCGTTCTTCCGCAAGCCTTTTATTCATCTCTCCGGTACGAGAAGTTGCGAAGGCGCGCTGGTAGTGTAGTGGTATCACGTGACCTTGCCATGGTCACAACCGGGGTTCAAATCCCCGCCAGCGCATTCCTCCGACGAGCAAACCGGTGAGCACCGCGAGCGCCAGCGAGGCCTCTTGAGCGTGAACGGGAAGCGATGGGGCGCGAATCGCATCCCGAACCCGTGACAGGTGGGCGAGGGGGGCCCGTTCAACGGAGTTCTGGGTAAGCGACTCACTCGATACCGAAGAGCGTCGACTGGAGCAGTCTACTCGAGATAGCCGAGAGTATCGAGGCGCTCTCTGAGTTCCCTATCGTTCTCGGCGGCGGTCTGGATGCGTTCGATCTGGCTCTCTTGGAAGTCGAGCAGTTGTAGCGCCGTCCGGAGTTTGTAGTTTGTCTCATCACCATCGACGTGTTCAAGCGCCGACTCCAACAGCGTGCGAATGGTTTCTATCGTCTCGTCGGGCGCATTTTTTACGTGGCGATATTCGGAATATAAACCTTGGTCTGATAGGAGACACCGGGGCGACTATCTTGCTTCGGGTCGATACAGAACCCATGACTGTCGTGGCACTCCTGAGCGTGGCACCGGTGATCGAGGACAGCATGGCAAGTGAGGTCGCGGCCGCTGTGGACGCGCTCGATGACTTCGACGTTGCCTACGAGACGAACCCGATGGGGACGGTGATCGAAGCCGACGACATCGACACGATCTTCGCTGCGGCGGGGGCGGCGCACAAAGCCGTCGACGCCGACCGCGTGAGCACGGTGCTGAAAATCGACGACAAGCGCGCGCACGAACTCCGCGCCCGTGAGAAGGTCGACGCCGTCGAGGACGAACTGGGTCGAGACCCAAAAAAGGAGCGATAGCGCAATCAACGGTAAGGAAAAGGCATATCCCCGGCCCCCCGTATCTTCGGGCATGAGCAGCCCCCCCGACGAGTACTATACGGACGACCGCTGGAACAACTGGTTGGACCGGCTCCGCGAGGAAAACATCGACCCCGAGAGCGACGACTCTGCGCGCTTGTTCTTCAATCTCTTGGATGACGCCACGATCGCCATCGCGAAGGTCATCACCGACTACGAGGACGGTGAACTCGATGCCGACGCCGCCGCGAAAGAACTCGGCCGCATTCGAGAAATCGTACTCTCGGAGGTCGAGATCGGCAACGAAGAGAAACTGACGCTCGTCGACGGGATTCAGACCTCGCTCGTCTGCGCCTTCTACACCGCCGAGGAGTACATCGTCGGCGGCCCCGCCGAGGAGGGAACAGTCGAGGAACACCTCCGCGCTGCCGCCGCGGCCGAAGCTGACGAGGAAGATCTCGATACCGCGCTCGCACACTGCGTCCAGGCCGGGACGCTCATCGTCGAGGGGGAGGAACTCGGCATGGACGTCGCCGAGGAGATCGAGTACGGCTTGGTCGCCGACTGGGTCAACGGCCTCGACTCGTTGGGGCGGGCGCTGGCCGACCCCGAACTGGTTGAGGAAGACGAATAGGGCGTACGTTTTTATTTACCAGTCGCGTTGTTCGGTCATGATGTTCGGACCCGACGAGCGCGCGCAGTCGACGCTGGTCGGATTTATTCTTCTGTTCGGCATTCTCGTCATCGCCTTCTCGTCGTATCAGGCGGTCGTCGTGCCGAACCAGAACGGCGAAGTGGAATTTAACCACTTTCAGGACATTCAGAACGATTTCACCGAGTTCCGGAGCACGCTGGTGAACTCAGTCGGAAGCAATGAAGAGCGTGCCGCCACCTTCAGACTCGGGACGCAGTATCCCGCCCGTTTGCTTGCGTTGAATCCGCCACCCGTCTCGGGGCAGTTGGAGACGATAGACGACGGAAATCGGAAAGTAGTGGTCAACTCGACCGACGGCGAAAATATAGCCACAGACGTATGTGGAACCGATACGCCGACAACCAACTCGCTACGATACACGCCCAGTTATAACGAGTATGGAAGCCCCAGAGCTGTTTCGTACGAAAACAGGTTCGTCGCTCGGGAGTTCAGAGATGGGAACGTGTACGATGAGCAACGGCTGATCCGTGAGTCGGCGGATGGCTCCCCACGTATCGACCTCTTGTTGTTGAACGGATCGGTATCTCGGGCTAGCCAGGAGTCGTACTCTTTCGATATCAACGCCAGCGGACAAAACGAGACTACAGGGACACGGAATGTTGATACTATTATTATTCCAAGCCAATACAGCGCCGACGAGTGGAACAGCACAATCCTTGGCGACAGGGCTAATAGCGTGAGTAAATCCGGAGGGCGGGTTACGATTGATCTCAGAGACGACGAATACAGGGTTTCGTGTGCGGTGGTGGGGCTTGATACCGACCCAGCGTTTGGACCAAGTGATATCGCTGATAGCAATAGCGGACAAAACGATACTGGAATAACTCCGTTTAATCCGACAGATGTTATTCTTGAAAACGTGAGAAGCGGCGAAGATATAGAACTTGACTTTAATACTTCAGACGAGATTGCGACTGTTGTACAGGCCAGAATTAATTTCTATAGATCCCAGGGCAACGGTAATAATCCAGTAAATGCTGATTTATATAACAATGGGCCGTCTCTTGCTACGATTAAAATCGGCGGAGAATTTAAATCTCTCAATACCTCTGTAGATATAGATCAAAGTGGTACTACGATCAGGCTTGATTTTAGTGGTAGTACAAACCCGAATGAGTGGTTTGTGTTAACATTAAGATTTGACGAGGTCAGTTCCAAACAATATTTCGTCGCTTTTCCTTAATAAGTAATAAGTATAATCAGATAATATTCTAAGATGATAGCTATAATATTAATGAAGTGCAGAATAGGGGCATTTGAGGTCATGGTAGTTAGTATGCGTTGACTACCAGTAATATTGAATGAATTGAGTTAATTCGACAATCGACGAACTAGCCACCGACAATAACTTATATCACGCCGCCGATTGCTCCGACATGGCACGCGTAGGCATTGACGCCGTCGAGATCCGAACGGGCAAACTCAAACTCGATCTCGCGGAGACATTCGCAGCTGAGATGGGCGACGCGCCCGAAAAGTACACGAAGGGACTCGGCCTCTATGCCAGTTCCTTCCCGGACACCTATGAGGACATCGTCACGATGGGCGCGAACGCCGCCCACCGGCTGATGGAGCGAAAGGGTCTCGGCTTGGACGACATCGGTCGAATCGATGTCGCCACGGAGTCGGCGTTCGACCACTCCAAGCCCGTCTCGACGTACATCGGCGGCTGTCTTGAGCAGGTCTTCGAGGGCGACCTCCATCACGCCAACAAGGGCGAGCGGAAGTTCGCCTGCGTCTCGGGGACCCAAAGCGTCGACGACGCGTACAACTGGATCCAAGCGGGGCGCAATCGCGGTCGAGCCGCGCTCGTCATCGCGACCGACACCGCGCTGTACGCCCGCGATGACCCGGGCGAGGCGACTCAGGGTGCGGGTGCGGTGGCGATGCTGATCGACGAGGACCCGGACCTGGTCGAACTCTCGAACGCACAGGGATACGGCTCGGCAGACGAGACGGACTTCCTGAAGCCCCAACAGCAGTTCCCGAGCGTCGACGGCAAGCGCTCGGTGAAGGTGTATCTGGCGCGAATGCGTGAGGCGCTTGTCGACTACGAGCGCGTCGGCGGCGAGATCCATCCCGACGACTTCCGGCTCGGCCCGTTCCACACCCCTTTCCCCGGAATGGTTCAAAAGGCCGCGGTGCTCGCGTACCGGCACATCACCCGCGGCACGGACATCGAGGACGAACTCGCCGCCGAGATCGGCCGTCAGCCGCGGCCGGAGGGCTTCGACGACGACGAGGCGTACATGGATGCGCTCTCGGAGTACACCGACGCGCTCAAAGAAACAGACCGGTACCAGTCGTGGTACGACCGGACCATCGACCCGACACTCGACATCTCCCGACACGTCGGCAACTGGTACACCGGGTCGGTCCACGTCGCCCGGATCGCCGGGATCAAGGCCCTCGCCGAGGCCGGCGAGGACGCCGTCGGCGAACGGCTGCTAGTCGGGTCGTACGGCTCCGGCGCCCAAGCCGAGATGCACGTCGAGACGATACAGGAGGACTGGCAGCGGGAGATCGAGGCGCTCGACATCGACGAGCAACTCGAGGCCCGCTACGATCTCACCTTCGAGGAATACGAGGACGTACACGACGCTCACAACTTCGACGAGGAATCGAGCGTTGAGGAGTTCACCGTCCCCGAGGCCGAGTTCGCATTCGACGGCTGGGGCCGGATGGGCGAGCGGAAGTATCGGTACGTCGAGTAAGAGCTTTAGTCGGCCGCAGAGACTTCGCCCCCGGCATCAGTGCGCGATTCACTGGTTTCCGACCGCATCGTCGCACCCGCATCGAGTGCGATGAGCCCAAAGCCGACCTTCGTGACGAGGTCGAGATACGCGACCAGCGCGACCTCAACCGTCAGCGTCAATAGCCCGACTCCGGCGGAGCCAAGCACCCACAGCAGCGGGTAGATCGCCCAGAGAATAATCGTCAGGTTGCGGAGCCGGACGTATAGCGACAGTTCTCCGCCGGATCCGGTCGACGCCGTGGCGGTCGCTGGCCCAACAAGATAGTACACCAGAGCGACGAACGCGATGGCACCGACGCCGAACAGCGCGAACCGCCCGGCACCCGGAAGCATCGCCGCCGCGAACCCGAACGTCATCACAACTGTGTCGAGCGTCAGGACGACAGCAAACTGTCGACGGTCGAGCCCGGCAAGCATCCCGAGGAACAACACGATGAGCGGCGTGGTGAGGATCCAATCGATATATCTGGGGACGAAGATCGTCCGGCCGTCGAAGGCGACCCACCCGAGGCCGAGCGCCATGATCGTGTAGGCGACCGCAGCCATACCGCTAATACCGATCAGCGTCAGGTAGTATCGACGTTCGCTTCCCGTGGTTCCGCGGCCGCCCCACGCGAACGCGGCGGTTCCGAGAGCCATCCCAACCGCTCCGAGCCAAAATAGCGATTTGAGTTCGAGCATGATCAGTCGTCCCCCGCGGCGATAGCGTTCCGACTGTCGCTCATTTCCGCCGACCGCTCAACGTTAGTTTCGCGTAGCGTCGACGAGAGCGTGTCGGCCCGTTCGGAGAGTCCGTCGATCAGATCGAACACCTCTTGGACGGCCTCAGTCTGTTCCTCCGTTGTCTCGGCGGCAAGCCCCGAGTCGGCTGCCGTCTGCTGAGAGGTCGTAGCGACATCGTCAACCATGGTTGTCGCCTCACTCGCCGCCTCGGCCTGCGTGTCTGTTGACCGGTTGATCTCTTGGATACTGTCGTTCGCGTGCTCGACGCTGTCGACGACGCGATCTAGAGCATTGACCGTCTCCTCGACGGTTTCGACGCCTTCGGAGACGCGTTCGCTTGTCTCGCGGATGTCCTCGACTGTCGTCTGGGTCCGGTCTTGAACCGTCCCGACGAGGTCGTCGATCTCTTCGGTCGCATCCTTCGTCTCTTCAGCGAGTTGTTTGACCTCGTTTGCGACCACCGCGAAGCCCTCGCTGCCCCCATCGGCGCGCGCGGCCTCGATGGAGGCGTTCAACGCGAGAATGTTGGTTTGTTCGGCGATGTCGGCAATCATGCCGGAGATCTCCCCGACCTCCCGGACGTCTTCGTTGAGCGTCTCCATCGACTCGACAGCCTCCTGAGTTCGGGACTCGATCCGGCTCATCTCGTCGATGGCTTTCTCGGCCGTCTCACGACCGGATTCGCCTGTCGCGGCGGCATCACGGACCGTCTCGGCGATCTCGTCCGCACTCGCGGCGACCTGTTCGGTCGTTGCGGACACGTCGTCCATCTCCATCGCGATCCGCTGGATCGTCTCGGTCTGTTCGGCCGCCGCCGCCGAGATGTCCTGGACGGATTCGTTGACCTCGCCGCTCGCGTCCATCACCGCCTCGGCGTTTTCGCGCACGGAGTCGGCCCCCTCGGACACCTCGTCGGCGAAACGTTCGATCCGCCCCACCAGTTCCTCGATCCCGTCCATCATGCCGTTGAACGATGCCGCGATAGACCGCATCGCCTCGTTCTCGGTTTCCGCCTCAAGCCGCTGGGTGAGATCGCCCGCCTCACACCGTTCCATCACCGCCCCGAAGCGTTCGGCCTCAGCGTTGAGTTCGTCGTTCATCCGCTCGGCGCGTTCCTGTGCGTCCTCGGCCCGCGATCGCTCGGTTTCGGCTTCTTTGAGTGACTCCCTGACCGAGCGGCGCATCCCGTCGAAGGATGCGTAGAGGTCGCCGATCTCATCTTCGCGGGGCGTCTCAAGCTTGACATCGAGTTCGCCCCTGCCCATCCGGGTCGCTTTTGTGGAGAGGACCGACAGAGACGCGGCAGTGTCGCTGCCGAGCGTCGCCGCGACGAACCCAAGATTGATTATCATGAGCAATATCAACCCGAGTATCGCAGAGACGGCCGCCGCCCGGACCGCACCCGGGTCGCCGGTTGCCGCTGCAGCTGTTACTTCGCCATACGCGAGCGCCCCGAACAGGAGCGTCAGACCGCCGACGAAAGCGAATGCCGCACCCATCTTTCCCGTGTAACTCCGGCGGACACGGGACGGGACAAACAGATTCGATAATTTCAAACCCATGTCATATAGATGCAATCCAGAATATATAATATCCTCAGATAAAATCGAGAACCGAAACGCAATAATTTAATCCAACGCACGACTGAACGCGTCGTCTTTGATGACGAAATTCCGGGTCAGGTATGTGAACTCCCCCGCCCTGTTCGCGCTGACGCGCTTGCTGAGGGCGGGGTTTCCCGCTTCGATGACGCGCTTTGCAGATACAGGCGTATTCACAGCGAGCGCAGTCTCCACAGGCGTTGACGAACCGTGCTGCGATTCGTTCGCACGCCAGAAATCGGAGATTCCTGGGGACGTTTCTTCGGAGTGTCCCACTTCAAGTTGCTCGACGGGGAAGTTCCGCGGGACAGCGCACGCTTTTTGTCGCGTTTGAACGCTGTCCGTGTCCGTCAACTTCGCAAGGAGCGAATCGTTCCGCGTGGAACGACGAGCGAGTCGAAGCTGACAGGTCGGAACGCCCATCTTGGCCGATAATTCGGCGTTCAGTAATATAACTGCTTGCGGGGGCCTGTGGGTCGGCGATAGAAGATGAAAGGGAGACGATGACGGCGCTGTATCCCCACCCTATTCTGTTCCTCGTCCGCTAGCGCGGACTGCGGTACTCATTGCGGGTGGGGGCTTAGCGCCTGTATCAAGCTAAAACAGCGCGCAATGAACAGTATGATCTCTATTTGACCTTTGGTGTATCTTATTATCAGTGCCTCTGAACACGCAACTGACACACTATGTCCGGTACCGAATCGCTTCTCCGGAGCGTTCCTCGACGGTGGAGATACGCTGTTATCGGTGGGATGCTTGCCCTCCCGGCCACTGCCTTCGGGTACTGGCAGACAGGATCCGAACTGTCACTCTCCCCCGTACTCTGTGGGGGGCTTCTCGCCGGATATCTGGCGGAACGACGGATCGGTGAGAGTCACGGTGTCGGCATCCGTACTGGACTGATCGGAGGAAGTCCAGTGGTCTGGATACTTTTTGATGTTTTATCTATGGCATCGGCGTTGGCCGGTCCGGTATGGTTCGTCACTGGAGCAACTCTTCTCACAGTCGTCGTGGTCGCCGCCTTCGGATTCGGGTTGGCTGCGCTCTTCGGTACCGTCGGGGCAAAAATCGGGAGTTGGCTGGCCCGAAAGCAGCCTGGCCGGTCGACATCTGGGTCGATAGGGTAATCTATCCGATTATTTATTTTGAAACGACGGGGGCAGGTCGCAGATACCGACGGAAGGCGGCGCGATTATGCCTCGCCGAGCCTGCTACTCAAATAGCCCCTCCTCGTGAAACCCGGCCATCAGATCGTCAATGAGATCGGTAGCCGTCTCGTAGGGGTAGTCCTGATATTCGGCATACGTTGCTCCGAGATCCATCACTGCAACTGTCACGTCACCCGCCTCGAACGTCGTTGCCGGTCCGTCCGGAAGCACTGGCACCAGTTCCATTGGGTCTTCAACGGGGAAGTCTGCAGCAGTAAAGACAGCCTCTAGTTCCTGTCTGAGCATCTCGGCTTCTTTCGAAGTCATAGTGTTTCCTTCGGTGATAGAAATAAAAGAGTTATGCGAGACCCTACCCCCCCTCATTTGTTGGGGGTTTTATAGGTGGAACAGGCGTAATATCACGCCGTTCACGGCGTGGATACGCGCCGTCACAGCGGCAATTCCCGAACGTTTTTGTTGAACATCGACGTATCTGTACGTGTCGGCGCATCGGTTACG
>Ga0207753_1000147_pt1 | contig 28031 bp, 26 predicted proteins | sample PonA233FremontCA_2_FD_187273 | JGI IMG/M metagenome (GOLD analysis project Ga0207753, IMG submission 187273) | Salt pond sediment microbial community from Fremont, CA, USA - Pond A23 Sediment 3 (SPAdes) | ecosystem: Environmental > Aquatic > Non-marine Saline and Alkaline > Saline | place: USA... | reverse complement strand
GTTCGATCTGGAGAAGACGGCACACTGCTTTTTCGAGCACGTCTACTTCGCGCGTCCGGACTCGATCATCGACGAGAAACTCGTCTACGAGGTCCGGCGCGATCTGGGTCGCAAACTCTGGGAGGAATCCGGTATCGAGACCGACGTCGTGATGCCGGTGCCCGACTCCGGTCGCTCGTTTGCCTCCGGCTACGCCGAGGCAGCCGCCGAAGACGGCGCACGCACCGAGTTCGCCGAGGGGCTGATGAAAAACCGGTACGTCGGTCGCACCTTCATCATGCCCACGCAGGACGAACGCGAGCGGGCAGTCCGGCTGAAGCTCAACCCGATCAGATCGACGATCGAGGGCCGTACCGTGACGCTGATCGACGATTCGATCGTCCGCGGGACGACGTCGACACAACTGGTCGAGTTGCTCCGCGATGCGGGCGCCGAAGAGATCCACGTCCGGATCGGCTCGCCGAAGATCATCGCCCCGTGTTATCTCGGGATCGACATGGCGAGCCGTGACGAACTGATCGCCGCCGACAGAACGACCGAGGATATCCGCGAGGAGATCGGCGCAGACAGCCTCTCCTATCTCTCGATCGAGTCCATTACCGAGGCGCTAGACAACGATTACGACGAACTCTGTCTGGGCTGTGTCACCGGTGAGTACCCCTACGATGTCGAGGGTGAGAAAACCGACCGTGACGTCACGCGGCCGGCGATCGGCGAACAGCAAAGCGCCGACTAACTCTGCCGGCCGACTGGTGCTCTTCTACCCGTCTCGACCCCGAGTGGCGTCGCTGACGCCAGCCGACGCTGCCGAGGCAGTCGGCAGTTCGAGACAGAACGTCGCACCGCTTCCCGTCGCTTCGAGCGAGAGGTGGCCATCGTACCGTCCGACGATCAGCGAGACGAAGTAGAGCCCGAGCCCATCCCCCTCACTCTCCAGCCCCCGGGTGTTCGGTTCGAACAGATCGCCGCGGGGAGTGTCGACGCCCGGCCCGTCGTCGGACACCTTGACTGTGACGGTTCCTGAGTGCGCCGTCGCCGTGACGGTCACCCTTCCGTCAGCGTGGATCACGCTGTTTTCGAACAGTTCCGCGAAGGCGAGATGAAGTTGCTCGTGGGCGCGGACAGTGAGTCCCTCTGTCCCCTCGAATTCGGCCCGAAACTCCGGGTAGGCGTTCTGTGTTCTCTCTTGTGCCCACTGTAAGGCTATCTCTAGGTCTATCTCGCAGTGCTCCGAACCGTGTGCGAGGATGTCGACGAGTGTCTCGATCCGATCGACTGTCCGCTCCATGTGCTCGCAGTGGTCGAGGATCGGTCCTGTCCCGGCTTCAGTCTCGATTTTTCCGGTCTCGAGTAACTGCGCGCGCCCGCTGATCGTGCTCAGATCGTTGAGGATCTGGTGGCGCAGGATCCCCGTCAGCGAGGAGAGTGTCTCCTGTTGCTCGTCCAGGGTCTCGCGGCGTGCACGCTCACGGCCCGCGCGTCGCGCCAGCCCCTGCGCCCGGACGTTGTAGTAGCCGACAACTGCGCCGAACAGCGCACCGATCGCCAGCAGCGAGAGGAACACAAAGGCACCCTCGAAGGGGCTCCCGACAGTCGGGAGTACGACAGCGCCCCAGCCACCGACGACAGCCAGGACGAGGACGCCCAGACTCATCCAGCCGAGAATGAGGCTCATCTGCTCGCCATCCTGGACCACGAGTGCGATCCGCGCGCCAGCACCGATCAGACAGAGACAGGCGACGACGAGGGCACTGCCCTGGCGCAGTTCGTCGCCCGTCAACTGGCCGTCCAGAAGCAGCGACCCGGCCCCGACGGCGAGTATGACGGTCCCGATGACACTGATCGAGTACCGCCACCAGTCGCCGACCAGAAGTTCCCGGAGTCCCGCAGTCATACTGGGTACGGTAGGACACCGGGAAAAATAAGCGTGTCACCCGCTGCTTCAGCTGGTAAGCCAATATTTCGTCTCCCCCGCAGATCGTAGGTTAAACATAACTGTGAAAAAACATAACCAAAGAAACAGTAAATAGGTTTATTACATCGGCAACTCCCAATTGCACACATGAGTGATTCACAGGCGTACGAGGAGGTCACTGTCACAGTGGAAGGTGTGACAGTCGTCAAACGGTTCGAGGAGGACGAGTTTCCCGTTCCGGCAATCGCATTCGAGTTCGACTCTGCCCGAGAGGAGGCCGTCACAGTCCGAATGAGCGATTCGGTACCCGAGGGCATCGAAGTCGAGGATCTCGGCTTCCATCCGGAGTACGGCAGCGAGTTCTGGACCATCGACGACGACACGATCACCTTCGAGCGAGAACTCGAAGCCGGCGGCTCGTATACGACCGTCTACGGCATCCGCGCGACAGGGAGCGACAACGTCAAGCAGTTCCTGACCGAGCCAGTCATCGAGGAGGTCGAACCGCCACTGCCCGAGGGTGAGTCGGTCGACGAGGGAGACGTCATCCCGGAGAGTGACGACGACGTCGTCAAAGATGCGATCACAGGAGACGGTGAAATACCCGGCCTGGAAGACGAAGACGAGGACGAAGACGAGGGAGAAGACGTGACCCTGGAACTCAACGACCCGAACAACGAGGGGCAGGCCGAGGCAGACGGCTCTGCCGACGGCGACGGTAACACTGTCGCGCTCGAAAACGGCAGTCTCGCCGGCGCACTGGCGACCGAGATCCGCGAACAGAACGTCTCCGGCGAGGATCTGAAACTGCTCCGGCGTGCGCTCGACGTCGCCGCGAAAAACGACGGCGTCAACGAGGCCCGGATCGAACAGCTCCAGAGTGACATCTCTGATCTGCGTGCGTACACGGGTGCACTCGAGGAGTTCCTCGAGGAGAACGGGACGGGCGACGAGATGATCCGGGAGTTCAAAACAGAGCTCGAATCGTTCGACGACCGCCTCAACTCCGTCCAGTCGGAGATCGAATCCAACAGCGAGCAGGTCGAATCGATCGGCGAAACCGTCTCACAGGTCGACGAGGAGATGGATTCCCTCGACGAAACCGTCTCGCAGGTCGACGAAGAGGTGAACTCCCTCGGCGAGGAGGTCCAGTCGGTCAGCGGTGAGATGGATTCAGTCAAAGACGAGGTCGACAGCGTCAGCGGGCACCTCGACGAACTCGACTCCTCGATCGACGGGATCGAAGCCGAGATCGACGAACTCGAAGGAAAGATTACGGACGGCGATATCGCGTCCCAGGTCGACGAGATCCAAGAGCAACTCGACGATCTCCAGGCCTGGCAGGAACAGATCAAGGAAACGTTCGGCGGGTAAGATTGTACACCTGACGGACCCGGAAACGGCTGGATTCTTATATCCGGGCGTCTGACACCAACCCAATGAGCGTCACGAACAGGGTGAGCCAGCGATGAGCGATTCGACCGACAAGGTCAGAGCCTACACCGTTCGACTGGAACTGGTCGACCGGCCGGGGGAGTTGCTTCGCGCACTCGAACCGATCGCAGACCAGGGCGGCAATCTCCTCTCTATTTTCCACGAACGGGGTAATCTGACACCGCGGGGCCACATCCCCGTCGAGGTGGATCTCGAAGCCAACACCGAGCAGTTCGACGAGATCGTCGCTGCGCTGCAGGAGGAGGGGATCAACGTCATCCAGGCCGGCGCAGAGCGGTACAGCGAAGAGATCGTGATCATCCTCGTCGGCCATCTCGTCGATACGGATCTCTCGCATACACTCTCTTTACTGCAAGAGGAGACGGGTACGTCAGTCAGGGACTTCTCGCTGTCTGCGCCCGAGGGCGAAAGCGGCGAGTCCAGCGCACGACTCCGCCTCGCAACACAGAGCGGCCAGGTCGAGGACGTGCTCGGGACGGTCAGGGAGATTGCCGGGGAGAAGGATCTCCGTGTCGTCGAACCACTCGCTGGAGGTGAGGCATGAAACTCGCAGTCGTGGGCGCGGGCGCGGTCGGTTCTTCGGTCGTCGAACTCGCCGGCGAGTACGGCCACACAGTCACTGCGCTCGCGGACTCCCAGAGTGCTGCGGTCGATGCAGCGGGGATCGACGTAGAGGCTGTGCTCGAACACAAACGAACCGAGGGTGTCGTCGGTGCCGAGGCCAAGACCGCGGCACTGGATGCGGAGTACGACGTGCTCGTCGAGGCGACACCGACGACACTCGGCGACGCGGAACCCGGCTTCGGGCACGTCGAGACGGCGCTGGAACGTGACCGACACGTCGTCCTCGCGAACAAGGGACCAGTTGCCGAACGCTACGGCGAACTACAGGCCCTCGCAGCGGCGAGCGACGGCGAGATCCGCTTCGAGGCGACCGTCGGCGGCGCGATCCCCATTCTGTCGACGATCACCGATTTCGACGCGAAACATATCACCGCCGTGCGGGGTGTACTGAACGGGACTGCGAACTTCATTCTCTCGCGGATGGCCGCAGAGGGGCTCGGATACGAGCACGTCCTCGCCGAGGCCCAGGATCTCGGCGTCGCGGAAGCCGACCCGACCTTCGACGTGGAGGGCACTGACGCGGCGCTGAAGTGTGTCATCATCGCGAACGTGCTCGCGGAGGGCGAACACGAGTACACGCTCGACGATGCGACAGTCGAGGGCATCCACGAACTCCCGGCCAGCGCACTCGAACTGGCGAAAGCCGACGGCCGGACGATCCGGCTGATCGGCGAGGTCAGTTCTGATACGGTTCGCGTCAGCCCGCGGCTGGTCCCCAAAGACAGCGCGCTCGCGGTCACCGGCACGCGAAACATCGTCCAGTTAGAGACGACACACGCCGGGCGACTCAACATCTCCGGGCGCGGTGCGGGCGGTCCGGAGACCGCATCTGCTATTTTCGCCGATATCGGTCGGCTGGGCAGCAGGTAACAGCCGACTACGGTAGTGGTGTTTTGTAGGATATCTAACTCCCTGCTGTCAGGAACCCCCGACCAGTGCTCCGGAGAGCACCAAAACCGACTGACGGGGCCCGATCTATCGCCCGTGAGAGTAGCTAACAAAACCACCGGACGGCGTTGAGATTGCTATCGAAATGATTTTATGAACAACCACGTAAAGAATCCGATATAGCGCCTCTGCGCGTGAGAAAAAATGAGTGAGGACAAACCACATCAGAACTTGGCCGTCATCGGCCACGTAGACCACGGAAAGAGTACGCTGGTCGGACGACTCCTGTACGAGACAGAGAATGTGCCGGAGCACGTCATCGAGCAGCACAAAGAAGAGGCAGAAGAAAAAGGCAAGGGCGGATTCGAGTTCGCCTACGTGATGGACAATCTCGCCGAAGAGCGAGAGCGTGGTGTCACGATCGATATCGCCCACCAGGAGTTCGACACCGACGAGTACTACTTCACTATCGTCGACTGTCCTGGTCACCGCGACTTCGTGAAAAACATGATCACGGGCGCGAGCCAGGCCGACAACGCTGTGCTCGTCGTCGCGGCCGACGACGGTGTCCAGCCACAGACCCAGGAGCACGTCTTCCTGGCCCGAACCCTCGGGATCGGCGAGATGATCATCGCGGTCAACAAGATGGACCTCGTCGACTACGAAGAGAGCCGCTACAAGGAGACCAAAGACGAAGTCGAGAGTCTGCTCAAGCAGGTCCGCTTCGACACTGACAGTGTCAAGTACATCCCGGTCTCGGCGTTCGAGGGCGACAACATCGCCTCCGAGTCAGAGAACACGGGCTGGTACGACGGCGAAATCCTGCTGGAAGCGCTGAACAACCTGCCGGAAGCCGAGCCGCCGACGGACGCGCCGCTCCGACTCCCGATCCAGGACGTCTACACCATCTCCGGAATCGGTACTGTCCCGGTCGGACGTGTCGAGACGGGTATCCTGAACACGGGCGACAACGTCTCCTTCCAGCCATCCGACGTGGGTGGGGAAGTCAAGACCGTCGAGATGCACCACGAAGAGGTGCCGAAAGCAGAGCCCGGTGACAACGTCGGATTCAACGTCCGCGGTATCGGCAAGGACGACATCCGCCGTGGTGACGTCTGTGGCCCGGCCGACGACCCGCCGACGGTCGCCGAGACCTTCCAGGCACAGATCGTCGTCATGCAGCACCCGAGCGTGATCACGGCCGGCTACACGCCGGTCTTCCACGCCCACACGGCACAGGTCGCCTGTACCATCGAGTCCATCGACAAGAAGATCGACCCGGCCTCCGGCGAGACCGCCGAGGAGAATCCGGACTTCATCCAGTCCGGTGACGCCGCAGTCGTGACCGTCCGACCACAGAAACCGCTCAGCATCGAGCCGTCGGGCGAGATTCCGGAGCTCGGTTCCTTCGCGATCCGGGACATGGGCCAGACCATCGCAGCCGGAAAGGTCCTGTCGGTCAACGAGCGATAACATGCAGCAAGCACGCGTCCGCCTGGCAGGGACCAGCCCCGAGGATCTCGACAGCATCTGCGGCGAGGTGCAGGACATCGCCGACAAGACTGGCGTGAAACTATCGGGGCCGGTGCCGCTGCCGACGAAGACGCTCGAAGTGCCCTCGCGGAAATCCCCGGATGGTGAGGGGACAGCGACGTGGGAGCACTGGGAGATGCGCGTTCACAAACGGCTCATCGATATCGACGCCGACGAACGCGCACTGCGCCAGCTGATGCGTATCCAGGTTCCAAACGACGTCAGTATCGAGATCGTCCTCGAGGACTGACTCCCTCACGCGCAGGGAGATTTCGTGTACTGGGAGACGAATTTCACCACCGCGGGCTCGTAGATCAGTGGCAGATCGCTTCCTTCGCAAGGAAGAGGCCCCGGGTTCAAATCCCGGCGAGTCCACTTCTACCTTATCGGCTACTTTCGGATGTTTTAGACCCTCTACCGCCCGATAAATACAGTACTGTTGAATTCGCGTAGAATCCGTTACGGGTCGTGACGTGGGTCATCGCTGGCTTGGATTCTCGTACTGTTTTTGAGCCCCCGTATGGTAACTTATTACATGGTAAACAGAGACACGGCCGAATCACCGCTTGAATCAGCCGCTGGTGCCGCTGGCCCACATGCGATTGATGCGTTTCAACGAGTGAGCGACGAGACGCGTCTGGCAATCCTGTTGGCTCTGTGGGAAGCCTACGAACCGTTCGCCGACGATAACACGCTGTCGTTCTCGGAACTGCTCGACCGGGTAGACTACGACACTTCCGGGAACTTCAGCTATCATCTTGAAAAGCTGGAGGGCCACTTCGTAGAATCGACATCCGACGGATACCGACTAAAACAGACTGGCCACAAAATCGTCCGGGCGGTTATTGCCGGGACGGGTTCTACGGACGACACACTTTCACCGACCGAGATCGGTTTCGACTGTGCGATATGTGGCGAACTGCTCGCAATCACGTATGAGAAAGAACAGTTGTACACGGTCTGTACCGGATGCGAGGGGAGATTTGCGACCGACGAGGAGAAGCCGCCGGGGACGATTATGGGATTCGCGTTCGACCCGGCTGGCCTGTCGCGGCCCTCCGCCGAGGATATCTTCGCCGCCTCCGTCTTCCGCGCGATGCAGAAGTTCACTATGCAGATGGGCGGTCTCTGCCCCGATTGCTCCGGTTCAGTCGATGGTTCAATTCACGTCTGCGAAGACCACGAATCGGACGGAATCTGTCCGAACTGCGGTCGAAGAGACCGGATCCAGGCACGGTGGGTCTGTACTGTCTGCAAGAATGCAGGACATGGGCCGCCCGGACCGAACCTCGTCTTGCATCCTCGCGTCGTAGCGTTCTATGCGGATCACGGACTCGATATCGGGTATAGCGCGAGTGATTACGCGTCAATCGTTCGCGTGCTGAAAGCTATGTCGGAACACCAGCAGGAACTCGTTTCGACCGACCCGCTCCGTGTTCGTGTCACGATTCCGTACGGGGGCGACCAACTGCGTATGATCATTGACGAAGCTATGAACATCGTAGAAGTCGAAGACTGACCAACGCAAGTCCTCGCGCCCCGGTCACTGTCCGATCCGTGTCGAAGTCTTACGTTCGTTCGTCCGAACTCGGTCTATACTTCTCTCGCCTCAGTCACTATAATTTCATATACCTAACACTTATTCAGGGAGCTGCCGAATGTAGTTTGTCCGTCGTCCGAAACCGAGTGTGGTCTTGCCTTTGTGAGGATACGCCGTGCGGCGGAACGGGGGAATACCATCAATGCCAACGTATCTCGCACTCCACAGGCACAACCAGGAAGGCGCTCAGACGATCAAACAGTTACCAGAACGAATTGACCGAGCCACACAACTCGCACATTCGATGGACTGTGAACTCAAGTATTACCTCGTCAACGGCAGGTATGATTCTGCCGTCGTTGTCGATGCACCTGACGAGAAAACAGCGAAGCAACTAGCGTTAGGGGTCACCAGTTCCGGAACTGTGACGACTGAATTCCAGCGAGCGTTCCGCGAATCGGAGATTGGAGAACTGGTCGAAGGGATTCCGGATTCCTAATTTCCGGATTAAACGGATTCTTTGAAACGGTGTACAGGATTCCCGGCGAGTCCATTCCTTCGGTCACGTCGTTCCCTCAGTCACTCCCTCGCCGACCTTCGCAAACCCTTCGGGTTCGCTCAGTCCCGGCGAGTCCACTACTTCTTTTTTCCCGCTCGGGTGCCTCCGGCACCATCTGCTCACGGCGCTTCGCGCCGTTCGCATGGTTCGAGGGACCAACGGTCCCTCGCTACTCGCGGCAAAAAACTAAGTGAAAAAAGGCCGCGGTGTGCTCGGGAGTGAACTCTGCGAACAACCGAACGCTCGTCAGAGCAAGCTCTGACGGTGGTGAACGGACTTTCAGTCCGCGAGCCCTGTTACGCTTGCGGTGACAGTGAACCGCGCCTTCGGCGCGGATGCTGGATATGGCGGGAGAGATTGCTTTACAACCACTGGAAGGAACTTGATACCAGTAGATTCCGGCATTCCAGCAACTCTATCTCACCGGGCTCTCTGCGTCTCTCAACCCTCGGGCAGTATCTCTGGATCGAGTGGCTCGGCGTCGGCCCGATACTCCTCGTAGAGCGACTCGGCCCACTCACGGACGGCCGGGTTCTCGGTTTCGAGCAGCCCTGGGCCCACCCACTGATTATCCTCGATATAGCCCAGCCACAGCACCACCATCTCATCTATGACGTGCATGCTGAACGGGATGTGACCGTCGTACAGCCATACTTGATCGGCGAACGTGTGCCACGGCGCAGCCCGTTCCGGGTCGTCAACGAGATCCTCGACGAATTCGGCTTCGATGATCCCCTCGAGTTCCAGTCGTCCCTGATCAACGAGGTCCGCGAGCGTGCGGACGATTATATTCGGCGCGTTTTGTGTGAGTCCTCGGTACGTGTCGCCGTTGCGGTACAGTTCCAGTGCCCGATTGAAGTGAGCCCCCGGCCAGTCCTCTGTCGGAACTGTGATATCGGCATCGCGGAAATGGCGGATGTCGAGTCCCTGGGCCGGTTCCGGGAGGTAGTTAACCACCTCCCCGAGTTGCTGGATCCCTTGAACCGTCTGCCGGTAGGCGCGAAACTCCTCGATCATGAGTTGCCCCATGTACGTGAGTTCGTACCGACTCCCCTCGGATTCGACCCACCCCCGCGATTCTCCCTCGTCGAGGATCCGTGCAACCGTCGACCGGGATGCACCCGTGCGCTCCGCGAGGGTACTGCTCGTCGTCACCCCGTCGACGAGTGCCTCGAACACCCGGATGCTGTTGGCCGAATTCGCAAAGAACTGAATGGCCGCTAGCGCGGATTCCATGTCATCGGTTGTCATACCTAGAAAATACGGTCACGTCCTATCTAATAGTTGGTCCAGGAGAGAGGTGGGACTGTATAGAGGGCCACGAGAGTATCCGACAACTGTTGCAGAGGGTGCACAGGTTCGGAGGGGTTGGGAACGCTCTCATCGAATAGGAATATGCTCTCGTGTCACCGAGTCTAGATCGGGTGAATCAGCCCATGTCGGAAGCCACCACAACCGAGCACGAACAGACACTGAACACCTACCGGGACTTCGAGGATCTGTGGAACGGAGAGTTCTCGAAGCTAGACGTCGTCGCCGAGTCGATCAGTTTCTACAATCCATCGCTTCCCGATGGCGAGCTTCACGGACGCGAAGCATTCGAAGCGTACCTTCGGGAGATTCGATCGGCGTTTCCCGACTGGCAGGTCGTCGCAGATGACCTGCTCGTTGGCGACGGGGTCGTGATGAAAGAGTGGACGGTCACGGGAACACACAAAGGGGAGTTCGAGGGCGTCCCACCGACCGGGCGGGAGATCGAGTTCAAAGGCATGGCGAAGGATATAATGGCAGGCAGTAATGTGCAGGAACAACGGCTCTACCACGACCCGCAGGAGGTGCCCGAACAACTCGGTCTCACAGAAGAGTGAGGGCAGATGGTTGGTGCCTGAATTTTCGCATTCAGTCCGTATCGTATTCAGCTAATACACTAGGAATAATCTCGATACCTACGATGCTCGCAGTCCCTGATAGGAAAGGGCAGCCCCGACGACGAATCTGATCGTGGCCAGGTCGTCATCACACAGTGTGGCACCTTCCGATGCCTGCCGCTGTCGTCGCAAAAAATAGAGTGCCGGGAATCAGCCGCCCAGATACAGTTCCGTCACTTCCTGGTTGTCGAGCAGCGCGTCGGCCCTGTCTTCGAACCGGACTGCGCCCTGGTCGAGGACACAGCCCCGGTCGGAGATACTCAGTCCCTTCACCGCGTTCTGCTCGACCATCATGATCGCCGTCCCCATGTCGTTGACCTTCTGGACGTCTTCGAACACGTCGTCGGCGGTGTTGGGCGCGAGTCCGGCCGACGGTTCGTCGATCAGCAACACGTCGGGCTCCATCACGAGCGCCCGGGCGAGTGCGAGGATCTGGCGCTGACCACCCGAGAGATTCTGTGCTTTGTCGGAGCGTTTCTCGTCCAGCAGCGGGAACCGGTCGTAGAGATTCGACAGCACCGGTTTGAGGTCGTCGTCGCGCGCGACACCACCCATCCGGAGGTTCTCGTCGATGGTCAGCGAGCCGAACACGTTGTCGGTCTGTGGGACGAACCCGATCCCCTCACGGACGATGTCCTCGGGGGCCATGCCGCCGATTTCCTCGCCGTGGTAGGTGACAGAGCCGGTCCACGGCGTCAACATTCCGAAGACCGTCTTCAGGACGGTGGATTTCCCGGCCCCGTTCGGGCCGATCAGACAGAGGATCTCGTCGCGTTCGAGTCGCATCGACAGCTCAAAGAGTACCTGCACCTCGCCGTACCCGCTGTCGACTGTATCCAGTTCGAGCACCGTCTCGCTCATACCGAGCCACCTCCGAGATACGCGTCGGCAACACGGTCGTCGGAGCGCACTTCGTCTGGCGTGCCCTCGGTCAGGACGCTTCCCTGGTTGAGGACGATGATTGGGTCGGCGAGGTTCATGATGAAATCCATATCGTGTTCGATCAGCAGGAAGGTGGTCCCCTCATCGTTGAGCCGGCGGATCTGCTCGGCGAGTTTGTTGGCGAGTGTCGGGTTCACCCCGGCGACGGGCTCGTCGAGCAGGAGGATGTCCGGCTCTGCGAGCATCGCCCGGGCCAGTTCCACGAGTTTCATCTGCCCGCCGGAGATATCGGTCGCCGGCTGTCTCGCGAGGTGATCGATCTCGAACTCCTCCAGGATGCGCTCGACGTCTGCGAGGTTCTGTCGCTCGCTGTCGCCAACTTCACCCGGCGAGGTGAACAGTTTGCGGAAGGATTCACCGGGCTGGTTCTGTGGGCCGATCATCATCGCCTCCCGGACGGTCATCCCTTCCAGCTTTCGGGGGGTCTGGAACGTGCGGATCAGTCCCCGCTCGGCGATGTTGTACGGTTCTTCGCCCGTGATCTCACCGTCGTTGAGGCTGACGGTCCCGCCGTCGGGGTCGTAGTACCCCGAGATGAGGTTGAACAGGGTCGATTTCCCGGCCCCGTTCGGGCCGATCATCCCCGTAATCGTCCCGCGCTCGACCTCGAAGGTCGCGTGGTCGGTCGCGGCCAGCGCACCGAAGGACTTCTGCAGGTCGTCGACACGGAGGACGACGTTCGATTTCGAGAGGGTCGCCCCCCTCTGGTCCGTCTCGGACTGTGCGGTCCCGGTCGCGGTCGTCGGCTGATCGACTGTCTCGTCAGTGCTCTCAGTCATCGATCTCACCCGTTTTTGCTTCGCGGACGCCCATCTCTGGGCGTGCTTTTTCGTCGTCGTCGATGGCATCCGGCCAGATCAACTCGCGCTGTGGCGGCAGGACACCCTGCGGTCGGTACCGCATCACGAGGATGATTGTCAGCCCGATGAGTAACAATCGGAGCGGCCCGGCATCGAGTACGATCGACGGGATTTCGACCGTCACCGACGGAATGACGTTTATGATTCCTTCGAGCACGTTCCGAACGGGTGCTGGCGGAAGTTCGTTGATGAACCGCGGCCCTTCGCGGATCGCGACGACCACGAACCCGCCAAACAGCGCACCGCGGTTCGAGCCTGCACCGCCGAGCATCACTGCCACCCAGACGTAGAAGGTCGTGATCGGGTCGAGGTTGCTCGGATCGACGAACAGGTTCAGGTGGGCGAAAAACACCCCGGCCAGTGCCATGACGAGCGAGCCGAGTACGAACGCCTGCATCTTGTACCAGTAGGTGTTCTTCCCGAGCGTCTTCGCCAGATCCTCGTCCGAGCGGATCGTCCGGAGCACCCGGCCCCACGGGGAACGATGTGCGCGACGGAGGACGAAAAACGACACCCCGAGGAAGACCAGAAGCAAGGAGACGTTGAGCAGTTGCTCCCAGAAGGACAGTTCCAGGACGACGGGCTGTCCCGGGATGATCTCGATCCGCAGCCCCGGCATCGCTTCCGGGAACGTCGAGAGCACCGGCCAGTTCTCGAAGAAGCCGGGAATGCCGCGCAACCCCTGGCTCCCTGCAGTCAGATCGCGCTCGTTGAGGATCACCGTCCGGATCACCTCGGCCAGTCCGAGTGTCGCGATCGCGAGATAATCCGCTCGCAGTCGAAGGGTCGGGATCCCGATTGCGACCGCGAACACGGCCGCGAGCACGAGTCCGAGTACGAGCCCGAAGATCGGGTCGAACCCGCCAGCGACCGGTGAGTTGGTCGCGGTCATCAGCGCGGCGCCGTACGCGCCGAGTCCGAAGAAGGCCGCGACGCTGAAGTTGATGAGACCGGTAAAACCCCACTGTGCGTTCAGGCCGAGTGACATGAGCGCGAACATCCCGCCCAGGCCGAACAGGAACAGGAAGTAGGTCGGATCAAGCCCACCGGCCAGCATCGCGACGAGGAGCCCACCGATCGTGACGGCCATGAATGTGGCGACACCCTGTTCCGCCCTGTTCATATCGGTCCAGTATTCGCGTGCGTTCACCTGACTCATATTACCCACCTCCGACCGGTTCGCCGGCGATTCCTTCCGGTCGCACGAGCAAGACCAGTACCATCACGATAAACGCCAGTGCTGCTGCGTACTCGCCGCCGATCGGGATGCCGACAGTCGAGAGCAGCGGCGTCATCGAGACGATCATCCCGATCAGTAACCCGCCGAGCATCGCCCCGTAGACGGAGCCGATCCCGCCGAGAATGACTGCGGCGAAGATGACGAGCAGTTCGCTGAAGCCCATCCGGGGCGCCAGCAGGTTGAAGAGTCCGAGAAAGGCCCCGCCGGCCCCCGCCAGCCCGGCTCCAAGCACCCACGTCCAGAGTTCGACCCGGCGGATTCGAATGCCGCTCGCGCGTGCGAGATCCGGGTTGTCCGCCGTCGCGCGCATCTTCCGACCGAGATCTGTATGCTGGAGCAGAACGTGCAGTCCGACCACGAGTGTCACCGCGGAGATGACGATCGCGATATCGTGTTTCGTGATGCGAATCCCGTACTCGACCAGCGGCTCGATCGGTCGCAGTCTATCGATATCGAACCGTCTGGAGTCCGAGGAGAACTGCACCTGGATGAGCGCCCGGTAGATGAAGGCAACACCGATCGAGGTGATCAACAGCCCGATCGAACCGATATCGAGCGGTTTGTAGACCAGCCGTTCGGTCACCAGGGCGACGGCTGCTGTCACGACGATCCCGATCACCAGTGCGACGAAAAAGCCAAGCGGCAGGCCGAGGATACTGAAGCCCGCGCCGCCGACCGCTCCGAAGGCGATCAGCGTGGCGTAGGCACCGACCGTCATCGTATCGCCGTGTGCGAAATTCGCGAAGCCGGCGATGCTGTAGATCAGCGACAGGCCGATGCTGCCGAGGATGATGATACTACTGTACACGAGCCCGTTCGCGGCGAGTTCCAGAAACTGTTCAGTTACGGCCATCGTTCAGATCACTATCCTTCCCGGAACTCGATCGGGACGTACTCGTGGTTCTGGACTTCCAGGACCTGGAGCGTGCCGACCGGATCGCCGTCTTCGTTGAAGTCGATCGGGCCACTGACGCCCTGGTAATCGATATCGGATGGCGTTCCGTCGTTGTCGAGAATCTCGTAGGCTGCCTCGTAGGAGAACACCTCCTCACCCTCTGGTCGGGTCACGTCCCTGACCACTTCCGAGAGTGCCGAGCCAGTGAACTCGTCGGCTGCCTTGATCGAGAGAGCCGCCGTGATGACACAGTCGTAGGCGAAAGCCGACCAGACCGTCGGCTCCTCTCCGTGTTCCTCTTCGAACCGTGAGGAAAACTCCTGGAAACTGTCCTGTTCGACCGGTGCCGACGGTTCGACAACTTTCATCCCGTTGATGCTGCCCTCCGGTGTGTTACTGATCACGGTGTTTCCGCGGTTCGAGTCGGCACCGTACAGCTGGGCCTCGTACCCGCTCTCGAACATGTTGTTGACCTGCGTCGCGAACTCCTCCTGATAGGTGATAAAGAGCCACGCATCCGCACCCGAGCCGTTCATATCCGAGAGCAAGCCCGAGTACGACGCCTGTTCACCGTCGTGAGCGCGTTCGAACGCGACCTCGCCGTCGTAAAAGCCCGTGAACGCATCCGTCAGACTCTCCCCGAACTCGTCGTTGATGTACGTGATCGCCACCTCGTCGTAGCCATCTTCAGTGACGATATCTGCGAGTGCTGCAGACTGAGACTGTCCACTCGGCGACATCCGGAGCAGGTCCGGGAACTCCGAGAGCGCGAGCCCGGTGGAGTTCTGGCTCAACTGGACGACGTCGGTCCCCTGGATGACACTCTCGTAGATCGAAAGCGAGACCCCCGATCCGACGGCACCGATGAGGAAGGGGACGTTGTTCTGGTTGACCAGCTTCTGGGCCGCAGCGACACCGCCCTGGCCGTTCCCCTCCGAGTCCTCGACGATAATGTCGAGTTCGCGGTCGTCGATCCCGATCGCGTTTACGTCTTCGAGAGCGAGTTCGACGCCCCGCTGGTTCCGCTCACCGAAGTCCGCGAGCGATCCGGTGAGTGAGTCGACCATCCCGATGCTGTACTGATCGCCGCCGCCGTCTCCCGACGACCCGTCGTCGTCTGCCGACCCGTCGTCGTCTGCCGACCCGCCGTCGCCGTTGTCCTCGTCAGTCGTCCCGACACAGCCTGCTGCGAGCACGACTCCTGCTCCCCCGAGTCCAGTCAGTACGCTCCGTCTGTTTATCCGGTTCGTGTTATATTTTGTCATTGTAACGGCTATGCAAATCAAAATCCATTAGGGTAATTAACGTCTGGCCTACCATGGTCGGGTGGGCGTCGGCGGGCGTTCGGGGCTGTGTCTCCACGCCGACCCCCGTAGTGCCCAGGTCGGGGCCTCTCGACCACCGATAGACTCATATCTACCCCTTGCTTACGGGGATTCTGTGTCCGTCGAAGGGAACGATCAGTGGGCGGGATCTCACCTTACCCTGAGCATCTGGCACCCCGAGTGCTGGACGCTCCAGGTGACCGAGGACGCCGACGGCGGCATTTTCGGATACGGTGTTTACCGCGTCGAGGAGGCCGTGAAGGGCCGGTTCACCGTCTACGGCGAGTCCGAGCCGGAGGTCGAAGCGCTCATCGACGACATCGAGGCATCGGCGCTGACCCACTCCGTCTGGCGACTCGACAACCGTTTCGAGTTGGACACCCGTGTTCCGGAGCCGGGGAACACCTCCCAGAGTGTGCTCGTAACCTACAGCCACAGCCGGAGCATCAACGACTCGCTCGTCTCGAACGGGTTCATCCCGGACAAGGCGGTCTGGATCCAGGACGGACGAGAGTACTGGAACGTCATCATCGAGGAGAGTCGCAACGGGATTCAGGAACGGCTGGACGCGGTTCGGGACGAGATGGATGCCGACATCGACGTCCAGCACATCACCTCGGACAGACGCCAGGCCGGCGGGGTCCTCCAGAGCGGGATCCTCTCGGAGCGCCAGCGCGAAGTGTTCGAACTCGCCAGAGAGCGTGGCTACTACACCTGGCCACGCGAGGTGAGCGCGACCGACATCGCCGAGGAACTCGGCGTCTCGAAGGCCACGGTCCTGGAGCACCTCCGGAAGGCCGAAGCCAAAGTCATCAACTCTCTCCCTTGAACCGGGGAGTCGATCCCCGGAGGCCGCCGGACGAGCCTGCCATTCTAGAGTGGGTGTTGAGGGGAGTCCACTCGATTAAGAGCATATGGACCGTGATACCGCAGTTCCCGACGGGCGATCCGTTCCCGGCCCGAACGCGCGGGAGTGGACCGACTACCACCACCAGTTCTCCGCCCCCAGCACCTACGTCTACGAGTTCGTCTGGGACGTTACCGCCGAAGCGGACGGCCCGTTCTGTACGGACGTCGACGGCAACGTCCTCCTCGATTTCACGAGCCACGTCGCGGCCTCGCCGCTTGGCTACAACCACCCCCGGCTCGTGGAGGCCCAGGAGCAACTCGGTGCCGTCACGCCGGGCAAGATCGCGGGCCAGGACTTCTACGTGAGCCTGGGTGGTGACCCCGCCGATCCGGAGCTTCCCGGCCCCTCGCAGCTGATGGAGCGACTGACGGATCTCACCTCACACTACGGGATGGACACCGTCTTCCTCTCGAACTCGGGAGCGGAAGCTGTCGAGAACGCGATCAAGATCAGCTACCAGAACGGGGGCCACCGCGGCGTCACCTTCGAGGGGGCGTTCCACGGCCGAACGCTCGGTGCCCTCTCCCTGAACCGCTCGAAAAGCATACACCGGAAGGGCTACCCCGAGATCGGCGGCGTCATCTCCGTCCCGTACTGCACCTGCGACGGGACGTGTCGCTGTGGCTGGCGGACCGACGGTCCCGGCGGCAACGTCCTCGCCGACAAGCTCCATCCGGAGCGTGGCAACGTCGACCCGGCAGAGGTCGCCTTCCTCGTCCTCGAACCCATCCAGGGGGAGGGCGGCTACCGTGTCCCGAGCGAGGCCTTCGCCGACGACATCGCACGGATCGCGGACCGATACGACATCACGGTGATCAGCGACGAGATTCAGGCCGGACTCGGCCGGACCGGGGAGATGTGGGGGATCGACCACCTGGAGATCACCCCGGACGTGATCACTTCGGCGAAGGGACTCCGCGTCGGCGCGACGGTCTCCCGAGCGGATGTCTTCCCCGCCGAGACCGGCCGACTCTCCTCGACGTGGGGGGCCGGCGACATCGCCGCCGCACTGGAGGGCGCGATCACGATCGACGTGATCCGGGAGGACGACCTGCTCGCGAACGCCCGAGAACGGGGCCGCCAGGTCCGCGAACTCCTCGCCGACGCCGACCCCGACACGGTCACCGACGTTCGGGGCCGCGGCCTGATGCTCGCCGTCGAGTTCGAGACCAAGTCGACCCGCGAGGCCGTGGTCGCGGAGTGTTTCCGGCGGGGGCTGCTGGTGCTTGGCTGTGGCCACCGTACCGTCCGCTTGCTCCCGCCCCTCGATGTCACTGCCCGCGAAGTCGAACTCGGGACGTCGCTTTTCCTCGACGCCGTCGAGGCCGCCCCGTCCACTTGAGGGTGGCCGCTGCCCTGTCATGCTAGAGGCGGGCATTAGGGGCGTAAACCTCCTATTTTTGGCTACATTCCCGCCGTCGGATGCTGGTCTCTGACGGTATCTAACTAATCATGAACGACGACACTGCTACCACGCCACAGCGCCTGTCCACGGTCGCCGACCGGATCGACGAGGAGGAGACGATCGACCTCCTCCAGTCGCTCGTCCGGATCGAGAGCCCATACTTCCACGAATCGGAGATCGCTGCGTTCGTCCACGAGTGGCTCGCCGAACGGGACCTCGACCCGGAGTACCACGCCGTCGCCGAACCGGAGATCACCGGCTACGAGGGGCGGAACGTCCTCGCCCGCCTGGAGGGGTCGGACCCGGACGCGCCGACACTGATGCTGAACGGTCACATGGACACCGTCGAAATCGTCGACGAGTGGGACGAAGACCCGCTCTCGGGTCGCATCGAGGACGGCCGTCTCTACGGGCAGGGTGCGGCGGACATGAAAGCCGGCCTCGCCGCCGCGATGGTCGCTTTCGCTGCCGTCGCCGACTCCGACGTCGACCTCGCCGGCGACCTCTTGCTCGCGGCGGTCGTCGACGAGGAGGGCCCCTACGGGCTCGGAACCGACCAGCTGATCCGCGACGGGATCGCCGGCGAGTGTGACATGGCCGTCGTCACCGAACCGGGCCCGATCCTCGACGACGAGGGCGGCGAGAACCCGGCGCTGTATCTCGGTGCCCGGGGGCGGTTCCTCTACGACATCGAGGTCCGCGGGACCGCCGCGCACGCGTCGATGCCCGAGAACGGCCGGAACGCCGTCATCGCTGGCGGCCGCATCGCCGACGCTCTCTCGGAGATGGCCGTCGGGACCGACCCGCTGCTCGGCGAGGGCTCTGTCTGCCCGCTCGAAATCGACGGCGGGAGCGAGACGCTGTCAGTTCCAGAGTCGTGTCGGTTGCTCGTCGACCGCCACGTGGTCCGCGGGGAGACCAGGGCGTCGGTTCTCGCGGAGGCCGAGACCGTCGTCGACGACCTCGATCTCGACGCGACGGTTTCGGTCGGACTCCGGGAGAGCCCCCATCCGGAGGCCCGTTACGGTCCCTACGTCATCGACGAGGATGCCCCGCTCGTCGAGAGCCTCTCCGACGCGACGCGAGCGGTGACGGGCGTATCGCCGTCGACCGGCTACTTCCGCAGTGTCGGCGACTTCAACTACCTCGGCCACCGCGCGGAGATCCCGACGGTCATCCTCGGGCCGGACGGCGGGAACATCCACGGCGCGGGCGAGTGGGTCGACCTCGACGAGACGGTGGAGGTTGCTCGGATCCTCGCTGGCGGGGCCGTCGACGTCCTCGGATGACTACCCGTCCGAGGGCCGCCCCTCCGACACCGGCGGTTCACGTCGATCTCGATGTCGTGCGTGGGAACGCCCGTGTGGTCTGTGACCGGTTCGACGGCAGCGTGCTCGGGGTTACGAAGGCGGTCTCCGGCGACCAACGGGTCGCGGGGGCGATGCTCGACGGCGGTGTCGACGGAATCGGCGACTCCCGCGTCCGGAACCTCGAACGCGTCGGCGAACACGTCGAGACGGCGCGGACGCTCATCGTCTCCCCGATGAGACACGAGTACGACCGCGTCGTGGCGGCGGCGGACCGCTCGCTACACTCGGAACTCGACACGCTCGAAGGCGTCGCCGAGGCCGCACGGGCACGCGACATCACACACGAGGCCGTCCTGATGGTCGACACCGGCGACCGCCGCGAGGGTGTCCTCCCGGCGGAGTTGATCCCGACGCTCCAACGGGCGGTCGGTCTGTCGGGGGTCGATGTCACCGGCATCGGGACCAACGTCGGCTGTTTCGGCGGCGTCGTTCCCACGCCGGAGGCGATGGCGGAGTTCGTCGCGCTCGTCCGCGAGGCGGAAACCGAACTCGGCCGGTCCTTCCCGGTCGTCTCCGGGGGTAGTACCGTCACGCTCTCGCTCGTCGAGGACGGGACCCTCCCCGACGGCGTGAACGAACTCCGGGTCGGCGAGGCGATCCTCCTCGGGACGGACGTGACGGGGAACCGTGAGATCCCGTACCTGCGCGGGGACGCCTTCAGCCTGCGCGCGGAGGTCATCGAGTGCAAGCGGAAGCCCTCGATGCCCGCCGGCCCACAGGGCCGGAACGTCGACGGTGACGCCCCCGAGTTCGAGGATCGCGGGGTCCGCGAGCGGGCGATCCTGGCGCTGGGGAAACAGGACGTCGTCGTCGACGACCTCACGCCGCTCACCGAGGGTGTCGAGGTCCTCGGTGCGAGCAGCGATCACACCGTCTGTGACGTGACCGACGCCCCCGAACCACTCTCGGTTGGCGACACCGTCGAGTTCCGGATGGGGTATCGAGCGCTCGTCCAGGCGTACACCTCCGAGTACGTCGGCCGGACGGTGACAGAGTGATGGCCGGAGATCCGGGACGTGTCCTCGTCGTCGGGGCCGGCATCGCGGGCGCGAGCGCGGCCGACCACCTCGCTCGCGACACGGACGCTTCGGTCGTCGTTCTCGAACGCAACGACGCGCCGGCCGCCGAAACGACAGCCAAGTCCGGCGCTTTCGTCGGTTTCTGGGGACACGAAGGCCCGGCCTGTTCTCCCTTGCTCCGGTACGGGATCCGCTATTACGGGGCCTTGCTTTCGGGCCCGGACCCGGCTACCCGGTACGTCCACGGGGGCCGACTCCGGGTCGCGACGACCGCTGACGGCGACGAAGCGATCCGTTCCGATTTCACTTCGACGACCGGGGTACCGGTCGACGACGGCCCGGAAACCGCCGGGAACGGCGCGCCGGTCCAGTACATTCCGGGCGACGCTCTAGCTGGAACGCTGGTCGCGCCCGATATCGAGACCGGCCCCGTGACGGGGGCGCTCTACAGCCCGGGGGTCGGCTACATCGAGCAACCGGACGCGCTCGCACGAACAGTCCTCGACAGGGCGCGTTCGGCCGGCGCAGCGCTCCGGACCGGAACGACCGTCCGCGGTGTCCTGACCGAGGACGGCCGGGTGACGGGGGTTCGGACGGACGCGGGGACGCTTGCCGCCGACGCCGTCGTCGCGGCGGCCGGCCCGTGGAACCGTCGGCTTCTCGCGGACGCAGGCGTTGCCCTGCCGGTCAGGAACACGCGCGGGCCGATACTCCGTCTGGACGGGAGTCGACACGGGCTGCCCGCACTCTATCACGAGGAAAGCGGCGTCTACACCAGACAGAACCGCGACGGCTCGGTGTTCGTCGGGCACTACCCCGGAGAGTACACGGCGGCCCGCGAGCTAGATCCGGACGACGTCTCAGACGGCGTCGCGCCCGACCGCCGCGAGCGGTGTCTCGCCGTCGCCTCCCGGCTCTGTCCCGCGGTCGACGGGCCGCCGAGCGAGGAGTGGGTCGGGGTGCGGACACTCACCCCGGACGGCAGGCCGATCGCCGGGCCGACCGGGATCGATGGGCTCTCGGTGCTCGCGTTCAACGCCAACGGAATCCAGTACGCCCCGGCCGCCGGCAACCTCGTCGCCGCCCACGTCGCCGGGTCGGAGCCGTCGCTCCCGGCAGACGGCGTCGCGCTCGATCGGTTCGACCGATCGTAACTCACGGCGGAAAAGACACGCGGACCGCGACCGGAACGCTCCCGCGGAAATCGGTGGCCGGCCCCGTCAGTTCCGGAGCAGATACCGCCGGATACCGAGGATGAACAGAGGGACGACAATCGTGACGACGAGCATCACGGTTGCGAGGGCGTCGATCTTCGGGCTGATGCTCGTCCGGAGCATCGAGAAGATCACGACCGGGACGGTCGTCGTCGTGCGTTTCACCCAGAACTGCGTCGCGGTGAACTCCCCGAAGGAGATGACGAAGACGATCACCATCGCGGTGATGATAGAGGGGGCGATGAGCGGGAGCGTGACCTCGCGGAACGTCGTCACCCGGTCCGCGCCCAGACTCTGTGCGGCCTCCTCCAGGGTCTCGTCGAACAGGTAGAGCTGGCTGCGGATGATGAGGAACGCGTAGGGGAGCCCGAGCAGCGCGTGCATCACGATGAGCCAGCCCAGCGAGCGCCCGATCCCGATCTGGCTGAAGAAGATTGTCGCCGCGACGCCGACGATGATCGGCGGCACGAGCAACGGCGACAGCAACACGATCACGAGCGCGTTCTGCATCCGGAAGTCCTTGCGGACGAACCCCATCGCGGTCAGCGTCCCGACGAGGCCGGCGACGAAGGCCGCGGAGATCCCGACCAGGAGGCTGTTCCACAGCGCCCGTAACATCGTCGTATCAGCGAGCAACTCCTCGTACCACCGCAGTGTGAGCGACGAGGGTGGGAAGTTCCCGAGCCGCGAGGGGTTGAAGGAGTTGATGACGATCACCACGAGCGGTAGCAACATCAGCACGTAGCCGACGACTGTCGCCGCCCGGATCAGGTTCCACTTCGTCCGCGAGGCGAGCGTGATACCGAAGTAGCCGCGCTCGACGTCGGCCCCCGTCTCGCCCGTCGTCGCGTGGTCGGATTCCGTCGCCATCTCAGGTCGCCCCCGTTTCGAGCGCTTCTTCGAGATCGACGCGCCGGTTGAACAGGTACAGCAAGAAGCCGATGATCCCGAAGTAGACGATCGACAGCGCGGCGGCAAAGGGCCAGTTGAAATCCTGGATGAAGACGCTCTCGATGACCGGTGCGATCATCCGGGTGCCCGGACCGCCGAGCAACACCGGCGCGAGGAAGGCCCCGGCCGAGATGATGAACACGAACAACACGCCGGAGACGATCCCCGGCATCGACTGCGGGAGCGTGATCTCCCGGAACGCCCGGAAATCCGTCGCACCGAGCGTCTTCGCCGCGTGGATCTGGTCCTCGTCGATCGTGCTCACAGAGACGTAGACTGGCAGGATCATAAACGGCAGGAGGCTCACGGTCAGCCCGAGGATCATGCTGTAGTCTGTGTACATGATGTTCAGCGGCGACGAGATGACGTCGAGACCCAGCAGCAACTGGTTCAAGACGCCGTTGTTCGAGAGGATGATGATCCAGGCGTAGGTCCTGATGATAAAGGGGACCCAGTACTGGAGCACCACGAGTCCGAGCAGGATCCACTTCCAGTCGGTCTTCGACCGTCCCAGGAAGTAGCCGATGGTGTAGCCCAGCGGGATCGACAGCAGGGTCACCACCACCCCGTAAAGCAGCGACTCGAAGATGATGTTCTGGTAGACATCGGCCGTCCAGAACCGGCGGTAGTTCTCTACGGTGAACTCGTAGATGACGTTCCCGTAATCGCCGGGGATCGAGAAGCTGATGACGAGGATGATCGTCATCGGGAGGAACAGAAAGAGGAGTATCCAGGCGATGCCGAGCCCCGGGGAGATCAGAAAGCGGATCCAGTCGTTCTCCATCACCCGGTCTTTCAGCGCCGGAATCCGCGATCGTTCCGTGCTCATAGGGCCTCGTCCCCGGCCGGGAGACAGGTGACGTTCTCCGGCTCGATGTGCATGGCGACCGTATCACCGAGTTCGCGGAACGTCTCGGTGCTGTGGTCGGCGATGTGGCTTACCTGAAGTGTCTGGTCGATCCCCGGGACGCGTATGAAGTAGTTGATGTCCCGCCCGCGGTAGTCGACGGACTCGATACTCCCCTCGATGACGTTCACCGACGGTCGGTTCCCGTTGACGAGCTTGAGCTTCTCGTCGCGGAGGAACAGTGAAACCTGGTCGCCGTCCCCCAAACTCTCGTCGTCGGGGACGCGCATCCTGTGGCCGCCGTCGAGTTCGACGAGCGGCCCGCCGTCGTCGCGCCGGAACCGACCGGTGACCTCCGTCGATCGGCCGAGGAAATCGGCGACGAAGCGCGTCTGCGGGTTTCGGTAGACGGTTTCGGGCTCGTCGAACTGCTCCAGGCGTCCGTCGTTCATGACGGCGAGTTTGTCGCCCAGCGAGAGGGCCTCGTTCTGGTTGTGCGTGACGTAGATCGTCGTCACCCCGGTCTCGTCCTGGATGCGCCGGAGTTCGCTCCGGATGCTCGTCCGGAGGTTCTTGTCGAGGTTCGACAGCGGTTCGTCCATCAGGACGAGGTCCGGATCGAACGCCATCGCGCGGGCGACAGCGATCCGCTGTTGCTCGCCCCCGCTGCACTCTTTCGGGTATTTCTCCTCGTACCCCTCCAGATTGACCATCCGGAGCATCTCCTCGACGCGCTCGCGTTGCTCGGTTTCCGGCGCGCCGCGCATCTTCAGCCCGAACGCGACGTTCTCGAAGACTGTCTTGTGGGGAAACAACGCGTAGTCCTGAAACACCAGACCGATGTTGCGTCGGTAGGGCGGTAACTCGGTGATGTCCTCCCCTTCGAGCCTGATCTCCCCGTCGGTCAGCGTCTCCAGTCCGGTGATCGACCGGAGAATCGTCGACTTGCCACAGCCGCTCGGGCCGACGATGGTCACGAACTGTCCCTCCTCGATGTCCAGTGAGACGCCGTTTACCGCGACGAGATCACCGAACTCCTTTCTCATGCCGTCTAGTTCTAGAAATGACATATATTCGCTCGTAAACTCGATCTATCGGATCCCGTGAGTCAGTTGCCGCGAACTTCCTCCCAGCGCTGGGACCACTCGTCGTCGTGTTCGTTGATGTAGCCGACGTCGGGGAACATCAGTCCTTCGCCGCCCGACGGGTCGTAGTCGTACAGTCCCTCGATCGTGTCCGAGGTGACAGAGGTCGACGGCGGGAGTCCGAGTTTTTCGACGACGGGCTGGAGGATCTCGTCGCGAAGGAGGAAGTCGATGAACTCGAGGCAAGCCTCCCGTTTCTGGTCGCTGATCCCCTTGACGAGCGCGTGGTTCTGGGTGTAGCCGTAGGCCCCCTCGTCCGGAATGACGTAATCGAGGTGGTCGTTACCGTCTTGTACTGCCCCGTAGATAACGTTGCCCCACGCCTCGCCGACCCAGGCGTCGCCCGAGGTGAACAACCGTCCGAGCTCGTCGCCGCTCGTCCAGTTCGTGACGACGAGATCCTGCTGCTCGGCTACTCGGTTCCAGATCCGTTCGATCGCCTCCTCGTAGGAACTCTCGGCGCCGATATCGTTGGGGTCCATCCCCATCTCCAGCGCGGTCGTGAACACGCGGATGAAACCGAACCCTTCCGGCGCGACGTGGCCATCGTAGGCGTCGTCCCACATCGCGCTCCAGGAGGTCGGATCGTCGAGTTCCTCGTTGTTGTAGGCCATGCCGACGGTCCCGTAGGCGTGGGGGACACCGTGGATCTGCTCGCCGGGGTCGAAGATCGGGTTCTTCAGCGGTTCGAGCACGTTGCTCCCGTAGTTCGGGATCTCGTCGGGTTCGACCGGCTCCCAGACATCGTCCATCGTCCCGTTGTAGAGCGTAAACGGAGGGACACTCGCCATGTCGACCTCCGCCTGTCCTGCCTGGATGTTCGCGTAGCCGCTCTGCTGGCTGCTCCGGAGGCTCACCTCCACGGTCGTCCCGTACTCTTCCTCGAAGGGTTCGAAGGCCTCCGACTCCAGCGCTTCTTGCATCGTTCCGCCCTCCATCTGGAGTACGATCTCGTCGGCCCCGTCGCTCCCGCCGAACGGGTTGAGACAGCCCGCCATCGCCGTGACTCCGGTACCCGCGGCGAGGGCGAGCATCTGGCGCCTGCTGGTCGTGTTGCTTTGCTTCTCGTCGTCCGGCCCGCGTCGTGCCATGTGAGTGCAATGCATACTTCCGATTATAACCATGTGACCTTTCATGAGAGGGGCCACCCGTGATCGCTCCCGTCACCGGCCTGAACGACAGGGATCGACGTGGGAGGTCGAACGCCCTCATCCGGCGCGACCCCGACGCCCGCACGCGGGGAACGAAGTAATTTTCCCGAATAGAAGAGTGAAATTTTTGGTCGGGTAAGTATATAGGTCTCCGGACGCCGTAGGACCTGTATGATACCACCGATAGCCAACAATTTCGTCGCCGGCGAAACCTACTCAGAGGCACTGAACCACGTTGACGAGCTCAACGTCCGAGGCGTCTCTGGCATCCTGAACCTCCTCGGGGAGCACTACGACGAGCGCGAGGCTGCCGACGCTGACGCAGACGAGTACATCGCACTCGCCGAGGAGATCGAACGACGAAATACAGACGCCTGTATCTCGGTCAAACCCAGCCAGATCGGGCTCGAAATCGACGGAGCATTCCAGGAGAATCTCGCTCGCATCGTCGACGCGGCGAACTGTTTCGTCTGGATCGATATGGAAGATCACACGACGACAGACGTCACGCTCGATGCGTTCGAGGAACACGCGCGTGCGACCGACGGCAACGTGGGTGTCTGCGTGCAGGCGAATCTCAAGCGAACAGGCTCGGATCTCCAGCGACTCGCAGAGTTGCCCGGCAAGGTCCGACTCGTCAAAGGGGCCTACGACGAGCCAGGTGAGATCGCACACAAGGGCAAGGAGACAGTCGATGCGGTCTACCGCGATCATCTGGAGTACATGTTCCAGGCCTTCGACGACGGGATCGCGGTCGGCAGCCACGATCCGGCGATGATCGAACACGCACAGCACCTCCACGAGGAGTACGGCACGCCCTACGAGGTCCAGATGCTGACCGGCGTCCGCGAGAGCGCACAGTTCGATCTCGCAAACGATGTCCCTGTCTATCAGTACGTCCCCTACGGCACCAAGTGGTTCTCCTACTTCTACCGCCGGCTGCGCGAGCGAAAATCTAACGCACTGTTCGCGGCCCGGGCTATTCTCGGCAACTGATCGGACAGTCTGTTGTCTACTGGTCTTGCGGATCGAGCAGTTTCGCCTCCGCCTTCCGGAGGTGTTCGAGCAGCGTCGTCTTGGAGACGTCGAGGCCCCCGGCCAGTTCGCGCGTCGATATCTCCCGTGGCCAGTTGTAGTAGCCGGCTTCCCGGGCGTGTTCGAACGCTTCCCGCTGTGCGGTGGTGAGCGTGTCGAGTCGGTGGTGCCGGGCCGAGTCGCCGTCCCAGTCCGCCGAGTGAATCGAGGCGACTGTCACCTCTGCGCTTGCATCCTGTCGGACCCCTTCGAGTGCGTCTTCGAGATTCGACCGGTCGCCGGTGAAACAGACCTGCCAGGTCTCACGGCCCCCCTCGATCCGGACCGGGGCGCTGTGGACGAGGCCGTGTTTCAGCAGTGTCGGACAGATCATGTCGTCGGGGTCGTACTCCAGGAAAAACTCCCGGACGACGTTGCCCGGTGCAGACCGCTCCCGACCGAACCGCTGTTGCAGGTCGAAGAGATTGCCGGCGGTCTCCGTATCACTTATGGTTTCGAGCAGTGTTTCGACTTCAGCCTTATCCTCACCGTAGGCGGTAAACAGGCCGTTAACTTCCTCCGGCGTCGGCCCGTCTGATTTCGGAGAGTTGTAGATCGCGTGGGCCAGTACCCCACCGTTGACCTCCTCGGTCGCCTCGATGGCCCAGCAGTCTGGATGCCAGATATCGAGTGTCAGTCTGGTCCCCGACGTGGTCTGTACCTTGCTCATCGCTCCCCCTCCAGTTCCATGTTACTCCGAGGGGAGGCGCGTTCATGTATGTGGCGCCGGTCAAAATACCCACAACGTCGGCGCCCCTCGAAACTGTCGCCCTCCAGTGTCGTTCGAATACGATTCCCGTACATACGAGCCGGTTAGGTATGTGATCGACTATCACTAATGGGTTCGACCGTCCATGGTCGGGTGGGCGTTTTCACAACACAGTGCCCGATGGTACAGCATGGCAGAGACCAACATCCATTATATCGACGGCGAGTGGACGACAGGCGATGGGTCGGAAACGTTCGTCAGCGAGAACCCGGCGACAGGCGCGGAACTGGGCACCTTCCAGCGCGGCACGCCCACCGACGTCGAGCGTGCGGTTGCGGCCGCCGACGAGGCCTACGAGGAGTGGCGGGCGCTCTCCCGGATCGACCGCGCGGAGTATCTCTGGGAGGTCTACCACGAACTCAGAGATCGCCACGAGGAACTCGGCGAGATCGTCACCAAGGAGTGTGGCAAGGAGATCTCCGAAGGGAAAGCAGACGTCACCGAGGCCTGGCACATGGTCGAGTGGGCCGCC
>Ga0207753_1000144_pt1 | contig 28113 bp, 29 predicted proteins | sample PonA233FremontCA_2_FD_187273 | JGI IMG/M metagenome (GOLD analysis project Ga0207753, IMG submission 187273) | Salt pond sediment microbial community from Fremont, CA, USA - Pond A23 Sediment 3 (SPAdes) | ecosystem: Environmental > Aquatic > Non-marine Saline and Alkaline > Saline | place: USA... | reverse complement strand
GGATCGGTAACGGTGATATGGCCCATCTTGCGGAGGGGTCGAACCTGTTTTTTGCCGTACCAGTGCATATGGGCGGTTGACGCATCGAGGACCGAGTCGACGTTGTACAGCGTCGCGTCCTCGGGTTCGTCGACGTCGCCCAGAATGTTTGCCGAGACGGTCGGCTCAGAGAGTTCAGTCGGGCCGAGCGGCCAGCCCAACACGGCACGGATGTGGTTTTCGAACTGCGAGGTGCGTGCGCCCTCGATGGTCCAGTGGCCGGAGTTGTGAGGCCGCGGAGCGATCTCGTTGACCAGAATCGCTCCGGCTTCTGTCTCGAACAGTTCGATCCCGTAGACCCCCCAGCCGTCGAGAAATTCGAGGACCTCGGTGGCGACCTCGTGGGCACGCTCCAAGGTCTCGTCGTCGGTCCGGGCCGGTGAGACGCTGGCCCGCAGGATCTCGTCTTCGTGGATCGTCTCGGTGACGGGGTAGGTCGCTACGCCGTCTTTGCCTTTGACGCCGATCACCGAGAGTTCGCGTTCGAAGGGGACGAAGGATTCGGCCATCGTGTCGACGCCCAGTTCTGCCAGCGCGTCGGCGGCCTCGCTTGGCTCCTGCACCGGGGTGTTGCCCCGGCCATCGTAGCCGCCCTCGCGGGCCTTGAGCATCACGCCATCGAGTTCGTCGACGACCATTTTCAGGTCCTTCTCACCGCCGATGCCGATGAAATCCGGGACCGGAATCCCGGCATCGGCGAGGGCCTCCTTCTGGACGAGTTTGTCCTGAATCGTCCGGAGGGTGTTGGGGTCGGGATTGACCGGAATCTCGTACTCCTCGCTGACCTCGGCGAGCACGTCGGGATCGGCGAGTTCGATCTCGTACGTTAGGGCGTCACTAACGTCGGCGAGCTCGTGGATCGCCTCAGGGTCGTCGAAGTCGCCGACGATCTGCTCGCGGGCGACCGGCGAGGCGGGGCACTCGGGGGTCGGATCGAGGACGACGAGGTCGACGCCGAGCGGCGCGGCGGCCTCCCCGAGCATCCGCCCGAGTTGGCCGCCGCCGACGACGCCGAGTGTCGGACCGGGAAGCGTGGCTGTCATACCCGAGGGATTCGGTCGACGGGCCATAAGGATTCTCACCTGCGGTGATTAGGCCGTCACGTCGATTGCGGATCCGTTGTCCCGGCAACCACCAACCAGAACGCCACAACAGTGACGACGACGGTCAACAGGATCGCGACCGTGTAGCCGTCAGTGTAAGCGATGGTCGCGGTGCCGAGCGGCGGCATGAGCAGCGAGCCGAGCCCACCGGCCACGTTGAAGACGCCGATGACGGCGGTATCCTTCTCGGGCGGGTAAACCTGCATGAGCACGGGAATGTAGAGCGTCGCCGACCCGCCGAGGCCGAGACCGATCAGGAAGACGCCGACCGCGAGCGCCGGAACCTGTGGAATGACGAGCAGCGCAACTCCGGCTGTCGCAAAGCCGAGTGAGCCCAAAAAGGCCCGCCGAGAGCCGAACCGATCGCCGAGATAGCCACCGCCAATCCGGGAGATGATGCTGACACCGCCAATAAAGCCGAAGGCCGTCGACGCCGCAGCCCCGCCTAATCCACGGGCGGCAAACAGGTCGACCGCGTACGCCGCCAGCAGTTGGTACCACGCGAACGCCAGGCCCATCCCGACAAACAGTAGCCGGAACGTTCGGGTGCGGGCCAGCCCGGCGACCCAGCCGACGATCTCGCGGACCGATGTCGCCGACCCCTCGGCCCACGGCGGCCGCCGACAGACCAGCCCCACCAGCAGAAAGGCGACCGCTGTCGTCGACATAATGGTCAAAAACCCCTGCCGGACCCCGAACGTTGCGAAGGCCTGCTGCCAGATCGGCGGGAAGACGAAGAGGCCGAGTCCGTTGCCGACGAAGATCAGCCCCGTCGCCGCGCCGCGGTACTCATCGAACCACCGGGGAACGATGGAGGCCGTCAGGACGAAGGCCGTGCCAAGGGCGAGTCCGAGGACGGCGAAGACGACCAAGAGTCCCAAATAGGAGTCGACGACGAACAGCGCCGGTGCAATGAGACCGGTCGCCCCGGCGGCGGCCAGCAGAACGCCGCGGGCGGGGAGCCGGACCGACAGCACGCCGATGAGCCCCGAGCCGATGAAGAAGGTAAACAACATCACCGAGAAGACGGTCGACAGCGCGACCGGCGAGATGCCGAAGGCTTCGCTGAACGGCTCCCGAAAAATGCCGTACGAAAGCGGGGTTCCGAAGGTGAAAATCATCGCCACCGCCCCAAGGATCGCTACGAACCAGCTGTATCGACTATCGGCCGTCGGTCCGGCTGTCACAGCCTGATTGAAGTGATCTGTGGGGGAAAGCGTTCGCTTTCGGGTTTCGAAGACACGTCAGCTGACAGGTCGACCACGGCAGGAACGAAACACGCTCGGCCCACCCCATCGACCGGAGCCGACTATTTGTATGCCGGACCCGAACCACCGATATGCACCCTTCACACGTCCTCGTTCCGCTGGACGGTTCGCCGCTGGCCGACGAGGCGTTGCGACACGCTCTCGCCGTCTACGACTGTCGGGTCACGGCACTCAATATCGTCACGCCGCTCGACGCTGGCATGAGCGAGGGCGGAATCTTGGAGCCCGACCAGTCGCGGCAGGCCGACGCCCGCGCCCGTGCCGAACGACTGGTCGAACGGGCCGAGCGCGAGGCTGCGGCCGTCGACCGGGCGGTCGATCCGGTCGTCGAAACGGGTGATCCCGCCGAGACGATCGTCGAGTACGCCGCGTCCCACGATGTCGACCACATCGTTATGGGTGGTCATGGCGACGAGCGATCGGCGGTCGCCAGACGGCTGCTCGGCACGGTTTCGACGGCCGTCCTCGCCGAAGCTCCAGTTCCCGTTACGGTCATTAAGTAGCGGCCTCCCTTCCAGCGATCGTATAAAAGTAGTCGCCGATTACTGAACACCGAGGAGTGTCGACAGCCCTCGATAGAGCCCGAATCCGATGGCGATCGAACCGACGAGTGTGACGAGCCAGAAGCCGACTGTGACGCCGATCTTCCGGCGGGAGACGCCCGCCGATCCGGCAGCGAGCCCGCCGCCGATCACCCCCGAGATGATGATGTTGTTGAACGAGATCGGAATGCCGAGGGTGATCGCCAGTTGGGCGATGATGAATCCCGGCACGAGCGCGGCGATCGACCGCCGGAGGCCGAGTTGGGCGTACTCCCGCGAGGTGGCCTGCAGGAGCCGCGGCGCGCCCATCCACGCCCCCGCGAGGATGCCGGTCGCCCCGATGCCGAGCAGGACGATACTGGGAAGGCCGAGTTCGGTCCCGTAGAGGTTTTCCAGCGGGCCGGTGGCGAGGCCGACCTGACTGCCGCCGCTGGAGAAGGCGACGACGCTCCCGAGGCCGAGCAGGAGCGTTCGGATGCCGTCCTCGGTCGAGGCTTCTGTTCGTCGACGAATAGCGCGGTAGCCGAGAGCCGCGAACGCGAGTGTGGCCGCGACGACGACGACATTGATGCCGAGGACCGATGGGTCGCCGACGAACCGGGCGAGGGCTTCGGCGACCGAACTCTGGGCGCGGTCGGGATGCGGAATCACGCCGAGTCTGACGTTGGCGAGGATGCCGCCGACCACCCCCGCAAGCAGCGGGATCGATACCGTCTCGGGGATGTCCTCGCGGCGGAGCAGTTTGGCGGTGAGATAGGCGAGGCCGCCGGAGGTCGGCGGGACAAGCAGCCAAAAGGTCACGATTCGCCGGTAGGTGTCGACGGCCGGATCGCCGCCCAGCGAGAGGCCGACGCCGACGATCGCGCCGGTGGTGGCAAAGGCTGCCGGGACGGGGTAGCCGCTGTAGACGCCGAACGACATGAACCCCGCCGCGACCAGCAGGCCGGAGGCCGCCGCCAGCGGTGTGATCGCCACGCCGTCGATCAGATTTCCGCCGACCGTCTCGGAGATCGCCCCACCCTGTGTCAGTGCCCCGGCGGCCGCGAGAATCCCGATCAGGAACGCCGCCCGCATCGTTGAGACCGCGTTCGCGCCGATCGCGGGGGCGAACGGCGGCGAATTGCTGTTGGCACCCAGCGACCATGCCATGAATATCGAGCTAACGGTCGCAAACGCCACGAGAACCCAGAAGACGACAGTCATCGGTAGCAGTCCATTCGGTGGTAGCCTACTGGTGGGGCGGGACATATAGTTGTGGTTGCAGTCGGGTGATCGCTCCACGGGGCGAGCCGCGAACGGTAGTTCTTTTGCCGAACCCGCCAACGTCTGGCTATGACCGCAGTCGGACTGGTGGTGGCCCGATTCAACAGTTCGGTCACCACTGAAATGCAGGCCGCGGCCGAGGAGGCCGCTGCCGAGCGGGACGTAGAGATCGTCGACACACTCGAAGTACCCGGGGCATACGACTCGCCGCTGGCCGCCGACCGGTTGGCCCGCCGCGACGACGTCGACGCCGTCGCCGTCATCGGCGCGATCGTCACCGGCGATACCGACCACGACCGGGTGATCGCCGACGCCGCGGCACAGGGACTGACCAACGTGAGCCTCGACCGGGATACGCCGGTCGCCTTCGGCGTCAGCGGGCCGGGGATGAGCGGTGCGGAGGCCCGCGAGCGCGCCGCCAAAGGAGCGGAAGCCGTAAACGCGGCGGTTGATATGGTAGGAGTAGGCAAATGAATATGGAGTTTGCAGACCGCGTGGGGCGGGTCGAACCGAGTGCGACGCTGGCGATCAGTAACCTATCGAGCGAGCTTGAGGCAGAGGGAATCGACGTCGTCGACCTCTCGGTCGGCGAGCCCGATTTTCCAACACCACAAAACATCATCGACGCAGGCAAGGAAGCGATGGACAGCGGCCATACCGGCTACACCTCCTCGAACGGCATCCCCGAACTGCGGGAGGCCCTCGCCGAGAAGCTCACGGGCCAAGGCGTCGACGCCTCGGCCGACGAGATCATCGTCACCCCCGGTGGTAAACAGGGGCTCTACGAGGCGATCAACACCCTGATCGACCACGGCGACGAGGTCGTGTTGCTCGATCCGGCGTGGGTCTCCTACGAGGCGATGGTCAAACTGGCAGGGGGGTCGCTGAATCGCGTCGACCTCTCGCCGTACGGCTTCCAACTGGAGCCGGGGCTCGACGACCTCGCCGACGCGGTGTCGGACGAGACCGAACTCGTCGTCGTCAACTCGCCGTCGAATCCGACTGGCGCGGTCTACTCCGACGCGGCCCTCGAAGGCGTCCGTGACCTCGCGGTCGAACACGACTTCGCGGTGATCTCCGACGAGATTTACGAGCGCATCACCTACGGCGTCGACCAGACCTCGCTGGGCTCGCTGGAGGGGATGGAAGACCGCACGATCACCCTCAACGGGTTCTCGAAGGCCTTTTCGATGACCGGCTGGCGGCTCGGCTACATCCACGCCCCACAGGATCTGATCGACGAGGCGAGCAAACTCCACTCGCATTCGGTTTCCTGCGCCGTGAACTTCGTCCAGCACGCCGGCCTCGAAGCGCTCTCCGAGCGCACCGACGACTCGGTCGACGAGATGCGCGAGGCCTTCCGCGAACGCCGCGACATGCTCGCGGACTTGTTTGCGGAACACGACGTCGACGTGCCGGTCGGCGACGGGGCGTTTTATATGATGATCCCGGTCGACGACGACGATCAGGCGTGGTGTGAGGGTGCAATCGAGGAGGCCCACGTGGCGACCGTGCCGGGGAGTGCCTTCGGCGCGCCGGGCTACGCCCGGATTTCGTATGCAGCCAGCGAAGAGCGGCTCCGCGAGGCGGTCGACCGGCTGGTCGAACACGACTTCTTGTAGACGGATCGGACGGTAGAGCCGCTTTTGAATAACGGTGCGGATTCAGTCGGATTAATCCGGAAAACGGGTCGTTAGGCGGCGGCTACTTATAAATCGTCGTCGGTCGTCCGTCGACGCCAGACGACCGCGAGGGCGACGAGTGTGACGAGGATTCCGGCGAGTACGAGGGGCCAGCCGCTGGTGCTGGCTGATTTCTCGTCGACCGTCTCACTGCGCGTAACGTCGCCGAGGGACGCTCCCGCAAAGCGGAGGGTGACGGGGCCAGCTGACTCGACGACGCCGGAGACGGAGATCTCGACTGTTTCGCCCGCGGCGATCTCGCGTTCGACTGTGGTGAGTGACGTACCGCCAGCAGTCAGCGTCGACTCGTAGACGCCCGGAGTGCTTCCGATGTTTTCGACTGACACGGTCGCGTTGATCTCGCCGGTGGTCTCGTTGAACGAGTTCAGCGTCGGGGTGGCTGTCTCGAAGACGGGGGCGCTCGTGCCAATAACGAACACCGAAAAGCCGGGTGTGTCGGCCTCGAAGAAGTAGAACTCCTCGCTCGCCCCGACCTGGCGGGGTGGTTGCGGCGGCCTCTGACAGCGGTTCGTTCATCGTGACCGTCAGCGTACGGGCGCTCGTGCTCGCACTGTCGACGGTCGGCGACGACTGGGAGCGGTTTTCGCTGTGGTTCCAGTCGACCGACTCGCCGCTCTCGCAGGACTGCTACCGGTTGACGAACCCGCAGGGCGAGGCGTTCGACGTGACGATTGCGCCCACGATGACAGCCGCCGCCGACGGCGAGACGGAGACGTATCAGGCGGTGTTTAGCCGCCAGCCGCCGGCAAAAGACAGCGATCCGATGGAAGCGATTGCCGAGGGAGATCACCTCACGGAGTCCGAGAGGTCGACGAGTCAGTGGGGGACGTTTTGTATCGGACAGACAATCCTATTCAGCGGACCGTATACGATTGCAGACTTCTATCAGTGTAACGGAACGTTGCTATCGGTCAATCAGCATCAGGTGTTGTACGCGGTCATCGGGAACAAGTACGGTGGCACCACGGGAGTGGACTTCGTGCTTCCGGATCTGATGGGTCGCGTACCGTTACTCGGGACAATCACCACACCGTCGGTAGGGCCGGTGGAACCAAGCAGGTACGACTCACCGCAAACGACCTCCCGGAACACGATCACACGGCGAAATTCCTCGAAGTTCCGGTGAGCGATACTGAGGGCGCACAGCGGACTCCCGGGGGGAACATCCTCGCCAAAGATCCCCACGGCGGGAGCGGGCGAGGAGTAAACAAGCTCTACACCACCGAGGACGACCGAGCGGTTCGATGACCGTCTCAGGCCGCACCAGCAGTGTCGGGAGGAACGAGGCTCACTCGAACATGCAGCCATACCTCGCGATGAACTACCAGCTCAGTATGCGTGGCAACTTCCCACCGCGAAGCTTAGAGACGTAGTATGGGTGCCGTCGACGTACTGGTTCGACCAGTCGACTACTGCCGGACGATTCGGTGGCGGGCGACTCGACGGTGGTGTGTCGACCGACCTCTCCGACCCGTCATCTTATAAAAAGAACCGTCACCGCAAGCTGTCGATTTCACCGTAACGGACAACTGTGTTCGGCCCCTCGGAGGCGCGTATGGACGATCTCGAAGACATCGTGGAGGCCGTCGTCGACATCGAGGATATCGTCGAGGAGATCGCCGACCCCGCGGAGTTGATCGAGGACTTCGTCTCCTCACCCCTCCTCATCGCCCTCGCGCTGGCTGCCGCCCTCGCCGCGGTCGTCACCGTTCTGCTGGTCGCAGCGACGATCCTGTTTCTGTTGCTCGCCGGACCGGTACTGATCGTCGGCTTCCTCGCAGTCGTCTTCCTGTTCCTGACGCTGTTCGCCGTGGGTGGCTTCGTCTATTTCCGAACCGACATCCCGTCGGACGTCCAGCGCAAGATCGACAGCGCGCTCGAACGGTCCGACGACACGCCCCGAGGCGACGGCGAGATGACCGAACGAGAGGCTATCGAGCGGATCAAAACCCAGTACGCCAACGACGAGCTCGACGACTACGAGCTGGAACGGGCTCTCGAAGACGTACTCACCAGCGACCGCCCCGAGCGGGTCGTCGAGCGAGCCCGGTCGCGGTAGTCGACCGGACTCGAACTCGGTAGTCGACCGCCGCCCCCCGGTCGTTTTCCGGCCTACGACGACACTTCGTCCGGACGCGTCCCAAGCGTCAGCTCGACGGTCTGTTCGCTCCTATCCCGGAGGATCGTCACGTCGACCGTCTCGCCGGGCCGCGTCCGAAGGGCAAGCACGTTCCCCAGATCCTCCGTCGTCAGCAACTCGGCCCCCGCAACCGACAGCATCACGTCCCCGCCGACCGGGATCTCCGTCCCATCGACCAGCGTCGACTCCTCGCTGGGTTGGAGCACACCGTCGGCGGGGCCACCGTCGACGACGTCGTCGACGAGCAGCCCACGCGGCTCCGCTAACCCATTGGCCTCGGCGATCTCGGGCGTTACGTCGGCGAAGGAGACTCCCATGTAGCTGTGTTCGTAGCTCCCGGTTTCGATGAGTTCCGGAATTACGCGCCGGGCCAGCGGGGCCGAAACCCCGAAGCCGAGGTTGTCGCCGCCGCCGGAGTTGATGACCGCGACCACGTCGCCGTCCATCGACATCAGCGGCCCGCCGCTGTTGCCCGGATTCACCGCGGCATCGGTCTGGATCGCATCGGGAATGGTAAAGCCGGTCGGCGAGGGGATCGACCGGTCGACGCCGCTGACGATCCCCGCGGTGACGCTGCCGTCGAAATTGAACGGGTTGCCGATGGCGACGACATCCGTGCCGACCTGCGTCTCGCCGTCGATGAACGACAGCGGGGTCGCCGACTCCGGGACGGTCTCGACGGCGATGGCTGCGAGGTCGCTGTGGGGGTCGGTGCCGACGACCTCGCCGGTGGTCCACTGGCCCTCCGAAAAGCGGACCTCGGTCGACTCGGCCTCGCCGACGACGTGGGCGTTCGTGACGACATGGCTCTCGTCGATCATAAACCCCGTGCCGCTACCCTGGTCGGTCTGGACGAGAACGACCGAGTCGATGGTCGACCGATAGACGTCGGTCACTGGGCTCCCGGCTGACGGGTCGGCTCCCGACTCCGGCTCTGCGTCCCCGGTTCCGTTTCCGGCGTCGGAGTCCGTTTCCTGTGTGATACAGCCCGCGAGGGCGGCCACGACCGCGGTCCCGCCGAGCTGCAGACAGCGCCGTCGACTCGGTCGTCGATCACTCATTGTCGACTCCTACTCCGGCGATGAGACGTGTATATCTTCTGTCTCGTACGGTCTTCCACCGCCGACCCTTTATAAAGGAGTCGGGTGTCGTCAGGCGACCTCGATCCCGACTTCGGCGCGGCCGGTCAGCGAGCCCAGCAGGGAGTTGTCGTAGTCGAAGACGAACGGCGAGCCGACGGCGACCAGATCGGTGTCCTCGACCGCCGCCAGTAGCTGGTCTTTGGCTCGGTCGACCCGGTCGCCGGGCGGGTAGATCGGCACCGACCGAACGGCCACCGTACGGGGGGTTTCGACGGTCAGCAGCACCGAGCGGTCGGTCGGCTCGGGGGCACTCCGGGGGCTGTAGTTCGGCGGGAGGTAGGTACCGACCCGGACCGGACCGGTCGACGAGTCGCTGCCGGCGGTGGTCGCCACTTCGACCGGTTCCGTCTGCACCCGAAGCGGCGTGGTGGTCGGGATCGTCGACTCGGCGCTGTTGGCCCCACCGAGATAGTGGCGGAGCCGCCGCCGGCCCGAGGCTTCGCTGGCGGCGATGGTTTCGGCGACGACGACCGTCGGGTACTGTCTGATCTCGATGCCGTCGCCGATCCGACGAACCTCGTAGTCGACCGGCTCGGCCGCCCGCGAACGGTAGTAGCGCCAGCCAGCGACCGCAGCCAGCCCGCCGAAAAACCCAGTAATGAACGTTGTTGCCCGGTTCATACCAACTACATCGGGTAGGGGTATAAAATACGCTCGCCGCGTCAGACGGCACCTGTCAGTCGTCGACCGAGTCAGGGGTTGTCGACCGAGTCAGTTGCACCGCCCGACTGGGGTCGGTCGTAGGCTCCAGCCTTACGCAGTCGACCCGCCTCGGCTAGTACCGCGGGCGTCCGACAGACCCCCGGCTCGCCTGCCACCTGCGGGACGGTGCAGTTGTTGCAGTTCTCACAGACGACCGCCGTCTCGGGGGCCGAATCGAGCAGCCGCGCCGGGAGCCGCGGCTCGGCGTAGAAGGGTCGACCCAGCCCCACCAGATCGCAGTCCGAACCCAGCAGCTCGTCGATCTGCCCTCGCGTTCGGATGCCGCCCTCGGCGAGGATCGGCACGTCGACGCGCTCACGGACGCGTCGACACAGCCCGCTGTTCCACGCCGGTTCGTAGGTATATAACTGGGAGTCGAACCACGTCGCTGCCGCCGCGAGCCGCCGCCGCCACGGGCCGCCGAAGGCCGCGTCGTACCCCTCGGTGAACCGGTCGTCGGCCCACACCGCGTCGGGGAACTCGCCCTTTATAATACTCATATCCCAGATGACCGAGCCGGTCACGGGGACGAGGGCGTCGAACCCCGCGGCTTCGAGGCGCTCGCAGATTTCTACCGCGTCGTCGTCCGTGAGATGCGGGCCGACACCGGGGGGTGTCGACGATTCGGCCGGAACCTTCGTCATGAGTGGCACGTCGCTGGCACGCTGGCGGATCTCCTCGGCGAGGAGTTCCAGAAACCGGACGCCGTCGCCGAACTCGTCGTCCCGGCGGTTATAGAAGGGCGACAGGAACTGGTGGACGATCCCCATGTTCGCGCCAGCGATGTGGATCATGTCGTAGCCCGCCTCGACGGCCCACTTCGCCGAGCGGCCGAAGTCCGCCGCGAGGTCGTACACTTCGGCGGTCGACAGGACGTGCGGGTCGTAGGACAGCAGCCCCAAGTGGTCGAGAACCCGGAGGAGTCGCGGCGGGCGAGAGACCGCGAGCTGTTGGAGGTCGGGGTGCTCGCGCCGGTAGCCGTGGTGCCACGTCTCCATACTCCGGAGGCCGCCGTGTTCGAGTTGAATCGCAATTGCCGCGCCGTGGTCGTGGATCGCGTCGGTGAGCCGCGAGCAGTCGGCGACGAAGTCGGGATCGTCGACGTAGGTCATGTTCGGCGCGGCACATCCCCCCGGCCCCCGGACGAGAGTTGCACCCTGACAGACGAGTCCGGCCCCCGACGCCGCGGCTGGTTCGAGGTCGGCAATGAGGGTGTCGACCGCGTCGGGGCCGTTGCCAGCACACTCCAACAGCGGCGCGCGATACAGCCGATTGCGGAGGGTGAGCCCGCCGATGTCGATGGGCGTTTCGAGCGAGGGGGCCATCCGATAGTGGCTGTTGGGCGTCGACGGGCTTGATGGGTTCGGCCGGGCGGGTTGGGAGGGCGTGAGATGCTTCGCGGTGAGCGATCCGTTGCGATAGGCTCAACAGTCCGCGGAAGTAGAGTTCACGTATACGCTATGCCTAACCAACAGGACGGGGCAGCCACCGGCTGTCACCATAGTGGGGCGGTCACCACGCGGGGGCCGAGACGGCATGAGTTCGCGGCTCGGCGTCGACTGATCGACCCGACCCGCTTGTCGGGAGATGGGCGTCGACCGCGACGACGCGATCGGTGTCGACCACCGCGGGCCGCGGGGGCGCGATGAACCGGCGGCTCGGCCTCGCGGTCGTCGGGCTGGTGGTGCTGCTGTCGACCGCTGGCTGTCTCGGCTACATTACCGGCGGCGGCGAGGTCTCCCCCGAGCAGCTGAATCAGGAGCCCGCCGAACCCTACGAGTGGGAGACCGACCGTGATGCCCGGCTCACCCTCGACACCCCGTCGGAGGTCCAAGCCGTCTACCGGGTCAACGCGAGCCAGGAGCTCCGCCTGTATACCCCCGCCGGACTCGGCCGTGAGGAACCCCTCGAGGTCTCGGCCGTGCGGTTCCGGTATGCTGACAACGGGACCGTGATCAACGGCACCGAGATCCGCGACCGCGGCGGTCGGATCGAGCAGACGACCGACGAGGTGTTCGTCACCGTCCCCGATACCGACGGCCAGTTGGCCCTCTCGGCCCCGGTGATGCCGCGGCGGCTCGCGCTGCCGGTGTACGTCGAGGGCTCCTACGAGGTCGTCCTGCCGCCGGACTACCGGATGGACTTCTTCCTCTTTAGCAACGCCGTCCCCCGCGGCGCGGAGACCGAGATCGTCGACAACCGGGTCCACGTCCGGTGGGCCGAAGTCACCGGGCCGACGATCCTCGTCCAGTACTACCTCGAACGGGACCTCTACATCTTCGCCGGGGCGGCCGTCCTGCTGTCGATCATCTGTGTCGGCGGGCTCATCTACTACCGCCGGCAGATCGACCGGCTCCACGACCTACGGGTCGGGATGGGTCTCGGTACCGAGGAGGATGACGAGGAATGAACGTCGCCATCGTCACCGTCGGCGACGAACTGCTGGTCGGCCAGACGGTGAACACGAACGCGTCGTGGCTCGCCGAACAGCTCACCGCCCGCGGCTGTACGGTCGACCGAATCACCACCCTGCCCGACCGGGTCGAGGACATCGCCCGCGTCGTCAACGAGTACCACGCCGAGTACGACGCGGTGATCGTCACCGGCGGTCTGGGGCCGACCCCCGACGATCTGACGATGGAGGGCGTTGCGGCCGCCGTCGGCCGGGAGCCGGTCCACCACGAGGCGGCCCACGAGTGGCTCACCGAGGAGGGCGGCTACTCCGCCGAGGAGCGGGCGGTCGGCACGGCGCAACTGCCCGCCGGGGCACGAATGCTCCCCAACGAGGTCGGGGTCGCTCCCGGCGCGGTCGTCGACTCGATCTACGTACTGCCGGGGGTGCCCTCGGAGATGAAAGCGATGTTCGAGTCGGTCACCGACGAGTTCGCCGGCGAGGAGATCCATACCGAAACCGTGGTGGCCGACGAGCCCGAAAGCGCGCTGGTCGACCGGCTCGAGGCGGTCCGCGAGGAGTTCGACGTGGCCGTCGGGAGCTATCCCGGCGAGACAGTACGGGTCAAATTCAGCGGTACCGACGCCGAGGCGGTCGCCGCGGCCGCCGACTGGTTCGGCGCGCGCGTCGACCGAATCGAGGAGTAGGGTTAGCTGAAGACCGACCGAATCCACAGCAGCGTAATAACGATACTAACTACGAGAACGACCGCGGCGGTCGACTCGATCGGCAGCGGTGAGGATGCAAGTGGAAGCATAGCGGCTCTTGAACAACCAGGCCTTTTAATTATTCGAGTCCGGTAACGACGCGATCAATACCGCTTGCTGTCGTGGTGACAACGGGCGAAGTCTCACAGCCAGCACATAGAACTGGGATATTAAATACAAATACGCATAACTGCGTGATATGCAACTCGCTCTGCGGATCGGCGGCGGATGGTCGACTGAGGCGACGACAACGAGTGGCGATGAAACGCAGTGTCGACCGCGGGCCGCCGAATCAGCCTGACCCATGGCTGTATTTAGAACACTTACCGACGCCGGAGGGTTGACCAAACGGTATCTCTCGGCGCTGGGCGGTCGCGGCTGGCTCAAACTCGCCGTTGTCGTGCTGTTCCTCGGCGGGTCGGGACTGACGAGCCAGTTCCCCGGTCTGCCGGTCGGCCCGGAGACAGCCTCCGAGCCCGGCGAACTGTGGGCTGTTGCTGGGGTGGCCGCAGCCGGACTACTGCTCGTCGGCGCGTTTCGCTATCTCGCGGCCGTCCTGGAGTTCGCCTTCGTCGACTCGCTTCGGTCGAAGTCGCTGTCGCTGCGGCTGTACGTCCGGGCCAACCTCGGGGCCGGACTCCGGCTGCTGTTGTTCAGGCTCGGCCTCTGGCTCGCCGCAGTCGCCGTGGTAGCGGTCCCAGTCGCGTGGACGATCCTCGTCGGCGATGTCACCGCCCCTGCCGAGGTGACGCCGACCCAAGCGATCGGTATCGGTCTCACCGCAGTCGTCGCCCTCCTCGGGCTGACGACAGCCGACACGCTGACAACACTGTTCGTCGTCCCGATCATGCTCCACGAGCATCGCGGCGCACTCAGCGGCTGGCGGCGGTTCGTCGACGCGGCGGCCGCAAACAGGCTCGGGGTCATCGCAACGCTCCTGCTCGCGTGGCTGATCGGCGTCATCCTCTGGGCGGTCCTCACGGTCGTCGGGCTCATCGTCGGATTTATCGGCGTCTTTGGGCTCGTTCTTGGCGGCTCGGCCCTCGAAGGGCTCGGAACCAGCTTCGAGCCACTGATCATCGGTGCCCTCATCGCGGGGCTTGTCGGCTACCAGTACGTCGTCTCGCTCGTCGTGGCACCGGTGCGGACCTATGTGCGCTACTACGCGCTGGTCGTCCTCGGGGACGCCGAACCGCGGCTCGACCTCATCCCGACCCAGCGGGAGGAGATCCGGTCGGATGAAGGCGTCGACGACGGGAGCGAGGCCGGTTCGGCCGACACGACTGCATCCAGAACACCCGCTGCGTCGGGAGACGATCCCGACATGGAAGATTAGCTCGTCGACCGAGTTGCTTCGAGTTCGTGGGCGATCACCGCTTCGAGTTCGGCGCTGTCGAGGGCCGCGATCGTTCCCGTTGCTAGCACGAGGTGGACGTTCCCCGGCCCGAAACCAACGGCCATCGCCCCGGGGGGTGCCCGATCCGAGACCGCGATCGGCGTCGGCGGCACGTCGAACATTGCCGCGACCTCCGTCGACAACTCATAGGGCTCCGGAGCCGTCTCGCGGTCCACCGGCTTCGCGTCGGCGAACCGGTTGATGGTGTCGAGCTACCGTAACTCCAGATAGCCGGTCGCCGCCAACAGCGCTGCGGTCACGACCGACGACCACACGGCGGGCGGGGCGACCTCGCCAGCAACGAGGCGGACCTAAAACGTCGACCAGACGCCAGCCAGCAGCGCGACCAGCACGATCGATACCGCAACCGCGACAGTGATCATCCGAGAGCCCAAACCGAAACCAGCGGACATACCTGATGCTGACCGAAGCAATGAAAGAAAGTTATGCTGGATCAAAACGACAGCATGTGCTATCAGCGGAACGACCTGTCGACCAGTTCGGATGGTTCCGCAACAGCTATTTGCGGCCGAAATAACAACGAGGTACATTCATGAGTGAGCCCGAAACAGATGCCGAGGGGACAGATGAGGCCGTGTCGTCACCGACACCCGGCTCGAATATCGCCGGGGCGAGCGGGCCCGAGTCGGGGGCACTCATCGAGGAGCCGATCATCCAGTCGGAGGATGTCAACGTCTTCTACGGCGACGAGCAGGCGCTGCAGGCTATCATGATGGATATTCCCGAAAAGCAGGTCACCGCGCTGATCGGCCCCTCCGGCTGCGGCAAATCCACGTTCCTCCGGTGTATTAACCGGATGAACGACCTCATTACCTCGGCCCGTGTCGAGGGAGATCTCCGCTTTGCCGGCAAAAACGTCTACGACGACGACGTCGACCCCGTTGCCCTCCGGCGGAAGATCGGCATGGTCTTCCAGCAGCCGAACCCCTTCCCCAAATCGATCTACGACAACGTTGCCTACGGGCTCCGTGTCCAAGGCCAAGAGGTAACCGACGAGATCGTCGAAAACGCCCTCCGTGGAGCGGCACTGTGGGACGAGGTCAAAGACCAGCTCGGCGAGTCCGGCCTCGAACTCTCGGGCGGCCAACAACAGCGGCTCTGTATCGCCCGAGCAATCGCGCCCGATCCTGAGGTCGTGCTGATGGACGAACCCGCTTCGGCGCTCGATCCCGTCGCCACCTCGAAGGTCGAAGACCTCATCAGCGATCTCGCCGAGGAGTACACCGTCGTCATTGTCACCCACAACATGCAGCAGGCCGCCCGGATCTCCGACAAAACGGGCGTCTTCCTCACCGGCGGCGAGCTCGTGGAGTTCGACGACACCCAAAAGATCTTCGAGAACCCCGAACACCAGCGCGTCGAGGACTACATCACCGGCAAGTTCGGCTAACGGGAGGGCGTCGACTGGGTGGGCAATTCTTTTCTATCGGGTCGTCCCATAGCCGATATGCCCCGAAACGAGTATCAATCGCAACTTGCGGATCTCCGGGCCGACGTGCTAGATATGAGCGAAACGGTCGCCGAGCGGCTCGAAATGGCGCTCGAAGCCCTCGAAACCGGCGACGACGAACTCGCCCAGCAGGTGATCGACGGCGACGACGAAATCAACCAACAGTACCTCGATCTCGAAAAGCAGTGTACCGATCTCATTGCCCTCCAGCAGCCGGTCGCGGGTGACCTCCGGTTTATCGCTGCCTCGTTCAAGATCATCACCGACCTCGAACGCATTGCCGATCTGGCCACTAATCTCGGTGAGTACGCCACCGATGGCGAGACCAGCATCTTCCCCGAGATCGACATCCAAGAGCTCGGTGACGTAACCCTCGAAATGCTTGCCGACGCGATGGCCGCCTACGCCGAGGAGGACAACCGGCAGTGTTACGCGGTCAACGAGCGCGACGATGACCTCGACTACCTCTGTGAGGTCGCCAGCGACACGGTCGTCCGCGAGTTGATCGAGAGCGACGAGATGGACTCCGACGAGGATATCGAGGCCTTCATGGAAGATGTCTCGCGGTTCCTGTTGACGATCCGTGATATCGAGCGTATCGGCGACCACTCGGTCAACATCGCCGCCCGCGCGCTATACATGATCGACAACAACGATGAACTGATCTACTGAGCCTGCTCTTTTAAAAATCGTCGACGACCGACGGCCCTACTGGAAGCCGATCCGGCCGTCGCGGCGTTCGCCCAGCTGGTCGCCGCCACCGCCGCGGAACTGGTCTTCGATATCCGCGTAGTAGTCCATGATCTCGTCGGTCACGGTCGGTCGGACCGACTCCATGGCGCGCCGGAAGTGTTGCATCTCGACTTCGGTCGCGTCATCGTCGTCCCGGAGGGCCTCGATGGCCGACTCCCGGGCGATCGATTCGAGATCCGAGCCGACGTAGCCGTCGGTGATCTCTGCGATCTCTCGCAGACTCACATCCGGCGCGAGCGGCGTCTCGCCGGTGTGGATCTTGAGGATCTGCTCGCGGCCCTCCTCGTCGGGCTGGCCGATCATCACGAGGCGGTCGAACCGACCCGAGCGGATCAGCGCGGGGTCGATCATGTCCGGCCGGTTGGTCGCGCCGATCACCATCACGTTGCCCATCTCTTCGAGCCCGTCGAGTTCGGTCAGGAGTTGGTTGACAACGCGTTCGGAGACGTTGTTACCCATGTCCTGACCGCGGGCGGGCGCGAGGCTGTCGAGCTCGTCGAAGAAGATGATCGTCGGGCTGACCTGCCGGGCCTTCCGGAAGGTCTGGCGGATCGCCTTCTCCGATTCGCCGACCCATTTCGACAGCAGCTGTGGGCCACGCACCGAGATGAAGTTGGCGTTGGTCTCGCTGGCGACCGCCTTGGCCATCAGCGTCTTGCCGGTGCCGGGTGGGCCGTACAGCAAGACACCTTTGGGCGCTTCGACGCCCATCCGGTCGAACTTCTCGGGGCTCGTCAGCGGCCACTCGACGCTCTCTTTGACCTGTTGTTTCGGCGATTCGAGCCCGCCGACATCGTCCCACGTGATCTTCGGCAGCTCGACGAGCACCTCTCTCATCGCACTGGGTTCGACCTCGTTGAGCGCGCCGCCGAAGTCGCTCCGCTTGACGATCATCCGGTCGATCAGGCTCGGCGGGATGTCCTCCTCGTCGAGATCGATCTCCGGTAAGTACCGCCGGAGAGCTTTCATCGCCGCTTCCTTCGTCAGGCTCTCGATATCCGCCCCGACGAAGCCGTGGGTCTCGTCGGCCAGATGGTCCAGCGAGACATCGTCGGACAGCGGCATCCCGCGGGTGTGAATCTGGAGGATCTCCTTGCGGCCCACTTCGTCGGGCACGCCGATCTCGATCTCGCGGTCGAAGCGGCCCGGTCGACGGAGCGCCGGATCGACGCTGTCGACGCGGTTGGTCGCCGCGATGACGATCACTTGGCCGCGGGCTTCGAGGCCGTCCATCATCGTCAGCAGCTGGGCGACGACACGGCGTTCGACCTCGCCGGTGACGTCCTCGCGCTTGGGCGCGATAGAGTCGAGTTCGTCGATGAAGATGATCGACGGCGACTCCTCTTTGGCGTCTTCGAAGATTTCCCGGAGCTGTTGTTCGGACTCCCCGTAGTATTTCGAGATGATCTCCGGGCCAGCGATGGAGAAGAAGCTCGCAGAGGTCTCGTTGGCGACGGCCTTTGCCAGCAGGGTCTTGCCGGTGCCCGGTGGCCCGTGCAGCAGGACGCCCTGTGGCGGCTCGATCCCCAGTTTCTTGAAGATCTGGGGGTGTTTCATCGGTAGCTCGACCATCTCTCGGACGCGCTGGATTTCGCTCTGCAGCCCACCGATGTCCTCGTAGGTAATTCCCCCGCCGGTCTTCTCGAACCCAGAGATGGGTTCCTCCCGGAGTTCGACCTCAGTGTCCTCGGTAATAAGACAGACGCCGTCGGGGTCGGTCTCGACAGCGATCAGTGGGATCGCCTGACCGGGCGACCGCATGAACGGATGGTTCGTGCTGCTCATCACGGGCACGATGTCGCGTTCGACGACCGGTCGCTTGAGGATCTGCCGTTTGACCATGCCGGCGGCGTCGGAGCCGAACTGGACGCTCGCCTCTTCGGGGGGTGCGAGCACGAGCTTGTCGGCCTTCTCGGCCTCGGCCTTGCGGATCGTCACCCGTTCGCCGATGCCGACATCGGCATTCTGGCGCGTGAAGCCGTCGATGCGGACGGTGTCGGTGTTCCAGTCCTGCCGGTCGGCCCGCCACACCTTCGCGGCGGTCGTTTCGCCGCCCTCGATCTCGATGATATCGCCCGGTGAGAGCTTGAGATGCAAGAGGGTATCAGGGTCGAGGCGAGCGATACCACGTCCCGAATCGTTGGGGTAGGCTTTCGCCACTTCGAGTTGGACTTCGTTCATAATTTCCTCGGGGGGATTATCCGAAAGTCGGGTCGGTCCGGGGATAAGTGCTTTGCTCCCGGCGGTCCTGCAACGCCCGTTATGACAGTGTCGACCGCTGTCGCCCCGTCACAGAAAGATTGTGCCATTGTATACCACACCAAGGGACGGCAGCTACTAATCCCTACCGGGAGCTACCAGTTGGATGGTAGCTACAGCACGGAAACCCAGCAGTGTCCGGCAGCTCGACTGACAGCAGGTGGGGCGAGATCGATGGGGGACAACTCCTGTCAGCGGTGGCCCCGGCGCTGCACACTGCTGGTGTATTCACGAGTAGTTCTACTGGCCGATAAAACTACTCTGTAGAGCGGCAGCTACTGACGAGTAGTCGCTATTGGCCGTCGAAAGGTCGGCGTGTCCAACTGTCGACCTGTCCCTACACGACAGTTGTTAGTCACCACACAGGTTTTTGCGAAGCGACCGACAACAGATAAATATGAAGCAGGCAGGCGTCTGGAGCTTCCGGACAACGACAGGAGTCGCCCGTGTCGTCGACGGGAGCCTCAGGACCCGACACACCCTCCGCGGGCTCACTCTTGGAACCTACAGACGCGGCAACTGGAAGTCCCTGCTGCGACATCTCGTCGTTGGATTCGGGAGTTTCAGCCTCTTCGGATCGGCCGCCGACCTCCTAAGGGCTATTCTCAGCGGCAGTACCGGGGGAGTCTCGGCGCTCGGCGTCGTCTCGCTGGCCGCACTGGTAGGGATGGTCGGCACGCTCTGTCTACTGTTTCTCAACCGATCGTCGGCCGTCGTCGACATCTACGAGATCAGCGATATCACGGTCGACACCGACGACCAGGAACTCACGGTCCAGTACGCTGGCAGCGATGGCCCGGAGACGGCAACGGTCGAAGCTGCCGACGAGGAGGCACTCGGTGAGGCGGTGTCGATCCTCCAGCTCAAAGGTGCGCCGGTCGACGAGGCTCTCGTCGAGAAGTGGGGTCGGGTCTGAGTCCGTGATTGACTACTGAACGCGTGTGCCGGGCACCGAGTCACCGTGGGTCGTCAGGATGTCCGCTTCGTCGCCTGCCGCGAGCAGCATCCCGTTGGATTCGACGCCGAACAGTTCGGCCTCTTCGAGGTTGGCGACGATGATCGCGCGGGTTCCCGGTAGCTCCTCGAGGTCGTGGAGCTGTTTGATTCCCGCGACCAGTTGGCGGACCTCGACGCCGATGTCGACCTGCAGTTTGGCGAGTTTGTCCGCGCCATCGACGGGCTCGGCCTCGACGATCTCGCCGACCCGGAGATCGATGTCTTGGAACTCCTCGAAGCTAATTCGGTCCTCGACGATAGGTTCGAGGGCTGCTGGCTGTGCGTCTTCGTCGGCTGTGGATTCATTTGTCATGGGTTCGTCGTCTTCGTCGGCGTCATCTGCAGTTGCTTCTTCGACTCGCTGTTCGAGTTTGGCGTTGAGTTCGTCGACGCGCTCTGCTTCGATCTTCTCGAAGAGTTCGTCGGGTTCGTCGAACTCGCCCTGTGGGGCCTCGCGGGCGGCGTCGACCGTCGTGTCGGCCACATCGCCGTCCTCGCCGAGTTGCTCCCAGAGCCGTTGGCAGGTCTCCGGCGCGATCGGCTGGAAGATCACCGCGAGTGCTTTGGCGAGCTGCACACAGTCGTAGATGACCTGTCGAGCCTGTTCGGGGTCCGCATCAGTGAGCTTCCACGGCTCGTTGCGCTGGATGTACTCGTTGCCGAACTGGGCGAGCCTGATTCCGGCGTTCCCCGCCTTCCGAATCGAGTAGTCGTTGATCGCGTCGGTGAACTCGGAGACGGCCTTGGCGATCCGGTTGTTGACCTCCTCGGAGACCGTCGCATCGGGCGTCCCGCCGTAGTTACGCGCCGCGAACAGCAGCGACCGGTAGACGAAGTTGCCGAGCGTGCCGACGAGTTCGGTGTTGACCCGGTCGCGGAACTTGTCCCACGAGAAGTCGACGTCCTGCTGGAAGCCGCCGTTGGTGGCGAGATAGTAGCGCAGCAGGTCGGGATGGAATCCCTCCTCAAGGTACTCGTCGGCCCAGACCGCCCGGTCGCGGCTCGTCGAAAAGCCCTTGCCGCCGAGCGTCACGAACCCGGAAGCCATGATCGCTCGTGGTTCATTGTAGCCCGCACCGTTGAGCATCGCGGGCCAGAAGATCGAGTGGTGTTGGATGATATCGCGCCCGATGACATGGACGATTTCGCCCTCGTCCCGCCACGGCTCCTCCCAGTCGTAGCTGTCACTTCCCACGCGATCGGTGTACTGCTTGGTCGAGGAGATGTACTCGATCGGGGCGTCGACCCACACGTAGAGGACGAGGTCGGTTTCGCCGTCGTCCTCACCGGGGTAATCGATCCCCCAGTCCATATCGCGGGTGATACACCAGTCTTGGAGGCCCGAGTCGATCCACTCCCGGGGCTGGTTCCGGGCGTTCGAGGTACCTTCGAGCCGGTCGAGGAACGCCGAGAGGTAGTCTTCGAACGCCGAGACTTCGAAGAACTTGTGGCTGCGCTCGCGGTACTCGGCGGGGTTGCCGGTGATCGAGGAGACGGGGTCTTCGATCTCGCCGGGTTCGAGGTGACGCTGACAGCCCTCGTCGCACTCGTCGCCGCGGGCCTTTTCGCCGCAGTATGGGCAGGTGCCTTCGACGTAGCGATCCGGGAGGTGCTGGTCTTCGGCGGGGTCGTAGGCCACCATAATTTCTTTTTGGTAGATGTGGCCCGCTTCGTCGAGCGCCCGAACGATCGACTTCGTCATCTCGGCGTTCGTCTCGTCGTGGGTATGGCCGTAGTTGTCGAAGTCGACGTCGAACCGGGGGAACGTCTCCTTGTAGGTCTCGTGCCAGTCGAGAGCGAATTCTTCAGGAGAGACGCCCTGTTTTTCGGCGTTGACTGCGACCGGGGTGCCGTGCATATCCGACCCGCAGACGAAGGCCGTCTCTTGGCCGAGGGTTTTCAGCGCGCGGGCATAGACATCGCCGCCGACGTAGGTCCGGAGGTGGCCGACGTGCAGGTCGCCGTTGGCATACGGCAGCCCGCAGGTCACCACCGCAGGAGCGTTGGTTGGGAACTCGTCGTGACTCATTGGCTACCCGTTGGCGAAGACGGCCTAAAAACCGCTGATTCGTCGCCGCCGGTCGGAGTCGACCGGGGCGATCACCGAACGACTGTTACGGGAGTCGGAGCCCGACGGACGACCGTCTGGGCGACGCTCCCCAAGAGAACGCGGGAAGCTCCGGTCCGACCGTGGCTTCCGATGACGATCTGCGAAACGTCGTTAGCCTCGGCGTAATCGACGATCTCGCGGGCGGGTTTACCGACGACGGTCTCGACGTCGTAGTCGACGGTCGAACCGTTCAGCGTTTCCAAGAGCTCTTCGGAGAGTTCGGCGGCTCGCTCCTCCCGGGATTCTTTCAGTCGTTCCTTTATCAGGTCGACACCGGCTTCCAGCGAGCCGTCGGCGAACTCGATGACGCGCAACAGCACAATCTGCTCGGTGTCCCAGTTAGCAACCGCATACTCGACTGCCTGCTGGGCTGGCTGGGAGCCGTCGTAGGGGACGAGTACTGCCATACAAGGACTTGGTAGCGATCGAATATAAAAGGCGGTCAGGACCGGATCCGGTCGAGATCCGCGAGGAACGACTCTAACGCTCCGCGGGTAACGTGGGACATACAGACGATCCGCAGCTCGCCGGTCGCCGTGCGAGAGATCCGCCAGCCGGCCTCCCGAAGCGCCTCGAACGTCGACGGCGCGAGCGACGCCGCGACCAGCGGCAACACGGGGTCGACGGTGTCGATCCCGCGGGCCGAAAACTCCCGGGCGAGATAGTCGGCGTTGGCCTGCTGTTCGCGGTAGCTGGCGCGGTAGCCGTCGGGCCACAGCGCCTCCATCGCCGCCAACGCGCCCGCCACTCCCGCGCCACTCCGGGTTCCCGTCAGCGTCGCCTGCGAGGTTGTTTCGAGGTAGGGCGTATCGACCGCCAGCGCGTCGACGGTCTCCCGGTCGCGAGCCAGAAAGCCGCCCGCGGGGACGGGGGCTTGGCCGCACTTGTGCGGGTCGATCGCCATCGAGTCGATCGGCGCGTCCCCGAAGGACCACTCGTGGCCGGTAAACGGGAGCAAAAAGCCGCCCCACGAGGCGTCGACGTGCATTCTCGCACCCGCATCATGGGCGATCTCAGTGAGCGCCGGAATGGGGTCGACCCGGCCGTACTCGGTCGTGCCAGCTACGCCGATTACAGCGACGGTGTCGGCGTCGACCGCCGCCGAGACCGCATCGAGGTTCGCCCGGTAGCCGTCGTCGACTGGGACCGTCCGGAGTTCGACACCCAGGACCTCGGCGGCCTTGGTGACGCTGAAGTGGGCGCTCTCGGGGGCGACGATGTTCGGCTCGTCCGTCTCGGCGAGGTTCCGAGCTGCACGGACCGCCTGAATGTTGGCCTCGGTGCCACCGCTTGCGAGGTAGCCCTCCGGGCTGTCGAGCCCGGCGATCTCGCCGAGCAGGTCGACGGCCTCGCCTTCGAGTTCGGCGACGGTCTGATAGGTTGCCGGATCGCCGGGATTGGCCGAGAGAAAGCGGACTGCCTCCTCGTGGGCGTCGGGATGTGGGACCGTACACATCGAGGAGAGGACGCGGTCGAAATCCTGCGGCGTTCGACGCCGAACACGTTGCATCGAACATCTATAGGATCGAACAGGGTTTAGGTTCTGTGGTACTGAACGACGTAGTTCCTCATAAATCAGGAGCAACGGAGATGCTGCCGCGCCGTTAGAACGCTTGGAGATCTTCGAGGACGGCCGCCGCACTGCCGTCGGCGATCGCCTCACGGGCGGCGTCGAGCCCCTCGTCGATGGAGTCGACGTCCTCGCGTGCGTAGATTCGGAAGGCGGCGTTGAGCGCGACGGCGTCGGCGAACTGGTCGTCGCGGTCGCCGGCGACGACTTCCTCGGTGATCGCCGCGGAGTCGACCGCGATGTCGTCGACGTTGAGATCCTCGCCCTCGAAGTCCATCCCGTAGTCGGCGGTTTCAATGCCGTAGTCGGCAAATTCGCCGTCAGTCCATTCAGCCACCTTTGTAAATCCGGGCCTAATGTCGTCGTATCCCTCCATCCCTTGGAACATAATCACGCGATGCATATCGTGGTGCTCGCTTTGCTCGAAGGTGTCGACCGTCTTCTTGGCGAACGCGAGGTGGTAGAAGGAACCGAGATGGACGTCGGCGTTGGCGGGGTTCGCCAGCGTCTCGATGGTGTTGACGAACGTCCGGACGCCCATCTGGTCGCGGCGGTCGAACAGCTCGTCGACCACGGGGTTGAATGCGGGCTGATAGTAGAAGCCGAAGCCGGTGTCGTCGACCATGTCGGCCGACTCTTGTGGGGTGAGTTCGGTTCGGACGCCGAGGTCGTCGAGGACGTGTTTGTAGGCGTCCTGCTTCTGGGTCGGCACACGGTCCCCCGAGTGGGCGACCACGGGGGTTCCGGCCGCCGCGGCGACGACGCCCGCGGCGACGCCGAGAATCGCACTCGTGCCTTTGCCGTCGTAGTTGGCCCCGCAGTCGACGGGGTCGCAGTCGGGCTCGGCGTAGTCGACGTGTTCACACATCACATCGGTGTAAGCGGCCAACTCCGTGGGCGTGTTGCGCTTCCAGCGGTTGGAGAGCCAGAAGGCCCCGAGGGTGGTCGGGTCGGGCGCACCCGCGATGATGCGCTCGATGGCCTCGGTTGCTTGCGCCCGCGTCAGGTCTTCTGCGGATTTGTGGCCGGAGCCACAGACCTCGGTCATCAGTCGCTTCAGGGGCCACTCGCCGAATGTTTCGGTCGCCTGAGCCATAGCCATCCTTAGCGCGTGTGGTCCAAAAGCCTCCCGTTGTCTTCCCAGTGACTGAAAGACTCCGAAAGCCGTAGATACCCACCGACCCTACAGTGGACAATGAGTCTCGAGGCCGACTGGCGGGCGGATCTCGACACCGTCGACGCGACCCTGATCGACGAGTACCAAAGCGGCGTGCCGGTCACCGCCGACCCCTTTGAAAAAATGGCGGCCGATCTCGCTGCCACTACGGGTGTCGGCCTCACGGCGATCGATGTGCTCGACCGGGTCCAGCGACTCTCCGACCGCGGCATCTTCCGTCGGTTCGGCCCGGTTCTCAATCCGCCGGTGATCGGCAGTTCGACGCTGGCGGCGGTCCGGGCACCGGCCGACCGGTTCGATGAGGTCGCAGCCACGATCAACAGCTACCGACAGGTCAACCACAACTACCGCCGGGACCACGAGTGGAACATGTGGTTCGTGGTCACCGCTGGCTCCCGGGAAATGCGCGATTCGATCCTCGCCGACATCGAGACCGAGACCGGCTGTGAGGTACTGAACCTCCCGATGTTGACCGACTACTACATCGATCTGGAGTTCCCGGTCGTCAACGACGATCGGTTCGCCCGGGAGAGTCTGGAGTCGACCACAGTCGACGCGACCCGAATCTCCGAGGAGGCGACCGGCGATCTGAGTCCCCTTGAAGCCGACCTACTGTTGGCGATTCAGGGTGGATTCCCGCTGAGTCGGAGCCCCTATCAGGACGTGGCCGACAGCATCGGCGCCGACGTGTCGGCTGTCATCAGCGCGATCGATCGACTGCTCGAAACCGGCTGTATCAAACGCATTGGCTGTGTGGTCAACCACGTCGTCACCGGGTTCGAAAACAACTGCATGGTCGTCTGGAATGTCCCCGATGACAAACTCGACGAGTGGGGCGAAACCGTCGGCAGTCTGCCGTACGTGACGCTGTGTTATCACCGCCCTCGGCGGCCCGATCAAGACTGGCCCTACAACCTGTTTACGATGGTCCACGGCCGTGAGGCCGAGGCCGTCGACGCCAAGATCGACGAGCTGGCCGCCGACTACCTGCCGGTCGACCACGAACGGCTCTACTCGACGGCCACGCTGAAACAGACGGGCGCACAGTACGAACAGTTGCTGGCCGACCAGTAGTCGGCGACTAACCGACACATGAAAGGTCGGCTGGCACCGAGGTGTGTGTATGAGCGACGAGCGGCCGAAACCCAGCGAGTTCGGGACGACCGACGACGCCCCGCCAGTCGAACAAAAGCCATACAAGATCATCTTCGAGGCGAACAAATGCTTCGGGGCCGGGCGGTGTGCGGAGGCCTCGAACAACTGGGAGCTGGATCTCGAAACCGGCGTTGCCAACCCACGAACGTACTTCTTCGATGAATCCGAGCTCGACGAGAACGTTCGGGCCGCCGAACTCTGTCCAGCAAAAAAGGGCACCGGAATCATTCATATCATCGACCGCGAGAAAGATATCGAGATCGCGCCCGACCCCCACGGCGACGGCTCGCTGAGCGTCGACTGGTAGTCGGAACATCGAAACCCACTTTTGTTGGATAAGCGAAGACCAACTGCGCGAGGGTGGCTGAGCCAGGCCAAAAGCGGCGGGCTTAAGACCCGCTTCCGAAGGGATCCCTGGGTTCGAATCCCAGCCCTCGCATTTTGTGCTCGAACGATAGCGAGAGCCAAAATCGTACTGGCTGGATTCGAATCAGAGAGCGACTGCAAGGATCGACCGTGGTTCGAATCCCAGCCCTCGCATTTTGTGCTCGAACGATAGCGCGCCGGTTTCGGTGCTGGTTTGGGACGAATCGGAGAGTAGCTACCAATTAACATCAGGATGCTAACCCACGACTCGTAGTAAGCGTCTCTTACTTCCGGTCATAGATGCTCACTCTGCGATGAAAATCTACATTAGATACTCGAAGAAGCTTGTTTCGTCAGTAGAAAAAGGCTAACTCGCCCACACGAAAGGAAAAAGTTTCGCGTAGGCGAGTTGCCTTCGATTGGTCCCCGCTGACGCTTCGGCCCTCCAAAGCGAAGCGTCACCTGTACGGTTAGGTTGGGTTTACTTAATAATACCGGGTGCGGAGGATGCTACCGTAAGCTAGCCAGTGGCACAGTCACGACGGTCGTGAGCTAGTTGGTATCGTGATCAATCAGCCGCAAAGAGCGGTGTTTTTCCGAGTCGACGCCCTTCCTCTATGTATGAGCGAGCTTCCAGGACGGGTTCGGCGTGCATTTACTGACCATACCGCGTTCGAGCAGATCGACGACGCGACTTTTGAGTCGACCTCGACCACGTTCGATGGGACCGTCGAAGCCGATGCGGCCGACGGCCACATTCGGTTCGCAGTCGAAGTTAAGGTCCCCCTACTAAACAGTGTGACCGAAGACGAGGTGGCAGCCGTCGTCGAAGACGGCTGGTACGAGACCTTCGAGCTGCGGGTGGAAGACATCGGCGGCGTGTTCCGAACCGAGCGTGATCTCGAACCGACGGTCACGCGGCAGGGTGAAACGATCACCGTCGAGGCGAGCTTCGAGGATATAAACGAACGGCGTGGCGTCGACGATGCTGGAGCAGTCATCGACTACGTCGAGGGGACCTTCGTGCAGGGAATCATCCCCGGCTACGAGTACACCGAGCCGGTGGCGGGCATCATCGACCGTGCACGCGAGAACGCTGGCGGCACCTGAGTCGGGCTACCCCATCGCGATGTAGGTTTGGGTGTTTTCGACGCCGCTGATCGTCTGGATGCCGCTGGCGACGATATCTTTGACTGCGCCGGGCGTCTCGACGGCTACCTTCGCAATGAAGTCGACATCACCAGCGACGATATTGGCCTGTGTGACACCGTCGAGTGTCTCGATTTCGTTTTTGACGCGGTCGGCCTCGCTGGTGTTGGATTTGACCAGAATGTAGGCTGTCACGCCCATGATCACTCACCTCCGGCGACCGCAGCGGCCGCGCTTTCGTCGCCGACAAGCAACTGTCTGACTTCCGCGAGTTCGGAGAACTCAGCCAGCACCGCAACCCGGTCGCCAGCTTCGAGCGAATCGTCCGGCAGCGGAATTCCCAATGGGTTGTTGGCCTTGCCGAACGCGAGGATGCGGGAATCGGAGGGCAGCGCGACCTCACTCAGCGTGTACCCCTTCATCGGCGAGCCGTCGGTGATCGTGATCAGGACGATCTGGAGGCTCTGGGCGACATCGGCGATCGCCTGAATCGAACCACCCAACAGCGCGTTTTTCGCACCGATCGCGCCCAGTCGCTCGGGGTAGACGATCTCGTCGACCTCCTCGGCGTACTGCTGGTAGATCTCTTCGCGGTAGTCCTCGTCGATCCGCATGACGGTCCGACAACCGTGGTGTTTGGCGATCAGACA
>Ga0207753_1000143_pt1 | contig 28154 bp, 26 predicted proteins | sample PonA233FremontCA_2_FD_187273 | JGI IMG/M metagenome (GOLD analysis project Ga0207753, IMG submission 187273) | Salt pond sediment microbial community from Fremont, CA, USA - Pond A23 Sediment 3 (SPAdes) | ecosystem: Environmental > Aquatic > Non-marine Saline and Alkaline > Saline | place: USA... | reverse complement strand
CTGCCGCCGGGCAGGCAGACACGGGGTCGAAATCGTGGCTCCGGGATCACTGGAACCTGCCGCCGGGGTCACCGCGGAGCAGAAACTCGACGAGGTTGCTCGTGAACGCCTCGTTGTCGGCGTCGTAGAGCTCCGGCTGCGAGAGGAACGACCCGTCGCCGACGACGACCACCGAGTCGCTCCGAACGACCACGGGGTAGGTGTCGGCCCGGCGGGTGTCGATGGTCTTCGTCCCCTCGACCGCGGTGTAGTGCGGGGTGGCGTTGTCGTCGTTGGTGATGATGCGTGCGCTCCGGTCGAAGGTGATCCGGTCGACGCCCTCGGTCAGCACTCCGCCACGGGACGGCGTCGCGTAGATGCTCTTGAAGTTGTTGTCGTTCGCCCCGTCGTCGACGTTGTAGAGCGTCTCGGCGCCGACCGTGACTCCGTAGCTCTCGACCAGGTCGGTGGCGCCGAACGGAACCTGTGCGACCGTCGCGAAGAGGCCACCGCCGACCCGGGTCTGCGTCGGCTCCCCGGCGACGACCGCGTGGCCGCCGGTCCTGACGTACGCCCGGATGGTGTCCCGCTCGCCGTCGGGATACTCCGCAGCGGGCTGGACGATCAACAACCCGGCGGTCCCCTCGAGAACCTCGCCGAAGCTCTGGTTTCCGATGTCGTCGCCGTCGTCGAGGACCGTGACCGAGTACCCCGCCTCGAACATAGCCTCCGTGATCGGCTGCAGGTCGTCGGCGGTCGTGTCGGCGCTGCGCCTGATGTCGATGACGATCTCTCCACCCTCGGGGGCGTCCTCGATCGCGAGTTCGCCGTCCTCGGGGTCGACGTCGACGCCGGCGGCCGCGGGCTGGTACTGCGCGGGCGATTGGCCGTCGATGTTCGCGCCGTCGGGCGTTCCGGTGGCCGTCGGGCCGGCGGCGAGCGAGACCACGAACGTCCCGCCCAGGACGACCACGAGCGCGACGATGAGGATTGCGACCGGCTGGACGAGGGTCCGGTCACTCACCGGCGTCACCTCCCTGGCTACGGTCGCTGGCGTTGCCGCGCGTGGTGGCCTCCGCTGGTACGCCCCACACCGCGTAATACTGCACCGGCTTGACGAACTCGCCGTTCTCGACGTCGGACTCGACGAGATACACGGCGTTGCCGTCGATCTCGCCGACCGCATCGGCCTGCAACGTCAGCGAGACCTGCACCTGCTGGGTGGCGTACACGACGTCGTACTCGTCGCCCTCGATCCGCTCGGAGCGGTCGGCAGCAGCCTCGATCGCGGCCTCGACGTCACCGATTCGGTCGGCGAACCCGTTCTGCACCGCCTGGGTACCGAGGTAGGTCCGGCCGTTGGCGACCGTCTCGCGGGAGAGCGTGAGCTGATCCCCGCGGTGGCGCATCACCGTTCCGAGGAACGCGCGCTGGAGGCGTTCGAGATCCTCGCGGATCCGATCCTGGTCCACCTGTGCCTTATCCGGGCCGGACCGGACGTAGGTTCCGCCCACCTGCTCGGCCTGCTCGACCGCGCTCAACGGCGCCTGGACGATCACGCCGATGCTGCCGACCGTGGAACTGGGCTTGACGTAGATCGCGTCGGCGGGGGCGATGCCGTAGTAGCCGCCGGAGGCGGCCGCGCCCTCGACGTACGCGACGACGGGCATCTCCGCGGCGGTCCGGTTGACCGCGAGGTAGAGCTCCTCGCTCGGCGCGACCGGGCCGCCGGAGCTATCGATCCGGAGCACGACCGCGGCGACGGAGTCGTTGGTCCGCGCGTCCCGCAGCGTGTTGGCCACGGCGTTGACGTTGGCATCGCTCGTCGCGCCCCGCAACGTGACGACCTCCACGGTTGGGTTTGCCTCGCTCGCGGTCGATCCCGCCGACCACACCAGCGGGGCGGCGACGGCGGCGACGACGAGGACGACCGTCACGACCACGACGTATGCGGCCCTCGTTTCGGAGATGGGCCAGCGACTGTCAGCCATAGCCACGTGTTGGACTAGGCGCTCATAAACCATTGGACGGGGACCACCGTGCGTGGGACCGGACGGCGAGGCGACCACTGACCGCCGGTTCACACACCGCAACTCGGAGCGGACTGCTCGGCAAGGCTGGCTACACGCTCGACGGCCGATTCGCACGGTATCCACCGCCCGGAGCCCGGACGTGAGCGGCGTGAAACCGGCCCGTCGTGCCCCATCCGCGTCACACGTCCTGATGACCGACGGGGGAGTCCGATCAAAAGATATGCTAGCTAGCAGTACTACAATAGTATATAAATACTGAACTACTATGAACATCCAGACGACCATTCTACGCCGTAATGCACGTTCAAAACGATGAATTTGGCAATAGCCGGTAGCAGCGTTGCTTCGGAGTTTCGTATTATTTAATTCCAGTATTACTAAATAGTTTTATGTATTAGTCTCTACATACGTAACGTTCGGACGGGATCCGCTGGCGCCGCCACTGAAGTAACAAAAGTACATCTGTTAGTGTAATCGTCGTCGTCGCGTCGCTGGCCGGCCGCGGAGACGGGCGCCGAGTGAGTAGGGCCAGGCATCCGGGCGGCCGTCCCCCCCGTGTGGTTACTTGCGACCAAAGAACGTATTCTACATAGTGGGACAGTCGGTACCAACTCGCATCCGACAGCACGTTCAGTAGGGTGTCCCAGGCCGGGAGCATCAGTTCGGAACGAGACGCCGTCCTCCCATCGACTCGGCTCGAACCGCCGGCCGACGCGTCGCACAGCCGTTCGAGCATATGGGATCGTGGGTGAGCCGTGTGCACTACGAGTAGGTGACGTTGAGTTCGATGACGTTGACAGTTTCGAGAACCCGCTTGGGGAGGGTCTTCCGGAAGTGTTCGTCGCGAATGCGGTGGGAGGGGCCGGAGACGCTCACCGCGCCGAGGATCCGGTCGTCGGTGCTCAGGATGGGCGCTGCAACACACCGGAGGCCTCGCAGCCGTTCCTCGTCGTCGAAGGCGTACCCGCGGTCTCGGATCTCGTCGAGTTGGTCCAACAACGCCTCCCTGTCGGTGACTGTGCGGGGGGTCGTTGGCTCGAGCCCGTGCCGCTCGATCACCTCGTCGACTCGGGACCTCGGGAGGTGTGCAAGGATCGACTTTCCGAGTGCGGTCGAGTGCAGCGAGACCCGCGTCCCGACGTGTGCCTCGACCTGGACCGCCTGTTCACCCCGGGCCCGCTGGAGATACGTCCCGCGGCCGTGCTCCTCGATCAGCAGGTTCGCCAGCTCGCCCGTCTCCTCGGCGAGATCCGCCACCTCGGGCTCCGCGATCTGGTAGATCTGCCGGCGGTTGCGCGCGTACGCACCCAACTCCAAGAACCGGATGCCCACCTCGTACTCCCCGTCGTTGTTGACAACGTACTCTTCCTGTTCGAGGGTACTCAGGTAGTTGTGCACGGTGCTCTTCGGGCGGTCGACGTACTCCGCGATCTCCGATACCCCGGCACCGTCGAGCGCCTGCAGCCCCTCGATCACTCGAAACGTCGTCTCGGTCGACTTGATCGGATTCTTGGCTGGCATTTGGGTAATGCCACGTTCTCCTGTATCCTTGTTAACGTTTGTCCCACATCGTGGAATATGGGCGTTTCGACCGACGTTGCGGGGGCACCGGGTTGCTGGCCTGCGTATGTCAGTAGTTCATGTACACCGTCTTGGTCGACGTGTAGAAGTCAAGTGCCGCATCGCCCTGCTCGCGGTAGGTGTCCGTTGAGGACTCCTTGTACCCCCCGAAAGGGACGTTCAACTCCAGGCCGGTCGTCTTCTCGTTCACCTTCGCGACGCCGGCCTCGATCTCGTCGACGAAGCGATTGGCCTCGGTGAAATCGTCGGTGACGATGCTCGCCGACAGTCCGTAGGGAACGTCGTTGGCTACCGCGAGCCCGTCGTCGAAGCCGTCGACTTCGATCACCGCGAGGACCGGGCCGAACACTTCCTCCTGGGCGATCCGCATATCAGGGTCGACGCCCGAGACGACTGTCGGCTCGACGAAGTACCCGTCGTCGTACGAGGGCCCCGAGGGGACGCCACCGCCCGTCTCGACCGTCGCTCCCTCTCCGGACGCGATCTCGATGTAGTCGAGCGTTCCGTCACGTTCGTCGGCGTTGACCTGTGGGCCCATCGTTGCGCCCTCGCGCCCATCGCCGATCGTCACCGACTCGGCGTAGTCGACGATCCCATCGAGGAAGGCGTCGTAGACGTCGGACGCGACGATCGCCCGGGAACACGCGGTACACGCCTGGCCGGTGACGCCGAATGCGCCGGTCCCGACGATCTCGACGGCCGCGCCGACGTCCGCGCTGTCGGTCACGACGGTGGGATTCTTTCCTCCCATCTCACACTGAGCTCGCTTGCCAGTCGCGGTCGCCGACTCGTACACCGCCGTTCCCACCGTCGCACTCCCGGTAAACGAGACGACGTCGACACCGTCGTGGGTCACGATTCGGTCCCCCACCTCGCTGCCCGGCCCGGGAACGTAGTTGATGACGCCGTCCGGAATCCCGGCCTCGACGAGACACTCCACGATGGCGCCGCCGACGAGCGGCGCCTCTGTCGCCGGCTTGAAGACGACCGTGTTGCCGGCTGCGAGCGCGGGCGCGATCTTCCAGGCCGGGATGGCGATGGGGTAGTTCCAGGGCGTAATCAGCCCCGCGACCCCGAGGGGCTCCTGGCGGGTGGACAGCGTCTTTTGCGGGGCGCTGGCGGCTTTGACGCTGCCCCCCAGGTCGCGCGTTTTCTCCGCGTAGTAGCCGAAGATGTCGATCGCCCGCTGGACCTCCGGGGCGGCCTCCGCCTTGGTCTTTCCCTCCTCGCGGCTGAGCAGGTCGGTCAGCTCGTCCGCTCGATCTCTGAGATGGTTCGACGCCTTTCGGAGGACGGCACCGCGGTCCGGCGCGGGGGTGTCGCGCCAGCCGTCGAACGCGTCCCCGGCCGCAGCAACTGCTCGGTCCGTGTCGTCGGCGTCGGCCTGGCGGCACGTTGCGACGAGGTCGCTCCGGTTCGCGGGGTTTCGCACCTCGAAGGTGGCACCGGATTCCGGTTCGATCCACTGGCCGTCGATGAGCAGAGAGTTGGGTCCCATCGTCACACGACGGTTTGCGGCTGCCACATATTTGTGTTTGGGTAGTGACTCCCGCCCGTCGTACGCCGGGGGCTCCCGGACGGGAACGTATAAATCGGAGACTCGGTATGCTACTCACGCAATGGTTCGTCACGATCGCCTGAGCGACCCCAACGCGGAGTACACGATGCGCGACCTGTCGGGCGAAACCCTCCACCTCGGGTCCGACGGGGAGATACGCGACGCCGAGATCACCGACGTCCAGACGACGATGGTCGACGGCAACTACCCGTGGATTCTGGTTCGGGTCTACACCGACGCGGGTGTGGTCGGGACCGGCGAGTCCTACTGGGGGGGTGGCGACGCCGCCATCGTCGACCGTATGAAGCCGTTCCTCCTCGGGGAGAACCCCCTCGACGTCGACCGACTGTACGAACACCTCGTCCAGAAGATGTCCGGCGAGGGGTCGATCTCCGGAAAGGTGATTTCGGCGATCTCCGGCGTCGAGATCGCGCTACACGACGTGGCGGGCAAACTTCTCGAAGTTCCGGTCTACCAGTTGCTCGGCGGCAAATACCGCGATACGGTCCGGATTTACTGTGACTGCCACGCGGGCGACGAGGCGGAACCGGCCGCAAACGCCGACGAGGCCGAACGCGTCGTCGAGGAACTCGGGTACGACGCACTCAAGTTCGACCTCGACGTGCCCTCGGGCCACGGGACGGACCGGGTGAACCGTCACCTGCGGGCGGCGGAGATCGAGCACAAAGCCGAGATCGTCGCGGCTGTCACCGAACGCGTCGGGGACCGCGCGGACGTGGCGTTCGACTGTCACTGGTCCTACGGCGCCGGGAGCGCGAGGCGGCTAGCCCGCGAACTCGAACCGTACGACGTCTGGTGGCTCGAAGACCCGATCCCGCCGGAGAACCACGACGTGCAGCAGACGGTCACGCAGTCGACGACGACCCCGGTCGCCACCGGAGAGAACGTCTACCGGACTCACGGGATCCGCCGACTGCTGACCGAGGAGGCTGTCGACATCGTCGCGCCGGACATTCCGAAAGTCGGGGGACTTCGCGAGGGGATGAAGATCGCGAACCTCGCCGACGTTTTCTACGTGCCCGTCGCGATGCACAACGTGTCCTCCCCGATCGGAACGATGGCGAGTGCACACCTGGGAGCAGCCGTTCCGAACGCCCTGGCGGTGGAGTACCACTCCTACCAGCTCGGATGGTGGGAGGAACTCGTCGAGGAATCCGAACTCGTGGTGGACGGACGGATGCCGGTTCCGGACGACCCCGGTCTCGGCCTGACGCTGGACTTGGACGCGGTCCGGGCGAACCTCGTCGACGGGGCCGAACTGTTCGACGAGGCGTGAGCGGGCGGGACTGCGACACCGACAGCGTGCACGTGGGCCCGCCGAGCTTCGGTGCTGTGGCCTGTCAGGCTTCGGCGCTACGGCCTGCCGGGCCCGATCGCGGCCGCCCCGGAGCGACGGCGCAGTGCGCCGGAGCGGCCGGGAAGCCCGCAATACTGGAAAGCTTTTTATACGATACTCCAGAGAAGAAGGAGGTATGCGGTATTATCAGTTCAGCCGACAGGGGGAGCCGATCCTGGCGGCGCAGACGGACTCAGGCGTCTACGACCTCACGTCAGCCAAGCCCGACCTCAACTCCTTCGGGGCGCTGGTCCGGACCGCCGAGATCGTAGACTCCCCACCCGACGAGGTGGCCGAGCCACACCTGAGCGGTGCCGAGCAGCTTCCGGCGGCGGCGGTCAGAGCGGAGTGTGGGCTCCCGGTGGCAGTCGACGAGGTCTGGGCGGCGGGCGTGACATACCGGATCAGCGAGGAGGCCCGCAAAGGAGAGAGCAGTATGCCCGAGATGTACGTCGACGTCTACGGCGCTGACCGGCCGGAGCTGTTCTTCAAATCCACCCCGAGCCGGACCGTCGGGCCGGATGAGGCGATCGGTGTCCGGACGGACTCGACGTGGAACGTTCCGGAGCCCGAACTCGGCGTGGTCCTCTACCGTGGCGAGCCCGTGGGATACACCGTGGGTAACGACGTGAGCAGTCGGTCCATCGAGGGCGAAAACCCCCTGTACCTGCCACAGGCGAAGATGTACGACCGCTGTTGTTCGCTGGGCCCCTGTGTCGCGACCGACATCCAGGACCCGCACGCGTTGGACATCACCATGCAAATCTCGCGGGACGGGAACACGGTCTACGATGGGGCGACGAACACCGCCGAGATGGTTCGGACCTGCGAGGAGCTGATCTCGTACTACACCCGACACAACACGGTCCCGGAGTTGGCGGTGCTGTTGACCGGAACCTCGCTCGTTCCCGACGAGGGATTCTCACTCCGGGCTGACGACCGCGTGACGATCGAGATCGAAGCCATCGGCACCCTCTCGAACCCGGTCGTCAGCGTCTGACCGACCCCTCCCGGCGGCTTCCCGCGCCCCGCCGGCGCGTGTATTTAAGTGATTCGTGATCCCTGTGTGGGTATGAATCTCCCGTTCGACGAGTTCGCTGTCCGGGACTGGCAAACGACCGACGATCCGGGGACCGTGCGGGTCGCGATGATCGGCGTCGGGTGGTGGACGCGGGAACAGGCGATCCCCGCGGTCCAGGAAGCGGCGTTCGTCGACACGACCGTCCTCGTAAGCGGGTCGAAACGAAAGGCGCAGGAAGCGGCCGCCCTGGCTCCAACGATCGAACGCGGCATAACGTACGACGAGTTCCACGACGGCGACGCGACGGGCGCCTACGATGCCGTCTACGTCTGCACGCCGAACGGGCTCCACCTGCCGTTCGTCGAGACCGCAGCGCGACTCGGGAAGGACGTCCTGTGTGAGAAGCCGATGGAGGCGACAGTCGAACGGGCCCGCGAGATCGTCGATCTCGCAGCCGACGGCGACGTCAACGTTATGATCGCCTACCGGATGCAGACCGAGCCCGCCGTCCGCCGGGCCAAGGAGGTGGTCGCCGAGGGCGTCATCGGGGACCCGGTGCAGGTCCACGGGAACATGTCGCAGCGGCTCCTGGAGTTGATCCCGGACCCCGACCAGTGGCGTCTGGATCCCGACCTCTCGGGCGGTGCCACGGTGATGGATCTCGGGCTGTATCCGATCAACACCGCGCGGTTCGTCCTCGACGCCGACCCCGTGGCGGTACAGGCCCGAACGACTCACAGCCGGGGCGCATTCGAGGATGTCGGAGACGAACACGCCGCGTTCACGCTCGTCTTCCCGGAGGGAATCTACGCCGCGTGTACCGCAAGCCAGGGTGCCTACCGGTCCAGCCATCTCCGGGTGACCGGAACCGACGGGGAGGTCGCGATCGATCCCGCGTTCTTCAATCCGCAGGATCGCGCGTTCCGGATCTCGACGGGCGGGGAACGGTACGACGTCGACTTCCCGCAGGTCAACCAGATGACCGAGGAGTTCGACTACTTCGCACACTGCCTCCTGACCGAAACCGACCCCCACCCGGACGCCGACCACGGCTTCGTGGACATGCTAACCATGGATGCGGTTTATCACGCCGACCGGCTGGACGAGACAGTCCGGCTGCAAGTGCGATGATCGAACCGAGCCAACGGGTCCGACGCCGTACGGTCGGACGTCGTCGGCCAATCTGTGGGATACTTTTATGTAATTTGTCTATTGATACATAGGTATGCCATCACCAGACGAGGGTGCTGACGGGACCGTCTCGATAGACGTCGGGACGAACGTCTCGCGCCGGACCGTGGTTAAACAGATGGGCGCGGTGGGCGCGGCGCTCGGGCTGGCCGGCTGTCAGACGCAGAACGACGAGACCACGTCCACGAGCAGCAGCGGTGACGGCGGCGGTGGCGGCGGACAGAGCGGCGGCGGGACGGCGGACTTCGAGTTCTCCCGGCATCCGGCGGTCGCGCCGCCACAGTGGAGCCCCTCAAAGACGCGCCAGGGGTCGGGCCGAAACGAACGCACCGCGGTGTTCGTCCTCCAGAACATCGACAACCCCTTTTTCATCCCGATGACCTGTGGGTTCCACGACGCGCTCAACGTGTTCGGCTGGGACGGCCAGGTCACCGGGCCGCCGGCGGACGGTGGCATCCCGGATCAGGTGAGCCTCATCGAACAGAACATCTCGAACATGGAGCCCGGCGACGTCCTGGTGACAACGGTACTCAATAACGAGGCCTACAACGACGCCATCCAGACCGCATTGGACAACGACATCGCGGTCATCAACGGCCACTCGACGCCCGCGACGAGAGACTGGAACTACGACTACATGACGAACGACGTCGAGTTCTCCTACCGGGGCGAGCCGATGATCATCCCGCACGTCGGGATACGCGATGCCAGGGGCGGCGCCGCGATGGCCGCGGAGGCCTACGACCGGATGCAGGAGAGGATCCCCGACAAGGACGAGTACACCGTGTTGATCACGAACGAGCTTCCCGACAACCCCTCGGTCACCAGACGGGTCAACCAGGACGCGGCCGACCTCGGGACCGCCGAGCGGTACTTCAAAGCCCGGAGCGACCCGTCAGTCACCCTCTACAACGACCAGATCATCAATCCACCCCCGAGCATCGCGGACGCCCAGACCCAGATCGTCGACACGATCTCGGGCGAAGACGTCGACGCGGTGGTCTGCTCGGCGTTCTGGGGGGCAGTCGGTGCGGGGCAGGCCCTCGAGGCGGGCGAACTCGACGACCCGATGGTCGTCTGCGGGTTCGACCTGTTGCGGCCGCTGCTCAACCAGATCGAGGCGGGGAACGTCGACTTCACCGTCGGGCAGGATCCGTACAGCCAGGGGTTCCAGAACGTTCCGCTGGCCTGGATGTACGTCGAACGCGGAATCGAGATGAAGGATCTGGAGTGGGGCGTGTCGGTCTGGGACGCGGACAACGTTCCCTTCGCGCTCGAGCGCAGGTCCTGGGCCGGTGACAACGGACTCCTACAGTGGCAGGAAGGCAACTACGAGTTCCTGCAGTGACTCGGACCGCCCAATATGCCGTGCGACCCACCCATCGACCCTGGTTAACAGATGTCTGAATCACGATCGGACCCGGACGGTGACGCGGAGCCGGAGGGAGTCGACTCCCCACAACAGGAGCCTGTGGTCGAGGAAGCGGGGGCTGACGTGGTCCTCCGGACCGAGGGGCTCACGAAGTTCTTCGGGGCGCTCGAAGCCGTACGGGACGTCAGCCTCGACGTCAACGCCGGGGAGATCTTAGCGATCGCCGGCGACAACGGCGCCGGCAAGACGACGTTTATCCGGATGCTCTCGGGCGTCCTCCAGCCCACGGCCGGCTCGATCTTCCTCCGCCAGGACGGCCGGCTGGCCCAACAGTTCTTTGCCTCCTCGAAAGACGCGATGGACGCCGGCATCGCGACCGTCTACCAGGAACAGCACCTGAGCCCCAACGCCAGTGCCGCGAACAACATCTTTCTCGGGATGGAACCCCTCAAGTCCGGGCCCGAGGGGTGGCTGCTCCGCCGGACGGATCAAGAGCACATGATCGAGGAGAGCCGAAGCCTCCTCGCTGAGATCGGGTTCGAGTTCGACCCCCGCTCGAAAGTAAACGAACTCTCCGGCGGGCAGAAGCAGGCGGTCGCGGTGGCCCGAGCGCTCATCAGGGATCCGCCGATCATCATTCTCGACGAGCCGACCTCGGAGGTATCGACCACCGGCACCGACAAGATCATCGACCTCGTCAGGGGGATTCCGGACGGCGAGAAGTCGGTGATCCTCATCTCACACAAGATCGATGTGGTCGTCGACGTCGCCGACCGGATCGCGGTCATGCGCGACGGGAAAGTGATCGAGGTGCTCGACACCAACAAAGACGACATCGAGCGGATCGACATCGTCGAACGGATGCACAGGGAGCGGGAGCGCTGATCGGGATGGCGACGGAATCAGTCGGGCTCGGGACGCGGCTCAAGACGACCGCGACGTTGATCTTCGAGCGGCGGGAGGGCAGCGTCCTCGTCGGACTCATCGGGATCTTCTTCGTGGGCATCTTCATCGATGCCTCCCGGTTCCTGTTGCTGGACAACATCGCCCGGATCTTCCGGTCGGCCGCCACAACGGCCATCATCGGATACGGCGTGGCGCTGTTGATGGTCACCGGGGAGTTCGACCTGTCGGTGGGATCGATGTACGGCGTTGCGGCGGGGATGGGTGCGATCCTGATCGGCGGCGACGCGTTCGGCTTCAGCCCGCTTTTCGTGGTCGCAGTCGTGGTGGCGTTCTCCGTCATTTTCGGTATCACGCAGGGGCTGGTGGTGACGAAGCTGAAGCTGCCGTCGCTGATCGTCACCATCGGGACCCTGACGCTGCTGCGAGGCGTCCACCGGATCCTGATCGGCGGCACGACGGCGTCGGCCGGCGACGTCGGGCTGTTGAAGTGGCTCGGCGGACCGATCCTGCTCGCGGACATGCCGTTCTTGCGCGGCCCGATCACGTACCAGGTTCCGCTGATCCACGCCGAGACGAAGACGTTCGGGCAGTTCTCCATATTGATCCTGTGGATCTTCGTACTGCTGGCGGTGTTCCACTACATCCTCCACTACACGCGGTTCGGCCTGCACGCCCGTGCGACCGGTGACAACGTCGAGTCGGTCGAGACGACCGGGATCGACCCCGAGATCGTCAAACTGGGTTGTTTCGGACTCGCCGGCCTGACGGCTGCGTTCGCGGGGCTGGCCTTCCTCGGGCGCTTCGGCTCCGTCTCCTCGGGAACCGGGAACGGACTGGCGCTCGTCGTCATCGCCGCCGTGGTCCTGGGCGGGACGAAACTCGCCGGCGGTGAAGGGTCGATGGTCGGCGTCCTGTTCGGGGCACTCGTCCTCGCGACGGCAAACAACGTCCTGGCGTTGGCCGGGTTGAACGTCAGCGGGTGGCAGGGGGTCATCACCGGCGGATTCATCATCGCCGCTATCGGGCTCGACGTCGTTCTGAAGGGGTTCAGCTACGATCTCCTGTGGTCGTGGTACGCCGAACCGCTGGGGAATCTCGTCCGGTCGCCACGGGGGTTCTTCCGGGAGCGAGCCGACCGGAAGACGACCGACGACATGTTCGGGTTCCTCGTGCTCACGATAGCCATCACAGCCGTCGCGGCGAACGCCCTCGCGTGGCTTCTCGGGAACGAGGTGGTCAACTCGGTGATCGGGCTGGACGCCGAGGGATTCAAACTGTTCCTGCTCGGCGGCTGGCCCGAGACGGTCGGGCAGATCTACCTCTTCGTGATGTTGATGGCGGTTCTGGCGTACGCGGGCATCGAGATCGCGGCGCAAGCCGTCGACAGTCCGGGCGACTACGAGGACACGCTCGTCACCGTCTGTTACGGACTGGCGGGCGCGCCGCTTTTCGCAGTCCCGATCGTGATGGTCGGCTACGACATCTTCTTCGTGGGTTCCCCGATCCTCTCCGGCCTCCTGACCTCCGTGCCGGTCCTGCTTCTGGTCGGGGGAACCATGTACGCCGGCGTCGTCGAAACGCGCGGCCTCCCCCGATCGCGGTCTCTCGCCCTCGTCGCGACGGCGGTTCTGTTCTGGGTCGTCGCCGCCGGAGTCGTCGCCGTCGGGGTATCGACCGGGTGACCGTCGGACGCGGGGGCCCGAGGCCCGTAAATTTATTTTGATTCATAATGTTGTCGCTTCTATGGACATTGGAGTCCTGACTGTCGCACTCGGTGGTGAACCGGTGGACGAGGCCGTGGCCTCCCTCTCGGAACTCGGCGTCGACGCGGTGGAGTTCGGGTGCGGGGGGTTCGTGGGTGAGGACCACCTCCCCCGGGCCGAGTACCTCGACGACGACGAGGCCCAGGCCGACCTGCTCAGCCTCGTCGACGACCACGACCTCCGGATCAGCGCGCTGTCGACGCACAACAACCCGCTCCACCCGGACGAGGAGCGTGCGGAGCGTGCGGCGACCGAGATCGAGGAGGCGATCCGTCTCGCCGACCAACTCGGCGTCGACAACGTCAACACGTTCTCGGGGCTCCCCGCGGGAAGTCCGGCCGGGGACGTCCCGAACTGGATCACGGCGCCGTGGCCGCCCGAACATGCCGACGCGCTGGAGTACCAGTGGGAGGAGGTCGCCATCCCCCGGTGGTCGGCGCTCGCCGAGCACGCCGCGGCACACGACGTGAACGTCTGTCTCGAGATGCACCCGAACATGTTGGTCTACGAACCGACCGGGTTGGTCCGGCTGCGGGAGGCGACCAACGAGCATCTCGGCGCCAACTTCGATCCCTCCCACCTCTACTGGCAGGGGATCGACGTTCCCGAGGCGATCCGGTTCCTGGGCGATCACGACGCCATCCACCACTTCCACGCGAAAGACACAGGCGTGTACGAACACAACGCCCGGGTGAAGGGATACCTCGACACCGACCCGTACACCGACGAGCCGAACCGCTCGTGGCTGTTCCGGTCCATCGGCTACGGGCACGACGAGGCACACTGGAAGGAGGTGGTCTCGACGCTCCGGATGGTCGGGTACGAGGGGGCGCTCTCAATCGAGCACGAAGATTCCCTGACGTCGGGCCGGGAGGGACTCGAGAAGGCGGTCGACGTGCTCCGGCGGGCCGTCTTCGAGACGCAACCCGGTGCGGCATACTGGGCGTGATTGTATGACTCTGTCAGTAGGCTTCCTGGGCTATCGGTTCATCGGCCGCGCCCACGCGAACGCGCTCGCCCGGCTGGACATGTTCTTTCAGGACGCGCCGGCGATCGAACGTGACGTGCTCGTCGGCCGCGACGAGGACGGGGTATCCGAGGCCGCCGACCGGCTGGGATTCGACCGCTACGCGACGGACTGGCGGGGCGTCGCCGACGAGGTGGACGTCTTCTACAACCTCGGACCGAACGACGTCCACGCGGATCCCTCGATCGCCGCGCTTGAGGCTGATACTCACGTGTTCTGCGAGAAACCGCTCGCGCACACGCTCGCGGACGCCGAGCGGATGGCCGAGGCCGCCGTGGACAGCGGCGCCACCGCCGGCGTCGCGTTCAACTACCGGTTCGTGCCCGCGGTCCAGTACGCCAAGCGGCTCATCGAGGACGGCGCGCTCGGCGACGTCCACCACGTTCGCGCGGAGTACCTCCAGGACTGGCTCGTCGACCCGACGGCGCCCTGGAGCTGGCGCAACTCCGAAGAGATCGCCGGTTCCGGCGCGCTCGGTGACTTGGGCGCCCATTCGGTCGACCTCGCACAGTACCTCCTCGACGAGCGGATCGCGCGCGTCTCCGGCCACCTGAAGACGTTCGTCGACGAGCGGCCCGTCCCGGGAGAGCCCGGATCGGCGCTGGACGCCGACGGCGAGGACGCAACCGAAACCCGGTCGGTCACGGTCGACGATGCCTACACGGCACAGGCCGAGTTCGAGAGCGGCACGATGGGGGTCTTCGAGGCCTCGCGGTACGCCACCGGCCACAAGAACGGCAACGTCATCGAGATCAACGGCTCGGAGGGCTCCATCAGGTTCGACCTCGAACGTCTCAACGAACTCGAGGTTCACTCCGGCGATCGGCGGGGGTTCGAGACCGTGATGGTCACGGATCCCGACGATCCGTACGTCGACCGGTGGTGGCCGCCCGGGCACGTGCTGGGCTGGGAGCACACGCTCGTCCACGAGAACTACGAGTTCCTCACCGCGGTCGCGTCCGACGAACCGCACGCGCCTGACTTCGAGGCGGGCTTGGGCGTTCAACGCGTCCTCGACGCGATCGAACGGAGCGATGCCCGCGGCGAATGGGTCGCCCTCTGAGGACGTTGCCGACGCGGATCCGACCGCCGACGTTGGTCCCCGCCCCCGGTCCGAGCGGCGTCCCGTCGGGTTGCTCTCCACGCGAGCCCGCCCGATCACGGTCCTCGACCCCCTGCACGGCGGCCATTTCGAGGTGAGCACCGATCGGATTAATTTTAGAAATCTGAGTATCAGGGATATCTTATCTTTTTGTCTACCGAAATTTCGATATGGCGTTTCATACTCCGTTACTCCGACTCGAAGCCAATTTGAGCGGCGTACTCAAAGTACTGTTTTATTATGGTATCGTGTTATGCTAAAATACGTGTCTATGTGAATCAGACGAACGCCGCCATCCACAGGCACGAACGGAGACGGGGATCCTCGCGTGTTCGTCCGACCGGACGTCGAGACGATGGGTCGGGGCCTCGGGCGTCGGCTGTCTGAAGCGGGGCGATGCTCGATCCGGGGCCTTCGGACCGGACAGTCGGGCGTGGGCCGGGTCGCGGCGGCCGTGAGGTCCTCACCGGGTGTGGTGGTCGCGACTCACGGCACGTACCAGATCCCGCGCTCGGTATCGAACGTCGACCCGACGACGATGTGTGGGAGCGCCACGATGCTGATGAAGACGCTCCAGAAGGCCACCGCGCCGGGGAGTGCCCCCACGCCCGCTAGCGGGTTGGGGAAGGCGAGATAGACCGCCGCGAGCACCGCGAAGGTCGCCAGCGCCCCCGCGATCAGGACGCCCCACGCCCGCAGCGCCGCGGTCGCGGGGTCGTCGCCGAGGAGATCCCACCGGTCGGCGCCCACGTCGTCGCGGACGGTTCGCGTCCGGGCAACCTGCCGGGCGGAGTACCAGAACGGGAAGTACAGCCCGACCGCGACCAACACGGGCACGGCCGCGAAGTACGTCGCGAGCAGTAGCGACTCGCCGGCGTCGACCAGCCACGACCGGCCGCCGCCGCGGACGTATCCGAGCCCCACGTGCGCCGCCAGCCCGGTGCCGTAGACCGCGCCGATCGCGGTCCGCGTGAGGTCGAAGTAGCCGGTGTACGGCGATAGCGCCCCCGGCTCGACCAGCCCGACCATCAGCGCGCTGAACGTGTGGAACGTCTCCGGCCAGAACACGATCGGGACGAGCATTACGGCCCCGCCACGGACCGCGGCCGCGAGATACCGTTGCGGCCGGGTCCGGAGGTGCCCGGTGCCGGTGGTGGCGTCCATCACGTGGAGTCCGCCGATCCCGCCCTTCGCCATCGCGACCACGAGCGCGAGCGCGAGGCCGGCGACCGGCGCGATCACGAACAGTCCCACGAACCCCGCGATGACCGCGAGGTAGGCGGCGACGTACTCCAGTCGAAAGTCGGGTCGTCGCCGCCGGAGGTTCTCGAAGTGCTCGTACCCGCCGTGCGGCAGGTTCAGCGCGACCATCCCGACGAGATACACCACCATCCCCGCCTCCAGCGGGAACGAGATACCCGTGGCGCCGACCACGCCGAACCCGGCCGCGAGCACGGCTAGTGCGCCCCGCGACAGCGAAAGCGAGACGTGTGTGTCACCGCCCCGATTCCACGACGGCACGAACCGTCGGTCGAACGTGCTCATCGTCCGTCGATTCGGGCCTACCGTACTTAAGCAACCAACTAATTCCAAGATCGTGAAAATCGGGTTGGTGGGCGCTTCACGACCTCTCGCACCGGTTGACGCGTCAAGAATTTGTGGGTGGAGGCCGGACCGTGAACCATGGACGAGTCGCTATCCGGCGAGCCGACGGTTACGGTGGTGGGCGGGGGGTTCGGCGGTCTGTCAGCGGCGGCGTACCTCGCGGCCGCAGGAGCGGACGTGACGGTGCTCGAACGGCACGACCACGTCGGCGGCCACGCCGGCGTCCTCGAACGGGACGGCTTCCGGTTCGACACCGGCCCGTCGTGGTACCTCATGCCCGACGTCTTCGAGCGGTTCTTCGGCCACTTCGGCCGGGAGCCGGGCGAGTACTACGACCTCGAACGCCTCGACCCCCAGTATCGGGTGTTCTGGACGGACGGCGACCGCGTCACCGTCCGGCCCGGTCGGCAAAACGTCCACGAGATCTTCGAATCCTACGAGGACGGCGCGGGCGACGCACTCGACGCGTACCTCGACCGGGTCGAGACGGACTACGAGCTCGCGATGGAGCGGGTGATCTACCCCGGGCGCGACAGCTTCCGGGAGTACGTCGACACCGACCTGCTCCCGTTGCTCCCCCGGTACCGCCTGTTCGGGAGCATGGACGACTACGTCTCCCGGTACGTCGAGCATCCGAAGCTCCGGCAGCTGCTCGAGTACACCCTGGTCTTCCTCGGGGGCGCGCCGTACAACACTCCCGCGCTCTACAGCGTGATGAGCCACGTCGACCTGAACCTGAACGTCTTCTACCCCGAGGGCGGGATCGCGGGCGTCGTCGGCGCGATCGCCGGCCTCGCCCGCGAGCAGGGTGCGACCATCGAGACCGGGGTGGCGGTGGAGTCGATCGCGGGTCGCGCCGGCGACTTCCGTCTGGGGACCGACGCCGGCGACCGACGCGCGGACGTCGTCGTCAGCAACGCCAACCCCGCGTACGTCGAGCGGGAACTGCTCGACGCGCCGGCTCGGACCCACGACCCCGACTACTGGGAGTCGCGGACGTACGCGCCGTCGGCGTTCATGTTGTACCTGGGCGTCGAGGGCGACGTCGGCCCCTTAGCGCATCACTCGCTGGTGTTGCCGACCGACTGGGACCCGCACTTCGAGTCGATCTTCGACGAGCCGGCGTGGCCCGATGACCCGGCGTACTACCTCTCGGTCACGTCGAAGACCGACGACACGGTCGCGCCCGACGGCCACCACGCGGTCGTGATCTTGGTGCCGATCGCGCCCGGCCTCGACGACGGGCCCGAGCGCCGCGCCGAATACCGCGACGTCGTCCTCGCGGACCTGGCCGAGCGGACCGGCGTCGACCTCCGCGACCGGATCGTGGTCGAGGAGTCGGCGTGCGTGAGCGACTTCGCCTCGCGGTTCGGCGACCCCGACGGGACCGCCCTCGGGCTGGCGCACACGCTCCGCCAGACCGGCCCGCTCCGCCCGGACCGCCGCGGCGGTGTCGACGGGCTCTACTACGCCGGCGCGTACACCCGGCCCGGCGTGGGGATGCCGATGTGTCTGATCAGCGGCGAACACGCCGCCCGCGCGGTCGCCGAGGACGAACCCCACGTCACGGACCACGAAGGGCCCGCCCCCGTCTCCCGGGAAGCGGATGACTGAGAAGAACAGGTAGGGAAACAATCATACTTGAATCGACATATCCGGCGCCGACGACCGTTCGGACACCCACGTCTTCGGACCGCATTCTCACGACGCACACCGGTAGCCTCCCGCGGGGACCTGGCCTGCTCGACCTGCTGAAGCACGGGCAGTTCGGCGCCGGGGTCGCCACCGGCCGGTTGCTCTGGTGGTGGTGCGTTCACGGTCCCCCGCGGACACCCCCCGCCGGCGATGATCGCCGGAACGAAACGGGGGTGGCGGGTGTGCGGCGACCGGCTCCCGGCAGGCCGGCCGTCACGTAGCGTTTTTACCTCGGGGCGTTCGGTCTCACGTACGGACGAGCGGCGGTGCCGTGCGGCTCCCAACGCCGCCGCACCCCGGCCGAGCGGCGCCCGACCGGTGGAACGTCGCCGGACCGAAGAACGACGCGGGTGCAGTCCGGGTGATCCCGCCCGCGACGACCCGCTCGGCGGCGCCGACCCGGAAGCCACACCACGATGGTATTACAACGGATCCCAGTGCTCGCAGGCCTCGAACAGTGGAAACGCCGCGCCGCCGGATACGCCGTCCTCGTCTTCGCGGCACTCGTCGCGACCGCACTCGGGTACCAGTGGGGGATGGGGACGTACGAGGGCCGACCGCGGACGTTCCTCGAATCCATCCAGTTCGCCGTCGAGATGTTCACCACGACCGGGTTCGGCGGCGACTCGCCGTGGGAGAGCCCCCAGATGAACCTGTTCATCACCGTGACCGACCTGCTGGGGATGCTGCTCCTGGTCGGCGCGCTTCCGGTGTTCGTGGGACCGTTCATCGAGACGGTGCTGTCCTCCAGCGTCCCGCGAGAGCCCGAGACGCCCCTCGAGGACCACGTCGTCATCTGTTCGGACACGACGCGAGCACAGGAGTTCATCGGTGAACTCGACGCCAACGGCATCCCGTACGTGTTCGTCGAACCCGACGGGGAGCGAGCGAGCGAGTTGTACGAGAGCGGACGGAACGTGATCAAGGCCGATCCGGAGACCGCCGCGGGGCTCGACACCGCCGATCTGCCGGCGGCCCGTGCGCTGTTCGCGGACGTCTCCGACAGGGTCGACGCGAGTATCGTCCTCGCCGCAAAGGAGGTCGCCGCGGACGTGCCGGTCGTGAGCGTCGTCGAGGACCCGGACGCCGCCACGTACCACCGGTTGGCCGGCGCCGACCACGTCGTCTCCCCGCGGTCGGAACTCGGCGAAGCCCTCGCCGCGAAGGTCACGACCGCCGAGCGGGCGGGGATCGACGAGACGGTCGCGATCGGCGACGGGTTCCAACTCGGGGAGGTCTCGATCCGGCACGGCAGCCGGCTGGCCGGCTCCCGGCTGGCCGACAGTGGGATCCGCGAGGAAACGGGCGCGACGGTGGTCGGACTGTGGGCCGGCGGCGGGTTCCACCCGACGCCCGGCGCCGACAGACGGCTCCCGGTAGGGAGCGTGCTTCTCGTCTCCGGACGCCCCGATCAACTGGAGCGGCTGGCGGAGCTGGCCCGGTCCGCCGTCCGCGGGTTCCGCGCCGGAAGGACGGTCATCGTCGGGTACGGCCAGGTCGGCCGGGCCGCTGCCGCCGAGCTCGAAGACGCCGGGGTCCCGTACACCGTCTTCGATCGCGAGGACGCGACGGGGGTCGACGTCGTCGGCGACGCGACGGACCCGGAGATGCTCCTGGATTCGGGGATCGTAGACGCGGAGACGGTGATCCTCGCGCTCCCGGACGACACGACGACGGAGTTCACCACCCTCGTCGCCCGTGATCTGGCGCCCCGGACACAGATCCTCGCCCGCGTCGAGGAACAGTCGAACATCTCCAAGACGTACCGGGCGGGGGCGGACTACGTCCTGTCGCTCGCGGCCGTCTCCGGTCGGATGTCGGCGTCGCATCTCCTCGGCGGCGGGGACACGGCCGCGTCGACCCAGTACGTCGACGTCGTGCGGAGGCGCGTCCCGGCGCTCGAAGGGATGACTGTTGCCGACGCCGCGATCGGGGAGCGGACGGGGTGTACGGTGGTCGTGATCGACCGTGACGGCGAGATGCTCACTGACGTCGGGCCGAACACGGCGATCGAAGTCGGAGACGAGCTGGTGGTGCTCGGGACCGACGAGGGGATCAGCACCTTCGAGCGGACGTTCGGGTAGCCGGGACGGGAACGTCCGCGGCACCCGTCCGCGGCCTACCCGTCCCGGATCCGATCGACGACCGTCCGATCCACGTCGGCGCCGGTCGCGCCGGGCTCGGTGGTGGTTGCCGCGGCCGCGGCGTTTCCCAGCGACACCGCCCCCGTCAGCCCGCTGCCGTCGGCGAGGCCGCGGATCGCTCCGGCGGTGAACGCGTCGCCCGCGCCGGTGGTGTCGACCGCGTCGACGTCATATCCCGGGTGGGTTGCCTCGGCGGGGCCCCACGGCGCCGCCCCGCCCGCCCGGCCGACGGCCCCGTCCCCGCCGAGGGTCAGAAACGCCGTGTGAGCGCCCCGCTCCAGAATGGCGTCGAGCAGCACGTCGGGGTCGTCGCCGTCGACGCCGGCGGCCGCGAGGTCCTCCGGCGTCGCCTTCACCACGTCGGCGACCTCGCAGGCGGCGTCGACGGAATCGGGGAAGTCGAACCCGCCGTCCCACACCTCGGGGCGGGCGTTCGGGTCGAAGACGACGGTACAGTCCCGTGTCCCGGCGCGTTCGGCGAGTTCGAGCGTCGCCGTCCGTGCGGGATCGCTCGACAGGCACACGCCGCCGAACGCCACCCACGTCACCGCGTCGAGCGCCCGGTCGGGGACGGTACCCGGGGAGAGCCGGGTGTCGGCGGTGTGGTCGCGGTAGAAGCTGAACTCCCGGTCGGCGTCGTCGTCGTGCGCAACGAACGCCAGCGGCGTCCTCGCGTCGGGGTCGGTCTCGACGAACCGGTCGGGGATCCCGGCGTCGGCGAGCGCCGCCGCGAGGAACGCCCCGAACGCGTCGTCGCCGACCCGAGTCCAGAAGTATGGCGCCGGGCCGAGATCGGCGAGCCGGGCCGTGACGTTCGCGGGTGCGCCGCCGGCACGTCGGCGAAACGCCTCGACGGTGGGCAGCGGTCCCGGCGTCTCCGGAATGAAGTCGACGAGACACTCGCCGGCGACGAGGACGTCGGGAGCGGTGTCGGGCCCGTCCATACCCACGCGTCGGATCCGGGCGCGGAAAGCGTTCGGGTTGGCTCCCGGGCCACGACCCGGCGAGAGGCGGAGCGTGGAGGCCCCGACTGGCGGTCGCCAGCGACCCGTCTCACCGCCGCCCGTCGCGGCCCCGCTCGGAGCAGCCGCTCTCGGCGTCGACGTCCCGGCGAGCGGTGCGTTCGGCCCGCTCGCGGTCCATCCGTTCGCGGTCGTCGTGTTCGGATCGGACCAGAACGTAGAGGAGGAGCCCGCCGCCGACCGCCAGCAGGACGAACAGGGCGACGACGCCCGTCACCCCAGGAAGACGTCGACGATGTCGCCGGCTCCCGAGGTCGTGTCCCGGTAGAGTTCGGAGTAACCGCAGTTCGTACACGAGACGACCTCGAAACTGTTCGTCTGGACGTCGAACATCTTCGAGAGTCCGCCGCCGGTGGTCGAGATCGTGCCGACGTCGGTCTCGGTGTGACCGCACTTCGGACAGCCGCGATCCGTGCCGGGGCTCATACCCGAGCGTTCGACGGCAGAGTCATCAGTGTTTGTGTGACTCAAACGCCGGTCGTTGCCTCCCGTGGCGTCACCGGCCGTCTCGTCTTCCGCGCGGTCACGTTCCGGGCGTGGTGCTCGACGTGCCCGGCGCGGTCACGTCTCGGGCGTCGCTGCCTGCACGCGCCGCCGCATCGACCGCAGATATCCGGACGCCGTCTCGTCGTCGGCCTCCAGGGTGTTGCGGACGGTCGAACACCCGGCGAGCAGGCGCTCGCGCTCGTCGGGATCGGGCACCTTGTTCCGGACGACCGTCTCGACGGTGTCGAGAAGGTCGCGGACGGTGTCGTAGTCGGCCGAACCCACCGACTCGTCGGCCGCTCCGAGCAGCTGGGCGAGCACGGCCCGGACGTCCGCGGGCAGCGGCGGCGGTCCGGTCATCGTCGCGTGACCCGGTGGGGTCTCTCGCGTCCGCGGGGGACTCGGCTCGGATCCATACCGACCCGTGGGCCCGCTCGCACAAGACTCCTGCCGTGGTCGGCGTGACGAGGTCGCCCGAACGCCGAAGCACGGAAGCCGACCGCGACCCAACCACGAGTATGAGCGACGCCGATACACACGACGCACGGCCGACCGAGTTCACCCGCGACGCCGCGGCGCCGTCGCCGGGCGCCACCGAGACCGCCACCTTCGGACTGGGGTGCTTCTGGGGGCCGGACGCCCGGTTCGGCGCGATGGAGGGCGTCGTCCGAACACGAGTCGGCTACGCCGGCGGGTCGACGCCGGCGCCCACCTACCACTCGCTGGGGGACCACACGGAGGTCGTACAGGTCGAGTACGATCCGACCGTGCTGTCGTACGCCGACCTCCTCGACGTCTTCTGGTCGGCGCACGACCCGCGGCGGAACGCACGGAAGCGCCAGTACCGCAGCGTGATCCTCACCGGGAGCGCGGTCCACCGACAGGTGGCCGAACGGGCGCGGCAGGACGTCGCGTCCCGGCTCGGCGGCTCCGTCGCGACCGAGGTCGAGGATCTCGACGCGTTTCACCGGGCGGAGCCGTACCACCAGAAGTACGAGCTCCGGTCGACGCCCGTCGTCGGCGCGGAGGTCGAAGACCGGTGCGGCGACGACCTCGTCGATTCGACCGTGGCCGCGCGGCTCAACGGCTTCGTCGCCGGCCACGGGGACGACGACCGCTGCCGGTCGCTGCTCGCCGACCTGGATCTCCCGCCCGCCGCCGTCGACGAGGTCCGGCGACGGCGCTGATCGCCCACTCGCCCGTCGCCGGCGTCGACTCCGGGTTCGGGGCCGGGGACCGCCGCCGCCGCGTGCACGCCGTCCAAGCTACGCCACCCGGACGGCTCGAACGTCGAGTTCGCGACAGACGCGGTTCACGTGATCGCTGTCGGTGTCGCTCACGAGCAGCCGGTCCTCGACGGTCCAGTCCCAGTCGGCCTCGAGGAGCGCCTGAAACGCGAGCAACTCCCCGGCGCGACCCACCGAGGACGCGCCCGGCTCGGCGGCGACCAGCACCGCGGACTCCGCGGCGAAGGCATCCTTCCCGCGGAGCAACCGAAACGCCTCCGCTTTGTCTACCCCGAGTTCGTCGTCGTCGTCCCGGTAGACGTACGGAATCCCGGTGTGGTCCGGGAACTCTTCGGGAAGCTCCGGGTCGCGAGAGGTGAGGCAGACCGCGTCGACGGTCGCGTGGTCGCCGTCATCGCCGACCGAGAGCCCGACCGGCACGTCGAGCCACCACTTCCCGTCGGGCGATACGTCGGATCGGATGAACGCCTCTACGAGAGCACGTCGGTTGGCTGCCATCGCGGCCGACGGTACGACCGCCGAGATACTGAAGCTGTCCCCCGGGGCTGGACGCTCCGCGGCGTGAGAGGTCCGTGTCGGGCCGTCGGCGGAGTCACAACAGCCGCGAGAGGAACTCTCGGCCCCGCCGGGTGGTGGGCTCGTCGAAGAACCGATCGGCCGGGGTGTTCTCGACGATCCGGCCGTCGGACATGAGCGTGATCCTGTCGCCCACCTCCCGGGCGAACCCCATCTCGTGGGTGACCACGAGCATCGTCATCCCGCCGTCGGCGAGGTCCCGCATCACGTCCAGCACCTCCCCGACCAGCTCCGGATCCAGGGCGCTCGTCACCTCGTCGAACAGCATGACGTCGGGATCCATCGCCAGAGCCCGCGCGATCGCGACCCGCTGTTGCTGCCCGCCGGACAGCTCCGAGGGGTACGACTCGGCTTGGCCCCCCAGCCCGACCTTCGCGATCAGCGACTCGGCACGGTCGCGAGCTCGTTCCGCCGGAACCCCCAGGACTTCCTTCGGGCCGATGGTGATGTTTTCGAGCGCGGTCATGTGCGGGAAGAGGTTGAACGACTGGAACACCATCCCGACCCGCTGGCGGAGTCGGTCGATGTCGGCGTCGGGGGCGGACACCGCTTCGCCGTCCAGCCGCACCTCGCCGGATTGAATCTCCTCCAAGCGGTTCACACACCGGAGTAGCGTCGACTTCCCCGATCCCGACGGGCCGATCACCACCGACACCTCCCGGGTCTCGACCGCGAGGTCGACGTCGTCGAGGACGTGGATCTCCCCGAAGTACTTGTTCACGCCGTCGAACTCCACGAGCGGGTGGTCCGAGCCCCCGTCGCGGGCGATGCTCTCGTCTACGGTCATCGGTCCCTCCCGAGGCCGCTTCCGGAGCCGAAGAGCCGCTCCAGCCACGAGTACTCGTCGTCGTCGAGATCCCAGTCGGCCCGCCGCTCCAGCAGGCTCACGAGCAGGCTCATCGACACCGTCATGGCGAGGTAGAACAGACAGACCCACACCAGCGGCGTCCACGGATCGAACTGGTTGCTGTTGACGTTGCGGAAGACGCTCATGATCTCCGGGACGGCGATCACGGTCAGGAGCGAAGTGTCTTTCACCAGGATGATCTGGTCGTTGCCGATCGCCGGCAGGGCGTTGCGCCACGCCTGCGGTAGGATCACTTTCCGCATCGACTGGACCCGGGACATCCCCAGCGACCGCGCGGCCTCCAGTTGCCCGTCGGCGACGGCGTTGACCCCGCCGCGGGTCGCCTCCGCCACGTAGGCGATGTGGTTCAGCGTCAGCCCGATGATCGCCGCCGGGATCCGCCAGTCACCCACCGGAAACGCCCCGAACGGCCACGCCCGTGGGATCCCGAGGAAGATCACGAACAGCTGGAACAGGAGCGGCGTCCCCCGGAAGAACTCGACGTACCCCTTGGCGACCCGGGCGGTCAGCGGCGACGCCGAGATCCGAGCCAGTCCCATCATCGTCCCCAGCGACACCGACAGAATGCTCGACACGACCACGATGAACAGCACCAGCCGGAACGCCTCGACGAACCGGGGGAACACCGAGGCCAATAGCCGGTAGTCGACCTGTGTGACCAGGATCCAACCCAGAAAGCCCAACAGCGCCGCCGCGAACAGCCCGGTTGCACCCTCGCCGATCCGTCTGATGAGCGTGTCGTCGGCAAGCCGATCCCTGCCGGTCTCCTCGCTCGTCCCCTCGTACGCCTCTGACATACTCGAACGCGTGGGAGCCAAGTATTAAATCGTCGGGCTATCCCGCGAAGTACTCGCCGTAGATCTCGTCGTACCGGCCGGATTCGCGGATCGTCGCGAGCGCCTCGTTGACCGCCTCCAGGAACTCGTCGTCGTCCTCGCGGAACGCGATGCCGTAGTTCTCCACGGTCAGCGTGAGGTACGGCGGTGCGTTCTCCCCCTCCGCGGCGGCCGCACCCTCACCCTCGAGGAACTGGACGCTGTCCTGCTCGCTGACGAACTCCGCGTTGACGGTGTTGTCGTTGATGACGACGTCGACCTGCCCGTTAAGCAGCGCGTCGAACGCGCCGGTGATCTGGTCGTAGCTCTGGATCTCCAACTCGCCGTCGAACTCCTCTTGGAGCTGCTCGGCCGCGCCCTCGCCGGTGGTGCCGCGCTGGACGCCGGCGGTCACACCGCGGAGGTCGTCCCGGGAGCTGATGTCGCTGCTCTCCGGTACGATCACGGTCTGGTACGCGGTGAAATAGGGATCCGAGAAGTCGACGCGCTCGTCGCGCTCGTCGTTGATCGTCATCGCGCTCATGATCACCCGGAAGTTCCCGTTGTTCAGCGACGCGATGATGGTGTCGAACGCGCTGGTCTGGAACTCGTACTCCAAGCCGAGTTGGTCGACGAAGACCGCCTCCGCGATGTCGACGTCGAACCCGGTCAGTTCACCGTCTTCGGTCCGGTACTCGAAGGGGTTGTACGGGATGTCGGAGCCGATGGTCACGACGCCGCCCTCGATGTCGTACGGGTTGTCCGCGCCTTCGGTGGCCGTCTCCGTCTCGGTGCTTGTCATGGTGTCGGCTTCGTCCTCGGTGGCGGTGTCACCACTCTCGGTGGCGGTGTCGCCACCGCCTCCACCCCCTGAACAACCTGCCAGTCCAGCGATTGCCGCGCCCGCCCCGATCGACTTGAGATACGTTCGGCGTCGCATACGATCGCTTCAGACACTCGAACACAAAAATACTCTCCTTCGCGTCGAATATGGCCGTATCGAACGGATTTGGCAATGTTCGTGAAGCCGCCGTCCGCGCCGTATCGGTGCCTGCTGCCGCGTAAGAACGGGGCGGAAGCGCCCGTCGCCCGCGGGAGACCGACCGTCACGTCGGCGCCCCGGGGTGTCACCACGCCTGAAGCCGGCCACCGTCACTCTGGATCCAGCGCTCGTCGACGGCGTCGCGGTACGGCCGAGACCGTCCGTCGAGAGCCGAATCAACGGCCTCAACCGGGTCCAATCCGTCGTCCTCGGGACCGATGGCGGCACCGGGTCGACCGAGTCACACGTGTCCGCGGCGACAACGCGCAAACGCCGGACCGTCTCCGGCCACCGGCGGGCCAGATACGAGCGTGAGACGGAGGCCGACGGCGGGGTTGTGGGCGATATGGACGTTCGAGGGACCGTTCAACGGTCCCGCCCGATCCCTGCCGCCGCTCCGGGGGGGCGACGGTTCCCGACCCCCGTCCCCCACAGATGCCCGGCACGTCCGGGTCGTCGCGTCTCCGCACCTCCGACGTGACCCGCTTGCCCGTCCGAACGACCGCACACGGTCCGTGTCGCGCGAGGATCTTCGATGCTCGTGACGAGGACCGGCACCGTCCTTCGAACCACTGCGGGCGTGTGGGGCGAACGGGTGAACGACGCGACACCGAAGCCCCGGTCTACGCTTCGGCGAAGTCGCTCAGGGATTCGCCCACGCTGAAGTCGATCGCGTCGTCGGCGTCGTCCCGCCCGATCGCGACGGCGAGCATCTCTTCGTCGGGGCTCTCGATCGAGACGGGTGACGACGCCGTCGTTCGGTCCTGGACGGCTTCGGTTAGTTCGAGAGTTGCCTCGTACGTGCCCGAACCGTTCCACACGTCGTCGTACGCGGCGTGATCGCCACCGTCCGTTTCGCCGTCTTCGTCGGCACCATCGGTCGAGGGGGCCAACTCGAAGGACTCGGAGAGGACCGTGTCGTCCGCCGAATCGGTAACCGTGATGGTTCCGCTGACCGCGGCGTCGGTCTGGTTGAAGAGGTTAACTTCACCGAGCGCCACGTCTGCGAGGCGATTGACGACGCCTGTACACCCAGTGACACTAGCGATGGCGACTGCCCCGGCGCCGGTTACGAACCGGCGTCGGGAGAGAGCACCCGTCTTCCGTCTGAGCTGTTCGTGGAGGGCCACGCCCGACCGTTGCACTCCGAGGAGCATCAACGTACGCAACGGTCAAATGCAGTTTTGAGCGAGAACCTCCCGGCGTGAATCCTCTCGCGACGGCTCACCGAAGCTCACGTGGCGACTCCTTGGACGTAGACGTGTGCGTAGGCGCTCGCCCACACGATCGAGAGGAGTTCGCCGACGCTCGACGAGACGGTACCTAAGACCGGAGCCATCGCAGTCAGCCCCGGGCCGATCGCCGGAAGGACTGACGGCACGTGGAAGCCGACTGCGCTGCCGAGGGTGATGACGGTGACGAGCACGAACGTTCCACGGTAGTTCGTCGTGATCTCCCAGCTGACCCACACCGCTTCGAGAGGGCCGTACCGGCCGATGACGCAGGCTTCGGGCGCGAACCAGAGCTTGAACAGTACGAAGAGAAACGGCACGGCGAACGCGACTCCACCGACCGCCGCGGCGACGGGGAACCCCACCAGCTCCACCATCGTCCCGCCCGAGACGCCGACCAGAACGGAGAGCGGGAGCGACAGAAGGAACGGGATCGTCATCACAGCGGCCACGACGAGAGCGACGACGCCGACCACTGGGGTTCACCGAGATATCGGTCGTACGCGACGACCTCGGAGTCGTAAAATCGGTA
>Ga0207753_1000142_pt1 | contig 28231 bp, 27 predicted proteins | sample PonA233FremontCA_2_FD_187273 | JGI IMG/M metagenome (GOLD analysis project Ga0207753, IMG submission 187273) | Salt pond sediment microbial community from Fremont, CA, USA - Pond A23 Sediment 3 (SPAdes) | ecosystem: Environmental > Aquatic > Non-marine Saline and Alkaline > Saline | place: USA... | reverse complement strand
AAGGAACGGTACGGCGGCTCCTTCGTCGTCCGGTTCGACGACACCGACCCCGAGACGAAACGGCCGGATCTCGACGCCTACGACGCGATCCTCGACGACATCGACTACCTGGGGTTCGAGCCCGACGACGTGCTCTACGCCTCCGACCGGCTGGAGACGTACTACGACCACGCCCGCGAGCTGATCGACGCCGGCGGCGCGTACACCTGCTCGTGTTCGGGCGAGGCGTTCTCCGAGCTGAAGAACGCCGCCGAGGCGTGCCCACACCGGGACAAGGATCGGGAGACGGTACACGAGGAGTTCGCGGCCATGGTCGACGGCGAGTACGGCGCCGGGGAGATGGTGCTCCGGGTCCGGACCGACATCCAGCACAAGAACCCCGCGCTCCGCGACTGGGTGGCGTTCCGCATGATCGACACCCCACACCCCAGACCCGAGGCGGCGGCGTACCGGTGTTGGCCGATGCTCGACTTCCAGTCGGGCGTCGACGACCACCTCACGGAGGTCACCCACATCATCCGCGGGATCGACCTCCAGGATTCGGCGAAGCGCCAGCAGTTCGTCTACGACTACTTCGGGTGGGAGTATCCCGAGGTGGTCCACTGGGGGCACGTCCAGGTCGACGACTACGACGTGCAGCTCTCAACGTCGACGCTGAAGCGGAAGATCGACGCCGGCGACCTCGACGGGTGGGACGACCCACGCGCACCCACGCTCGCGAGCCTCCGGCGGCGCGGCATCCGCGGGGAGGCGGTCGTCGAGGCGCTCGCCGCGCTCGGGACCTCCACCTCGAACGTCGACCTCGCGATGAGTTCGGTCTACGCCGAGAACCGCGACCTCGTCGACGACGACGCCGAGCGGTACTTCCTGGTGCGTGACGGCGAGCGGTTCGCGATCGGGGGCGGTCCCGACGCCGGCCACCCGCCGCTCCACCCCGACCACGCGGAGCGCGGCGAGCGGACCATCCCCGTCGACGGGGGCGTCGTGCTCGAACCCGCGGACGTCCCGGAGCCGGGCGACCGCGTCTGGCTGAAGGGCCACGCGTGCGTCCGCCGCGAGGGTGATCGGCTCGTCGCGACCGGCGACGACATCGAGGTGGTTCGCTCCGGGGACGTCGACGTGGTCCACTGGGCGCCCGCCGAGGACTCGGTCCCGGTGCGGATGCGAACCCCCGACGGCGACGTGCGCGGCGTGGCCGAACCCGATTTCGCCGAGACCGAGACCGACGACGTGGTACAGTTCGAGCGGATCGGGTTCGTCCGCGTTGACGACCACGGCGACGAGAGCGTGGTCTACTGGGCCCACCCCTGAGCGGTGCCGGTGAGCCGCGCTGCGATCGGCGGATGAATTAGCTCGGGACGGGGGTGTCGCCGCGGCCGAGCGTCTCGTTCGACCTGCCGGCGTCGAATCGAAGCCCGGCCGGGCCACAAATCCATCCCGCCTGGAGATCCCGTCGAACCCGTGTGAACCCCGCGAAAACGCGGATAACTCGGACCAAACGGCGTTGACGGTCGACCCGGCTTAAGTAATCCCGACCCCAGCGTTCGGATGAAGATCGACAATGAAACGAACCACACTACTCGTGGCCGCGGTGGCCGCCCTCGTCGCAATGACGGGCGCGACGGCCGCTGCGCCGGCAGGCGTCGCTGCGGCAGACGACGGCGGCACCGCGGACACGGCAGAGGCGTCCGCGCCCGCAAACGCCGCCGGACAGGCCGGCCCGCCGGATGACCTGCCTGAACCGGTCCCGGATTTCGTCTCGGAGATCCACGGCCTGATCACGCAGTTCATCGACGGCACCGTGGACGGCCTCGGATCGGCCGTGAGTGACGTCGCGGGCGGCGATCAGGCCGACAGCAGTGACGACGAGAACGCAGACGAATCGTAGCCCACAGAAACCGCTCGATCGAACCGACTGATCCCCCCGGTTCGGCCCTCAAATCGATACCGGACGCTCTCCGACACGGTACCAACGACACAACTGAGACTAATGAACACGAAACTACTGATCGCCGCCGTGGTCGTCGTCGGAGCTGGAATTGGAGTCGTCGTTGCCGGGGACCTGCTTCCCGGAGGAGACGACACGACCGACTCGGACGCGTTCCCGACGGCGACACCGGGCGACGACGAGACGTCGAGCGACGGCGGCGACGACGGGGAAACGACGACCGCCGCCACGTCGACCGAGACGCCGCCGTTCGGCTTCGTGATCGACGACATCGAGGAGTGTGGCCGGACCTGCCGTGACGTCACCTCGACGGTGACGAATCGACGGGACGCCACGGCAGAGAACGTCACCGTCTCCACCCGGATCGTCGCCGGCCGGGGCATCGACGGCGACCAGATCTGGCAGGGCACCGAGGGCGTCGGGACGCTGTCGGCCGGCGAGTCGTACACGGCGACGAAGCGAGTCCAGCTGTCGCTCGCGGACGGCCTGAAGATCGAGAACAACGACGGGTGGATCACCGTCCAGACCACCGTGGAGACCGAAGCCGGGGCGGTGACGTTCACCGACCAGCGGCAGGTGGCGTGACGCGAGGCAGTGGATCTCCCGAGCCGCGACCCGACACCTTTATCGAAGCACACCGGTTCGCACACGAATGACTTCGTGACGATGGTATCGGGTACGCAGCTGCTCGACGTCCTCCTGAACGGCCTGACGATCGGGATGGTCTACGTGCTGGTCGCGGCCGGGCTCTCGCTCGTCTTCGGCGTTATGGGCGTGTTGAACCTCGCACACGGGGAGCTGCTGGCGCTCGGGGCGTACTTCGCGTTCTCGCTCGTGACCGGGTTCGACGCGGGCGGGTTCTGGATCGCCCTGATCGCGGTCCCGCTGCTCGTGGGACTCGTCGGCGCGGTCGCGGAACGTGGGCTCGTCCGCCGGGTGTACGGCCGCGGGCAACTCGCCCAGATCCTGCTCACGTTCGGACTCCTGCTCATCATCTACGACCTGAAGCGGTTCGTGTGGGGCACGAACCCGAAGTTCTACTCGCCGCCCGCGGTCGTCGACGGGACGGTCACGCTCCTCGGCTTCTCGTACTCGGGGTACAGCTACTTCATCGTCGCCGCGGGCGGGCTGCTCGCACTCGCCGTGTGGGCGGCACTCACCCACACCCGGGTCGGGCTGGTCATCCGCGCCGGCGCCGAGGACCGGGAGATGGTGCGCAACCTGGGGGTGGACGTCGATCGCTACTACACCCTGGTCTTCGGGGCCGGGGCGGCGCTGGCGGCGTTCGGCGGCGTCGTGCTCGGCGGCTACCAGAACGTCAGCCTCGAGATGGGCAACGCGGTCATCATCCCGGCGTTCGTGATCGTGGTGCTCGGCGGGCTCGGGAGTTTCCGCGGCGCGGTCGTCGGCGGCCTCCTCGTCGGGATCGTTCAGAGCGCCGTCAGCACGTTCGCCCCCACGTTCCAGGGCGTCGTGATCTTCCTGCTCATGATCGGCGTCCTCCTCGTGCGCCCCGAGGGGCTGTTCGGCGGGACGACCGAGCGGGTGAACGCCGGCCGTTCGGAGCCGAGCGAGTTCGTCGGCGGGTTCGGAGGCGGCGTCCTCACCCGTGGAGTACGGTTTCGGCTCGGACTCGTGGCGGTCGCGGTACTGGCGCTCGTGCCCGTGTTTGCGGGGATTCTCTACGCCGACTCCGTGGTCTCGCTGCTGATCACGATGCTCATCTGGGCGCTGTTCGCGATGAGCCTCGACGTCCTGCTGGGCTACACGGGGTTGATCTCGCTGGGACACGCGCTGTTCTACGGGTTGGGCGCGTACGCCACGCTGCTGTCTCTCCTGTACGTCTCCCCGTCGGCGTTCGTGGCGCTGGCGGTCGCGTTGGCGGTGACCGCAGCCGCAGCCTGGGTCGTCGGCCACCTCGCGCTCCGCGTCTCCGGGGTGTACTTCGTCATGATCACGCTGGCGTTCGCCGAGGTCGTCCGGCAGGTGGTCGTCAGAGCCGACGTCACCGGCGGGAGCAGCGGCCTCTTCGGCGCGCCGGAACCGCTGTACGGGATCGGCGGCGTGGGCGTTCGGTTCGACGAGGTGCTCGTCGGCGTCGAGCCGCTGGTCTTCACTGGCGACGCACTGTTCTACTACTTTCTCCTGACGATCGTCGTCGCGTCGTACCTGGGGGTGCGGCGGATGATGTCGGCGCCGTTCGGGACCGTCCTCCAGGCGATAAGGGAGAGCGAACTCCGCGCCCGGTTCGTCGGCTACGGCGTCCGGTCGGTCAAGCGACGGGCGTTCGTGATCAGCAGCACCCTCGCCGGGCTCTCGGGCGCGCTGTTCGCGCTGTACAACGGCTTCGTCGCCCCGGACCTGCTGAACTGGATCAACAGCGGGAACGCGATCATCATGGTCGTCCTCGGCGGGTCGGGGACGCTGTACGGGCCGATGGTCGGGGCCGCCGTGTTCACGCTGATCGAGCGGCAGGTCTCGACCGTGATCCCGTGGTGGCGGTTGTTGCTCGGGGCGTTGTTCGTGCTCGTGGTGCTCGTCCTCCCGACGGGCCTGGTCTCGCTGCCGGCGCGGCTCCGGGACCTCCGCGCGGGCGTCGGCGGACCGCCCGCCTCGGCCGACGAGACGACGGAGGTCGAACCGGATGACTGATACTGATGACTCTCGTCCCTTCCCGCCGATCGCCGGCAACGGGGGTGGCGATCGGTGGTAAACAGCGAGAGTAATCAGTATGACGCCGGCGGCGAGGAGGCGCTCCTCCGGACCACCGGGCTCACGAAGCGGTTCGGGGAGTTCACCGCGGTCGACCGGGTGGATCTGGCGGTCGACCGCGGCGAGTTCCGGAGCATCATCGGCCCCAACGGCGCGGGGAAGACGACGCTGTTCAACCTGCTCAGCGGGGCGATGACGCCGACCGAGGGGACGATCACGCTGGCGGGCACGGACGTCACCGACCTCGGGCCCGCCGACCGCGTCGCGGAAAACCTCGCCCGATCGTTCCAGCTGACCACGGTGTTCGACGGGCGCAGCGTCCGGGAGAACCTCCGGCTGGCGGCGCAAGCCGACCGGTTCGGGGACCTCTCCGCCGCCCGGCAGCTGTTCGCCGACCCCGACACCCTCGACGGGGTCACCCGCCGCGCCGACGCGGTCCTCGACGACCTCGGACTCCGGTCGGTTGCCGACGCGCGCGCCAGCGACCTCTCCTACGGCGACCGCCGGCGGCTCGAGGTCGGGCTCGTTCTCGCGACCGACCCCGAGGTGGTGCTGCTCGACGAGCCGACCGCGGGGATGAGCGGCGACGAGACCGGGGCGACCATCGGTCTCTTCGAGGACGTGCTGGCGGACAAGACCGTAGTGCTCGTCGAGCACAACGTCGACCTCGTGATGCGCGTCTCCGACCGGATCACGACCCTGAACGCCGGTCGGGTGGTCGCGACCGGGACGCCCGACGAGATCGCCGCCGACGAGCGGGTACAGGAGGCCTATCTCGGGGGGTACACCGCGTGACGCCCGACGACGCCTCGGGGTCGCCGTCCCGGCGGCTCGACGACCCGCTCCTCCGTCTCGACGGCGTGACGGCGGGGTACGGGGCGACCACGGTCCTCCGGGACGTGAGCGTCGACGTCGGGGACGGCGAGGTCGTCGGGATCGTGGGGCGGAACGGCGTGGGGAAGACGACGACCCTCCGAACGGTGACGGGGGCGCTGACGCCGCGGTCGGGGGCGGTGACCTACGACGGCGCGGACGTGACGGGGCTCGACCCGGAGGAGACGGTCCGCCGCGGGATCGCGCTCGTGCCGGAGGAGCGGCGGATCTTCGGCGGGCTCAGCGTCCGTGAAAACCTCGAACTCGCGGAACTCGGAGGGCGCGACGGCGGGGGTGACCGACCCGGATGGACAATCGCGGAGGTGCTCGACACCTTCGAGAACCTCGCCGACAGCGAGGCGGCCGCCGGCAGCACGCTCTCCGGCGGCGAACAGCAGATGCTCGCGGTCGGGCGGGCGCTCGTCAGCGACGCTCGAACGCTCCTTCTCGACGAGCCAACCGAGGGACTGGCGCCGTACGTGGTCGAACGGGTCGTCGAGACGGTCGAGACGCTTCGGGAGCAGGGGCTGACGGTGCTCCTCGTCGAGCAGAACGTCCGGGTCGCGCTGGACGTGTGTGATTACGTGTACGTCATGGACAACGGTCGGATCGTCCACCGGAGTACCGCCGACGCGCTCCGCGGCGGCGACGTCCTCGACCGGTATCTGGGCGTGTCGCTCGGCGACGCCGGGGACCGCTGACCGCGAAGTCCACGGTATTTTATACTCGGACGCGGGTAGCGGGACGTATGCACGGATCCGACGGATCGGCAGCGGGCGACGGAGCGTCCGACGCACGGGGAGTACGCCGGCGACGAGCGTTGCGGTATCTGGGCGGGGGCGCGCTCGCGGCGACACTGGGGACCGCGGGGTGCGTTCAGCAGGCCGACGACGGCGGCAGTACCGCGACCGACGCCGGGACGGCCGACGCCGCCACCGAGGCGGACGACGGCGACGACACTGCGACCGAGGGTGACGGCTCGGACGCCGAAGCGGTCACGATGGGGATTCTGGTTCCGACGAGCGGACCGTCCGCACCCCTCGGACGGGCCCAGCGCCAGGGTGCGGAGCTCGGGGTCCAGTACGTCAACCGGAGCGACGAGTTCGGGTTCACGATCGATGCGGCGTTCGAGGACACGCAGACGGACCCCTCGACCGGACTCCAGCGGGCCCAGAGCGTCGTCGAGGACGACGGCGCCGACTACGTCCTCGGGGCGCTCGAGAGTTCCGTCGCGCTCGCGGTCGCCGACTACGTGAGCGACCGCGACGTGGTGTACACCTCCGGGGCGGCAACCATCGAGCTGACCGGCGAGAACTGCAACGCCAACACGTTTCGGACCGAGACCAACGCGGCCCAGCAGATGGCCGGCCTCGTCGACTTCGTGGCGTCGGACCTCGGGTCGAACCTCTGGATCCACACCACCGACGACACCTACGGCAACTCCGCGGTCACGCAGATCGAGCGCCGGATCGACGCCCAGGGGTTCGACATCGACGTGGTCGGACGGACGATGCCCGACAAGGGCACCACCAACTACGGGCCGCAGATCTCCACCATCTCCAACTCCGATGCCGACGTGCTCGCGCTCCCGGACACCGGCGCCGACCTGATCAACTTCGTGAAGCAGGCGAGCAGCGCCGGGCTGACCGACGACATCGACGTCGTCGGCACCGCGATCTTCGCGCAGGTGAGCCGGCAGGCGCTGGGGGCTGACGCGGTCGGGGCCTACTCCTCGACGCTGTACAACCACACACTCGACACCGGCGACAACCCGGAGTTCGTGGAGGCGTATCGCGACGAGTACGGCGGCGTCCCGGGGAGTTTCGCCCGCGTGGGGTACGACATGGTTCGGATGACCGCCCGGGGGATCGAGGACGCCGGGACGGCGGATCCGGTCGAGGTGCGGACCGCCCTGGAGGGACTCGACGTGACGACCGCGCTCGGGACGACGCCGTTCCGCGAGTGCGACCACCAGGCGGTCAATCCGGTCTGGACCGGCCGGGTCGTCGAGGGCGAGGAGCTCCCCGGAATCGAGCTGCTGGACCGGGTTTCCGGGGACGACGCGATCCGGCCCTGCGAGGAGACCGGCTGCAGTCTCTGACCGGCGTTGCACTGACGGTAGCACGATAAGGAAACGAGAATGACAACGAAGAGTGTTCTCCTGGCGGTCGACGCCGGGACGTCGACGATCAAGGCGGTCGCGTTCGGGGTCGACGGTACCGAGGTAGCACTGGCGAAGCGGGAGACGAGCACGTACCGGCCGGAACCGGGACACGTCGAGCAGGACCCCGACGCGGTGTGGGACCTGACGGCGGCGGCACTCCGGGACGTGACCGCGTCGCTTCCGGCGGACGCCGAGCCGCTCGGGATCGGCGTCACCGGGCAGGGCGACGGGCTCTGGGCGATCGGAGACGGCGGCGACCCGGTCGGGAACGCGGTCCTGTGGTCGGACAGCCGGGCCGCCGGGATCCTCGAAGCGTGGGAGGACGGCGAGGAGTTGGACGCGATCGTCGACCAGTGTGGGTCGGCGCCATACCCCGGAATGAGCCTCCCGATCCTGGCGTGGCTGGCCCGCGAGGAGCCCGCCCGGTTCGACCGGATCGACACGGTCCTGTCGGCGAAGGATTGGCTGAAGTACAAGCTGACGGGCGAGCGGACGCTAGACCACACCGAGGCGACCGTCCCGTACCTGGACAAGACCACCGAGCGCTACGACTCCGGCGTCTTCGACGTGGTCGGACTCCCGGAGGCCCGATCACTGCTCCCGCGGCTGGCCGCGCCGACGGAGGTGATCGGAGCGGTCTCCGGGGCGGCGGCGGAGGCGACCGGCGTTCCCCGCGGTGTGCCGGTCATTTCGGGGGTCTTCGACGTGCCCGCGTCGGCGATCGGAAGCGGGGCCGTGAGCGCCGGCGGGACCGCGGTCACGCTCGGCACCTCGCTGACCCACCAGACGCTCGTCGACGGCCCCCAGCCGGAGGCGTCGGGGATCGGCATGAGCCTGGGAACTGGGGGGCTGTGGACCTACGCCATCGGCTCGAACGCGGGGACGCCCAGCCTGGAGTGGGCCGCGGGGACGCTCGCCGGCGACGTGGCGGTCGCAGACCTCGAAGACCTCGCGGCGTCGGCACCGCCGGGGAGCGACGGCGTGGTGTATCACCCGTACCTGAGCACGTCCGGGGAGCGCGGCCCGTTCGTCGACCCCGACGCCCGCGGGCAGTTCGTCGGGCTCACGCCGGAACACGGGACCGAGCACCTGGTTCGTGCGGTCCACGAGGGGCTCTCGCTCGCGGTCCGGGACTGCGTGGGACACCTCCCGGGCGAGGCGACCGAGGTCGTTGCGAGCGGCGGCGGGACCCGGTCGGGGCTGTGGTGCCAGCTCGTCGCCGACTGTCTGAACCGTCCCGTCTCGATCCCCGCGGGCTCGGAACCGGGCGCGAAGGGGGCGGCGATACTCCTGGCGGTCGCGTTGGAGGAGTCCCCGTCGCTGTCGGCGGCGGTCGACCGGATGGTCACGATCGACCGCCGGTACGAGCCGCGGGAGGCGGCCGCCGATCAGTACGCGGCGCTGTACGACCTCTTCGCCGAGATGCGTCGGGAGCTGCAGCCGGTCTGGGCCGAGCGGGCGGCCGCCTTCGAGCGGTCGATCTCCGGGGCGCGGGAGTGACTCGCGGGCGGGGCCGACCGTGCGGGACCCTCCCGAGCCGGAACGTCCTTACGGACCCGCGCCGAACCGCGGCGTATGACCTTCGAAGTCCGGGCGATCGCGGATCTCTCGCCGGACGAGCGCGCGGCCCTGTTCGACCGGGACGCCGGCGTCGAGAGCGCCCGCGCCGACGCCCGCGAGATCGTCGACCGGGTCCGAACCGAGGGCGACGTCGCCGTCAGGGAGTTCTGCCGGGATCTCGACGGCGTCGAGGTGGGGAACCTCGACGTGACCGACGACGCAGAGCGCGCCTACGACGCGATCGATGCGGAGATCAGGGAAGCCATCGAGACCGCCGCCGACAACGTCCGTGAGTTCCACGAGCGCCAGGTGCCGGAGGACTGGCGGGAGACGTTCGGCGGGGCTGCTGTGGGTGGCGACGGTGCGACCGACGACGCTTCCGGTCGCCGTGAACTCGGCCGGCGGTTCCGACCGCTGGAACGGGTCGGCGTCTACGCCCCCGGCGGGACCGCGGCCTACCCGTCGAGCGTGATCATGGGCGTCGTCCCCGCGACGGTCGCGGGCGTCGAGCACGTCGCCGTCGCAACGCCGCCGGCCGAGGAGCTGAACCAGGTGACGCTCGCCGCAGCCCACGTCGCGGGGGCGGATCGGATCTACACGATCGGCGGCGCGCAGGCCGTCGGCGCCCTGGCGTACGGCACCGAGACGGTCACGCCGGTCCAGAAGATCGTGGGGCCGGGGAACCGGTGGACCACCGCGGCGAAGGCGGAGGTCCGCGGCGACGTCGACATCGACTTCCTCGCGGGCCCCTCGGAGATCCTCGTGGTGGCGGACGGCGGTGCGGATCCCGACCTCGTCGCCGCGGACCTGCTCGCACAGGCCGAACACGACCCCAACGCGTCCGTGGTCGCCGTCACCGACGATGCCGATCTCGCCGCGGGCGTCGTCGACGCGGTGGAACGCCGGATCGACGGCCGGGCGCGCGCCGACACGATCCGCGAGGCGCTCGCGGCCGACGCGTCCGGCGTGCTGTGCGCCCGGTCGATGTCGGAGGCCGTGCTGTTCGCCGAGGAGTACGCCGCCGAGCACCTCTCGATCCAGGCCGACGACGACGAGGCGCTGCTCGGCCGGATCACCAACGCGGGGAGCGTCTTCCTCGGGCCGTATACCCCCGTCGCCGCGGGCGACTACGCGTCGGGGACGAACCACGTACTCCCGACGTCGGGCGGGGCGAAGCGCTACGGCGGGCTATCGGTCGACACGTTCCTGCGTTCGACCACCGTCCAGCGGCTCGACCGCGAGGGACTGGCCGCCCTCGCGGAGCCGATCACGACGCTCGCGGAGGCGGAGGGCCTGGAGGCGCACGCCGAGAGCATCCGTACACGGTTCGGTGCTCGCGGTGACGCTACCGACCCCGATACGGACGCCGGGAGCGGCGGCGACGGGGCCGGCACCGCCGGCACGGGCGGCGAGTGACGCCGGTGCCGGACCGCCGTTCCGGCCCCACGACGTTCGCGGCCGCGTGTGACGCGGTGTTGTCGGCGCCGAACGGGACCCACTCCGCGGACACCACGCTCGCGCCGGTCCACGCCCGAACGTTTCCCGACGACTGGGCGCGCCGCCGCGAGCGCCTCGTGACGGCGCGCCTCCCCGCGGACGTGGATCGCGTCCTCGAACTGGGGTGCGGGGTGGGCCTGTTCCTGCGCCGACTCGGCGACCGGTACGACGCACTCGGCGTCGACGAGCGGGCGGCACACCTCCGGTTCGCGACGGCCCGGGGCGGGGGTGTCGTCCGGGGGCGTCCGACGGCGCCGCCGGTGCGAAACCGGTTCGATGCCGTCTGTGCGGCCGAGTACGCGGCCGCCCGAGCGTCGGTCGGCGAACTGTGCGTCGGGGCGTACACCGCACTCCGCCCCGGCGGGATCGCGGTGATCGCCGCCCCGACCGACGTTGAGGCGGTCGCGGCGTCGGGCGTCGAGACGTACACCGGGTCGGGCTACCGGCTCGAACGGGCGGTCGACGTCGCCGCCGACGGGACCGTCACGGTCGATTACCGGGTCACCGACCGTCGGAGCGGCGACACGGGCGTGACCCGGGAGCGGCGGCGCGTCGAGACCACGACCGCCGAGGGGCTGACAGCCGCGTTGCGGACCGCCGGCTTCGAGGACGTGCTGGTCACCGGCGAGAGCGACCTCCCGGGGATGGTTGTCGGCGTCGGCGTGCGGCCGATCGAGACGGGGTCGTGACCCGCGTCGGGGTCGCCGATCGCATCACTCGGCGTCGTAGAGGTCCGCCCGCACGTCGGTGACGAAGTCGGTGAGGTTCCGCGCGGCGGCGGGGTCCAACACCACGACGGCCCCGGAGTCGGCGTCGCGCGGCAGGTGGACGATCACCCGGGCGTCGAACACGCGGACGGTCGCACGCGGCGATTCCCCGGTGCCGTCGGCCGGCGGGTCGTCGTCCCTGCGGAGCTCCGATCGCGCCTCCCGGATCACCGTGGCCTCCAGGGTGGATCCGTGTAGCGCAGCCACGTCCTCGCGACGGTAGAGGTCCCGGTGGTCGTCGCCGCGGTAGACGAACACCGCCTGCAGCGCGTCCCCCGCGTGAGACCGCAAGTGCTCGACGACGTTGTCGAACTCGTGGCTCATGGGTGTGCAGTAGCGGCCGGGGCGGACGTGTCGTTCGGTCGCGCGGCGGCGGTCACTCGTCGGCCCCCCCGACGGTCAACACCGGAATCGACGAGAGCCTGACGACCCGTTCGGTGGTGCTGCCGAGCAGGTACCGATCCAACCCGCGCCGGCCGTGCGTCCCCATAACGACGAGGTCGGCGCCCGTCGACGACGCGTAGTCGAGGATGGTCTCGACCGGGTCGCCGGCCTCGACGGTGTCAACCACGTCTACGCCCGTCCCGACCCGTTCGACCGCGTCCGCCGTGATCCGGTCTCCCTCGAGTTCGAGCGCGTCGACGACCTCGCCGCCCTGTGCGGTGAGGCTGTCGCGGTTGGTGTCGGCGACGTAGAGAACGTGCACCGTCGCATCGTGGTGGCGCGCGAGGGCGACCGCGTGATCGAGCGCGGTGTCGGACTGGCTGCTCCCGTCGGTCGGGACGAGGATCGTCTCGTACATACGTCGCGGTTCGGCAGGGGAGCACATATATCTCGGGTCGCGGCCCGGGCACGTTCCGCAGCGTCAATATTAACACGGTTCGAGCGGTAGTACAGAGTATGAGCACAGAATCGGCCGATGGCGCCGCGAGCGGAACGGTGACCGTCACGCCGGAGGCAGCCTCGGAGGCGCTGAACCTCATCGAGTCGGAGGGGCTCGACACCGACGAGGCGGGGCTCCGGTTGTTCGTCCAGCAGGGTGGGTGTGCCGGGCTCTCCTACGGGATGCGGTTCGATCACGAACCCGAGCCGGACGACGCGATCGTCGAACAGCACGGGCTTCGCGTCTTCGTCGATCCTGCGAGCCGAAACTACGTCGGCGGGTCGACGCTCCAGTACGAGGGCGGCCTGCAGGGTGCGGGCTTCCACGTCGAGAACCCGAACGTGGTCAGCGAGTGCGGCTGCGGGGAATCGTTCCGGACGTGACCGCGGGTGACGCCACCAGCCCGAACGTGACGCGCGACCGCGACGCCGCCCCGACCCCCGCCGGGCGGACCGTCTACGTCGATCGGGCGGACGCCGAACGCGGGGCCAAGGGACGCTTCTTCGTCGCCTACACCGACCCGGAGACTGACACCCGGTGGGGGTTTTGGTGTGCGAACTGCGAGTCGGCCGACAACGCGATGGACACGATGGGGCGGATCGAGTGCAACGTCTGCGGCAACGTCCGGAAGCCCGACGAGTGGGACGCGGCTCACGAGTGAGCACCCGTCCGACGTGGCGCGTGACGCGTCGTAGTCGGACGCCGTCCGTGACGCGGTGGTTCCTCGGTAAGCGACCGGAAACGGTTGGTATGTGAAATCGTAACAAGATTTATGCGCTCGGGTGTCATACCTTCTCGTACATGCCCCCTGTCAGCATGCCTCCCTCGGAGGACGCCCGGGCGATCTTCCGTCGGCTGGGCTACAGCGTTTCGGGCGACGGACCGGAGTTCGTCGCCGAGCGGAAGTGGCGCACGGTCCGCGTCACGGCCGTCTCGGACGGCGACGACCTACACGGCCGCCGCGTACTCGCGGACGGCGGCGCGCCGTCCGCGGACTATCAGTTCCGATGCTTCGTCGCGCCGAAGTCGGCGACAGGGGACGTACGGAACCGACTCAGGAGCGTCGACCCGACCTACGAGTGGGCGGTGATCGGCGTCGACGGGGGCGGTCAGTACGACGTTCACCTCCCCGAGGCGTCGTCGTAGCGACCGGTTGCTGCGCTCGGTCGCTTCGTCGCCAGGCTGCCAGCGGGACCTTCGGTCCCGCCCCGCTCTCCCGCCGCCACCAGCTCGATCGAGAGCACCGCGTCACCCTCTCAGCCGTGACTCCGCCGCTCCGTCGACGGTCGCTTGGCTCGCTCCCTTCGGTCCCCCGCGGCGTGACTCTTTCACCTCAGTCGTCCGCACGGGCGTTCCCGAACTGTTCGGCCGGCAGCCGCAGCTCGGCCAACCCCGGGAGGTGTTCGATGTTGAACACGATCTTCAGGTCGTCGGTGACGGGTTCACCGATACACGACAGCCTGACCCCCCGGTCGATCAGGTCGTCGTCGAGCACCGTGCTCACGGGCATCTCTAGGTCGCCCTCCACGACTGCGACCGCGCAGTTCGCGCACGCACCGCCACGGCAGGCGTAGGGCCACGAGAAACCGTACCGCTCGGCGGCTTCGAGCAGGGTCTCGCGCGGTTCGACCACCAGCAGACCGTGGCTGTCGACGCCGAGGTCGGCGGCCTCGGCCTTCTCGAAGAGGTCGTCGTCGGCCAGCCCCCACCCGTGGGACTCCACCACCGCGTAGTCCAGATACTGAACGGTCGGGCCCAGCGTGTCGTCGGCGCCGTCGGATCCGTCGTCGGCCGAGTCGTCGCCGGGCGAACCATCCCGGGAGTCGACCGGATCCCCGGACCCGGATCGATCGTCGGCCTCCTCGGCCCCGAACGCGTCGGGGTCGCGGCCGGCGGTGATGTGCTCGTACGCCCGCCGAACGCGTTTGAACTCCGCGACCGATCCGCCGTGGTCCGGATGCGCCTCCTTCACCCGCTCGCGGTAGGCCCTGACCACGCTGTCCTCGTCGGCGGCGACGTCGACACCGAGTACGTCGTACGGCGATTCCACACTCGGTACGTGGGGAATGACGCGGTTAAGTCCGACGGCCGCGGCCCGGGCGGGGCGTCACGGACGGACGACACCCCGGGTCAGTCGTCGGCGCGGGCCGTGGGTGCCGGTCGCTCCGGGGTCGCGGGCTCCGATCCGGACTCCCCGAGCGGCGACCACTCGAGGTCGCCCGCGTAGTGCAGCGCCTGGCCGTCCTGTCGGGGGTCGACGACGGTCAGCGACAGCCAGCGGTTGTCCAGCAGTTCGCGGAGGGTCCCGTGCGTCGACAGGATCTCCGTGACGCGGTCGACGGGGGCGTAGACCACCGTCGAGAGCCGGAGCGGTTGGTGGTACGGCTCGTCGTGGGCGCTCGTGACCGACTGCAGCGGGAGTCCGGGGAGCAGGTCGCCGCCGTTGCCCTGGTAGACGCCCACGTTGCCCACGGGGTTGTGGGTGACTTTCGACCCGCTGCCGTAGGCCGCGGTGTCGACCGTCGCGAAGTAGTACTGGGCGTTGATCCACTGGGTGACGACCGTCGGGCCGGTCAGGATGGCTTCGAGGGCGTCGCCGTCGGGGTCGGTTGTCGGGTCGTAGGAGTGGAGGAACGACCGGCCGTCGAGGTCCAGTCCCTCGGTGAGCGCCCGTGGTCCGATCACGAACCCCGCGTTGCCGGCCAGCCCCCACTCGGGGCGGGGTTCGGCCCAGTCGGCGGCGCGGCGGTGCGTCTCGCGGACGCCCGCGTCGACGTCCGCACCCAGATCCGCGGCCCGCTCGGCGCTCGCACCGGCGCGCGCCGTCTCGAGGTCGGCACGGAGCCGCTCGACGTCCCCGCGGTGGCTCTCCGGGATCCCCCCGTCGTACAGCTCGATCTCGTCGGTCGTCGTGTTGTGCTCGCCCGCGAGGAACACGGTGTCGTCCGGAATCGCGATGCCGCGGTCCCGGAGCCGCGACCGGACCGCCTCGTGGTTACAGATCGCCGCGAGCACGCGGGCGTTCGGGCCGCCGGGATTGCCCGCGCACGCGCCGCAGTCGAGACTGGCGTCGAAGGGGTTGTTCGCGGTCTGGCTGGCGTGCCCGACGAAGACGGCGACGCGGCCGAACTCCTCCCACCCCATCAGCTCGAACGCCGTCGCGGCGTACTCGACCCGCTCGTCGAGCGTCAGTTCCGTCGGGAGGTCGGCGTCGTGGTCGGCGGCGTCGTGGTCGCAGTCGGCGCCGACCCTCGGCGCGCAGAACTCGGTGACGTCGGGGATGCGGCGGCCCAGGGCGTCCAGCGCGTCGTGAACCCGCGCCGGCACCAGCGTCCGGGCGACCAGGCCGGCCCCGTACCCCGGGCCGGCGGATTCGACGAAGCTGAACGCCGTCGCGGCGTTGGTTTCGAGCGCGTCGATCAGGGCGTCCCCGGCGTCGACGAGCCCCGACCAGCGGTCGTGGGCGTCGCGGGCGTCGTCGCCCGTCGGTCGGTCGGCGATCCGGTGTTCGGCGTCGACGATCGGGGGGTGTGCGGCGACCGGGAGGTCGGCGTCGTACCCCTCGTACTCCATCGGGATCCCGAAGAAGCCGGCGTAGCCGTGGGTCTCGTAGTTCCCGGCGGCCTCGACGTGGCGGCGGACGATCTCCGAGCGCGTGTCGATGCAGAACACCAACTGTGCGTCCGGCCGGGTCCCGTCGTCGGTCGCGTCCGTGCCGTTCGACCCGCCGGTTGCGTCGCCCCCGTCCGATCCGCCGGCGACCGCCCCGGTCACGGCGCCGACCAGCTCCCGGCGGTAGGTCGCCTCCCACGCCGACAGCCACGCCTCCGAGAGGGCGGTCACCCCGTCGTCGTCTCCAGCTCCACCGGCGCCGTCGGCGCCTCCAACCCCGTCCGTCCCCGACGACCACCCCTCGGGCGGTGCGACCGGGGCGTCGAACGCGTCACACACCGCCAGCCGGATCGCCAGGTAGCCGGGCAGCGTGATCGGGTGTGCCGACTGCCAGGCGCTCCCGTCCGCGACCCGCTCCCTCACGAATCCGGTCCATCCCGGGAGCGCGGCGAGGTGGAACTCGACGATCGCCGACCACCGGTCCTCGGGATGGGCCGCGAGCAGCTCCGCGACGGCCGCCGTGGGGTCGTCGGGGAGCGCACCCAGCCGTCCGTCCGGGATCTCGCGGTCGTGACGGGCCACGTGCCGGACGGCGGCGTAGAACCCGTCCTCGCGGCCGGGCATCGGCCAGTGGGCTTCGCCCTGATCCAGGAACGCCGCGAGCCACTTCGTCATCACCCGGTCGACTCGATCCGCGGCCGTCACCTCCCGTCCGGCTCCCGAACGCTCCTCGTCACGTGTGGCCTCGGCCGCAGCCAGCCTGTCGAGGAGGCGTTCGGGGTCGGCCCCGTACCCGCGGTCCGACAGTTCAGCGCCGAGGACGTCCGGGTCGATCCGCCCCTCGGCCCACGCCCGGCGGAACGTCTCCGCGCTCGGGTAGCCCCTCGCGGAGAACAGGCGCTCGCCCTCCTCGACCGCCTCGCGGAACGGACGGTCCTCGAACCCGGAGAGGGGGTTTGCGGTCACGAACGAGTGGAGGGGCCACGCGGGGGCGACCGCCTCGGCCGCCCGTTCGATGCTGTCGCGAACGTCGGTGTCAGTACTCATTGTACTCCTCCCTCGAAGTCAACAGAGTTTCGGCCGGCGGCCGGGTGGCGTTCACGAGTGCCACGTAGAGGCGGTCGCTCCGGCGGTAAGCCCCGGTCTCGATGGCGACGTAGACGCCGAGGAACGCGGCAGCCACGACCGCGTGGACGACCGTCAGTTCCGCCGGTGCAGTGACGACGGGTAGGCTGCGCTTCAGCACGCCCGCGATTGCGACATACGCGCCCGCGTACGCCGCGATCGCCGGCAGAAAGACGAGCGGCACGACACCGTACCGAACGACTCTCGGGAGCGACCGCCGTCCGAGCACGCTCCACGTCGCGTGCAGCGTGGTCACCACCACGAGTCCGGTCAGGAGGAGGCCGCCGTCGAAGCTCGTCCCCTTTCCCGTGAGCGCGGCGAAGACGGCCCCGCCGGCGAGGCCGGTCACTCCGATCACGGCCACGTCGATCGGGCCGACGTCGGTCGTCCCGTGCGGCGTCCCCGACGGACCCGTGCGGTCGATCGCCTCGCCCGCCGAGAGGAACTGGTACGCCTTGTAGAACCCGTGGAGGACGAGGTGGGTGATGGCGGCTCCGAAGAAGCCGAGTCCGGCCTGCATGATCATGAACCCCATCTGCCCGACCGTCGAGCAGCCGAGTCGCGTCTTGACGTCGGGTTGAACCGACTTCAGGAGCTTTCCGCCCAGGGCGCTCACCGCGCCGACGAGTACGACCGTATGCAGCACCGCGGGGTCGACGGTCACGACCGGCGCGAACCGAACGAGGAGGATCCCGCCCGCGTTGACGAACCCCGCGTGCATCAGCGCGGAGGCGGGCGTGGGCGCGGTCATCGACGAGAGGAGCCACGTGTGGAACGGGACGAGCGCCGACTGGATCATCGCCGCGAGCAGGAGCGCCGCGGCGGCGACGAGCACGGCCGGCGACGGCGTTCCTTCGACCGCCGACGCGACCCCCGAGACGGTCGTCGCACCCGTCACCCACCACAGCGTCCCCAGCGCGGTCGCGAGCACGAGGCTACTCGCCAGGAAGTACCGCCGTGCGAGGGAGCCGGCCGCCCGCGCCTGCGGCCAGCCGTCGACGTGGCCGATCAGGCCGGCCATCAGCAGTCCCATCACGAGCCACGTGCCGCCGAAGAGCACGAGGCTGTCGGCGGCCACCAACACCATCACCGCGACCGTGAACCCGAACACCCGGGTGAAAAACCGGTCGATGCGCCGCGATCCCGCCAGGTACCGCCGGGAGTAGCTGTGAACGATCCCGCTGAAGAAGGTGGCTGCGACCCACATCACCGCGGTCAACCCGTCGATCGACACGATGCCCGCGGCCTTCCAGGCGTCCCCCTGCGAGTATTGGAGGGCGAGCACACAGACGCTTGCGCCCCATAGCAACCATACGAGCCACGTCAGCGCGGCCGGGAGGCGCGAGTCGGTCGTTGACGGGGTCGGAAGCTGTCCCACAGTCGCGGTCCGTTCGTGTCCTGTCATCGTGAGGTCCGCCTCCGACCGACGCCCGCGGCGACGGTCGCCGCGGCCGCCGGTCGAACTCACCCATTTCTACGAACGATATGGTTATTAAATCTGTCTAAATTACCAGAACGTTCCGTTAAACGATATCATAGATCATTATGTTTTGGGTCTCGAGACCGGTCCCCGCACCGGGGAGGCCCCGTCGGTAGAAACGTATATGCCGGTCGGGGTTCCGATTCCGGTATGAAGGAGGTTACGGGGACGGTTCTGGTCGGCGAGGAGCTCGATCCCGTCTCCGGCCGCGTGGTCGTCGACGACGGGCGGATCGAGGCCGTCGAGGAGGTCGAGACGGACTCGACCGACATCGTCGTCCCGGCGTTCGTCAACGCCCACACCCACCTCGGCGACTCCGTCGCGAAGGAGGCGGCCGTCGGGCTGTCGCTCGACGAGGCGGTCGCCCCCCCGGACAGCCTGAAGCACCGGCGGCTGGCCGCCGCCGACCGCGAGGAGCTCGTGACGGCGATGCGCCGAACCCTCCGGTTCATGAACCGGACGGGGACGGCGCGGTGTCTCGACTTCCGGGAGTCGGGGATCGAGGGAGCGCGCGCGCTCAGAGACGCCGCGCAGTCGCTCCCGATCGATCCGTTCATCTTCGGGAGCGGTGACGCCGCCGTCCTCGACGTCGCCGACGGCTACGGGGCGAGCGGCGCCAACGACAACGACTTCGCCGACGAGCGCGCCGCGGCGCGGGAGGCGGGGCTCCCCTTCGCCATCCACGCCGGCGAACCCGACCCGACGGACGTCCACCCCGCGCTCGACCTGGATCCGGATCTGCTCGTGCACATGATCCACGTCGGAGCGGACCACCTCGAACGCGTCACGGAGCAGTCGGTTCCGGTCGCGGTCTGTCCCCGTGCGAACACGGTTCTCGGCGTCGGCCGGCCGCCGATCCGGGAACTCCTGGAGCACACCACCGTCGCGCTCGGGACCGACAACGTGATGTTGAACTCGCCGTCCATGTTCCGGGAGATGGCGTTCACGGCGAAGCAGTTCGACGTGACCGACACCGAGGTGCTCCGGATGGCGACCGCGGCCGGCGCCGAGATCGCCGGCCTCGAGTGTGGCGTCGTCGCTCCCGGGAAGCGGGCGGCGCTCACGGTGATCGACGGCGACTCCGACAACCTCGCCGGCACCGAGGACCCCGTTCGGGCGGTGGTCCGGCGGGCGAGCGCGCTCGACGTCGACCGCGTGATCCGCTAGCCCGGTTCCGCTCCCGTCCCGCGGTCGAACTTCCCGAAGGGCGTCGTCTCGTGACTCCTGACGAGTACCTCGTCGGCCACGGTGAGGCCCATCTCGAGCAACTCCTGCGCCACCGGCGTGATGTCGCTGTCGGATTCGCCGACTGCGGTCACGAGCAGGTTCTGGTCGCCCGTGACGAGTTCTTGGACCGACACGACGCCGTCGATCGCCAGGATCTCCGGGATCCGCTCCCCCCGATCGGGGATCGACGCGGTGCAGAACAGCAACATCCGGAGCGGGTACCCTGACCGCTGGTAGTCGACCTCGGCGCTGTATCCTTTGATCACGCCCTCGGACTCGAGCCGCTGGATGCGCTTGCGGACGGTGCTGCCCGAGGTGCCTGCCCGTTCGGCGATGTCCCCTGACGAGCTGTTCCGGGCGTCCTCCTGCAGCGCGTACAGGATGGCCCTGTCGACGTCGTCGATCTCCTCGTCGCTCATAGGGTCACTCCGCGGCAGAGGTACATTTACTTTGGTGCGGGCGCGGCGTGTGTGAGGGGATCCGTCACCGCCCGTCGTTCGGAGCAGCCCCTCCCGGTTCCGCGTTCCGCCGTCCCGCCGCGGGTTCACGGTAGCGGTGCGTACTGCGGCCTCGTCTGCGTCCGACGCCGAACTCCGGCGGCGCAACCGGCTCCCCACCGACCGGAACTCATACGCCAGTGGGGCCGCAGCGGTCGGTATGAGCACCCTACAGGTGTCGGTCCCGGTCTCGGTTCCCGCGCTGTTCCTGGTCGGTATCGTGGCCGGCGGTGTCGCGACACGCGCGATGGACGTCGTGATGGGACGCCTCGACGAGGGCGGGACGCCGCCGCAGATCGCGAGCGGCGTCCTGACCGACACCGACCCGGACCACGCTCCGGAGCGCTTGGCGTCGGCGGTCCACTACGTTGCCGGCATCCTCACGGGCCCGCTGTTCGTCTGGTTGTACCTCGTTGCGGCCGCCGCGGTCGGTGGCGGCGCGCTCGCGGTCGTCGCCGCCGCGGCGGTGTGCTACCCGCTGATGGTCGGTTTCTTCGCCGTGGTCGTCCTGCCGCGCTCCCGCGGGCTGGCACGGCAGCGCCTGTCGAAAATCCGGCGCGCGTGGAGCGTCGAGGCCGCGGTGTATCTGGCCCTCCTCGCGCCGCTCGTGGGGGTCGCGGCGACCGTGCTCTGAACCGGGCGTCCGCGGCCTCCGGCCCGTCGGCCGCCGGATCGGAAGGGCCTTTTCGCTCGCCGCCCCTCCACCACCCGAGATGGAGATCGCCATCCTCCTGTTCGAGGGCTTCGACGAACTTGACGCGATCGGGCCGTACGAGGTCTTCGGGAACGCGGCGGCGTTCGGCGCCGACCTGACGGTCTCGCTGTGCACGCTCCGGCGTACCGAGTCCGTGACCGCCGACCACGGGCTCCGCGTCGAGCCCGATGCCACGCTCGACGACCTCACCCCGGATCTCGTTGTCGTGCCCGGCGGCGGGTGGAACCGCGGCGGCGATACCGGCGCTCGGGCCGCGGCCGAGCGCGGCGAGATCCCGGCGGCGCTGACCACCCTCTCCGAGTCGGGCGCGACGGTCGCCAGCGTCTGCACCGGCGGGATGCTGCTGGCCCGCGCGGGGCTGCTCGACGGACGACCGGCCACCACCCACCGGGGGGCGCTCTCCGACCTCCGGGAGACCGACGCGGTCGTGGTCGACGCGCGGGTGGTCGACGACGGCGACGTGCTCACCGCGGGTGGCGTCACCTCCGGACTCGACCTCGCGTGTCACGTCGTCGACCGGGAGTTCGGGGCCGACGTCGCGGAGAGAGTGCGTACGGAGATGGAGTACGAGCCGAGTGCGGACGTGTACGTTTCGGGGTAAAGAACGCCACAGTCTCCCGCGGAGTTTGTGGCGATAGACCGATCCGGATCCACCGATCACTGACGCCCCGTTATCAACGGCGCTTATCGAACCGCACCCACCAGCAGCTATGCCAGCGGGTGCGTCGCGAGGACCGCCGTCAGCAGCAAGATTCCGGGCTGATGTAAGGAAGCCGGCCTAACGGTCTCGCGTCACGGGCAGTTCGTACTGATATTCGCCCCCTCCCAGCTGGCGTTATCGTGATCTCCCGATCCTATTGGTGAGAAGACACTAACGAACGGAGCTATACTCGTGTATATGGATCTTCCCCGGAGACACTTCCTGTCGCTTGCGGCCGTAGCGGCGGTCACTGGATGTACCGGCAACGATGACAGCGGAGCGACTGAGCAGCCTGACACGGAGACGCCAACGGATAGCTCCACGCCTGATCCGGCAGTGTTCGACATTGGACGGTATGAGGCTCCTGAGCGCGTAGAAGTTGGGGCAGCAACCACCATCTCGATCACGATTGAGAACGTCGGTGGGCGGGCTGGGGAGTTCACCGCGCCACTCTACGTTGAGCTTCCGTCGGGGACGGTACAGAGAGCGGCGACAGTGGAGTTCGGGCAGATCTCTCCAGGCGGTTCTGCCACCATCGAGGCGGGTCCACTGACTTTTGCGTATCTCGGAGACTACTCCATCCGGCTGGGAGAGCGGTCACCGTTGACGACGGTTCAGGTGGTGCCGTTATCGCTTGTTTGGGGTGATGGATACCGAACGCCAAGTGAATTTGAACTTTCCGTCTCGGAGCCGGAGCTGCAGGCTACCATCGAGTATGAAGCCGGGTACGGGAGCACTGAAAATCGAGGCCCCAGCGGCGACCGCTACTGGGCGTTCGTGGATATATCGGTAACGAACAAGGCCGAGACTACGATGTCATCACCGGGTGCGAGTGATTTCGATCTCATCGGGACAGGTGCAACATACGATAGCTACGCGCTGGCTGACGATCCCATTGACAGAGGTCAGCGATTTGAGAGCGGCGACATACGGCCTGACGAAACCCGAAGTGGGTGGATAGTATACGCGGTTGACAGCTCCCTCACCGCCGCCGATATGCGGGTGTCCTGGTCGGCAACGATAGCCGACGGCGAGGTGGCCGCTGAGTGGCAATCGGAGGCGTAGCCCGAGAGGGTCTCCCGCCGAACTGATCAGACTGCTCGCTACGTTGATATCCGTACGATTTACACGAAGAGGCGATAGCGCCGGTCACAATAACCGCTTGTAGGGGCACCGAGAGTAGCGCTTACCACAGCACCGCCCTGAGCGACGGCATCGGCAGCGCACCCACGGGTCCAGTAACCACGCTTCCGAGCGTATCCAGCCGCACGGACAGAGTCACATTGGGAATCACACCAGCCAGCGCGAGCACGAACCCCACGACGCCGGCGGTCCGGAGCCACGCCCCCACGCGGGCCGCCACGCCAAGCAGCGTCCGCCCGTGGTGCAGCGCGCCGGCGGCGGTCGCAACCGTCACGATCGTCGTACTTCCGCGCCGGGCAGCGGTCGCCGCCGCGGATCTCACACTCGCCGAGGGGGCACCGGGCCGTCGAGCGTCGGCGTCACGGCCGGGATCTCCCTTTATAACGTGCCGAGGACTCGTCGCCTTCCTCGACGGTCTCCCCGCAGAAGTAACAGACCCGATCACCAGTGTCTAGCGCCGTCGGTTTCGAGGGGTGCGTCCCGGAACGCATCGGCGGACCCCCCGGGTGTGGGTGCTGTACTGGAGGCGATGCTACGTGATGCGATTCTGTTTACTGATTCATGCGCTGGAGCGGATCTGTACCTCAGTCACTCCGGTCGCTGGCGCCCGCTTCGTTCCCTGGTTCGAACCGCGTGACAACTTCGATTCCACGGACTCCTCGCTACGCTCGTCGTTGCGAGGGATCAGAAGTGGGTTGGGGCGGATTTGAACCGCCGGCCTCCTCCATGTCAAGGAGGTGTCATAACCGGACTAGACTACCAACCCGCCGACCGGTCCGTTTCGCGCTCGCATTACCAAGTCGCCCAGGTAGATAATTGAAGCTTTCGTTTCGGATACCGCGCGCCCTCGACCGGCCCCGGCGGGCCGCGTCGGTCGGATCTCGGCCGTCTCGGCGTTCGCCTCCGGCGTAGCACCCCTCTCGCGACCGCTCCGACACGCTTATACGAATGAACGGAGTTGTTCACTGTAAGACGAAACCGTACACTGGTGATCACGATGACACTCCAAAACTACATCGAACGCGCGACCGGCGGCGAGGATCTGACACAGGCCGAGTCCCGAGACGCCGTCCGGCTGATCTTCGAGGAGGCCACGGAGGCGCAGATCGGTGCGCTGCTCGCGGCGCTCAGGGCGAAGGGCGAGACCGAGGCCGAGATCGCGGGGTTCGCACAGGGGATGCGCGACGCCGCCCGGACCATCGAGCCCGACCGGACGCCGCTCGTCGACACCTGCGGGACCGGCGGCGACGACTACGACACCATCAACGTCTCGACGACGAGCGCGATCGTGGCGGCGGGCGCGGGCGCCGCGGTCGCAAAGCACGGCAACTACTCGGTGTCGTCGCCGTCCGGGAGCGCGGACGTCCTGGAGGTCGCCGGCGCGGACGTCGACGCCGAGCCCCCGGCGGTCGAGGACGCGATCGAGCGCGACGGGATCGGGTTCATGCTCGCCCCCGTGTTCCACCCCGCCATGAAGGCGGTCATCGGCCCCCGGAAGGAGTTGGGGATGCGGACGATATTCAACGTGCTCGGGCCGCTGACCAACCCCGCGGGCGCGGAGGCGCAGGTGGTCGGCGTCTACGACCCCGACCTGGTTCCGGTGCTCGGCCGGGCGCTGTCGCACATGGCCGTCGACCGCGCGCTGGTGGTCCACGGCGCCGGGATGGACGAGATCGCGCTCCACGGCGAGACGGCCGTGGCGGAGGTCGACGGCGACGACATCGCGGAGTACACCCTCACCCCCGAGGGGATCGGGCTGGAGTCCGCGCCGGTCGAGGCGGTCGCCGGCGGGTCACCCCGGGACAACGCCGCGGACCTCCGGGGGATCGTGACCGGCGAGGTCACCGGGCCGAAGCGCGACGTCGTCCTCGCGAACGCGGGGGCGGCGCTCTACGTCGCCGGGGTCGCGGACGGCATCGAAGCCGGCGTCGACGCGGCCGCGGCCGCGATCGACGACGGCGGCGCCCGAGCGACGTTCGAGGCGCTGTGTGAACCCGCCGACGCTCCGGTGGAGGGCTGACCCCGATGGTCCGGGTGAAGATCTGTGGCGTGACCAACGACGACGACCTGCACGCGGTCGAGCGCGCCGGCGCCGACGCGGTGGGGGTCATCGCGGACGTGCCGGTCGACACGCCCCGGGCGGTGTCGCTGGAAGCGGCCGCACGGCTGTTCGACGCCGCACCACCGTTCCTGACGACGACGCTCGTGACGATGGCGGACACGGTCGCGGAGGCGACCGCGGCGGCTGACGCGGTAGGAGCCGACGTGCTCCAGCTCCACACCGACCTCACACCCGAGGACCTTCGGTCGGTCCGCGAGGCGACCGCCGGGACGCTGATCGCGGTGGTCGACGCCGCCGACCCCGACCGCGCCCGCGCCGTCGCGCCGGCGGTCGACGGGGTTCTCGTGGATTCGATCGACGAGTCGGGTGCGGGCGGCACCGGCGAGACGCACGACTGGGACGCCACCGGCGAGGTGGCGTCGACGCTCGACGCGCCGGTGATCCTCGCGGGCGGGCTGACGCCCGACAACGTCGCGGCGGCCGTCGAGACGGTTCGGCCGTTCGCGGTCGACGTCGCCACCGGCGTCGAGCGCTCGGGCGGGCGAAAGGATCACGACGCGGTGCGGTCGTTCGTCGCGAACGCGGCCGGGGCCGCCGGGTCGGACCGAGCCGAGCGCTCCCGGAAGCCCGAGGAGGCGTCGTCGTGACCGACGCGTCCCGCTCGCCCGACCTCTCGCAGTCGCGGGCGTCGTTCGTCGAGTCGGTGTCGGCGGCGACCGACGCGGCCGGGGGGCCGGTCGTCGCCCACGTGACCGCGACGATGCCGACGGTGACGCCGCTGACCGCCTACGCCGCGCTCGCGGGGCGGAGCGAGTACGGCTTCCTGCTGGAGAGCGCGGAGAAGACACCGTCGAGCGACCCGGATGGCGCGTTCGCCCCCGACCACGCCACCGCCGACCGCCACGCGCGCTTCTCGTTCGTCGGCTACGACCCCGACGCGGTGGTGACCGTCGGTCCCGAGGGAACGACGGTCGATCGGCTCGGCGGGCGGGCCGCCGAGTACGTCGCGGTCGGCGACGCCGGGAGTGGCGCGGGATCCGCGGCGGGCGACGCGCCAGACCCCGACGTGTTGGATCGGCTCCGCGCGGCGTTCCCGGACCTCCCGCGGGTCGGGTTTCCGGACGACGACCGCCAGCAGCTCCGGGGTGGTCTCGTCGGGTTCCTGGCGTACGAGGCGGTGTACGACCTGTGGCTCGCGGAGGTCGGCGTGGACCGACCCGACACCGACACGCCGGACGCCGAGTTCGTGCTCACCACGAAGACCCTCTCCGTCGATCACGCCGACGCCGCCGTGTCGCTGGTGTGTACGCCGGTCGTGGCGCCCGACGACGACCCCGGAGCGGTCTACGACGACCTCGCAGCAGAAGCCGAACGGGTCGCCGACGCGCTCGCAGCGGCGGACGACCCGGATCCCGGCGGGTTCGTCCGGACCGGCGAGTCGGCGGGGTCCCGATCCGACTACGAGGCGGCGGTCAGGTCCACGAAGCGCCACGTCCTCGACGGCGACATCTACCAGGGGGTGATCTCGCGGGTCCGCGAACGCCGCGGGCAGGTCGACCCCGTGGGGCTCTACGCGGCGCTCCGCGACGTGAACCCCTCGCCGTACATGTACCTCCTCCGCCACGACGACCGCCACATCGTGGGTGCGAGCCCGGAGACGCTGGTTTCGGTCACCGGCGACCGGGTCGTCTCGAACCCGATCGCGGGTACCTGCGCGCGCGGCAGCAGCCCGGTTGAGGACCGGCGGCTCGCGGGGGAGATGCTCGCCGACGGGAAGGAGCGGGCCGAACACACGATGCTCGTCGACCTCGCGCGCAACGACGTGCGCCGGGTCGCCGAGGCCGGGAGCGTCCGCGTTCCCGAGTTCATGAACGTCCTCAAGTACAGCCACGTCCAGCACATCGAGTCAACGGTGACGGGTCGACTCGCCGCCGACAAGGACGCCTTCGACGCCGCCCGGGCGACGTTCCCGGCGGGGACCCTCTCGGGCGCGCCGAAGATCCGCGCGATGGAGATTATCGACGAACTCGAACGCTCGCCGCGTGGGCCCTACGGCGGCGGCGTCGGCTACTTCGACTGGGACGGCGACACCGATTTCGCCATCGTCATCCGCTCGGCGACGGTCGAAGACGAGGGCGACCGGGACCGCATCACCGTCCAGGCCGGGGCGGGCATCGTCGCGGATTCGGACCCGGAAAGCGAGTACGTCGAGACCGAGCAGAAGATGGACGGCGTGCTGACGGCACTGGAGGAGATCGAGGACGCGGGCGACAAGTCGGCCGCCGACACTCCAGAGAGGGTGCCCCGATGAGCGCGTCACGGCCCGCCGGCGAGGACGCCGTCAGGGACGACCTCCGGGTGCTGTTCGTGGACAACTTCGACTCGTTCACCTACAACCTCGTCGAGTACGTGTCCGAACACGCCGAGACTGAAGTCGTCCGGAACACGGCATCACTCGAAGACGTCGAGGCGTTCGACCCGGACGCCATCGTTCTGTCGCCGGGCCCGGGCCACCCGAAGAACGAGCGGGACGTCGGCGTCACGCTCGAGGTCCTTCGCGAGGTCAGCCCCGACGTGCCGACGCTGGGCGTCTGTCTCGGCCTCGAATCGGCGGTGTACGCCTACGGCGGCACCATCGGCCGCGCGCCGGAGCCGATTCACGGCAAGGCGTTCCCCATCGACCACGACGGGAAGGGTGTCTTCGCGGGACTGGAACAGGGGTTCCAGGGCGGGCGCTACCACTCGCTCATCGCCGAGGACGTTCCCGAGGAGTTCGTCGTCAGCGCGACGACGGAGACCGAGGACGGCACGGAACTGGTGATGGGCGTCCGTCACCGCGAGCACCCCATCGAAGCCGTCCAGTTCCATCCGGAGTCGGTCCTGACCGCGGTCGGCCACGACGTGATCCGGAACTTCCTTTCCGGGCTCTAGAGCACCTGAAAGCCAAGGATTCCGAGTAGCCAGAGGACGGCCACGGCGATGATGGCGATGATGACGAGCCGCCACGCCACCTTCATCACGAGTCGACCGACCAGCAGTACGACGGCGATTGCAAGCAGACCGACGAGTATCGACGGCGGCGAGAGTGACCCGAGCTGGAGGAGTGGCAACATAATAGATAGAGGAATGCCCACGGGGAAATACTTCGTGGCCGCCAAAGATACAAACCGCCAAGTGTGCTATAGGGTCGCATGAGCGTAGCCGGACTGTGTGAAATCTGCGAGCGCCCCGACGTGGACCACACCTGCGACAGGTGCGGGCGGCTC
>Ga0207753_1000141_pt1 | contig 28297 bp, 20 predicted proteins | sample PonA233FremontCA_2_FD_187273 | JGI IMG/M metagenome (GOLD analysis project Ga0207753, IMG submission 187273) | Salt pond sediment microbial community from Fremont, CA, USA - Pond A23 Sediment 3 (SPAdes) | ecosystem: Environmental > Aquatic > Non-marine Saline and Alkaline > Saline | place: USA... | reverse complement strand
GCCGCCACGCTCCAACTGCTGGGCCGCATCGGCATGGACCTCGTGGCGGAGGACGAGCGCGAACTGACCCAGTACGCGCTGGAGCGCTTCGCCGCGATCGACGGCCTCACGATCTACGGGTCGCACCGCCTAGAGGTGGCCGACCGGATTGGGGTAATCGCCTTCAACCTCGCCGGCCTGCCGCACGGCCTGGTCGCCGCGGCCCTGAACGACCACTTTGGGGTGGCCGTGCGGAACGAATGCTTCTGCGCCCAGCCCTTCGTGCGGGAGCTATTGGGCCGGACGGGTGGGGCCGAGGGGGCCGCGAACGGTGCAGAGTGCGGGCCCGAGACGCAGCCGGGCATGGTGCGGGCGTCCTTCGGGCTGTACAACACAACAGAGGATGTCGACGCGGCCGTCGAGGCGCTGTCCGACCTCGCAGCACGGCCCGACTGGTACCGCACCCAGTACCGTCCCCGCCTCGATGGCAGTGGCGACTGGGTCCATCGCTCCTTCGAGCATCCGCCCGAGGAGGCCTTCTCGCTACAGGGCGAGGTCGACGCGTGGCTCCGGTCTGTGGAATAGTCCCCGCCTCATCCGCCTGACGTCGCCGCCGCTGTCGTCTCAACGACCTCGGCCTGCACGTGCCCTGGCAGTTCTGCGTAGTGGCTGAACTTCGTATGGTGCAGCCCCCGGCCCTGGGTGAGTGAGCGCAGCGTGGTGGAATACTGGTGCAGCTCCGCCTCCGGCACCTCGGCGCTGATTTTCTGCAGCGGCCCCTGCGTGTCGATGCCCTGCACACGCCCCCGTCGCGTATTGAGGTCGCTGATGATGTCGCCCGTGTAGTCGTCCGGCGTGGTAATGAGGACCTCGTGGATGGGCTCCAAGAGCACCGGGCCGGCCTCTTGGAACGCGCGCCGGAAGCACTGGAAGGCGGCCCGCTTGAAGGCCGCCTCGTTCGAGTCGACCGGGTGCATGCCGCCGTCGTAAATGACAACCCGCACGTTGCCGACGGGAAAGCCCGCCACGGGCCCTTCCTTCATGGTGTTGAGGACCCCTTTCTTGATGGAGGAGAAGAATGTGTTCATGTCGATGATGCCCCCGACAATCGCGTCGATGAAGTGGATCTCGGCGCCCCATTCGGTCTCGACGACGTCTTCTCCGCGCACATCGATGGCGTCCGGCGGGTCGAATTCTCCGTCGTAGGGTTCGACGAGCATCGAGATGTCGGCAAACTCGCCGGCCCCCCCGGACTGCTTCTTGTGTCGGTACTCGGCGGTCGCCCGGTGTTGGATGGCCTCGCGGTACGAGATGCGGGGCTCCATGAACGTGACCTCCACCCCGGCCTCCCGTTCGAGGCGCGCCTTGGCGATCTGGAGGTGCATCTCGCCCACGCCGCTTAGCGTGAGCTGGTTGAGCAGCGCGTCGTGGTGGAAGACGAGCGAGGGGTCCTCGTCGGTGATCTGGTGGAGACCTCGAGCAAGCTTGTCCTCCTGCCCCTCCTGAACTGGCTGCACGGCCATGCGGTAGCGCGGATCAGGGAACTGGATGGACGGGATGACGACGTCGGAGTCCGGGACGCGGAGCGTGTCGTTCGTATTGGTGTCTTCCAGCTTCACGAGCGCGCCGAGGTCGCCGGCGATGAGGCGAGGGACGTGGTTGCGCGCCTCCCCGTTCAGTTCGTAGATCTGTCCGATGCGCTCGGTGGCGCCGGTACGGGCGTTTTCCAGGTCCTGTCCCGACTGCAGGGTCCCGTCCACCACACGCACATACGAGTACTCGCCGACATGCTCCTGGGCCATCGTGCGGTAGACGAACGCGACCGGTGCGTCGTCGGGGTCGGCCGTCAGGTTCGGGCCGCTCTCGGTCTTGACCCGCCGGCTGGCGGGGGACGGACAGACCGATCCGATGAAGTCCAACAGCCGAGAGACGCCCACCATTTCTGTCGCGCTCGTCACGAAAACGGGATAGAGCTGCCGGTCGATCATGGCCTTCCGCAGGCCGTTTCGCATCTGGTCGTCCGTCAACTCGCCCTGCTCGAAGTAGGTCTCCATGAGGGTGTCGTCACTGGCGGCGATGTCCTCGACGAGCGTCTCGTGGAGTTCGCGCGCCTCGTCCTCGAAGGCGTTGTCGATCGGCTGCACCTCCGGCTCCGTCTCCCCCTCCGGGTAGTAAAGCTGTCGCATGCGCAACACGTCGACCAGGGTGCGGGTGCCCTCTCCGGCGGGCAGCTGCACCACCGCGGCGCCCCGCCCGAAGCGGTCCTCAATCTCGTCGACAATGCTCCGAAAATCGGCGCTCGCCTGGTCGATGTGGTTGAGGACAAACAGGGAGGGCGTTTCCGTCTGCTCGCCGTAGGACCAGGCCATCTCCGTCCCCACCTCCACCCCGGACCGGGCGTCCATCACGTACAGCGCGGTGTCGGCCACCCGCATCGAAGCGATCACCTCGCTTGCAAAGTCGGGGTAGCCGGGGGTGTCGAGGATGTTGATTTTCTTGTCGTCCCACGCGGCATGTAGCAGCGTCGAGAAGATCGACATCTGCCGTTCCTTCTCACTCTCGTGGTGGTCGCTCTGCGTCGTACCGTCCGACACAGTGCCGACGCGAGAGATTGCGCCGCTCGTGTAGAGGATGGCTTCGGTCAGTGCCGTTTTGCCACTGCCCTGGTGGCCGACCAGGGCAACATTGCGGATCTGTTGGGGGTCGGAAACGGTCATTGGACTGAGGGGCTCTGCGGGAATGTCAGGGAGAGGTGCCGGGCGAGAACGACCACTGAGGGGAGGGGCTCAGACCCTGTACGGTGGATGGGTGCGAAGCTGAGACACTGTGGGCGAAGTGCTCGGACGGCCCCCAAGCAAGTCTTGGAGCAGGGGCCGAGCAAGGGCGCGATCATGCCCCGGGGAGCGCCCAAGCGGGTGCAGAAGCCGTTCTGGGCTAGGGGCGCAACGCCCGAGCAAGAAGTGCCCTCGGGGCGAGATCGTGCGGTTCGGGACTGTAGACAGCCCGTCAACCAGGTTTGCAGGGACAGTTAAGTTCAGAAAAAGAAAACGAGGAGTCAAGATCAGGACCCGAGACGAAAAGGATCTTTTGCCTGATTCCGAGCAGAGGACGCCAGGGGCACGGTCTCCGGTCACAGGCCCAGTGGGCCCCCAGCGCGAAACACGGATTGCAGGACTGGGTTCTGGAATTCCCTATCGTTCACAGACAGTCTTCCTGTTCTCATGGCTTCGTTTGCCTCGTATCAGACTCACTTTAAGGCCTTCGGGGTCGGCATTCTCCTCGCTGCGCTCGGGGTGGGGGCCTACCTGCAGTTTGGCCCGGCGGCGTCGACGGACCTGCCGACGCTGACGGTATACAAGAGCCCCTCGTGTCAGTGCTGCTCCGAGTGGGTCACTCATATGAAGGAAGAGGGCTTTCCGGTGGAGGTGGAGTCGAAGCTGCGCATGAAGCCGGTGAAGAATCAGGTGGGGCTGCCGGAGTCGCTCGCGGCCTGCCACACCGCCGTCGTGGGCAATTATGTGGTGGAGGGACACGTGCCGGCGCAGGACGTGAAGCAGCTTCTCCGAGACGCCCCCGATGTCCGTGGCCTCAGCGTGCCGGGCATGCCGGTGGGCTCGCCGGGCATGGAGCGGGGCAATCGGGTGGAGCCGTATGAGGTCGTGACGTTTACCCCGTCGGGAGAGACGACTGTGTTTGCCGAGTACGGACGATAGGCGGTGCCTTCCTTGCATTTCAAGACCCGTGCACGATGCGCACTCGCCTTCTGCTTCTCTTTTGTATGGCGGGCCTCTTCCTGGCGTGCGGCGCAAACCCGTCGTCGGAAGACTACGAACAGGTCGTCGTGCAGAACCGTGTGGCGCGGGACATGGAGATGCGAGACAAGGAGAGCGTGCTGCCTCCGGGCCGGAGAGAGGCCTTTCAGGGACTCAATTTTTATGAGGTGGACCCGGCCTACCGATACACAGTCCCGCTCCGGCGATTCGAGACGCCCGATACGGTCATGATCCCTGAGAGCACCGGCGACCTGCGTCCTCAGCAGCGGGTGGGAGAGGTCACGGTGCCGCTTCCGGAGGGGCCCGAAAAGCTGGTGGTGTTTCGGGGCGAAGGCGACACGCCCCGCGGTCGACTCTGGATCCCATTTGCCGACTCCACGAACCGACACGCCACGTACAGGGGCGGGCGATACGTCGATCTGATGTCGACGGATTCGGATTCGGTCGTGGTCGACTTCAATCGCTCGTACAACCCCACCTGCGCTTACAATCCGGATTTCGCCTGTCCGCTGCCGCCCCCTCAGAACCGAGTCGCTGTGCCCGTGCCGGCGGGCGAAAAGCAGCCCAGCTTTGGCGGGTGAGCACATTGCATCTCCGAGCGGGAGGGAATACCTTTCGGGGATGGCCAGGGGTACCCGTCGCGCACAGAACACGGGCTGAGAAATACCCTTCGAACCTGATCCGGCTTGCACCGGCGCAGGAAGTGCCTCGGCCCTGCCCGAGGAGGGGTGCATGAGCGCGGTACCGTCTGGCTTCGATTCCCCACACACCAAGAAGCCAGTCTCTCATGCGTGCTCTTGACTCGCAAATTGTCGTGATTACTGGGGCCAGCCGCGGGCTCGGCGCCGCCATCGCTCGGGCCTTCGGGCGAGAAGGAGCCCGGGTTGTCGTCAACTACTATCAGAGCCCCGCCCGGGCCGAGGCCGTCGCCGCCGACATTGGCGACCGCGCCCTGCCCGTCCAGGCTGATGTGCGCGATCCGGACGCCGTCCAGGCCTTGGTCGACACCGCCGCAGACCATTTTGGGGCCCCGGTCACGACCGCGGTTCACAATGCCCTCGTGGACTACCAATTCGACGCAGAGGCCCGGGAGACCGCCGACACCATCGAGTGGGAAGACTACCAGACGCAACTGGACGGGTCGGTCAAAGGAGCGCTTCACCTGCTCCAGGCCTGCCTCCCCGGCATGCGGGCGGCGGGCGAAGGCCGCTTCGTGGGCATCAGCTCCAACCTCGTACAGAACCCGGCGGTCCCATATCACGACTACACCACCGGCAAGGCGGCCCTCCTCGGATTCACGCGCAATATGGCCTCTGAGCTTGGGGCGGACGGCATTACCGTGAACCTGGTGTCGGGCGGCCTGCTCGATGAGACGGACGCCAGCGCTGCGACGTCGGACGCGGTGTTTGATGCCATCCGGCAAAACACCCCGCGGGGCACGGTGACGACTCCGGAGGAAGTCGCCGACGCGGTGCTCTTCTTTGCCTCCCCCTGGGCCCGGGCCGTCACGGGGCAGAACCTAGTCGTGGACGGCGGCCTTGTCATGAAGTAGCTCGGCGCCTGTATTCTTCTTGTTGACCTCCCCCTCCCGCACGTGACGCTTCTCGCCCTCGAAACCGCCACTTCTACCTGCGGCGTGGCCGTCCTGGACGATGATGCGGTGGTCGCCGAGGCCCATCTGCACCGCCCCCGTGTGCACGCCGAGCGCCTGAGCCCTCTCGTCGAGGAGGCGCTCGGCCACGCCGACGTGTCGCCGGGGGCCCTGGATGCCGTGGCGGTGTCGATGGGGCCGGGCTCCTACACCGGCCTCCGGATTGGGGTGAGCACGGCAAAAGGGTGGGCGCTGTCCGCGGACGCAGCCCTCGTCGGGGTGCCGACGCTGGAGGCGTACGCCGCCCAGTTGCGTCCGGTCGCCGCGCCCGGGGACGTGGTGTGCGCGCTGCTCGATGCCCGTCGGGACGAGGTGTACGCCGGTGCGTTCCGGCAGACAACGACTGGGGTGGCCGAGCACGCGCCCACGACGGCGCTTCCGGTGGAGGCCCTTCCCGGCTGGCTGGGGACCGTAGACGGGCAGCTGTGGCTCGTCGGAGACGGGACGCCGAAGGGGCGAGACGCCTTTTCCGACGACGCGTTTTCTTGCAGGATGCTCTCCGCCGACGAGGTGTCGCCCTCTGCGGGCTGGGTGGCCCGGTGCGGTCACCAGCGCGTCGACGCGTACGGGCCCGACGACGTGACGACGGTCGAACCGTTGTACGTGAAAGACGTGCATGCGACCCCAGCGCCGTCCCCCTTCGACTGAGCTTCGTTTGGACTTTGCGGGCGTCGTTTCTGATCTTCTGCCGGGGCGACGTCTCAAATCGGCGCCCCACTGGTTCGCATTCGTCACTCCGCACCTGTTCCCCCTTCCTGCCCATGCCCTGGTTTCGGCGCGAGAAGGCCGGCATCCGCACCACCCGCGAAGAGCAAAATGAAATGCCGGAGGGGCAGTGGGTGAAGTGCCCGGAGACCGGCGAAATTACCAATCGGCGCGAGTTGGAGGAAAACCTGCTCGTGTTTCCCGGCTCGGGGTACCACTTTGGGATGGACAGCCACCAGTATTTCGGGTTCCTGTTCGACGACGGCGACTACGACCTGCACGACACCGACCTCCGGTCTGTGGACGCCCTCAATTTTGAGGACCGCAAGCCCTACAGCCAGCGGCTGGAGAGCGCGATGGAGGAGACCGAGCAAAACGAGGCCGTGCAGGCCGCCACTGGGGCCATTGGGGGGCACCCTGTGTCGATGGCGGGGATGGATTTTAGTTTCATTGGGGGATCGATGGGCTCGGTCGTCGGAGAGACGGTGGCGCGGGCGATCAAGCGCGCCTACACGGAGGGGATGCCTCTCATTACCATTGCCCAGAGCGGCGGGGCCCGCATGATGGAGGGAGCCCTTAGCCTCATGCAGATGGCCAAAACGAGCGCACATGTCACGCGGCTGGACGAGGCGGGACTGCCGTTCATCTCCATCCTGACGCATCCCACCACGGGCGGCGTCTCGGCCTCCTTCGCGATGCTTGGTGACATCCACATTGCTGAGCCCGACGCACTGATTGGGTTTGCCGGGCCACGGGTGATCCGCGAGACGATCGGGTCCGACCTGCCGGAGGGCTTCCAGAAGTCGGAGTTCTTGCAGGAGCACGGGTTCGTGGACATGATTGTGGACCGGCGTCGCCTCCGCCGCCGCATTATCCGGCTGCTCAACCTTTTGATGGAGTAAGTCTAAGGGGCCCCGCGGCGGTCGTGGATCGTTCGCGTCCTGCCAGTGGCCGTGCCCCCTTCGGCGGGCGAATCCCGAAAGATCAGCAGCTCCCCCCCGGGGCCCCGGCAGGTCGGGGCTCTTTACGAAGGCGTGGAAATTCCATCAATGCGTCCGAAACCCCTTCAGTGCGGACAGTTATCATAGGGTGCTGCCTCGCGTTAACTCTCGCTTTGCAATCCTGCGGACACTTTCCCCAACCCCCATGAAACGAATCTCCTCTTTCCTCACGCTCGCATTCTGTCTCGTGGCGTGGGGGCTGCCTGCCTCCGCCCAGACGACTCCGACTGCGTCGAGCACGCAACTCAACGGCTTTAGCCGTGCCCTCGACGTGGAGGCCGATCGCGTGTACGTCGGTGAATCCCAGAACATCCACACTCCCGGTCGGGTCTACGTCTACGAAGAGGACGGCGACGCCTGGTCCGAATCCGCTTTCTTCGAGGCCGATGACGGAGACGTCGGGGACAGCTTCGGCGCGGCCCTTGATGCCTCCGGCCGTCAGGTCGCCGTCGGCGCCCCGTCGGCGAATGCCGTCTACGTGTTTGAACCGGGGGAAGACGGCTGGACGCAGAGCGCACGCCTCACCGTGGCCGATAGCACCTCGGACTTTGGGCAGAGCGTGGTGCTGCACGACGACCGTCTGTTCGTGGGGACCTCCGCGACCGTGTCGATGACGGAGCAGGACACTGTCGCGACGGGTGCAGTGCATGTCTTTGGGCGACAGGATGGGTCCTGGCAAGAAACTGCGACGCTCCGGAGCGAGGAGGTGGGGGCGGACGCAGGGTTTGCGAGTGCCCTGCTCGCGTCGGGCGATCACCTGCTGGCCACGGCCCCGCAGCATGACGGAGGTGCCGTCGTCGCCTTTCACGACGGCGCGGAAGGCTGGGCGGAACTCCAGACCATCACGCCCGGAGAACTGAGCGGCAGTGCCCGATTTGGGTCTGCGATCGAGGCCGCTGGGGACCAGGTGCTCGTTGGGGCCCCCCGTGCCTACGATGCGACGGGCCTGGCATACGCCCTCTCGTTCGACGCGGAGGCGGAGCGTTGGGCCGTGGATGGGCGGCTTCTTCCCTTTGATGGTGCGTCGCGTCATCTGTTCGGCACCTCTTTCGCCTACGACGGGGCCGACCTCTGGGTGGGCGCCCCGGGTGCCTCGGATCAGACCGGAGCGCTGTACCGCTACGGCCATGCCGACAACTCTTGGACCGGCGCGACGCGGGTGACACACCAGAAGGCAGAAACGGGCAATGGGCTGGGCGCCACGCTTGCGGGCAGCAAATCTGTGCTGGCGGCGGGACTGCCGGGGGACGACCACGGAGCCGGTACGATGGGGCTCTATTCCATCGCGTCCGGCGAGTGGACGCAGACGGCCCCCATCGCCCCCTCCACGGGGCAGGTCCTCAGCGCTATGACGGGAGAGGAACGAGACTGCTCGGACGGCAGCGTCGCCCAGTTCTCCTGTGAGGGCGTCGACATGAAGTCCTTTCTCCCCATTCAGGCCATTGGGGGCGAGCGCGGGATCAGCCTGAACGACATTTGGGGCTGGACGGACCCGGAGACGGGCACAGAGTACGCGCTCGTGGGCCGCACCGACGGGACCGCCTTTGTGGACGTGAGCGACCCCACCAACCCGCAGTACGTGGGCGAACTGCCGCTCACGGACGGGGCCCGCATCAATTCCTGGCGGGACGTAAAGGTGTACAAGGACCATGCATTCGTGGTGGCTGACAACGCCAAGGACCACGGCATGCAGGTATTCGACCTCACGCGTCTGCGGGACGTGAACGCGGAGCAGATGCCTGTCACCTTCGACCACGACGTCCTTTACGACCGGGTCAACAGTGTCCACAATGTTGTGATTAATGAGCAGACGGGTTACGCCTACGCCGTAGGCAGCAGTGGGGGAGGAGAGACCTGCGGCGGCGGGCTCCACATGATTGACATCGAGGACCCGCTGAACCCGACCTTTGAGGGATGCTTCGCCGATCCGTCCACGGGCCGCTCCGGCACCGGCTACACCCACGACGCCCAGTGCGTCGTCTATGAGGGGCCGGACGCCGAGTACCAGGGGCGAGAAATCTGCATTGGACTCAACGAGACGGCCATCAGCGTCGCGGATGTGACGGACAAGGACAGCACCGTGGCCCTCTCGACGGCCTCGTACCCGGACTACGGCTACGTCCACCAGGGCTGGTTTGACGAGGAGCAGCGCTACTTCTACCAGAACGACGAGCTGGACGAGGCGCAGGGGAAGGCCGAAAATACCCGTACGCTAGTGTGGGACCTGCAGGATCTCGACAACCCGAAGCTCGTCAACCAGCTCAGTCTTCCGGAGGAGTCCATCGATCACAACCTGTACGTGAAGGGGTCGACGATGTACCAGTCCAACTACAAGAGCGGGCTGCGCATCCTCGACATCAGTGATCGGGAAAATCCGGAAGAGGTTGCCCACTTCGACACGCAGCCGTACGACGAAAATGAGGCTGGCTTTCAGGGCTCTTGGAGCAACTATCCGTACTTCGAGAGTGGTATTATCATCGTGTCGAGCATCGGCGAAGGCCTGTTCGTACTGGAGGAGTCACAGCAGGAGCTGTAACGAGACCAGTAGCGCCCGCGAGAGGACACGACGGGCGGATCCTATCGGCCTGATTCTGCTGAACCAACGTTTCCACGCATGATTGTGCGTCGTTTCCTTTCGGTTCTCCTCGTCGGTGTGCTCCTGAGCATTGCGCTTCCGGCGTGGGGGCAGGCGCAGAGCCCGAAGCTGTACGTGTGCAATCAGGGAGAGGCCACCGTCTCGGTGATCGACATGGAGGCGATGGCCGTCGAGACGACCGTTGACCTCAAGGATCAGGGGTTCTCGGAGAATGCGAAGCCGCATCACGTCGTGGCCGAGCCCGACGGGAGTCACTGGTACGTGAGTCTGATCGGGGCAAACACGATCCTCAAGATGAACCGGCAAAACGAAGTCGTCGCGCGCCTTGATGACTTCGAAGTGCCGGGGCTGTTGGCCCTTGACCCATCGAAGGACGTGTTGTATGCGGGCCGCTCGATGAGTGCCGTGAATCCCCCGAAGAGTTTGGGCATGATCCAGCGGTCCAACATGAGGGTCATAGAACGGGTCGGCACCTTCTTTCCGCGGCCTCACCCCCTGGCCGTGACGCCGAATGGGGAGCATGCCTTCATCGCGAGCCTGGGCACCAACCAGCTGATGGGCGTGGACACGGACACGCGAGAAACGCAGCTGACCCGGCTGGACGGGACGACCCAGACGCCGGTCCAGTTTGCGGCGACGGCCGATGGCTCGACCCTCATCGCGGGGGGGCAGAAAACGGGGCAGCTCCTGGTGTTCGATGCGAGTGAGGCCCCCGCCCTCTCGGTGACTGATACCCTCACTGTGGGGCGTCAGCCATGGCATCCCGTCATTGGCCGGCAGAGCGGCCTGGCCTACGTGCCCAACAAGATGTCCCACTCCATCAGTGTCGTTGACGTCGACAACGCATCGGTGCAGGCGACCATTCGGGGCGATGGCCTCGCGCAGCCCCACGGCACGGTGCTTTCGGCCGACGGGCGGCATCTTTTCGTCTCGAACAACAACCGGGAGGGCACCTACGAGCCCCGCGGCGAGAACCCCGACGCGGGCACGGTGACGGTGATTGACACGCAAACCAACGAGATCGTGAAGGTGATCGAGGTGGGAACCTATCCCACCGGCATCGGGACCCTTGGTGGGGCACAGGCCGTCGGCTCCTAGCAGTCCGGGCCCCCTCGCTCCGCTGACGTGACAGCCCTGTGTATTTGATGCGACGTGTTCTTGCCTTTGTTGTCGGCCTCGCTGGGACTCTCCTGGTGGGCTGTGCCGGGTCTTCGCAGTCGGTGTCGTCGGAGGCCCCATCGGCCTCGTTCCCGGACGACTACCAGCGTGTGGTGTCGCCGTCCCTCGAAGTGATCAACGCGGAAGGAGCCTCCATTCCGCATCCGTTTTACGGCGGCTTCAACACGCCGCGTCCCCAGTTCGTCGACGTCGACGGGGACGACGATTCGGATCTCTTCGTACAGGAGCGCCCCGGCCAGCTTGCCTTCTTCGAGCACGTCACCGAGGGAGACTCCTCGCGCCTCGTCTGGCGCACCGACCACTACCGGGACCTTGAGATCGGGGAGTGGTACCGGTTTGCGGACCTCGATCAGGACGGGGTGCCCGATCTGTTGACCGAGGAGCCCTACAGTCACCTCCGCGCCTACAGAAACGTGGGCACGTCCACGGCGCCGGCGTTCGAACTGCACGCCGATACCCTGCGCACGGTCGAAGGCGAGCCGATCTTTTCGGACCGCCAGAACATCCCGAACGTCACCGATCTCGGCTGCGATGGCCGGCTGGACCTCTTTCTGGGGCGACTCGACGGGACCATCACGCACTATGAGTCGACCAAAACGGAGGGCATGCCTCAGTTTGCCCACGTGACGGACAGGTTCGAGGGCATCAAAATTGTCGGGGAGACGGGGCAAAAGAGCGGCCCGTCCCTCCACGGGGCCAACACGCTCACCTTCGCCGATGTGGACGACGACGGCGACTCCGATCTGTTTTGGGGCGACTTCTTCGAGCCCGGGCTCCTCCTGATCGAGAACACCGGATCCTGCGGGAATCCCGTCCTGAGCGGCGAGCCGGAGCGCTTTCCGACATCGAATCCGCTCTTGACCAGCGGGTACAACGCACCTGCCTTCACCGACTGGTCGGGCAACGGACGTCCGGATCTGTTTGTCGGGGTGCTCGGGGGCTCCAACGATTCCAACACGAGCCTTGCCGACAACTTTTACTTTTACGAGCACACGGCGGACGGATATCAGCTCCGGACACGCCAGTTCGCCGGGGGGCTCGACGTGGGGAGTGAGAGCACCGTGGCACTCGGGGACATTCAGGGCGATGGGCGGACCGACGTGCTCGTGGCGAACAAAATCGACCCCGGGAAGGGGGAGACCTCTCTCGTGTACCCACTGACGCCGACCGATGAGGCGGGCCGGCTTCAAAAAAGATCACCGCTGGACCTGCCGGACGCGTACCACTACGCTCCGGCCCTCGGTGATCTGAACGGCGATGGGTCCGACGACCTTATCCTCGGGACCTGGCAAGGCGGCCTCTCCTACCACGAGAATGAGGGGGACGGGACCTTCGATGCGGCCCACGGTGCCCTGGACAAGCTGTCGGGCGGAAGCAACGTGGTCCCTGCCCTGGGCGATGTGACCGGCAACGGAGTCCTGGACCTTGTGACAGGAACGTCGAGTGGCATCCTCACGCTGTACCGCAACACGGGAACGGAGACGGATCCGGACTTCGCGTCGGAGGGGACTGTCCTCGCGGAGCTGGACGGGCGAGTTGCCCCCACGCTTTATGACGCGACCGGCGAGGGGCGTCTGGACCTGCTCGTCGGAACGGACGACGGCCTGCTCCTGCTCCGCAACCAGGGCAGGAGCGATCCCCCAGACTTTGCGGCGGCCACCCCGATCGACCTTGACGGCATTCCCCGAAATGCCACCCCCGCCGTGGGCGACCTGAACGGAAATGGGCTGCCGGACCTCGTCGTGGGGGGCAAACGCGGCGGGCTTGTGCTCTTCCAGCCCCCGTCTAGAAGCGGCGAGTAAGCTAACGCGACGGCACCCGCTACCAGAGTCCCGTAAGCACGTCTCGAAACGAAAACGAGGATGAGGGTTCATCCGCGTCCGCCTCCGGCGCTTGCGGCTCGTCCAATGCCTTGTTCAAAGCGTGAAGGCCGGAGCGAAACTGGTGCGTGAGCCGCTCCCGCGTATCGTCAGAAAGGGCCTCGTACGCCCCCTCCTGCAGAGCCTTCAGGGCGCGCCGGTGGTGCTTGTGGGCGCGTCGCAGCTCCTCGTCGGGCCGACCCCGCAACTGGTCAACGGCCTCTTCGAGATCCGACGGGGGATCGTCGAGGGGCAACCGTGCGGGCGAAAACGAGTCACTGGAAGTGGAAGAGGCCTCGCCAGACTGAGAAGACACCGTCGATGTAAGCATGTTGGACGAGAGTAGGATGATGAAGACGAGTCCGACCGGAGGTGCCAACCTGTTGGCCTTGAGCCAACTGGAACCGCTTCCAAAAAATAAGGGTCTGCTTACCCCCTTGTGTCAGAACCCAGTCAAGATTCAGCGATGAGTTCTGGAACGTGCCGTCATCCTTCATTGAAATCCCTTTGGGCTCCGCGCCCGGCAATCTGAGCGGGGGCAATGACGACGGGGACATTTTCCACAACGGAGTCGCAACCCAACCGACGCGAGCGGATTCAAGAACTTCTCTATGGTGCTCTCAAAACAGACGCGCTACGAACATGACCGAGGTCCTCGACGACCGCACGGATCAGTTTCAGCTCGAATCCGACTTCGAGCCCATGGGGGATCAGCCCCAGGCGATCCGAGAGCTCGTGGACGGGGTGCGCAGGGGCGATGAGCATCAGACCCTACTGGGGGCCACCGGGACGGGCAAAACCTTCAGCGTGGCGAACGTGATTGAGGAGGTGAACAAGCCCACCCTCGTCATGAGCCACAACAAGACCCTGGCGGCCCAACTCTACGGGGAGCTGAAGCAGTTCTTCCCGGAGAATGCCGTCGAGTACTTCATCTCGTACTACGATTACTACCAGCCGGAGTCGTACATCGTCCCGAATGATACCTACATCGAGAAGGACGTGGCCATTAATGACCGCATCGAGCGGCTTCGGCTCCGGGCCACCTCCGAGCTCATCAGCGGGCGGGACGACGTGATTGTGGTGGCCAGCGTCTCCTGCATCTACGGCCTCGGCTCGCCGGCGGAGTTTCGAAAAGAAATTCTGCCACTGGAGCGGGGGCTGGAGGTGGAGCGCAACGACCTGCTGCGTCGCTTTATCGACCTGTTTTACGAGCGCAACGACATCGAATTTACGCCGGGGACATTCCGCGTTCGGGGCGACGTGGTGGATATTTTCCCGGCCTACCGGGAGGAAATCGCCCTCCGAATCGAGTTTTGGGGCGATGAGATCGACCGCCTGGCCCTGTTTGAGCCGGAGAGTGGACGGGAGCTGGAAGAGGTGCCCCAGTTCACGCTGTACCCGGCACAGATTTTCGTCACGCCCGAAGATCGGCTGGAACGGGCCATCGAGGACATCAAAGAAGAATTGCGCTGGCGGCTGGCGGTGCTCCGAGAGGAGGGAAAAATGGTGGAGGCGCAACGCCTCGAGCAGCGGACGATGTTCGACCTCGAGATGATGCAGGAGGTCGGCTACTGCTCCGGCATCGAGAACTACAGCCGCCACCTGACGGGCCGCGAGCCGGGCGAACGGCCGTACTGCCTGCTCGACTACTTCCCCGACGACTTTTTGCTGGTGGTGGACGAAAGCCACGTTACGATTCCGCAGGTGCGGGCCATGTACAACGGCGACCGCCAGCGCAAGCTGAAGCTGGTGGAGCACGGCTTTCGACTCCCGTCAGCCCTCGACAACCGGCCCCTTACCTTCGAGGAATTTGAGGAGTTGACGCCGCAGACCATCTACATGAGCGCCACGCCCGCCGATTATGAGCTGGAGCAGAGTGGCGGCGTGTTCGTGGAGCAGGTCGTGCGTCCCACCGGGATCCCGGATCCGGAGATTGATGTTCGCCCGACCGAGACCCAGGTGGACGATCTGATGGAGGAGATCCGCAAGCGGGCCGAGCGAGACGAGCGCGTGCTCGTGACGACCCTCACGAAGCGCATGACGGAGGACCTGGCCGACTACCTCGACAGCTACGGCGTGGACGTGCGCTGGATGCACTCCGACATCGACGCCCTCGAACGCGTGGACATCATCCGGGGCCTCCGTCTCGGGGAGTACGACGTGCTGGTGGGTGTGAACCTGCTTCGAGAGGGACTCGACCTTCCGGAGGTGTCGCTCGTAGCCATCCTCGATGCCGATCAGCAGGGCTTTCTGCGGTCGGAGACCTCGTTGATCCAGACCGCCGGCCGTGCCGCCCGCAACGTCGACGGGCAGGTTATCCTCTACGCCGACGAGATCACGGAGGCCATGGAGAAGATGATCAACGAGACGAAGCGGCGTCGGGAGCGGCAACTCGAGTACAACGAGGAGCACGACGTTACGCCCGAGCCCATCAAAAAGTCGCCCGATGAGATCAAGATGGGCACGGCCATCGCCGACGAGAAGAGCGACGGGGAGGACTCCGGCTCCCGGCACCACTACGGCAGCCCAGACCAGCTCTCTAGCGAGGTGGCCGATCCGGTGGTGGAGTACATGTCGGACGACCAGAAGCGGGACCTGGTCGAGCAGATGCGAGAAGAAATGGAAGAGGCCGCTGAGAACCTGGACTTCGAGCGCGCCGCGGAGCTGCGGGACAGCATCGAGGAACTGGAGGCGGAGCTCGAAGGCGGTGGAGAATAGAACGATCGAGGCCGTTGAATCGGGGCCGTATGATCCCCCGAGCTTCACCTTCAGGTCCTCGTCCCTCGGGAGACCGGGCGTACTCGGCCTTCGCTGGTTCGCATCGTTTGCGACCGGGCTTCTGCCACGGCGGGAGCACGACACGTCGGTGCGCTTCACTCTGTGGCGTGTGTTGTGTACACTGAGGTCGGTGTGGAGGGGCATTCCCTCACGTCCAGTCGTCCCCCCCGATGAAGCATCTTGTCTGGTTTCTCGCGAGCCTTGTCTTCGGGGCCCCGGCCCTGTCCCAGCCGGCCGTCCCACAGGGCGTCCGTCCCGGCGCGTATATGGACCACCGAACCGACGGGGCGAGCGTCGTTGTGGAAGGAGAGGGGGCGACCGCGCACATCACGTTCTACCGCTCGTCCGTCGTGCGGGTCGACTGGTTGCCGCCCGGACGGACGCCTGACAGCTCCTTCGCGGTCGTGCAGTCGCCCGAGCCAGAGATTGAACCAACGGTTCACATGGGCCCGGATGCCCTCTGGGTCCGTTCTCCGCAGATGACCGTTGCGGTGCAGAAGCGCCCCCTGCGGCTCCGGTTTACGGACGGGGCGGGGAGGGAATTGGTGGCCGAGGTCGACTCCGGCTTCGTCGCTCGTGACACGGCCCGCTCGATCCGGTTTTCCCTTACGCCCGACACCCGCCTCTACGGCACCGGTGAACGGGTCCCGTTCGGCCTCCGCGGCGATACCCTGCGCATGCAGAACCAGGCCCACTACGGCTACAGCGAGCCGCAGCTGCCCATGAAGATCAACGTGCCGTTCCTCACCACGACGGGCGGCTATGGGCTGTTCGTCGACAACCCGTATCCGGCCCGGTTCATGCTCGGCGCGGCCGACTCCACACGAATGAAGTACGTGACCCCCGGCGGCGAGATCACATACTACGTGGTTGGGGAGGCGTCCATCCCCGAGCAGCTCCGGCAGTACACGTGGCTCACGGGCCGACAGCCGATGCCGCCCAAGTGGTCCCTCGGCTACATCCAGTCGAAGTTTGGCTACGAAACCGAGGCCCAGGCCCGCGGGGTGGTCGACACGCTGCGCCGCAAGCAGGTTCCCGTCGACGCCGTCATCCTCGACCTCGACTGGTTCGAGCACATGGGGGACCTCCGGTGGAACCGAAAGGCGTTCCCGGAGCCCTTCGACATGATCGGGGACCTGCGTGACCGGGGCGTCAAGACCGTCACCATCACCGAGTCCTACATCACCCGCCCGTCGCGTCTGTTCGAACCGGCGCTCGACAGCAATTTTGTGGGCCAGCGCCCGGACGGCTCGCCCTACGTGATGGCCGACTGGTGGTCCTGCGACGAGTGCGACGTGGCCCTGCTCGACGTGACGGATCCGGCGGCGCGGGACTGGTGGTGGCGCCAGCATCCGCCGTTCATGGGCCCGGAGATGGCGGGCTTCTGGACGGACCTGGGGGAGCCGGAGCGCCATCCCGTCGACATGCAGCACCACCTCGGGCCTCGCAACAAGGTTCACAACGTCTACAACCACCTCTGGGCGCAGACGCTCTTTAATGGATGGCACGACTGGCGCGACAACCAGCGCGTCTTCAACCTGACGCGCTCGGCCTCCGCCGGCACGCAGCGCTACAACCCGACCCTCTGGAGCGGCGACGTGGCGTCCAGCTTTGAGGCGTTCCGGCTGCAGATTCCGTTTCAGTTGAACGTCGGCCTCGCGGGCTTCGGCCTGTACGGGTCGGACCTTGGCGGCTTTACGGGGAAGACGTCGCCGGAACTCTATGCGCGGTGGATGCAGCAGGGGGCCCTGTCGCCCACCATGCGCCCACATGGCAGCGACACACCGACCGAGCCGTGGCGCTACGGGGAGGGAGTGGAAAACATCGTGCGGGAGATGGTGCGCCTGCGCTACCGGCTCATGCCGTATCTTTACACGCTCGCCTGGCAGAACCACCGCACCGGGATTCCGCTCACCCGCCCGCTCTTCTTCGCGGACCCGTCCGACGAGCGACTGCACGAGGTGGAGCATTCGTACCTGCTCGGCGAGTCGCTCCTCGTGGCCCCCGTACTGCGGGACAGCGCCCGCAGCCGTGCCGTGCCACTCCCGGAGGGCACCTGGATCCACTACTGGACGGACGCGGCGGTGGAAGGGGGGCGCACCGTCACCGTCGACGCCCCGCTCGCCCAGATCCCGCTCTTCGTGAAGGGGGGCGCCATTGTGCCGATGCGTCCCGTGGCGCCGCGCACGGAGGCGCAGCCGCCCGACACGCTGGCCCTGGCGGTCTACCCGGACTCCGGCCGCGCCGGCCTCTTTTCGCTGTACGAGGACGACGGCCGGACGCTCAACTACCAGGACGGGGCGTACGCGGTCACCGACCTCACGCAGCAACTTCGGCCGCAGGACGACGGCACGGCAGACCTGTCGGTGTCGGTAGGGGCCGCGGTGGGCACCTACGGAGGACAGCCCGAGGCGCGAACGGTCCGTGTCCACGTGCATCGGGTGCCGCGGGCCCCAGCCCGGGTCCGCGTGAATGGCGCGCCGTTGCCGGAGCGACTCTCGTCGGCAGCGGGACGGGGGTGGCGCTACGACCCGGACGCAAACGTGCTCACGATCCGCTTCCGGGGTCCAATCCACGAGTCGCACCGACTCGTCGTGGACGATGTGGGGCCCATCGGGCACTTCTGAGCGACCGGGCCGGCCCTCGCCGCTTCTTCACGCGGCGCGACGGCCGGACCCCGAAACTTCCAGCAATGCGCGTCGTGTAGCTGACTCGACTTCCTAAAACCGCGAATACACGATTGATCCAGCCCGCAACGCCATGAAAGACGGCCTGCATCCCGAGTACAGCGAAGTGACCGTCCAGCTCGCGGACGGCTCCGAGATCACGACCCGGTCCACGATGGAGGACGACACGCACGAGACCGAGGTTGACTCGACCAACCATCCCTTCTACACCGGCCGCCGCCAGTTTGTCGACACGGCGGGCCGCGTCGAGAAGTTTAACCGCCGGTATGGGCTGAATGAGGACGACGAGGGAGAAGACGAAGAGCCTGAGGAGGACGCCGACGAGTAGGTTGTCGTCCCCATTTTCTACCAGTGGAGGTCACCTGTGCGAACGGGTGGCCTTTTCGTTTTTCGAGGGAGAGGCGGTCGAAGTCCGGGCGGTCATCTCTGGGCGGGCACCGCCCCCGCGTCCCCCCATCAACCGCACCCGACCGGCATGAGCAATGTGAACCCCGTTTCCTTGATCGCGACCAAGCGCGATGGCGACGCGCTATCGGACGACGATTTAACGGCCCTCGTCGACGGCTATACGGAAGGGGCGGTGCCGGACTATCAGATGAGCGCGTTCCTGATGGCGGCCTACCTCAACGGCCTGTCGGCGCGCGAGGCCGCGGCGCTCACGGAGGCCATGCTGGCGTCCGGCACGCGCATCGATCTCTCGGACGTGCCCGGCACCAAGGTTGGGAAGCACTCGACGGGCGGGGTGGGGGACAAGGTGTCCCCGATCCTCGTGCCGCTCGTCGCCAGTTGCGGCGTGCCGGTGGCCAAGCTCAGCGGGCGTGGGCTCGGCCATACCGGCGGCACCATCGACAAGCTCGAGTCCATTCCCGACTTCCGCACCGACCTGAGCGTTGACCAGTACCGGCGCCAGGTGGCAGACGTGCGGGGCGTCATTGCGGGGCAGACTGGGGAGGTGGCCCCGGCCGACAAGAAAATCTACGCCCTCCGCGACGTCACGGCCACGGTCGACTCGATTCCCCTCATCGCGGCCTCCATCATGAGCAAAAAGCTTGCGGAGGGCAACGATGCCCTCGTGCTCGACGTGAAGTGCGGGCGGGGCGCGTTTATGAAGACGGACGCCGAGGCGCGGACCCTGGCCGAGACGTTGGTCGCCATCGGGGCCGAGCACGACATGCCGGTCGCGGCGGTCATGACGAACATGGACGTTCCCCTAGGCCGGGCGGTGGGCAACTGGCCGGAAATCCGGGAGGCCATCGCCTGTCTGCGCGGGGAGCACGCCGACACGACCCTCATGAAGATCGTCCGCGGGCTGGCCGGCGAGATGATTGCCCTGGGGGGAGAGGCGGAGACGCCCGAGGAGGGGCGGGCACGGGCCCGAGAGGCGATCGAGAACGGGGCCGCCCTCGACCGATTTCGGCGCCTGGTTGAGGCCCAGGGCGGCGACCCGTCCGTCGTTGAGGACCCCGAGATCCGGCCCAACAGCGCGCCGGTGGCCGAGGTCACGGCCCCGCCGCGGGCACACGGGTACGTGGCGGACCTCGACGCCCTTTCCGTCGGGCAGGCAACGGTGGAACTCGGGGCGGGACGCCAGACGAAGGCGGCGCCGGTCGATCCCGTCGCGGGCCTTACCCGCCTCAAAAAGCCGGGCGATCCGGTCGAGCCGGGCGCCGTGCTGGCGCGGCTGCACGCCAGCGGAAGCCCGGACCTCGACGCGGTGCGGGCTGCCGTCCGCGACGCTTATGCCTTTGCCGATGCCCCGCCGTCCACTGCGCCAGCCCTGAAGGCCCGCTACGACACGCAGGGCTGGACGTCCCTGTCAGAACCGCACGCGGATCCGGTGTAACAATCCGCCTCCGTGCAAAGTATATGAAGCGTGCGTTCGCCGATCCTTCGACACTGATTCCCCTGCCATGTCTATTTGGTCCCGATTTACACGTGCAGTCAAGTCCCTCTTTGGCGGTGCCGTGTCGGCGATGGAAGATCCACGGACAATCCTCGAGCAGAACATCCGGGAGCTCAACGACCAGGTGCCGGAGATGAACGAAAACATCGCCACGGTGAAGGCGAACAAGATTATGCTCGAGAAGGAGGTCGAAAAGACTCAAGACCGAGTGGAGCAGCTCTCCAACCGCATCCGCACCGCCCTCAAGTCCGACCGCGAGGACATTGCCAAGAAATATGCGAAGCGGCTGGAGGATCAGAAGGAGAGCCTGGAGCGGACCCAGGAACAGCTCAAAGGGGCCGAGCGGGCCTACGAGAAGGCCCTGAAAGTGAAAAAGGCGTTCATGCGCGAGAAGGAACAGAAGATTCAGGAAGCCAAAGATGCGCTCCGGCAGCACGAACGGGCGCAGTGGCAGGCCGAAATTGCCGACACGATGGAGCAGTTTGAGGTGTCGGGCCTGGATCAGACCCACGACGAAATGGTGCGTCGCCTCGACCAGGAGTCCGCCAAGAACGAGGCCCGGATGGAGATGGCGCTTGACTCGGTGGACACGGAGGCCCTGCAGATTGAAGAGGACGCCGAAGAGCTGCGGGCACAGCAGGTCGTTGACGAGTTCAAAACGGAGATGGGCCTGGCGGAAGAGGAGGGGGCGCCGCAACAAGAGTCCGCCGAGGAAGAGACGATCGACGTTCCCCAGGATGAGGAGATCGAGGAGCCGTCCAAAACCATCGGCAAGCAGCGCAACAAGTCCGAGTAGCCAAATTCGAGTTGTGAATGTTGAACCGCGAATTCGCACGCCTCAACTCGACACTCGAAATTCGACACTGCCATGACCGATGAGGAATTCCAGCGCCTCAAAGAGACGGAGAAGAAGCACCTTCGTGCCAAGAAGCGGCTCCAGGCGACCCTCAACCAACTGAAGCAGCAGAGCGGGAGCGGGGTGCAACGTGTGGTGCAGCGCATGCAACAGGGCGCCATGCGACTGCTAGACGAGACGGAGTCCCTCGTCGATTCGCTTCGTCGCTCGACGGTGGAGGACCAGGCGCGCTTTGAGCTGGCCCTCGACGAGGCGTCGGTCGAAGACGACGACCTGCGCGACGCCGACGAGGCCCTGCGCGAGGAGCGCGCCGAGCAGCTCGTTCGCCGGATGAAGGCGGAGGAGGGCGACATGTTGGGGACCGATCCCGAGGGCCCCTCTGTCGACGAATCGTCGTCCGGCGCGGACGAGCCACATGCGGAGGGGCCCGACAAAACCATTGGTCGCATGGGCGATCTCCGTGCCGACGAGTCTTCGTAGTGCCCCCCTTCGGTCGCACCCGCCCCTTTTTTGCCAGGGGACAACACAATCCTACCGCTATGGAGGACGACATCAATTACACAAAGGAGGCGCTGTTCAACACCTGGAATCTGGTGTTTTTGATCACGGTCGTGGCCGTGGCGGCGGGCCTCGGGGTGATTGGCATCCTGCCCGGGTGGCTTCCGGAGCTTCTCCTTCTGCTCGGGGGCGGGGCCGAGCTCGTATACCTGGGGGTAATGCCCCGTCACAACCGGTTTCAGCGGTACGTGCGTGCCGAAAAGCGCTCCGAAAAGCACCAGGCGCCGTCCCAGCGGGAGATTTTCAGTCAGCTCCGCAACCAGAGCCAGCGCCGCTACGCCAAGCTGCGGAAGCTGAAGGAGCAGATCGAGGCGAATTATCAGAAGCTCAGCTACGCCTCGCAGGGCATTCTGGGGAGCCACGTCGACAAGATCGATGGCCTCCTCGACTCGTACCTCGACCTGCTTCACCAGCGAGAACGATACCGGGATTTCATGGACAGCACCACGGAGGTGCAGATCCTCGAGTCCATTGACGCGCTGAAGAAAGACATGGCCGACGACGCCGAGCGGGTGCGGGCCGTGAAGCAGCGACGGCTGAAAGTGCTGGAGCGTCGGCTGGCGCGCTTCCGCAAGGCCCACGAGAACCTAGAGATCCTCGGCGCGCAGCTCAGTACGATCGAGGACGTGGTGCGGTACATCCACGAGCAGTCGTGGACGCTGCAGAACCCTGAAGAGGTAACGGCGCAGCTCGACACCCTGCTCCAAGAGGTGGAAGAGACGCAGAGCTCCATTCGTGAGATCGAAGATGTATTTGCCGCGCCGGCCGACTATCTCGACGAGGAGGAGACGGAAGAGCTCGATGCACTCGATGCAGAATTGGACGCAGCCACGGACGGGCCCCTCGATTTGCCTGAGCGGGACGACGTGTCTGTGTCCGACTCCGACGACGCAACGACACAACGGCCGTCGCAATCTGGGGTCCGGGAGTAGCGGCGCGGTCGCGCGGGGGGGGGCAGTCCTACCCCGTCGATTCCGCTTCGGCCCCAAGGGGCGGCACGCCCCGACGCCCGTAGGCGAGCACGAGCTTGAGGTGGGCGACGGTTGGATCCACAAGCCCCAGCGCGTCCAAGCGTTCCTGTGGGGTCTCTGGCAGCTTCGGCGGACTCACCCGGCCCATCCACAGCTCCATCTTGTCCCCGAGGGCATGCGGTCCTGGAAACTGGCCCTCCGGCAGGTGAGTCGCATAGAACGCCCGCTTGTCCTGCAGCCGGGCGCGAACGTCCTCGGCCACCTCCGAAAGCTCCGGGCGCTCCTCGGCCACCATCGCCTTGCCAAGAAGATAGTTTCGGTAGGTAAAGGGCAAGTCGAGGAGCGTCTCGATCATTGTGGGCGCACGGTCGGGCTCGTCCTCAAGCCCCACCTCCGCGGCCCGGGCCGTCGCCGTGGCCACGAGACAGAGCGTCTCTTCGGCGACCAGTTCGGGATCGGCCCCCTCCATGTCGCCTATGCTGTCGAGCACGGCGTGGGTGAGGTCCTGCGTGAGGCCAAGGGTGCCTACCGTGGCGAACGAGGTGAAGCGGGCGACGCGGTCGAGGGAGGCATCAGGGGCATCGGAAGACATGGGGGGGCGGCAGGCGACAGAAGGAGACTGCAGGGGGAAGAGCACCTGCAGGCGGACCGAGCCGGGCGAAAGGCTACGAGTCGGAGGATGTGGGGGCAGGGTTGCTCTTCCAATTCCCGCTCTGCCCTCCGGTCTTGGCGCGCAGGTGCACGTCGCCGATGCGGATGTCCTTGGTGACCGACTTGCACATGTCGTAGATCGTGAGTGCGGACACTGAGACCGCCGTGAGGGCCTCCATCTCCACCCCCGTTACCCCGAAGGACTTGGTGAAGGCCCGGATGTCGATCGCCTGCGCCTCCTCGCTGAAGGTAAAGTCGACCTCCACGCCGTTGATGGTGACGTCGTGGCAGAGGGGGATGAGCTTATCGGTCTGCTTGGCGCCCATAATCCCGGCGATCTGAGCGGTGGTCAGGACATCACCCTTTTCGATGTCGTGCTCCCGGACGCGTCGGAACGCCTCTTCCCCGAGGTGGACCCGTCCAGCAGCAACGGCGGTGCGAGCGGAATCCGACTTCTGAGACACGTCCATCATGCGGACGCCTCCTTCGGGGTCGGGATGGGTAAGCGTAGAGGGGTCAGCCATGGGTCAGTCGGCAAAAGGGGAGTAAGTGTAAACGTGCGACGGGTAGCGGGGGACATCATCTCCGCCCCTTCGAATCGGAAGGGGGCCGCTTGGTTTCAAAACGAAGGACCGGGGCGCGCTATTGTGCATCTGGCCAGTTCGGCTGCCTGTGCACCGGGGTCCCCCCAAGATACGTCGCCACGACCTCCGTGTCGAGAAGGCGATCGGCCGGCACGGTCATGAGGTCCTGAGACAATACCACAAAGTCGGCGCGTTTGCCTACGGATATGGATCCGACCTCATCCTCCTGAAACGCAGCGTAGGCGGGGCCTTGCGTGTGGGCACGAAGGGCTGTGCTTCGGGCAAGTCCCTCGCTGGGGTGCCATCCTCCGCTCGGGGCCCCGTTGGCGTCCTGGCGCGTGACGGCAGCGTGGAAGGCCCGAATGGGATCGAGGGGCTCGACCGGGGCGTCGGACCCGAAGGCGAGTGCAGCGCCGGCGTCGCTCAAACTCCGCCACGCGTAGGCGTCCTCAATGCGGTCCGGCCCGAGGCGCGCCGGGGCCCAGTCTTGGTCACTCGGCGCGAAGGCCGGCTGCACGGAGGCGATGGCGCCGAGGCGGCCGAAGCGGGGACGGTCCTCGGGGGCCACAATCTGGGCGTGCTCGATGCGGGGGCGGCGGAGCGGGTGAGCACTTTGCAGCCTCACCTCTTCGTACGCGTTCAGCACCTGCCGGTTGGCCCGGTCGCCGATGGCATGGGTGTTTACCTGAAACCCACACTCGTGGGCTGCGCGCACGTTTTCTCGAAACGCGTCGTCTTTGTGGAGGAGAAAGCCGCGATTGCCCGGCGCGTCGGCGTAGTCCTCGAGTAGGGCGGCCCCGCGGCTGCCGAGCGCCCCGTCGGCGAAAAACTTCACGGACTCGACGTCGAGGCGCCCGGATGAATGGTGAAATGGACCCCGTTCACAGAAGTGCTTGAATGTCTCTCCGCGTCCGTTAATCATGGCGTATAGCCGAAGGGGAAACTGGTCGTCCTCGATAAGGGCCTGGACGCGACGGAGGGTGGCAAGCCCGACTCCCGCATCGTGCAGGCTGGTGACGCCGTGTTGGGCAGTGTGGCGAAGAGCCGTGGAGAGGGCCCGCTCTTGTTCCACATCGCTCGGGGAGGGAAGGGGGTCTGTAACGAGAGCCATCGCAGCGTCGATCAGTACCCCCGTGGGCGTACCGGTCTCGTCGCGGTGGATGTGCCCCCCGTCTGGGTCGCTCATCTCGTGGAGGCGGTCGAGCCCCACAGTGGCCTCCAGGGCGGCTGTGTTGGCCCATCCCGCGTGCACGTCCGTACGCGTGAGCCACACGGGCCGCTCCGGGAATGCGGCGTCCAGGGCCCTGCGGTGGGGAAAGCGAGGGGGGCTCCACCCGGTCTGGTCCCAACCGTGTCCCCGCAGCCAGGCATGGGCGGAGAGCTCGTGCTCGGCGACGTATGTCTGGAGCCGCTCGACCACGGCATCCGGGGAAGAGCTCTTCGTGAGATCGACACGACGAAGGGCCAGCCCCAATTCCTGGAGATGGGCGTGTGCGTCGATGAAGCCCGGGACGATGGGGCGCCCCCCCGCATCAACGCAGCGTGCTGCAGGAACGGCCGCCGACGCTTCGGAGGGAGACCCGACCGCCACGAACCGCCCGTCGCGGATGGCCAAGGCCGTGGCGGGGCTTGGTCCGCTGTCGACTGGATACACGGTGGCGTTCGTAATGAGGAGCTCGGAAGACGTCATCCCAAGAGAGGAGGAAGATAAAAAGGCGTTACAGAGTGAGGACGTGAACTTGTCCCCCTTTGTAAAAGCGCTTTTCGTAAAGAAGTAGTGACCGGAAGCGCTTTGCACAAAATTGTAATTTGATACTCACGGGTCCTTCATCGATATAACGAGTCCCTTTACACAGACTCCGAAAAACTGGCGATTCCGGGCGGCTGTCCGGTCTAAACCTGCAGTTTCCATTGCGGCACGACCCACACCACGAACATGGGCTCCCCCCTCCCACCCCCATCTCTCGTGTCTTCCCCAGATCGTGCGGCGCTAGGCCCGCGACGGGAACGATCCAACTGCGGCGTTGGGGTCCTTATGGACCTCAACGGCACGCAGAGCCACGCAATGGTGAAACAGGCCCTCGGCCTGCTGCGACGCCTCGACCACCGCGGGGCCCGTGGGGCCGAAGAGAACACGGGCGACGGGGCCGGCCTCTTGATCCAGAAGCCGCATGCATTCTATCAAGACGTCGTGTCCGGCCTCGGGACCGCCGACTCCTACGGCGTCGGCCAGTTTTTTCTCCCGAGGGACCGGCACGTACAGGAAGCACTTCGCGATTTTATCGATCAGCGGGTGCGGGCCGAAGGACTCGACCCTGTCGCCTGGCGCTCCGTGCCGACCGATGCCTCGGACTTGGGGCCGACGGCCCGTGCCACCGAGCCGGACGTGTGGCAGCTCTTTGTGCAGCCCACCCACCCCGTCTCCCCGGAGAGGCTCGACGCACAGCTTTACATCCTGCGCCGCCTTCTTGAGAACGCGGTGGCCGACAGCGACCTGGAGGATCGCGAAACGTTCTACGTGTGCTCGTTGGACCGGCGGCGGGTGGTGTACAAGGGCCTCTTGACCAACGCGCAGGTTGCCTCCTACTATCCGGAGTTGACCGACGAACGGGTGCGGTCGACCCTGGCCCTCGTCCACTCCCGTTTCTCCACGAACACATTGGGGGCATGGCGCCTTGCCCATCCCTACCGCACCGTCGTCCACAATGGAGAGGTCAACACGCTCCGCGGCAATCTGAATTGGATGCGGGCCCGCGAAGCGGACCTCCGCACCGACGCCTTCGGGGAAGACCTGGAGCGGATCCGGCCCATTACCACGGAGGCACAGAGCGACACGGCGGTGCTCGACAACGTGCTTGAACTCCTCGTGGAGAGCGGCCGCTCCCTGCCCCACGCCCTGCGGATGCTCATCCCGGAGGCGTGGACCAAAGACGCCCGGATGAGCCCGGAGCGGCGCGCCTGGTACGAATACCACTCGACCCTCATCGAGCCGTGGGACGGGCCGCTCCTTGCGGCCTTTACCGACGGGGACAGTGTCGCGGCGGTGCTCGACCGCAACGGCCTACGTCCGTGTCGCTACTGGGTGACCCACGACGATCGGCTCGTTATGGCCAGCGAAGCGGGGGTGGTAGACCTGCCGCCCGGCCGGGTGGCCCAGAAGAATCGCCTTCAGCCCGGCCAGCTTTTCCTCGCGGACGCGGCGGCGGAGCGCATCGTGCCGGAGGACGAGGTGTTTGGGCGGTTGACCGACGAAAAGTACGAGCGGTGGCTCGACGAGATGCGCGTCCGGCTCCAGACGCTCGTTCCCGCTCACACCTCGCGGGGGACGCCCGTGCCGGAGACGACATTGTCCCTGAACGGCGATCCCGAAGCCCTGCCCCGGCGGCAGCGGGCCTTTGGCTATACGCGAGAGCACGTGCGCCGCCTCGTGCAGCCGATGGTGGAAGACGGCAAAGACCCAGTGGGGGCGATGGGGAACGACACCCCGCCCGCCGTTCTCTCGGACCAGAGCAAAACGCTCTTTACCTATTTCAAGCAGCTCTTCGCGCAGGTCTCAAACCCACCTCTCGACTACATCCGCGAAGAGTTGGTCACCTCGCTCGAAAGCCACATCGGGCACAAAGGGAACCTGCTGACGGAGGGACCGGACCACTGTCGGCAGGTCCATCTTGATTCGCCCATCCTCGGCGACGCGGAGCTGGAGGCCCTCCACCACATTGACACGAACGGCATCCAATCGACGACGATTGACACGACGTTCGAGACGGAGACGGCCTTGTCGGCGGCGATCGAACGCATTCGGCGGGACGCGCGCCAGGCCGTGGAGGCGGGCTACGAAATTCTCCACCTCTCGGACCGATCGACAGGGCCAGACCGCTGTCCTGCGCCGAGCCTTCTCGTCGTGGGGGCCGTGCATCACGATCTGATTCGGGCGGGGCGCCGGACGCACGCGGCGCTCGTGCTGGAGAGCGGCCAGCCCTGTGCGGTGCACCACGTCTGCACGCTGCTCGGCTACGGGGCCGACGCTGTGCACCCCTACCTCGCCTACGCCACCGTGCGCGATTGGGCGAGCCGCAGCGACGCAGTCCCGGATCCCGAGACGGCCCTCGAGCGATACGTCGGCGCCCTTGAGCAAGGGCTCCTCAAGGTGATGGCCAAAATGGGCATCTCTACCCTCGAAAGCTACAAGGGGGCGCAGGTCTTCGAGGCGGTGGGCCTCGATTCCGAGTTTGTGGAGGAGTACTTCTTCGGCACTACCTCTCGCATCGAGGGCGCGGGCATCGAAGAGCTGGAGGCCGACCTCCGAGACCGGCACCGGACGGCATTTGGGGAGTCCCTGCCGGGCACGACGGATCTGGAGAGCGGCGGAGAGCTCTACTGGCGGCGGGATGGGGAGCACCATCAGTGGAACCCGCAGACGATCGGCAGGCTCCAACATGCGGTGCGGCAAAACGACCGCGCGAGCTACGACCAGTTTGCGGCCCTCGTGAACGAGCAGGCGAACCGCCATCAGACGCTCCGGGGCCTTCTCGACTTCGACACGGACCCCGACGGGGCCATTCCGCT
>Ga0207753_1000139_pt1 | contig 28401 bp, 24 predicted proteins | sample PonA233FremontCA_2_FD_187273 | JGI IMG/M metagenome (GOLD analysis project Ga0207753, IMG submission 187273) | Salt pond sediment microbial community from Fremont, CA, USA - Pond A23 Sediment 3 (SPAdes) | ecosystem: Environmental > Aquatic > Non-marine Saline and Alkaline > Saline | place: USA... | reverse complement strand
CGGGGCTGGCGTTCGCGGTGCAGGAGATCAACGCCGACGGCGGCGTGCTCGACGGCCGCGAACTGAACGTCGTCGAGGCAAACTCAGAGAGCGACCCCGCGGAGGCGTCGTCGATCTTCGAGCGGTTCGCCGAGCAAGACGACATCGTGGCCGCGACGGGCCCGGTGAGCTCCGACGTGGGCATCCGGACCTCCCGGACCGCACAGGAGCTCGGCATCCCGACGTACATGCATCTCGCCGGGTCGAGCGACACGATCACTCCGGACACGCGACACACCTTCCGCGTCGGGCTGCTCCCCGCCGAGCCGACGATGCGGGCGCAGGCGTCGCTGGCGGCGGATCGGGGGTACGAGTCGGTCAGCGCCGTCGTCGCCGACTACGCGTGGGGGCGCTCCGTCGAGACGGCCATCGAGGACGTCTTCGCGGTCGACGTCGACATCCAGGTCGCGCCGGTCGGACAGAGCGACTTCTCGTCGTACGTCCGGCAGTTCCCCGACGACGTCGAGATGGTGCTCACGAGCGGCCACCCCCCGGGCGTGTTGACCATCACCCAGCAGCTCTACGAACTGGGGTACGACCCCGAGGTCGTGACCGGCTCGTCGTGGCCGCCGGACGTGATCCGGTCGGCGTTGGGCGAGAGCGCGGATCGGGGGTTCACCCACGTTCACCTCGCGGACCCCTACAGCGACGAGTTCGCCGCGGTGGCCGAGCGGTACGCACGGGCGGTCGGCGAGCAGTTCAACACCCACACCGCCCACGGCTACGTCACCGGGCAGCTGATCGCTCAGGCCATCGAGGACGCGGGCGAGGCCGATCCGGAGGCCATCACCGAGGCGACCCGCGACATCGAGTTCGACACGCTGTACGCCAACCCGATCCGGTACGCCGACTCCGGCGAGCTCGAGGACCAGATCCAGCTGTACAGCAACGTCACGGCCGGCTCGCCGTCGTACTACCCCGAGGGCGACTACGGCTACGAGGAGGTCTTCCGGACCGACCCGCTGCCGGCGATTCCCGCCGAGGCCTGACACGGGTCGGCGTCCGGAGCTCTCGGCCGTCGTCCGGACGGGGTCGACGACGATCGGCTGCCCGCCGTGCGTCGTGGACTGCCCGCCCGCCGTGCGTCGTGGAGTGTCGGACGCGACCGCCCGCCCGCGAACCGGAAGCCACGTCAAGGAGCCACGTCGACACGGGGACGTGACCGAGTCGACGGCGGCGACGGGGTCGGCGGACGCTGCCGGGTACGCCCGCCGGATGTTGGTCGTCGTGTCGCTCGGCTGGGCGACCCTCCAGACCGGCCGGTTCCTGGTGTCGCCGCTCCTGCCCACCATCATCAGGGACCTCGGAATCACCGAGGCGACCGCGGGGATCGTGCTGGCGGTCCTGCAGGGATCGTACGCCGTCGTCCAATACCCGAGCGGGGAGTACTCCGACCGGTGGACCCGGAGCACCCTGATCGTGCCCGGGCTCGCGATCCTGGTGGTGGGGTTCGGGCTGTTCGGGATCACCACCGGGCTGGCGACGTTCCTGCTGGCGGCGACGGTGGTGGGCCTCGGGAAGGGGTTGTTCGCCATCCCCTCGCGGGCGCTGCTGTCGGACCTGTTCACCGCCGAGCGCGGCCGCGCGCTCGGGATCTACGCCGCCGGCACCGACGCCGGCGGGCTGCTGTCCTCGGGCGCGGCGGTGCTCGCGCTGACGTATTTCACGTGGCGGACGCCCTTCTTTCCGGTCGCGGTCGGGCTCGCGACCGTCACGGGCGTCTACGCGATCACCGCACGGGACGGCTACCGGATCGGGAGCACCGGGCTGGAGCTCCACAGCACCGTCGGCCGACTGGTCAAGAGCACCCAACAGCGGGAGACGCTCGTTGCCTTCTCGCTGTTCTACTTCATGGTCGGCGGGTTCATCAACTTCGTACCGACCTACCTCGCGCGGGCGAAGGGGTTCTCCGAGAGCCTCGCGGGAGTGACCTTCGCGATCGTGTTCGCGGTCGGGTTCGTGGTGAAGCCGGCCGCCGGGACCTTGGGCGATCGGTTCTCCCGTCGCGGGATCGCCGTCGCGGGGCTGTCGATCGCGGCCGCCGCGATGGCCGCGCTGGTGCTCGTCGGATCGACCCTCGCCATCTGGGTCGCGGTCGGCGTCTTCGCGCTCGGGTACAAGACCGGGTTTCCGCTCGCGGACGCCATCATCCTCGACGGCGCGCCCGCCGGCGGGATGGGCGCGGATCTGGGGGCGGCGCGGGCGCTGTTCCTGATCGCGAACGCGGCCGGCCCGGCGTACGTCGGGATCGTCGCCACCTACGCGAGTTACGACCTCGCGTTCGGCGGCTTCGTGGCCTGCCTGCTCGTCGCGGCCGCGCTGTTGGCGCGGCAGTGAGACGGGTGAGCGTCACAGCCGGTGCCCACACGCACACTCGCCGATGCAGTACGTGGTGCCGTCGCCCGGGAGCTCAACGCCGACCGCCGCGAGCGTCGCGAGCAGGTCGGCGGCGGCGTCGGTCTCGGGGCGGACGGTGCCCGCGGTCGCGCCGTACGGGTCGGCCCCGACCTGGATGGTGTCGACGATCGACCGGGAGGCGTGGTCGACGACTTTCACCTCGTCGCTGGCGCGTACCGGGACGTAGAGCGTCTCCCTCGCTGGACCCCAGGTCCCGACGAACGCGGATCCGCCGAGATCGAGCGTGTCGACCACCGCGTGTTCGACGAGGTCGACCACCGTCACGTTCTCGGAGTTGGGGGTGAAGACGTAGCCGGTCTCGGAGTCCGGCCCGATCTCGCTGGTGAGGGGGAGTGCCCCGAGTCCGTCGTCGGCAGTCAGTCGGGTCACCTCCTCGGGTTCCGCCGGGTCACTGATGTCCCAGATGCTCTCGGTGCCGGTGCCGCTCCCGTTGTTCTCCACGAGGAGGGTGTCGCCGTCCCACGCGGCGGTGCCCATCCAGGGGCCGACGGCGTCGGCGTCGCCGGCGGGGTCGACCGACACCTGGGTCACGATCTCGAAGGCCTCGACGTCGATCACGGTGAGGGTGTCCGCGAAGATGTCGGGGACGTACGCGTACTCCCCGTCGGGGTGGATCGTCACGTCGCACGGCCCGGGCCCGTCGTTGTCGCCACGGCCGGCCTCGTCGGTGCGGTCGATCTCGGCGGTGACCTCCCCGAACGAGTCGGAGGCGGGATCGGCGTCCAGCCGGTACTGTCCGTGGGTGGGTTCCCGCGCGCTGACCACGAGATGCTCGCCGTCCGGGGTGACCTCCTGCCAGTTCGCTCCCGAGCCGGTGTCCAGCGAGGCCGCCGTCGAGAGCGACCCGACGGTGATCGCCCGGACCCCACGGTCGACGTTCAGCCACAGCACGTCGTCGTCGTCGGTGAGCATCCCGGGCAGAAACTGGTTCGCGGGGAACGACGACGTCGCGCCCAGAAACGTCGTCGTCACGAGTTCGTCCGTCTCCGCGTCGATCACGCTGACGGTCATGTCGCCGGTGTTGAACACGTACACCGTGGGCGGCCCCGACCCGTCGCCGCCGGAATCGGAACCGTCGTCGGAGCCGTCGCCGGAATCGGAACCTTCGTCGGAGCCGGAGCCGTCGCCGGGTGTCGCTCCGGAACAGCCCGCGGTCGCGGCGGTCCCGACCGCCGCCGACCCGGCCAGGAGGGTCCGCCGGGAGACGCCGGCGGAGCCACGGTCGGGCGCGTCGCGTCCGCGGTTGGGGTAGAGTGCGGGGTCCGTCGCGTCGTCGCTCATACGTTCCGCTTGTCGGGCGGGACGCATAAGTGGCACCGGCCACCTCCGACGTCATACCAGCGCGACGCCGGCCGTACACTATGACGGCTCCGGCACCGACGCCGGCTCCGACACCCGCCGCCTCGACGCGACGCCGGCCGCACGCTACGCCGGCTCCGACACCCGCCACGCCAACGCGACGCCGGCGATCGACAGGGCTCCCGCGAGCAGGAACGCGATCTCGAACCCGGCAGCGTCGACGACGGCCCCGCCGGCGATCGGTGAGAGGAACGCGCCCGCCAGCCCCACCGTGGTCTGGAACGCCACCGCGGTCGCGGCGACGTTGGCCTCGACGACCTCCCGGACGTACGTGAACGAAAGCCCGATCGTGAGCTGGATCGCGAAGCCCGCACAGAACAGGACGCCGACGAGTACCGGCACCGACCCCAGCCGGGTGAACGCGAGGACCATCGGCGCCGCGACCGCGAACGATCCGAGGAAGACCGGCGCCCGCCGCCCGCCGAAGGCCCGGTCGGAGAGCAGCCCGCTCGACACGCGCGAGAGCGCGCCGACCGCCGGAAACACCGCGACGACCAGCCCGCTGGCGGCGAGCGACAGCCCGAGCTCCTGCGTCAGGTAGGACGACCCCCAGCTGTTGACGAAGAGGTACAGCGCGTAGCTCAGAAAGCCCAGGAGCCCGACGACCCAGACCGCCCGGCGCTTCAGGACGGACCCGAACTCCCCGAACGAGGGGGCGTCGGCCCGGGCGCCGCCCAGCCCGCGGCTGGTGACCCAAAACAGCGCGAAACCGGCGAGCGTGAGCCCCGTGTAGGCCGGGAATATCGCGGGCCACCCGAACCGCGCGGCGACGAGCGGCCCGGTGCTCTGGCCGAGCGCGAACCCGACCGGGCCGCTCGCGGTGAAGATCCCCACCGCCGTGGCCCTGTGTCGTGGGTCGACCGCGCGGCTCACGATGTCGATGCTGCCGTTCCACACGATCACGAACGCGGTCCCGCCGACGAACCGGGAGGCGATCAGCGGCCAGTAGGCCCCCGCGCGGCCCGCCACCCACCCCCAGAGTCCGGCGACGACCAGTCCCAGAACCGCGACCGCCATCACCCGCCGGGAGTCGGTCCGGTCGAGGACGGCCCCGAGCGGGAGGCTCACCACGACTGCGGTCCCGAACATCACCCCGACCACCAGCCCTGCACGCGTCGATCCGATCCCGAGCGACTCGCGGAGCAGCGGCGTCACGCTGGCGGGGACGATCTCGTAGGCGGCCAGCCCCACCGAAATCAGGCTCGCACCCGCGACGAGGCCGTACGTCGACCAATCGCGACCCGGCCGGGACGCCCCGTCGTCCGCGCCGTCGACTGCGGCGGTCGCACCGCCGTCGGCGACGGTGCGGGCGGTCACGTCGCCGCTTGCGTTGCCGTCGTCACCCGTGGCCGCGTCGCGTCGGGAAGTCATCGACGTGGAATCTGCTCCCCGGCCGGACATAAAACGGACGTTACGGCGCCGTCACGGGTGGGTGACGCGGGATAGTCTCCTCGGGTGCGTACCGGCCGAGACGAGTCGTCGTGGCCGCGTGCCCGGCGGACTCGGCCGGACCGACGCCGATCAGTGGAACATGTCCAGCAGGAAGATGGCGAGGAACCCGACGAAGAAGAGCGTGGTCGACACCGGCGTCTCGGGGACCTTCGCGGCCTTCACCAGCAGCTCCTCGGTGACGAGATACAGCAGCGCGGCGGAGCCGAACGCGAGGATGATCGCGATCGGGGTGCCGGTCACGCCGTCGAGCACCAGCACGCCGGCGACCACCCCCGACGCGAGCAGGAGTCCGAAGCTCGCCGGCACCGCGAGTTTCCGGAGCGTCCCCATGTCGTCGGGGAGCGCGACGACTCCGGCGACGCCGAGAAACAGCACCTCGATCGTCAGCGCCACCGCGATGATGACGCCGGTGCCGGGGTTGTCGAGGAACGTCACCCCGATCAGGACCCCGTCGATGAGCATGTCGATCCCGACGGTGATGAGCAGCCCGGCCGCACCCGCGAACTGGCCGCCGACGTCCCGTTGCTCGATGCGACGGCTCAACCGGTGGATACCCAGCATCGTCGCGACCCCGATCGCGAACCCGAGCACGACGACCTGTGGCGCCCGTCCGTGAACGTCGGGCAGCAACTCGGCGGCCACGGCCGCGGTGACGACCCCGGCCGCGAAGTGTTGGACGTTGCTCTCCATCTGCGGTCCCGGCGGGCGGTAGACCGCGATCACGCCGCCGAGCAGGGCGGCCACGGCCGCGAGCGCCGTGTACGACAGCGCCTGCACCAGTACCATACGTACCGACCATCACCCGAGCGGGAAGAGCTTTCGTGCACCGGCGACCGTCCGACCCGCGCCGGGCGGCACACCCCTCGCCGGGAGTTCGCCCGCGGACGCGGCGTGACCCTCGTGAGGGACGCGACGACGTCGGGGCTACCCCTCGATCGCGACCCGCTCGCCCGCGAACCCGGCGTCGTCGCCGCGCCACCGCCACGACCCCACGAAGGGGTGGCCGTCGAACGCGCAGATCACATAGGAGTACCCCGGCCACGTCGCGCGCTCGGCGTCGGTCTCGCTGGGGTGTGTCGGGCCCGCGGGGTGGGAGTGATAGAAGCCGACGACCTCGTGACCCGCCTCCTCGACCGCATCCAGCACCGCCAGCTGTTCCTCGGGGGCCATCGCGTAGCGGATCTCCGGGGTCGCGGCGGCGTTTTCGACGGGGTAGACGTCGGCGACGCGGCTCTCGGTGTCGCCGTGTTCGCCCGCGAGCACGCCGCAGACCTCCTCGCTGGCGCCGTCGTACCCCTGGGAGACGATCGCGTCGTAGGCCGCGCGGGTGAGCGTGAGCACGGGTGCGACTCAGGCGTCGGTAGCGAGGTCGTACTCCCACGCCCGGTAGCCGCCGGCCATACTCCGCACCGAGGCGTCGTCGTCGACGCCCTCGTAGCTCCCGATGAGCCGGGCGGCCTGGATCGACGACTGGCCGATGGGGCACGCCACCACCACGTCGTCGCTCCACTCGACCTCGTCGACCCGCCTGGGGAGTTCCGCCAGCGGGACGTTGATGGCGCCGGGGATGTGACCGCGGTCGAACTCCGCGGGCGAGCGAATGTCGACGATCTGGGTGTCCGCGTCCGCGTCGATCCGTGCTTTCACGTCCTCGGGAGCGATCTCCTCGACCATCCTACTGTGTGGTCCGACAGCGGCCGTCACTGGGTGCGTCCTGTGCCTCCGCCGCGCGCTCGAGCGGCGCCGCGACGACCCCATCGCCAGCCTCGTCGGGGACGTCGGCCGCGTTCGCTCGGTCCACGCCTGTCATACGCGCACCCAACCGTCCGGTGGCTAAACGCGTTTCGGACGATCCGCGCCGGGATCGCTCGACCGGCCCCGGCACGACCCGCGGAGACGGGTGGTCCGGCCCCCGCCGCGTCAGCTACATACCCGTCGGGACCCAACCGGAAGGTATGACCGCGACAGCGACGTTCGGCGGCGGGTGTTTCTGGTGTACGGAGGCCGCGATGACGGTCCTCGACGGCGTCGAGTCCGTGACGTCGGGCTATGCCGGCGGCGACACCGACGAGCCCACGTACCGTGAGGTCTGCTCCGGGACGACCGGCCACGCCGAGGTGGTCCAAGTCGAGTACGACCCCGACGTCCTCGGGTACGACGACCTGCTCGAGGTCTTCTTCGCGACCCACGACCCGACGCAGTTGAACCGGCAGGGCCCGGACGTCGGGTCGCAGTACCGCTCGATCGTGCTGTACCACGACGAGACGCAGCACGAGCAGGCCGCGGCGTACGTCGAGGCGCTCGCCCCCGAGTACGACGACGAGATCGTCACCGAGATCGAGCCCCTGGAACGGTTCTGGCGGGCCGAGGAGAAACACCAGGACTACTTCGAGAAGAACCCCCGAGACGCCTACTGCCGGATGCACGCACAGCCCAAAGTCGAGAAAGTGCGGGAACGGTTCGCCTCGAAGGTCGCCCAGTAGTCCATCGCCGCCGGCGACGACGCCTCACCTCAGGCGCGGGGGAGTCGGATCTGGACGAGGTTGCCGCCGTACTCGCTCTCCGCGAAGGAGAGCGCCCCGCCGTACCGCTCGGCAACCCACTTCACCAGCCACAGCCCCAGCCCGCTGCCGTGGTGGATCCGGGTCGGGTCGGCGTCGCCGGCGATCACCGCCCGCTCGTCCGCCGGGATCCTCGGCCCGTCGTCGGCCACCCGTATCACAGCCCACCCCGACTCGACGGCCGTGACGGTCACCTCGACCAACGGCGTGTCGGCGGGGTTGTGCTCGATCGCGTTGTCGAGCAGGCTGTGAACCGCGAACTCGAGGTGGTTGTCGCCGCGGACGACCATCTCCTCGGGGAGGTGGGTCTCGATCGCCGCCCGGGGCGACTCCCGGCGGTGTGCCTTCGCTGCGGCGTACACCGTGGGGACGCAGTCGATCCCGTCGGGGCCCCCCTCCGAGGCCGACAGCAGCGACTCGATCTCGCCGGCCTCCCGGGAGAGTTTCTCCAGGCTGGCGGCCGCCCGCTCGATCGCGGCCGCGGCGCCGATGGCCTCTCCCGACGGCTCGGGGAGCTGCTCCAGGAGCCGCGTGGTGTGGCCGACGATCACGTTCGACTCGTTGCGGAGGTTGTGCCGCAGGATCCGGTTCAGTACCTGAAGCCGGTGTTCGGTTCGGGTGAGTTCGGTGATGTCGGTGTAGATCGCGAAACCGTCGAGCCCGCCGCCGTCGTACGGAATCCCGCGGTACAGAAAGTCTCGGAGCCCGGTGGCGGTCTCCCGTTTCACGCGTCGGTGGTTGACCTCGCCGACGGCCGTCCGCCGGTCGAGCTCGTCGGCCTCGCCGGCGAGCCACTCCGGCACGATCCAGTCGTTGAGCGGGTCGCCGCGGATGTCGTCGACCGCGTACCCGAACATCTCCACGAACGCCCGGTTCACATCCCGGACGACCGGCTCACCGTCGACGAGCTCGAACTCGACGGTCGCGTCGTGGATGTACTCGACGAGGTGGTCGTACGGCGAGGTGGCTGTCATGGCGCTTCGGCGATACACACTTGACCCGCTGGCTGTATTTAGATCTACGGACTAAACACAATACTGACCGGACGAATGGTCACTGAAAGAACATATTAGTTGTGTTCTCCGGCGTCTACTGGCGGAGCAGGCCGAATGCCTCGGGGTCAGGCCCCGAGGCGGTTCACGCGTCCCGGTCCGACAGCCGGCCGGGCGTCCACGCGCCGTCGAAGTCGACGTGGGTGAACGGCCGGGGATCCTCGCCGGCGTACGTCGCCACCAGCTGGCCGTCGCCCTCCAGGTGGTACTTGTAGGTGGTCAGCCCGTCGAGCCCGACCGGGCCCCGGGCGTGGGTCTTGCCGGTGCTGATTCCGACCTCCGCGCCCAGCCCGAACCGGTAGCCGTCGGCGAACCGGGTCGAGGCGTTGTGGAACACGCTCGCGGCGTCGACGCCGCGCATGAACAGCCCCGCGGCGTCCTCGTCTTCGGTCACGATCGATTCGGTATGCTTCGACCCGTGTTCGTTGACGTGATCGATCGCGTCGGTCGTCGAGTCAACCACCTTGATCGCGAGGATCAGGTCGCCGTACTCGGTGGTCCAGTCGTCGTCGGTCGCGGCCGCCGCGTCGACGAGTTCCCGCGTGCGCTCGTCGCCACGGAGTTCCACCCCCGCCTCGCGGTAGCGGTCGGCCACGTCGGGAAGGAACTCCGCCGCCACCGACTCGTTGACCAGCAGCGTCTCGACCGCGTTGCACACCGCGGGGTACTGGACCTTCGCGTCGTAGGCCACGTCTTCCGCCATCTCCAGGTCCGCGTCGCCGTCGACGTAGACGTGACAGACGCCCTCAGTGTGGCCGAGCACGGGGATCGAGGTGTTGTCCTCGACGTAGCTCACGAACGCGGAGCTCCCCCGGGGCATGAGCAGGTCGACGGCGTCGTCGCGCTCCAGCAGGGTCTCGACGTCCTCCCGGGCCTCGATGAGTTGGGCCCACCCGCCGGGGACGTCCGCCTCGGCGGCGGCCTCGACGATGATCTCGTGGAGGACCCGGTTGGAGTGGGTGGCCTCGCTCCCCCCCTTGAGAACGACCGCGTTGCCGGATTTGAGGCTGAGCGCGGCGATCTGCACCAGGGCGTCGGGGCGGGACTCGAACACCGCGCCGAGGACGCCGATCGGGACCGACACCTTGTAGAGTTCGAGGTCCGCGTCGAGTTCGCGGGCCGCGAGGGTCCGTCCGAGGGGATCGTCCTGCTCGGCGACGCTGCGAACCATCCCGGCGATGCTCTCCAGTTTCGACGCCGACAGCGTCAGCCGGTCGACGAACGCCTGGGTGTACTCGCCGGCGTCGAGAAGCGCCTCGGCCTCCTCCACGTCCCGGGCGTTGGCGTCGAGGATCGCGTCGGCGTCGGACTCGATCGCGTCGGCGATGGCGTGAAGCGCGTCGTTTCTGGTGGACTCCGAAAGGTTCGCCAGTTGCAGGGCCGCGGACTGTGCGTCGGTGACCTTTGCTTCGGCGGATCTCGTGGTGGCGTGCTCGCTCATACGTTGTCGTTGACGGGGACGAAGATAGTTCCGACGGACCGTTCGGTCGCGACCTTCTCGATGACGTCCGGTTCGGTCGACCGCGCGATGATCGCGGGGATCCCGTGTTCGCTCACGGTGCGTGCGCCGCGGACCTTCGTCCGGATCCCGCCGAAGGTGCCGCTCGCGGTCTCCTCAACGATGTCCGCGACCGCGTCGTAGTTCCGGCCCACCGCGTCGATCAACTCCGCGTCGGGGTCGCGCTCGGGGTTGCCGGTGTAGACGCCGTCGACGTCGGTCAGCGTGACCAGTAGATCGGCGCCCACCGCGACGGAGACCGACGACGAGAGCATGTCGTTGTCGCCGATCCGGATCTCCTCGGTGGCGACCGCGTCGTTCTCGTTGATGATCGGCACGACGCCCCACGACAGCAGCGTCTCGACGGTGTTCGTGAAGTTGGTGAACCGCTCGGGGTCCTCGAGGTCGTGGTCGGTCACCAGGATCTGGGCGACCGTCAGCCCGTACCGCTCGAAGCTCTCGGTGTAGCGCCGCATGAGGTGGCTCTGCCCGATGGTCGAGAGGGCCTGTGACTCCTCGACGGTGTCGTCGGGGTCGAACCCGATCCGGCCCTTCCCGGCGCCGATCGACCCGGAGGAGACCAGGATGACCTCCCTGTCGCGGTCCACCAGCGCGGCGATGTCGTCGACCAGCTTGTCGACCTTGTCGTCGTCGAGCTTCGATTCGTCGGTGGTGAGGGAGTTGGTGCCGATCTTGACCACGACGCGGGAGGCTTCCGCCGCGAGCGCCCGGGCGCTACGCACGTCCTCGGCGGCGACGGCGCCGCTCATTCCCCGGCGTCCCCCGCAAGTTCCTCCGAGCGCCGCCGCGCGGCCGTCAGCGCGTCGCCCACGACCGCGTCGACGTCGCTGTCGAACAACACCTCCATCCCCTCGATCGTCGTGCCGCCGGGCGAGCAGACCGCGTCGATCAGCGCGTCGAGTTCCCGGTCGGAGCGGAGCACGGTCTCGGCGGCACCCTTGAACGTCTGCGCCGCCAGCGTCCGGGCGTCGCCGGGATCGAGCCCCTCCTCGACCGCGCGGTCCTGCATAGCCCGGATCAGGTAGAAGACGAACGCCGGGCCGCTGCCGTTCAGCGCGGTCGCGACGTGCATGAGGTCCTCGTCGATCACGACGTACTCGCCGAGGTCCGCGAGCATCCGCCGAACGTCGTCGTCGGGGGCGTCCCACGACGCGGCCGCGGCCATCATCCGGGCCTCCGCCGCGAGGTTGGGCATGATCCGGACGACCGTGGCGTCGGTCTCGGCCGCGACCCGGGCGCGGGAGATCCCGGCGGCGATGGTCACCAGGGTCTGCTCCGACCGGAGGGCGAGGTCGTCGAGCACGAGCGGGACGATGTCGGGTTTCACCGCGAGCACGACGACCGCGGAGTCCCGGAGGTCGTCGAGGTCGGTCGTGGTCCGGTCGCAGTGGGACTCGACCGCGTCCAGGGCGTCGGGGTCCACGTCGTACGCGGTGAGCCGGTAGCCGCCGGCGTCGGCGAGTCCCGCGAGCAGGGCACCCCCCATGTTTCCGCAGCCGATCACGCTGACGTCGATCATTGTACTGTCCCGTAGGCGATGCCGCCGATATACGAACTTTGGTTTGCCGACGGGGGGTCGGGGGCGGCCCGCGGCCGGCGCTCCGGGGCCTGCTCGGCGTCCACGGCCGCCACGACCGCCGCTCCGGCCGCTGTTCGGCACCCGCGACCCCCGCTCCAGTTCCCGTACACCCGCCGTCGAGGGCCGCCGCCGGGCGTTCCCGGGGTTCGTCGAGCCGCGGGTGACCCCGTTCGCGGGCGCCGAGGGTGAAATCCGCGGTGCACCCATCCACACCCCTTACCCGGTCGGGAGCGAACGGGAGATGACACGATGGCACCCACGACTGGCGATCCGGCCGTCGAGGCGACCGACCTCCGGAAGGCCTACGGCGCCGCGGTGGCGCTGGACGGCGTGTCGCTCTCGATTCCGGCGGGGACGGTGTACGGCTTCCTCGGCCCCAACGGCGCGGGCAAGACCACCACGATGCGGCTGTTGACGGGGCTCTCCCGGCCCGACTCCGGTCGCGTCCGCGTCTGCGGGGTCGACGTCGCCGACCGGCGGGCGCTCGCGTCGCACGTCGGCTACCTCCCCGAGACGCCGCCGCTGTACGAGGAGTTCAGCGCGCGCGAGCAGCTCGAGTACGTCGCCGACCTCCGTGACCTCCCCCGGGACGTGGCCGCCGAGCGGATCGACCGGTATCTGGGGGCGTTCGACCTCGCTGCCGACGCCGACAGGCGGATCTCGGGGTACTCGAAGGGGATGAAGCGGAAGACCGCGTTCGTCCAGGCCGTCCTCCACGACCCCGACGTGCTGTTCCTCGACGAACCGACCGCGGGGCTCGATCCGCGGGCCGCCCGCCGCATGCGGGAGTCGATGGTCGAGTTCGCCGACGGGGGCGCCACGGTGTTCCTCTCGACGCACATCCTGCCGGTCGTCGAAGCCGTCGCCGACACCGTGGGTGTGCTGTTCGACGGGCGGGTCGTCGCCGAGGGGTCGACCGACTCGGTCCGATCGCGTGCGGAGGGCGAGGGCGGGTCCCTCGAGGACGCGTTCCTGGCCGTCACCGGGGGACGGGAGGGTGCGCCGCCGGCGGACGGCGGCGAGTCCGGGTCCGAGGATCCCGCGGCGCGCCGATGAGCCTCCGACGCGACCTCCGGGGCGGCTCACGGATCGCCCGCGCGGAGTTCCGCCGGAGCGTCCGGCAGTACACCGGCGACTGGCGGCGGCTGCTCGGGCTAGTGGTCGCGGTGGTGTTCGTCGGCGGAGGCCTCCTCGTGACCGTTCCGGCGGTGTACGTGCTCGGACGCACCACGCGCTCCGTGTCGTCGATCCCGGGGTTCGCCCCCGTGGCGACCGTGCTCCCGGCGCTGCTCGTGGTGTTCGCGGCGTTCAGAACCGTCGAACGGATCGGCGGGGCGGACGGCGAAGCGCTACTCCTGACGACCGTTCACCCGCGGGCGGTCGTCGTCGGACTGGTCGGGTCCGAGGTGGCGCGGCTCGCGGCGTGGTTCGGCGTGCCGCTCGCGGCGACGGTGGCGGCGTTCGCACTCGGGGTCGGGTCGCCGACGTTCCCGATCACGGCCGCGGCCGTCGCCGTCCCGATGCTCTGCTGTGCGGCGGTGTGGGGCTACGCGCTCGGACTCGGGCTACTCCGGGTGCTCCGCCGGCTTCCGCGGCTCCGCCGGCTGGTGAAGTGGGTCGGCATCGTCGGGGTGCTCGTCGCCGTTGTGGGGTCGCAGGCCGCCGGACGGTTGGTCGCCGAGAGGGCGGTCGCGTTCGCGGCCGTACTGGACGCCGTCACCTTCGCGCCGGTCGCGGAGTACGTCGCGCTCGCGTTCGTCGGCACGCCGCTGTCCCGACCCGTCTCGTTGGGGGCGCTCGCCGTCCTCGCGGGCGTGGTCTGTCTCACGCCCGTCGGACTCGCGGTCGCCACCCGGCAGGCCTCGGCGGTGTGGTTCACCGACGCCGCCGCCGACCCGGCGTCGGCGGCGAAGCGGGCGACGACCGGGGGGTTCGACGTGCCGCGGCCGTTCGCCGCGGCGGCGGCCGGACGGGTCGCGTGGGGGCACCTGCTCCGCGCCGCGCGGCACCCACAGGAGCTCAGCCACCTCCTGCTCGTGGTCTTCTTCGCCGGCCCCCTCGGATCGGCGTTCGTCGGCTCGTCGGGCGAGGCACTCGGGATCCTGATCGCGGGCACCGGCGTCGGACTCGCGACGTATCTGGCCGGCGCGGCGTTCGGGTTGAACCCGCTGGGCGACGACCGCCCGCAACTCCCGCTCGTGCTCCTCGTCGGCGTCGACGCCCGGACGATCGTCCGCGGCCGGGTGCTCGCCGGCGTGGCGGTCGGCCTTCCCGTCGCGGTGCTCCTCCCGGCTGTCGGGGCGGGGATCGGGGCTCCGCCCGGCGTCGCGGCGGCGTTCGCGGCGGTCGGGGGACTCCTGTGCGTCACCGCGTCGACGTTCGCCGTCGGGGTTGGGGCGGCCTACCCGGTGTACGAGGAGCGGAAATTCTGGGGGTCGGAGACGGTCGTCCCGTCGACACTCGTGATGCTGACGTACCTCGCCGTAGTGGGCGGCGGGACGGCGATCGCGCTGCTTCTCACGTGGTACGGCCTCGCCGGACTCACGCTCTCGCCGGGGCTCGGCGTCGGACTCGCCGCGTACCTCCTGCTGACCATCGGGGTACCCTACGGCTGTTACCGGTACGCGGTCCGTCGGTACCGCCGGTACACGGTCGGATGACCGCTAATGATAATTACAGTATATATGTAAGATAACATAGCTTATCTCCGTTCAAGAGTTTTTGATGCCTTGGCAAACCAGTTCAGACTATTCTGCGTATTTCAGATTCAGTTAATTTTCCGGATGCCATCAGTAGAATAGTATTTTTTCGGTGGCCGACGCGACGCGAAGGAACGCGGCCGGCGACCGACCGCCTACCAGTACCATTGCCGGGCGAGGCTCGCCGTCGAAGGCGGTCATAATAACAACGGTACAGCTGTTATTTTCTCCGGAGTCGAACCGGTGGTGAAGTTTTGTTTTATCGAACTTTTATTATCTTTCGGCGGATGCGACCCGAACGACCGCGTGCAGGTCCGTCGGCCGCCACCTCGGCAAGGGGCGTTTCGGGTTCCTCACCCGACGGAACGGGCAGTATTCGGACGCCGTCGGGCGGGGACGGCCTCGCTTCCCGACGGCAGCCACCGGGCGTCGGCCCCCGCTCCCGGGTGGCAGGGCGCGTCCGAGCGGCTGGATGCCCGGCGACGAACGCCCGGAAGAGCCACCCTGGACGGTCGTACCGGACTCGGGGGAACATAGTTCCGGATCCGTGCCGCCCCGTCCGGCAGCCCTCCGCCGGGTCCGGCCGGTTCGAACATACAAAACTACTAAGTGGCAACGTGAGAGCATCCGAGCCGATGACCGACCGAGACCAACGCACCGTGACGACGACCCGGACCTCGCTCGACATCGTCTCGACCGTTCGGGAGGCGGACGGTGCCCGGGTCTCCGACGTCGTCGAGGCCCACGACCTCGCGAAGAGCACTGCACACAAACACCTCACCACCTTAGAACGCGCCGGGTTCCTCACCAAGACCGGCGAGGTGTACCACATCGGGTTCAGGTTCCTGAACCTCGGGGAGTACGCCCGAGAGCGGTGGTACTGGTTCCCGCCGGTCAAAGCCGCCGTCGAGGAGCTCGCGGAACGGACCGAAGAGGAGTGTGACTTCGTCGTCGACGACCACGGCCGGGTCATCACGGTGGCGGAGTCGTACCACAAGTGGGCCAAGTACGGCTCCCGTGACGGCTCGAAACGCTACCGGGCGAACATCGGGACGTACTACCCGATGCACGCGACGGGATCGGGGCTGGCGATCCTGTCGGCGTACTCCCGGGAGCGCGCCGCAGCGGTCGTCGACGAGCGGGGCTTACCCGCCCTGACCCAACACACCATCACCGACCGGGAGGCGCTGTTCGCGGAGTTGGCGCGGGCCCGCGACCGGGGCCACGCCATCGGGGACCGGTACTACACGGAGGGGCTCCGGAGCGTCGGCCGGCCGGTGACTGCACCCGACGGGACGGTGCTGGGCGCGCTCAGCGTGTCGGGGCCGACCTACCGGATCGACGGGGCGGTTCTCGACCGGGAGATCCCACGGGCGCTCGAAGCCGTCGTCGACTCCCTGGAGTCGGAGCTCGAAGCCACGTCCGGAGCGTAGGCTGGGGGAGGCGGTCGGCGTCGGAGCCGGAACGGCGAGAAAAGACGGCGGTCGTCGGTCAGTACGCGTCGCGGGCGACGTGGAGCAGGTCCTCGGCGTCGGCGTCGCGGGGGTTGTCGTGGATCTCGATCGTGTCGAGTGACTTCTCCGCGATCTCGGGGAGGTCGGCCTCGTCGACGTCGAGTTCGCGCAGGCTCGACGGGAGGTCCACCTCGTCGATCAGCGCCTCGACCGCGTCGACCGCCTCGTGGGCGGCTTCGACGTCGGACAGTCCGTCGGTGTCGAGCCCCATCGCCTCCGCGACCTCCGCGTACCGGGCGGGGTACTCCTCCAGGTTGTACCGCATCACGGCCGGGGTGAAGGCCGCGATCGCCTCGCCGTGGGGGATCGACGGATACATGCCGCCGGTGACCTCCGCCAGCGAGTGGATCGCGCCGAATCCCGCGAAGTTCTCACAGAAGCCCGCCATGTGCGACCCGAACAGCAGCTGTTCGCGCGCCTCCGTGTCGCCCGTCTCGTAGGCGTCGGAGAGATACTCGGGAACGAGCCCCATCACGTGTGTCGTGTACGGCTTGACGAGTTCCGGCGCGCCCGCGGCGACGTGGTTCTCCAGGGCGTGTGAGAACGCGTCGAACCCGGTCGCGGCGGTCTGCCGCGGCGGCAGCGACGCGGTCAGTTCGGGGTCCACCAGAGAGACGTCCGCGCCGAGGTACGGCCCGTCGGGGTACAGCGGCGGCTGCCCGATCGCCATCTTGAACTCCCGGTCCGGCGCGGTGATCACGGCCCAGTAGTCCACCTCGCTCCCGGTTCCCGAGGTCGTCGGAATCGTGACGAGCGGGTGCGTGTGGTTCTCGACCGTGCCCGCGGTCACGTCCTCCGGGACCGCCACCTCGTACTCGGCGAGGTCTCCGGAGTTGGTCTTCAGGAGCGTGGCACACTTCGCGGTGTCAATGACGCTGCCGCCGCCGACCGCGACCACGACGTCGAAGCCGCCGGCGTTCAGCGCGTCCAACGCGTCGTGGACCATCGCCGTCGTCGGGTTGGGCTCGACGTCATCGAAGACCTCGTAGTCGATCCCCGCGGCTTCGAGCGAGGACTCGACGCCGTCGATGATGCCGGCCTCCCTGATCCCCTGGTCGGTGACCACCAGCGCGCTGTCCCACCCCTTCGCGTCGAGCACGTCGCCGGTCCGTTCGCTCTTGCCGTTCCCGAACTCGACCCAGATGGGGAACGAGAAGGTGTATTCGCCGAGGCTCATCCGTGTTTGGCCCCCGTTGGGTTCGCGCTGCGACTCCGTAGACAGTAGTGGCTGTGTCGGTGCATCCGTGTCCACGTCGAGAAACATCTCATAAAAAAGCACATTCTCAGGCAAATAGATCCTGATTCAGGCACCGTTCAGCCGAAGTTTTTTGTAGTGGTATTCGGGACAACCAGTATGAGCAGTGTCCCGCCGGACGCCAGCACGATCGCCGAGCGACATCGCTCGAAGCACCGGGAAGCGACCGCCGACGTCGAGTTCGGCGCGTGGATCGACGGCGAGCGCCGGACGGAGGGTCCGACACGCGGGGCCGAGGACCCGGTGACCGGGCAGTCGATCGTCGACGTGCCCCAGTGCGACGCCGGCGACGTCGACGACGCGGTCGACGCGGCGGGCGAGGCCTTCGAGGGCGGGTGGGAGGACGCCACCGTCCGCGATCGCTCGAAGCGCCTGTTCGAGTGGGCCGACGTCCTGGAAGATCACGTGGAGGAACTCACGCTGCTCGAGTGTCTGGACTGCGGGAAGCCGGTCTCACAGGCCCGCGGCGAGGTCGAGGGTGCGATCGACACCCTGGAGTTCTACGCGTCGGCGGTTCGCACGCAGCGCGGGAGCGAGGTACCCGCCGGGGAGGACCTCCACCTCTACACCACCAAGGAGCCGTACGGGGTCGTGGGGCAGATCGTCCCCTGGAACTACCCCCTGTGGGCGGCCGCCTGGAAGCTCGGTCCCGCGCTCGCCGTGGGTAACGCGTGCGTCCTGAAGCCCGCCAGCGACACCCCGCTGTCGACGATCCGCGCCGCACAGCTCTCGGCGGGGATCTTCCCCGACGGCGTGCTCAACGTCGTGCCGGGATCGGGCAGCGAGGTCGGACAGGCGATCGCGGAGCACGGGGACGTCCGAAAGGTCTCGTTCACCGGCAGCACCGACGTCGGGAGCGGGGTGATGCGCGCGGCGGCCGACCGGGTCGCGCCGGTGACCCTGGAGCTCGGCGGCAAATCACCCTTCATCGTCTTCCCCGACGCGGACCTCGACAAGGTCGTCCGGGCGGTCGCGGACGGCATCTTCTACAGCACGGGCGAGATCTGTGACGCGTTCTCCCGGGCGTTGGTCCACGAGTCGGTCGCCGAGGAGTTCACCGAGCGGTTCGTCGAGGCGGCCGAATCGTACGTGCTCGGCGACCCGCTCGACGAGGAGACCACGATGGGGCCGCTGACCTCCCGGAGCCAGTTCGAGACCGTGAGCGAGTACGTCGAGACCGGCAAGCGGGAGGCGGAGCTGCTCTGCGGCGGCGGGACGCCGGACGACCCCGAACTGGCCGACGGGTGGTACGTCGAGCCGACCGTCTTCGGCGACGTGACCAACGACATGGTCGTCGGCAGCGAGGAGATCTTCGGGCCGGTCCAGACGATCCAGACGTTCGAGGACTACGACGAGGCGATCGAACTCGCGAACGACACCGACTTCGGGCTCGCCTCCGGGATCGGAACCGAGAGCACGTCGCTGGTGCACCAGACCGCAGACGACCTGGACGCCGGGCTGGTCTACGTCAACGAGTACGGACCCATCATGCCCGACGCTCCCTACGGCGGGTTCAAACAGTCCGGGTTCGGGAAGGACCTGGGGCTGGAGGCGCTGGATCACTACCAGCGCCAGAAGAGCGTGTACGTCAACCTCGACGACCCCGAGCTGTAGTCCGGCCCCGTGTCCCGGGACCCGCCGTCGTGGGCCCCGGCGACGCCCTCACGGGTCAGTCACGGACACTTTTTTATGCTATGAACGGGACATATCCGCATACCTATGCGTGATGGTACCGAGCGTTCCGAGAGCGAGTCGACAGACCACACCCGATCCAGCCGCCGGCGGTTCCTCGCGGCTGCGGGAGCGGGCACCGCAACCGCCTTGGCGGGCTGTTCCGCGCTGGCCGGCGGCGGCGGTGGTGGCGGTGCCACGGCCGGCGAAAGTGGCAGCGGCCCGGACTTCAGCGGGGAGACGCTTCGGGTCATGGTCTGGAGCGGGAACTACGCCGACCGCTTCGAGGAGACGATCAAGCCGATGTACGAGGAGCGGACCGGCGGCACCCTCCAGGTCAACCGCGGGTGGAACGAGATCCTCGCACAGATCCGGTCGGCGCCCGAGGACGAGCCGCCGTTCGACGTCACCATCACCGAGGGGTACTTCTACCTCCTCGGCCGCGCCGACGACCTCTTCCTGCCGGTCCGGAGCGAGAACGTTCCGAACATGGACGAGGTCATCGACTACTACACCGACTTCCGGACCACCGAGTACGGGGTGCCGGTCGACGGCGCGCCGACGACGCTCATCTACCGGAACGACATGGACTTCGAGCCGACCCAGTGGTCGGACCTCGCGAGCGAGGAGGTTCAGAGCGGCAACGGAATCGGCATCGACAAGGGCTTCTGGTGGTTCCCGCAGCACGACGCCGCGGTCGCGATGGACGACGCGGAGCTCGCCGGCGAGGTCTACGACGAGGGGACGCGGATGGAGGTCTTCGACTACATGGCGGGCGAGTGGGACATCCAGGGGTGGGCGACCTCCGGCGAGGACATCTGGCAGTTCTTCGAGAACGGCATCATCGATCACGCCCAGTGGTACTACGAGCAGACCGCCTTCGACATCGACGACTACGACTACCTGAACCACACCGCCCCGGAGCGGAACAGCGGGTTCGTCAACCACTGGTGTCCGGTCCGCGGCACCGACAAGCGCCGGATGGCGGAGGACTTCCTCAACTTCCTCATGGACGCCGACACTCAGACGACGTGGTCGGAGAACAGCCCCACGCTGTTCACCAACGAGAACATGGAGTACGCCACCGACAAGCTCGACGAGGACCTCCCCAACAACAGCGAGGAGGCGGAGCTCATCGCGTGGCCGGACTTCGAGTACGTCAACTCGAACTTCGAGACGTTCGCCGACCGGATCTCGCAGATGGAGGCGGACTCCGGGTGACGATGTCGGGGAGAGCGCCGTCGCACGACCGGACCACGCGGAGCACGTGATCGGAGGACACACACATGTCAGACATCGAGTTACGGAACGTATCGAAGTCGTACGGCGACCTCCGGGCGGTCGACGGCGTCGACCTCTCGGTTCGCGACGGGGAGCTGCTCTGCCTGCTCGGCCCGAGCGGGTGTGGGAAGTCGACCACGATGCGGATGATAAGCGGGCTCGAGACGCCGACGTCGGGCGAGGTACACATCGGCGGCGACGACGTCACCGACCAGGCCGCGTACGACCGCAACACCTCGATGGTGTTCCAGAACTGGGCGTTGTTCCCGTACAAGACCGTGTTGGAGAACGTCGCGTTCGGGCTCAAGATGCGCGGTGACGGCGCGGACGAGCGGCGGCGGGAGGCGGGTGAGATGCTCGAACGCGTTCACATGGACGGGTACGAGGAACACAGCACCACCGACCTCTCCGGGGGGCAGAAGCAGCGCGTCGCGCTGGCGCGGTCGTTGGCGGTCGACCCCGACGTACTCCTGCTCGACGAGCCGCTGTCGAACCTCGACAAGCGGCTCCGCGAGGAGATGGAGATCGAACTCAAGGACATCCACGAGGAGTTCGACAAGACGTTCGTCTACGTCACCCACAACCAAGACGAGGCGTTCACCCTCGCCGACCGGATCGGGATCATGAACGACGGCCGGCTGGTGCAGGTCGGCGCCCCGACCGAGGTCTACCGCAACCCCACGAACCGTTTCGTCGAGGATTTCCTGGGTGACACCAACTTCGTCGCCGGAGAGGTGACCGACGTCGGCGACCGGCACGCCCGTCTGTCGACGGCGTTCGACGCGACGATCCGGATACCGGCGTTCGAGGCGGCCGACCCGGGGGCGTCGTTCACGGTCTCGCTCCGGCCGGAGTTCATGCGGATCCGGCGGGCGAACGGGGCCGACACCCCGGAGGGTACCGCGGCCCGCGCCGACGGGACCGGGGGTGACACCATCACCGGAACCGTCGAGAACAGCATCTACCGCGGGTCGAGCATCCGCTACGTGGTCGCGGTCGGCGGCGAGCAGCTGTTCGTCGAGCAGAGCGTGACGGAGCAGACCGGCATCGAGGAGGGAGCGGAGGTCGAACTCGGGTGGGACACGCACAACATCCTGGTGTTCCATCCGGACGGCAGCCGCGCGAGGGCGGAGTGATGAGCGTCGACGCCGCCGACTCCGTCCTGGGCCGGCTCTGGGCGCCGTTCGAGGCACAGTCGGGCTCCCGGCGGTCGCTGTTGCTCATGAGTCCGCTGATCCTCTTCGAGACGCTGGTCTTCGTCGTCCCGTTCGCCATCCTCGTCAGGATCAGCGTCAGCGAGCAGTCCGGAAGCCTCCCGTACGCCGAGGGGACGTTCACCGTCGCGTCCTACGCCGAGGTGTTACAGTCGGGGCTGCTCCAGGGGATCATCGTCTACTCGTTCCGGCTGGGGATCGTCGCGACCGTCGTCGCGGTCGTTCTCGCGACGTTCTACGCGTACGCGACGTGGCGCGCCGACGGCCTGCTCAAGTCGGCGCTGCTGTTCTCGGTCGTGTTACCACTCCTCACGACGCTCGTGATCAAGACCTACGCGTGGGTGCCGCTTCTCGCCCCGAACGGCACCGCCAACAACCTCCTGCTCGCGGTCGGTCTGCTCAGCGCACCGGTGCAGGTCGTTCCGAACACGCTCGGCGTCGTCATCGGGCAGGTGTACATCGTCTTCCCGTACGCCATGCTGGCGATCTACAGCGTCCTCTCGACCGTCGAGTGGGAACTCGTCGAGGCGGCACGCGACCTCGGCGCCGGCCGGCTGCGGTCGTTCTTCGAGGTCGTGGTCCCCGAGATCATGCCGGGGATCACCGTCGCGACCATCATCTCCTTCGCGTGGAGCGTCGGCGCGTACTCCGCACCGGCGCTGCTCGGCGCCGGAAGCGACCGGCCGTTCGCGCTCGAGGTCCAAGAGCAGATGCTCCTGAACTTCAACTGGCCGGTCGCGACCGCGCTGTCGACGATCATGCTCGTCTTGATGTTCGTGAGCATCGTGCTCATCTACGTCGTTCTCGGCCGTTTCGGAGGTGACCTCTCGGATGCAGCCTAAATCCGAGCGGATCCAGATCGCCGCGTTCCGCCTGGGCTACGCCGCGATCTTCGCGTTCATGTTGTTGCCGCTTCTCATCGTGGTCGCGACCTCGTTTTCGGCGTCGGGCAACCTCCAGTTCCCGCCGGAGGGCTTCTCGCTGCGGTGGTACGGGGCGTTCTTCGCCGACATCCAGTGGCTCAGAGCGTTCGACAACAGCTTGATCGTGGGGATCGGGACCACCGTCCTCGCGACGAGTATGGGCATCACCGCCGCGTTCGGCCTCGAGGCCCGGACGGGTCGGCTGGGCGACCTGCTGACGCCCGTGGTGATCCTGCCGCTCCTGATCCCGCCGGTGATCCTGGGGGTGACCCTGCTGGTGTACTTCAGCGCGCTGGGGCTGCAGTCGTCGTACCTCGGGATCATCCTCGCCCACAGCCTGTGGGCGACGCCGCTGGTGTTCTTCGTCATGCAGTCGGTGTTTCAGCGGTTCGACTGGGAGCTGCGGGACGCCGGGATGGACCTGGGTGCGAACCCGATCCGGGTCTTCGTACACGTGATCCTCCCGAACGTCAAGAACGGCATCGTGGTGTCGGCGCTGCTCGCGTTCATCATCAGCCTCCAGGAGTTCGTGATGGCGCTGTTCCTGTCGAACTTCCAGACCCAGACGATCCCGGTGCTGGCGTGGAACTCCCTGCGACAGTCGCTCACGCCGACGGTGAGCGTGGTGTCGACGTTCCTGATCCTGATCTCCGCCGCCGGCCTCGCCGTGGCGGCGCTGGCGATGAACATCGACTTCGTCGCGAAGCGGCTGGGTTGAGAAGTTTCACTTTCGTGTTTATGAGCTAGTTCTTATATGATCTGCAGAAAACCGTTCGTCTCCGAGTTTTTGGCCCGTCTTTTCGGATTTCGTCGTTCCATCGTGCCTAAACGTTCAGAGAATAGTCAGTGATCTGATGGTACCGCTCGTCGGGTTGCTGGATCGATTCATACGTCGGCGTCGCGGCGGGGACGGTCGGCCGGGAGCGGCCGCCGGCTCTCGTACCGAGTACGCCCGTCTCCTCCCGTCGATCACCGCCAACGGGGGTGATCACCGGTAAACGGTGAGAGTAGTCGGTATCACCGGGTGGGGGCCCGATACAGCAGGTCGTACTGGTGGGCAACGTAGGTCAACTCCCCCGCGGCCAACTGCTCCCGGCGGGTGGAGAGCCACGCGTCGAACCCCTCGACGTCCCCGTCCGGGACCGCGTCGGCGACGAACCCGAGCAGTCGGCCGAGGAAGTACCGCTCGTCTGCGGGGTACGTCCCGTCGCGCGGCCGGACGATCCAGTCCGAACTCCCGGCCGCGAGCAGGTCGCCGTCGCGCCGCCGGAAGGCGTCGAGGAGGTGTCGCCCCGCGCGGGCGTCGCGGCCGGATCGGGCGTCGATCGCGGCGTGGTACGCCGCCTCGACCGCGCCGTCCGCGGGGTGGTCCGGCTGGAAGATCGTGCCGCCGTCGAACGTGATCGGGAGGTACGCCACCCCGCCGGGGCGGAGCGCGGACTCGATCGCCGGCACCAGCCGGTCGCGTGGCACCAGGTCCGCGAACGCCTGGGCGACCACCGCGTCGACGGTGGCGGCTTCGAGCGCGTCGAGCGCGTCGCCGGTCGCGAACGAGACCACGAGGTCCGCGACGGCGAAGTCGGCGTCCCCGCCGCCGTGGGCGTCCGACGGCTCGGCGACGTCGTAGCCCGCCCGTCGGAGCGCTTTCGGCCGGAGCCGACGGGCGAACGGGACGATCCGGTCGTCGGCGTCGACGCCCGTGTACCGGCCCGCGTCGACGCCCCACGCGAGGAGGCGGGGGACGGTCACCCCCGTCCCGCAGCCGGCCTCCAAGATCTCGGGCGACGCCGGGAGTTCGGCCAGAAACCGGTCGCGGACCCGCGGGGCGAGCGCCCGGTCGTCGATCGACCGCTTCGACTCCAGATACCGCGGTAGGGCGTGCTCCACGGCTACCCGTCGAGCCGGCGGGTGTGGCTCGCCCACGAGGTGTCGTCCTCCCAGATCCGGACCGTGAGCCGCGTGGGTGTCGGGTCCGGGAGGGCGTCGGCGACCCGGTCGCCGAACAGCCGGGCGAAGTGCTCGATGCTGGGGTTCAACCCCTCGAACTCCGGGAGGTCGTTGAGCAGCGTATCGCGGTAGCGGTCCTCCAAGTCGTCGAGGAGCGACTCCACCGCGTCGATGTCGACCAGGTAGCCGTACTCCCCGAGGCTCGGCCCGGCGAACCGGAGCTCCACGGTGAAGTGGTGGCTGTTGACTTCGCCCTCGGGGCCGGGGTCGGGGACCGTGAGGTAGTGCTGGGCGATGAAGTCCCTGGAGACGGTCAGTTCGTACGTGTCGTCGGCGCTCGTTCCTGGGCGCGTCGTGTCGTCGGGATCCGTTGATCGTGTCATAGTCGTGTTACGAGTACGTGAGAAGCACCTGCAGTACGCCGTCGGTGTCGTCGTCGAGCAGTCGGTACGCCTCGGGGGCGTCCGCGAAGGGAATCCGGTGAGTGACGAGCGACGCGGCGTCGATCTCGCTGAGGCGGTCGAGCGCGGTGGCGGCCCGTCTGTCCTTGCTCCACCGGCCGCGGGTCTCCGGCGCGAGGGTGCTCACCTGGCTGGACTCGATCGAGATGCGGTCGCGGTGGAACGTCGATCCGAGGTCCAGCGTGGCGGGCTTGTCGCCGTACCACGACCCCACGACCACGCGGCCGTCGTAGCCCGCGGCGGCCACCGCGCTGTCGAGGACCGCCGGTCGGCCGGAGAGTTCGTACACCAGATCCGCGCCGTCGCCGTCGCCGTCGGTGTCGATCACGTCCCCGAGCGACCCCGGGGGAACCGCGACGTCGGCACCGAGCGCCCGGGCGCGCTCCCGGCGGCTCTCGACGGGTTCGACCGCGACCAGCCGGCGGAGCGGGAACGACGACAGGACGGCGACCGTACACAGTCCGACGACGCCCGCGCCGAACACGACCACCTCCTCGCCGACGCGGGGTCGGCCGTCGAGGACGAGCGACGTCGCGGTCTCGACCGACGGGAACACCGCCATCGCCTCGGGATCGATCGCGTCCGGGACCACGAGGAGTTCCCCGGGCGACACCGCGAAGTGGGTTTCGTGGGGAACGAACCCGAACACCCTGCGGCCGATCCACGCGTCGTCGACGGCGGGTCCGGCGTCGACCACCTCCCCGACGGCGGCGTACCCGTACCGGAGCGGGAAGGAGAGGTCGCCGGAGAGCGTCTCCAGCGCCTCGTCGGCCGGCAGGTCGGTCGGGGCGTCGCCGCGGTAGATGAGCAGTTCCGTACCCGCACTGATGCCCGAGACGCGCGTCTCGACGAGCACCTCGTCGTCGGCCATCCGAACCGAGGTCGACCTCACGGACGCCTCGGACGGACCGGTGAAGTACAGGGAGTGGCGGTTCATTGCGTGGGTATCAGACGGGGGCGATCCGCGGTCCAGCGGGCTTGACGCCGGGTGGACACCCGACGTGGATCAGTTCGGTGCACACCCGCATCGTGACGTTGTGGTTCCGGACTGTACCGTAATGATGCTGTCGCTTGTGACGCCCACGCCGGACGGCAGTATCTCCGGATCAGCCCCCCGTCGGCCGGGAGATGGCTCGGGGGAGCCGGGTGGCGAGTATCGACACCGATACTCGGGTCGATGCGGTTATGCGGTCGTGTGAGAAAGCTTCAGTATGAGCTGGTTCGCTGACCGTGGTGCGAGTTCAGCCGTTGGGGTGATTCTTCTGGTGTCGGTCACGCTCGTCGTCGGGACGAGCCTCTCGGTCGCGCTCTCTTCAACCGCGGACCAGGTCGGCGGACCCACACCGGCGGCGGCGTTCTCACACGAGTTCGCTGAAAATGGTGACGGCGACGACGAAGTGGTCCTGACGCTCACCCACGGGTCGACGCTCGATGCATCGAGGGTGATCCTCGTCGCCTCCAAGCCGGTCGACCTAGGGGGGCCTGACAACCCGCCGAACGGCGGCTACGCGACACGAGCGGAGAAGCTGACTGAGGGTGGCGATCAAGTCGGCATCGGCCCGACCTGGAAGTCCGGCGAGTCGATCCGCTTCGGCGCGAACGGTGACCTCGAAGGGACGACCGTCAGACTCGTCTGGAATCCGGTCGAGATCAAGAAGGACGACGCAGGCGGGAGAGAGCCCAGTAGCGTCGTCGGGGAAGAGTCGTCGATCATCTACGAGGCGACATTCTGAGCGGCCGACGCGTCCACGCCACGCGACGCCGCCCCGGCGTCCCGCTACCGGGTGTGTCCGGGACCGAACGGAGAGCGAGAGGGGGACCGACGTCATCCAAGCCACCGTGTCAGCTGTGCCGTCGCCACACGCCGTGTTTTTATTATCTCGATTGCAATATGTTGCTAATAGATATTATTGGAATCGGTTTTGGTAGCAGTGAAATTAATATCGTCCGAGCAACTCCGGCCTAGTAATGACATCGCCGACGCGGGAGCAGACGGGACAGCCCCCGGACGGCCCGGAGCGCGGTGATTCCGGCGGCGCGGGAAGCGGGAACGTCGCGACCGCGACGTTCGACGTCCCGGACATGGACTGTGCCTCGTGCGCGGGGAAGGTCGAGGCCGCCCTCGACGGGGTCGGAGGGGTCGTCGACCGCGAGACGCAGCCGGCGGTCGGGCGCGTGCGGATCACCTACGACCCCGACGGGGTGTCGGTGTCGGAGCTCGTCGACGCCATCGGCGGCGCGGGCTACGCGGTGACCGACACGGGCTCGGGGACGCCTGACGCGGACGCGGAGTCCGATCCGAGTGCCGGGTCGGTCTGGACCGGCACCCGCGCGGTGAAGACCTGGGTCGGAGCCGTCGTGCTCGCTGCGGGTCTCGTCGTGGAGTTCCTCCTCGTCGGGTCGAACCTCCGGGTGGGCGCGGTGCTCGGCAGCGAGATCCACCTCGCGGACGCGCTGTTCCTCGTCGCCATCGCGGTCGCCGGGCAGGCGATCCTCAGGGGCGGGCTCTACTCCGCCCGCCACCTGCGGCTCGACATCGACTTCCTCATGTCGGCGGCGATCGTGGGCGCGCTGCTCGCCAGCGTCGGGTTCGGGGAGGCGCTGTACTTCGAGGCCGCCACCCTCGCGGTGCTGTTCAGCGTCGCCGAGCTCTTGGAGCGCTACTCCATGGACCGCGCCCGCGACTCGCTTCGGGAGCTGATGGATCTCTCGCCCGCGGCGGCCACGGTGAAGCGCGACGGCGAGGAGGAGACGGTGCCCGTCGACGCCGTCTCTCCGGGCGACGTCGTGGTCGTACGACCGGGCGGAAAGGTCCCCGCCGACGGCGAGGTGATCGCGGGCGACAGCGCGGTGAACCAGGCGGCGATCACCGGCGAGAGCGTGCCGGTGGACAGGACCGTCGGCGACGAGGTCTACGCCGGGACGCTCGTGGAGAACGGCTACCTGGAGGTCCGCGTCACCGCGGCGGCCGACGACACCACCCTCTCGCGGATCGTCGACCTCGTGGCGGACGCCGAGTCGGCCAAGACCGACCGCGAGCAGTTCGTCGAGCGGTTCTCGTCGTACTACACCCCGGTCGTTGTCGGGTTCGCGGTCCTGGTCACGCTGGCGACGCCGGCGGTCTTCGGCGTCGCGTGGCCGACGGCGCTGGTCTACGGGCTGACGCTGCTCGTCTTGGCGTGTCCGTGTGCGTTCGTCATCTCGACGCCGGTCTCGGTGGTCTCGGGGATCACGAGCGCCGCCAAGAACGGCGTGTTGATCAAGGGCGGGACCCACCTCGAGGCGATGGGCGCGGTCGACACGGTCGCCTTCGACAAGACCGGGACGCTCACCACGGGCGAACTCGCCGTGACCGACGTGATCGGGCTGAACGGCAACACCGAGGCGGACGTCCTCCGGTGTGCCCGGGGGCTCGAACGCCGGAGCGAGCACCCGGTCGGCGAGGCGATCGTGGCGG
>Ga0207753_1000138_pt1 | contig 28402 bp, 24 predicted proteins | sample PonA233FremontCA_2_FD_187273 | JGI IMG/M metagenome (GOLD analysis project Ga0207753, IMG submission 187273) | Salt pond sediment microbial community from Fremont, CA, USA - Pond A23 Sediment 3 (SPAdes) | ecosystem: Environmental > Aquatic > Non-marine Saline and Alkaline > Saline | place: USA... | reverse complement strand
TCAGCGACGTCTTCGATGGCGTCGGTGAGCTCTTTGATCGACTCCACGTCGTGTTCGCCCATGTGGCCGATGCGGAACGTCTTTTCGCCGAGTTGGGAGCCGTAGCCGTTCGAGAAGACCATGTCGTACTCCTCGCTGACCTGCTCGATGGTTGCGGCCACGTCGATCCCCTGGGTGTTCTCGATACAGGCGACCGTCTTGGACTCGTAGCCCTCCTCGGGGAACATCGCGAAGTGTTCGGCGGCCCACTCTTGGACGTATTCGGCCATCTCGGTGTGCCGTTCGGCCCACCCCTCGTGGGTCTCATCGAGCATGCGTTTCATCTGCTTGCGGTAGGCCAGCATGATCGGGATGGCGGGCGTCGAGTGGGTCTGGCCCTTCCGGTCGTAGTAGTCGATGCAACGCTGGAAGCCGCCGTACCACGACGCCTCGTCCTTTTCGAGCTCGCGCTCGTAGGCCTCGTCGCTGACGACACAGATCGCCAGCCCCGGCGGCATGGCGAAGGCCTTCTGCGAGGAGGCAAACAGCACATCGATCCCGTGGGCGTCGATGTCGACGTAGTCGCCACCGAGACACGACACCGCGTCGACCACAAAGTAGGTGTCGGGGTACTCGTCGACCACGTCGCCGATCTCCTCGACGGGGTTGCGGACGCCGGTCGAACTCTCGTTCATCACGCAAGCGACCACGTCGTACTGTTTGTCGCTGGTTTCGAGTTCCTCGCGGATGTCTTCGGGTTTGATCGCTTCGCCCCACTCGTATTCGAGCCGGTCGACGTTCTTGCCGAGCCGTTCGGCGACGTTGGCGTGCCGCTCGCTGAAGCTCCCGCACGTTGGGACGAGAATGTTCTCGTCGACGAGATTGAGCGTCGAGGACTCCCAGAACTCGGTGCCCGAGCCGGTGAGGATGATGACGTTGTTCTCGGTGCCGAGGAACTCTTTGGTGTCCTCGACGATCGTGGTGTAGAGATCGGTCATTCGGTCCATCCGGTGGCCGAACATCGGTTGGGCCATCTCCTCGATGACGTCCTCCCGTACTTCGGTCGGGCCGGGGATGTACAGCGTCTTGTCGGGGTAGTCGTCGGTATACTCCTGTTTTTTGGTCACGAAATCCACCTTGTGGCTGTTGCTGGGGAGCGAGAGGGCATGGTAGTTTTGATACTGTTGCGAGGGTCGACCGGGGTTCTGCCGAATTCGGCCGGGGGTGGATCGCGGGGAGGACCTTAGGAGAGGTCGAAGTGCTCGGCTGCGGTCTGCATGTCCTTGTCGCCGCGCCCACAGAGGTTCACCAGAATCGTGTCGTGTCGACCCTCCTGAGCCAGTTTCTTCCCAAGAGCAATCGCGTGGCTCGGTTCAAGAGCGGGAATGATCCCTTCGGCCTGACTCAGTTCTTGGAACGCGTCCAGCGCCTCGTCGTCGGTGATCGCGTGGTACTCCGCCCGACCGAGCGACTGGAGGGCGGCGTGTTCCGGCCCCACGGCGGGGTAGTCCAGCCCGGCCGACACCGAGTGGTTCTCGGTGTCGTCGTCGATCACTTGCGTTTTCATCCCCTGGAAGATCTGGGGCTCGTCCTGTTTGGACTTCGACAGCGGCGCGGAGTGGTGGGTGTCGTCGGTGCCGCCGGGTTCCGCCCCGTAGAGGGCCACATCGTCATCCAAGAAGGCGCTGAACAGGCCGATGGCGTTCGAGCCGCCGCCAACACAGGCCACACAGGCATCAGGCAGGTCGCCGTGAAGCTCCTGGATCTGCTCGCGGGCCTCTTTGCCGATCACCGACTGGAACTCCCGGACCATCCGCGGGAAGGGGTCGGGACCGACCGCGCTGCCCACGAGGTAGTGGGTCTCGTCGGTGTTCTCGGCGAAGTCTTCGAGGGCGGCGTCGACGGCCTCCGCGAGGCCCTTGTGCCCACGAGTGACGGGTTCGACCTCCGCGCCCATCAGGCGCATTCGGAAGACGTTCATCTCCTGTCGACCGATGTCCTTGGTCCCCATGTAGACGGTCACGGGCATGTCGAGCAGCGCGCCGACCATCGCCGTCGCGGTACCGTGTTGGCCCGCACCGGTCTCGGCGATGAGGCGCTCTTTGCCGGCGTGTTTGGCCAGCAACGCCTGTCCCAGCGCGTTGTTCAGCTTGTGGGCCCCGCCGTGGAGCAGGTCTTCGTGTTTGAAATAGATCTCAGCGCCGTAGATTTCGGACAGTGTTTCGGCGTAGAAGACGGGCGTCGGTCGACCGCCGTAGTGTTTCAGATAGTACCGGAACTCCTCTTGGAACTCCTCGGTCGGCACGACCGAATCGAAGGCCTCTGCGAGCTGCGCAAGGGGTTCTTCGAGGGCTTCGGGAACGTGTCGACCACCGAATTCTTCAAATTCACCGGACATGGAACAAAGACGGTTGGGTGTAACTATAGCTTTTATTATCATCAGCTATGAAGGATCGGAGGGCGACCCGGCGGGAGCGATGGAATCGTGGGCTGCAGAACGGTCGGGTATCCACCGCTCAGAGGAACTGTAGTGGGACGACGGCGATGTAGGCAAGGACGCCGAGGGCGACCGCCCAGAACGCCAGCTCCCGGCGGCGGAACAGGTCGAACTCCTCGTAACACCCCTTGTTGAGGGTGCGAACGGCAACGCCGCTCATCGCAAGCCCGCCACCGACAAACACAGACAGTTGTGGTTTGAAGCCGGCTGTCGAGGCGAGTCCGGCAGCCTGTCCGATCGTTGCCAGACCGAACAGGCCGACGAGGTAGACGGCGAGCTTCGCGCGGTCCATACCCGAATGTCAAATCAGAATACTATAATATTTTCTATTATATTCTGGATGGCGTCGGTCTCCGGAAATTTAAACCCCGACAGCAGTCAAGAGGGCCTAATGAAGCCAGCCGAGATCCCCGGACTGCCGTCGGGGGTCGACGACCAACTCGCAGGCGAGGGGATCGAGGCGCTGTACCCGCCACAGGCCGAGGCCGTCGACGCAGGCCTCACCGAGGGCGAGAGTCTCGTCGCCTCAGTGCCGACCGCAAGTGGAAAGACCCTTATCGCTGAGTTGGCCATGCTGTCGGCCATCGAACGCGGCGGCAAGGCCCTCTATATCGTCCCGCTGCGCGCGTTGGCCAGCGAGAAGAAAACCGAGTTCGAGCGCTGGGAGGAGTACGGGATTTCTGTCGGGGTTTCGACCGGCAACTACGACTCCAGCGAGGAGTGGCTGGCGAGTCGGGATATTATCGTCGCCACGAGCGAGAAAGTCGACTCCCTCGTTCGGAACAACGCGGGCTGGATCGACCAACTCTCCTGTGTCGTCGCCGACGAGGTGCATCTGGTCGACGACCGAAATCGTGGGCCGACACTCGAAGTGACCCTCGCCAAACTCCGGCAGATCAACCCCGGCCTGCAGGTCGTCGCGCTGTCGGCAACCGTCGGCAACGCCGACGAAGTAGCCGACTGGCTCGACGCCGAGTTGGTCCACTCGGAGTGGCGACCGATCGACCTCCGGATGGGGGTCCACTTCGGCAACGCGATCAACTTCGACGACGGGAGCCAGCGGGAGGTGCCCGTCGAAGGGAGCCAGCGGCAGACCGAGGCACTGGTCGACGACACCCTCGACGAGGGCGGGTCGACGCTGGTGTTCGTCAACTCCCGGCGGAACGCCGAGTCGGCAGCCAAACGACAGGGTGGCGTGGTTGGGCGTCGGCTCGATAGCGACGAGAAAGCGGAACTGCGGGAGCTCGCCGAGGAGATCCGTGGTGTCTCGGATACCGAGACGAGCGACGATTTGGCCGATTGTGTCGAAAACGGTGCGGCGTTCCACCACGCCGGACTGGCCAGCAAGCATCGGAGCCTCGTCGAAGACGCGTTTCGGGACCGCCTGCTGAAGGTGATCTGTGCGACGCCGACGCTGGCCGCAGGGGTCAACACCCCGAGTCGACGCGTCATCGTTCGGGACTGGCGGCGCTACGACGGCGAGTTCGGCGGGATGAAACCCCTTGACGTGCTGGAAGTTCACCAGATGTGTGGGCGGGCGGGTCGCCCCGGACTCGATCCCTACGGCGAGGCCGTGCTGTTGTCAAAGGACGCCGACACGATGGACGAACTCTTCGAGCGCTACATCTGGGCCGACCCCGAGCCGGTGCGGTCGAAGCTGGCCGCCGAGCCCGCCCTGCGGACCCATCTGCTGGCGACGGTTTCGTCGGGCTTCGCCAACAGCCGCGAGGGGCTGCTCGAGTTCTTGGAGGCGACGCTGTACGCCACCCAGACCGGCGACGACGGGCGGTTGGAGAGCGTGACCGACTCCGTGTTAGCGTATCTAGAGGCCAACGACTTCATCGAGCGCGAGGAGGGGACGCTCCGGGCGACAAACATCGGGCATACGGTCTCGCGGCTGTATCTCGATCCGATGAGTGCCGCCGAGATCGTCGACGGACTGCAGTACGCCGAACAGAATCGTGGTGAGGCGTCGACACCGAGCAGTGAGAGCCACCGCGAGCGGCCGGCAGCCGACGCCGCTGCCGCAGACGACTCGGAGCCGGAGGGCTTCGTCTCGGCAAGCGAGTTGCAGGCTGGAGACGAAACGAAGAGGGACGACGCCGCGGTCGACGAGTCACAGCCACCCGCGCGGCCGACACCGCTGGGACTCTACCACCTCGTGAGTCGCACGCCGGATATGTACGAGCTCTACCTGAAATCGGGGGACCGCGAGCGGTACACCGAGATCTGTTACGAACACGAATCGGAGTTCTTGGGCCGGGTGCCCTCGGAGTACGAGGACGTGGCCTTCGAGGAGTGGCTCTCGGCGCTCAAAACGGCCAAACTGCTCGACGACTGGGCCAGCGAAGTCGACGAAGACCGGATCACCGAGCGCTACGGCGTCGGCCCGGGCGACATCCGCGGGAAGGTCGAGACCGCCGAGTGGCTCTTGGGCGCGGCCGAGCAGGTGGCCGGAACGCTGGAGTTGTCCTCTACGGTTGCGGTCCGCGAGGCGAAAAAGCGGATCGAGTACGGGGTCCGCGAGGAGCTGATCGACCTCGCTGGGATACGGAACGTCGGCCGCAAGCGCGCGCGGCGGCTGTTCGAGGCCGGAATCGAGAGCCGGGCAGACCTTCGGGAGGCCGACAAAGGGGTCGTGCTTGGCGCGCTGCGGGGTCGACAGAAGACCGCCGAGACGATCCTCGAAAACGTCGGCCGGGAGGACCCCTCCCTGGAGAACGTCGAGGAAGTCGAAACCGAGACCGCCGTGGTGGCACGCGACGGTAGAGAGAAGTCGGAATCAGACGACGGAACCGACCGCGGGCAGTCGAGTTTGGGTGATTTCTGATGGAGGACAGATAAATGAAGCTCGTCGACGGGCGGGCCGAAATCGGCGATTTGGACGCGTTTCTCGGTGAGATCAGTCGGATCAGCGAGGAGACCGGAGCGACGGTCCAGCTGTTCGACGCCGACTACGTCGCCGGAGAGCGCCACCTCCGGCGGGCCACCGAGATGGCGCGCCGGGCCGTCGACCGCGGAACGACCATCGCCCGCGATCCGGCGGTCGAACTCCTGTTGTACGCAGCAGGTCGACGGCAGATCAATCGGGCACTCGAAACAGGGGTCGGCGAAGGCAGGCAGGCGGTCGTCGGCGTCGTGACTGGGGGAGACGAGGCCGCCGCAGTGGGGGCTGTCGAGGAACTGCTCGCCTCGACCGACCCCGTCGAATGGGGCGACACCGAGACGCTGCGGGCGTTTTTCGATGTCGGTGAGGCCGAGGAAGCCGTCGTCGACGGTGATATCGAGTCGATCGTCCTCGAACGGGTCGCGCTGCTGGCTGTCGAACAGTAGCCGCACGGCGCGACGACCGAACCCCCGTGTTTCGACTGGAAAGGTGTTGAAAACCGTGAAGAAAGCCGAAAACAGAGCATAGTTCCACCAGGATTCGAACCTGGGTCGTTGCCCCCAGAAGGCAACAGGATTGGCCACTACCCCATGGAACTGTGCGCACTCGAAGGAAGCGGGTGAGTTTACAAAACCGTGTCGGTTCGGGAGTCGACTGTGTCGCCGACCCACGGGTCGACCCCACAGACGGGGAGCCGAATCAGCATCTATTAGGTCGACAGTGAGCGAGAGGTCAACATGTACATCGGACGCTTCATCGTCGTCGGACCGGCTGTCGGAGCCTACCGCGTCTCCTCACGCTCGTTCCCCAACCGCCAGATCACCGACCGCGACGGCCTGCTCACGGTCGGCCCGACCGAAGACGCCCCCGAGACCGACAACCCCTACGTCGCCTACAACTGCGTGCGAACGGTCGACGGCCCCGCCACTGACGGCGAAGTGGCGGTCGTCGGCAACGGCTCCCACGTCGACCCCATCGCCGAAAAACTCGATCTGGGCTACCCGCCGCGGGACGCCCTCGCCGCGAGTTTGCTGGCACTCGACTACGAAAAGGACGACTACAACACGCCCCGCATCGCGGGTATCGTCGCCGACGACGAGGCCTATATCGGAACTGTACGCCACGACGCGCTGCTCGTCGAGGCAGTCGACGAGCCGACGCTCGTCGCGACGTACGAGGAAAACAGCCCCGTTAGCTACGAGTTCGACGCCACCGAGGCCGCGGCGGCCGCCGAAGCGGTGTATGAGGCCGACTACGAACACGCGGTCTGTGCTGCCGGTGTGACTGTCGACGCCGACGGCGCGACCTACGCCATCGAGAACGGCGAGTAATCGGCGTTAATTGATTCGTAATCTGTATTAGTCGACGTATAATCGGTGTTAGCCAATGTATAACCCACATTAGTCGACGTATAATCGGTGTCAACCGACGAATTCGTCGACGACCGCGGCCCCCACACGAACCACGTTCTCGGTGCCGAGGTCGAACACGTCGGCTTCGATGCTCTCGGTTGGGTCGCCGCCAGACGGCTCCCGGTCGAAGTTGGCGGCCGCGCGGATGGTTATATACTGGTCGAGCAGGCCGAACCGCTCCAGTGCGGTGGCGGTCCCGGCGTCTTCCATTTCTGTCGTGACGAAGCCGTCGACCCCGTAGGACGCACAGAGCGCGTCGACCTGTGTTGCCGTCGCTGCGCCGTGATACACTTCGTCGCCGCAGACGGTCGGTCCGATGTCGACCGCAGGCGAGCGAGTGTCGTCGTAACGCTCGCGGATCTCGGCCGCGCGGTCGCTGTCGGCCAGCTGCACGTCGCTGGCGGCTGTCACTGCGCGGTCGACGAGCCTCTCGTCGAGCTGCCAGACGTAGTCCTCGACGAGCCACTGCATTCGGTTCGTCGTCTCGCCGACCCGGAGTTTGATATCCCAGTCGACCACGCAGTCGGCGACGAACACCGAGCCGAGCGTCCCTGCGGCGGGCGGACAGCCCGCGATGCCGACAGTGAGGATGGTGGCGTCGGCGAGGTCGACTGCCTCGCCGGCTGCGAGTGCGCTCACCGTGGTGGCGGCGGCAGCCTTCCCGATGCCGGTCGGTGCGAGCGCGAGATCGGTGTCGGTCGCGTAATAGACGGGGTGGTCGAGGCCCGCGAGGTCGATCTCCCGGTCGAACTCGTAGCGATCGAGCCACGGGTCGACCTCCGAAGCGTCGCCGGTATACTCCGCGTCGGTGAACGCCGGACACACCACAACAGCAGGCTGAACGGTCATAGAAACGGGTCAGCGGGCGGAGTAAAAAAGTGGAGGTGGTACTGAGAGACATCCGAAAAGACAATCATGAAGTATTTACTCAAAATTCAGTAAATATTTATGGATTCGCGCTAACAGATACGACGGGCACAATGAGTAGCGACACGACAACAGCCGACCGGGCAGCGAACCAACGAGGCGACCGCCGATGAGCCTCGATACAGTACTCCTCGCCGTCGACACCGAGGACGCCGACGAGATCGACCAGCTCGCAGCGACGGCGATCGACATCGCCGGACCAGCCGGAGCGACCGTCGTCCTCGCGCACGTCTTCTCGGAGGAGGCCTACGAGGACGCCCGCGAGAAGCTCCACTTCGATCCCGACAGCGAGGTCACACCCAGCGTAGTCGCCGAGCGGACCGTGAACATCCGCGAAGCAAGCGAGACGCTGGCCGACGCCGGGGTCGACGTGACCGTCGAAGCACGGCTGAAAAGCGGTGACTCCGCTGGCGACCGGATCGCCGAACTCGCCGCCGACATCGACGCTGACCTCGTCATCGTCGGTGGACGCGGACGAACACCCGCGGGCAAGGCCGTCTTCGGGTCGACCGCACAGACAGTGATGCTGGCCGCCGACTGTCCGGTAACCTACGTCCGCAACGAGTAACCGACCGACCGCGACGTGAAGTACCTCGGGGACAAGCCCCGAGGCACTCGCCTTGCTTCTCTGTAGATGGCCACCCACCTCGGGTGGCCGACCACCGCGAGCGATAGCTACTGAGCGACGGAGCGAATTGTTTAGGAGGGCCGATACCATTCGGGTACCAATGGACACAAATACGTTTATATCGGTTCTCGAGGAGGCGGGGCTCTCGCCGTACGAAGCGGACGTGTACGCCACGCTGCTGGAGATGGGGACGGCCTCGGCAACGGAGGTTGCCGACGAAAGCGGGGTCCCCGGCCCCCGGATCTACGACGTGCTCCGATCGCTGACCGATCGGGGGTACGTCGAAACCTACGAACAGGACACCCTACAGGCTCGGGCTCACGATCCCAACGAGGTACTGACCGATCTCCGGGAGCGCGCCGAGCAGTTCGAAGCTGCCGCCGAGGAGATCGAAACCCGGTGGGAACAGCCCGAACTCCGACACAACAAGGTCAGCATCGTCAAGCGGTTCGGGACCGTCCTCGACCGGACCCGGCAGTTCATCGAGGAGTCGACCCACCAGATCCACCTCTCGGGAACCATCGACGACATCGAGGAGCTCCGTGAGGCCATCGAGGCGGCCCACGACAGAGGGGTGGCGATCCACCTCTCGATCCACGCCGAGGACGACGACAACCCGCCTGAAGCCGAGGAGTTCGCGGGGCTCGCCCGCGAGGTCCGTTATCGGTGGCTCCCAGCGCCCTTCGTCGCCCTCATCGACCGCCAAAAGACCTGTTTCTTCCACCACCCCGACGCCGTCGACCAGTACGGTATCCTCGTCGATGACCGGACCCACAGCTACGTCTTCCACTGGTATTTCCTCGCCAGCCTCTGGGAGCACTCCAAACCGATCTACTCCGAGCGGAACGCCGAACTCCCCATCGAGTACGTCGACGTGCGACGGCTCGTCGCCGAAATCGGGCCACTGGTCGCCGAGGGGATCAGACTCGCAGTGAGTGTCGAAGGCTACAACACCGAAACGGGCGACCCCGTCTCCCTGACGGGGACGGTCACCGACACCGAACACGCCACCAGCGGCTCGGCGTCGCCCTCGCTGGTCGCCGGACAGGCGACACTGTACGTCGAAACCGACGACGGCGAGGTCAGCGTCGGCGGCTGGGGGGCGATCATCGAAGAGGTCGAAGCCACCCGCGTCATCATCGAAGACGCCGACCAACCAGTCGACCTCGGCTGGGCGAGCTGAAACCCACCGGACGAACTTACTTACAACAGGTGTTGTGAATCTTTAACCTTATTATCTACCGTGATAGAGCACAGGGTATTATGAGAGACCAGCATCGGGGAGGCCACACCCGAGATGGAATCGGTGGCTCGGCCCCGTCGCCAGATCAGGTTCAGCTATCGATCCGACGAGCAACGCTCCCGGGAGATGCCGACGTGGGGAACGATGACTGAGCGCTCGATCCTCGTGGCCGGCGAGATGGTGGTCGACTTTATCCCCCACGCCACCGGGTCCCTCGCGTCGGTCGAGACGTTCGACCGGCGGGCCGGTGGCGCACCCGCCAACGTCGCGGTGGGGCTCGCGCGGCTCGACGCCCGACCGTGGTTCTGTACGACCCTCTCGACGGACCCCTTCGGCGTGTTTCTGGCCGACCGCCTCGACCACGAGGGGGTTCCCGACCGGTTCGTCACGCGCGTCGACAACTCGACGGCGCTGGCGTTCGTCAGCCACGGGGCCGATGCCGACCGGGAGTTCAGCTTCCACCGCGAGCGGACCGCCGACACGGTCCTCCAGACCGATGTCGTCGACACGGCGGCGCTGTCGGCGGCCGACTGGCTGGTCGTCGGTGGCGTCACGCTGTCGGCCGAGCCCTCCCGCTCGGCGACCTTCGAGCTGGTCGACCGGGCGAAAGCGGCGGGCTGTCGGATCGTCTTCGATCCAAACACCCGGCCGGAGCTGTGGGCGGAATCCGACGATATAACGCTGACGCTCGAACGAATGCTGCGGCGAACGGACGTGCTCAAAGCGACCCGTGAGGACTTCGCGCCGACCGCCATCAGCACCGACGACAGCGACGATGGGTTCGCCGAGCGGCTGCTTGAAAAGGGGCCGGAGATCGTGCTGCTGACCGAGGGAACCGCGGGCGCACGGGCGGTCGCCGACGATTCGGTGTGGGGTCGCGGCGAGTGGCACCACGCGGGCTACGAAGTCGACGCCGTCGACACCACGGGCGCTGGCGACGCGTTCCTCGCGGGCGCAATTGCCTCGCTCGCCGAGGGTAAGGAACCGACCGAAACACTTGGCTTCGCTAACGCCGTCGCCGCCCTCGCCACGACCGACGGCGGGGCGATGACCGCCCTGCCCGACCGTGAGGCCGTCGACCGGTTCGTGGAGGACCAATGAGTGAGCCGAACGACGACCGAACGTGGAGCCGGTGGACGCTCGACGGGACCGGCGGGATCGAGCGCACCGAGCCGACGACCGCCCCGGCGGCCGGAGTGCCCGACTCCGATCCGGCCCCGGATCTCCACATCTGGGATACGTGGCCGCTCCGCACTCGAAGCGGCGAGGTTGCGAGCGTCGACGGCTGGCAGGTACTGATCTCGCTGACAGCCCCGGCCGACGTGACGCCCGGCGAGCGCCACGATATCGCCGAACACCGGTATTTCGTCTCCCGCGACGGTCGGGAGTGGACCGACCGCGGCCCCGTCTTCGGTACTGATGCCCTCGGCGACGAGGACGCCGAGGGCGGCGATTCCCCCCACAACGATGCTCTCGGTACCCGGCAGTGGGCCGGGTCGGCGCTGTACGACGACGGCGATCTCTATCTGTTTTATACTGCCGCGGGCGACCCCGACAGCGAGGCGCTGAGCTACACCCAGCGGCTCGCCGTGGGGCATGGGGCGAGCGTCGACACCAGTGGCGACGGCCTCACTATCGAGGGACCGTGGACCCACGAGATACTGCTCGAAGCTGACGGCGAGTGGTACGAAACGCAGGCCCAATCCGGCGAGATGACCTACACCTTCCGCGACCCGTGGTTCTTCGCGGACCCCGCGACCGGCCGGACACACCTACTGTTCGAGTCGAACACACCGGCGGCGTCCGGCGACTGTGGCGGTGACGCCGACCAGCAGGCGTTCAACGGCTGTGTGGGCCTCGCGGTCTCGCCATCCGGCGATCCCCTCGACTGGGAGTTCCGCCCGCCGATCTTCGACAGCGTCTGTGTGAATCAGGAGATCGAACGCCCGCACGTCGTGGTCCACGAGGGCCGCTACTACCTCTTGGTCTCCAGTCACGTCGACACCTTCGCGCCCGGACTCGCGGGGTACGACGCCCTCTACGGCTTCGTCGCCGACTCGCTGGACGGCGACTATCGGCCGCTGAACGGGTCGGGGCTGGTCGTCACGAACCCCGCGACCGCACCGTTTCAGGCCTACTCGTGGCTGGCGATCCCCCACGGCGAGGAGCTGCTCGTGAGCGGCTTCCTCAACTATCCCGGCTTCAATGTCGACCGGCTCGACGAGATCGCCGCGCTGTCGGGCGAGGAGCAACGACGACGGTTCGCCGGGACGCTGACGCCGACGCTCCGAGTGGCTGTCGACGGCGAGGAGACACGGATTCACGGGACGCTGGATCACTGGGCGTTCCCGAGCGGGACGGAGACGTTGCCACCGCTTGCCGACGAGTGGAGCCTCCCGGCCGAGGCGCTCGAACGCGAACCGGGGATTACACGAACCGAACGCCGACGGGCCGAGGGTCCGTTCTGGTAGCGTACGGAGCCCGAACCCATTTCTGTCCGTCGACCGACTGTTGAGACATGCGCTTCGGCGTCATTTCGGATATTCACGGCAACCTCCCTGCGTTCGAGGCAGTCTGTGAAGCCATGCCACCGGTCGACCAACTACTCTGCGCGGGCGACGTGGTGGGCTACAACCCGTGGCCCGCCGCCTGTGTCGACCGGGTTCGGGAACAGGGGGCGGTGACGGTGCGGGGCAACCACGACCGCGCGGTCGCTTTCGACGGCGGCCGGGGGTTCAACGCGATGGCGAAAGCCGGGGTTCGGCACGCCCGCGAGCAGTTGGGCGAGGCCGACATCGAGTGGCTCCGGTCGCTGCCGACCGAGCAGTTCGTCGCCAACAGCCGGATTCACATGGTCCACGGCCACCCCGACGATCCCGACCGTTACACCTACCCGCGGGAGTTCTCGGCGTCGATGCTCGCCGAGGGCGTCGATGTGGTCATCGTCGGTCATACTCACGTCCAGGGATCGCGGCACGTCGACGGCGGGGTCGTGCTGAATCCCGGGAGCGTCGGTCAGCCACGCGACGGCGAGCCGCGGGCGGCGTTTGCGGTGGTGGAACTCGGCGAGGACGAGGAAGGCGACAGCACGCCGACCGTCGAGACACATCGCGTCGAGTACGACGTCGACCGGGTGATCGAGGCCGTCGAGGAGGCTGGCCTCCCAAAGCGGATCGGGACGCGACTGCAGTCAGCGAAATAGAGGAAGGCGGACAGTAGAAGCAGGCGGACGGTTCAGACGTGGTCTTGGACGATTTCGAGGGTGTCCTCGCGGTCGTCCCAGTCGACGAACAGCGCGACCGAGGTGGCGCTCGTGATCACGTCTTGGAGGTTGATTCCAGCATCGGCCAACGGTGTGAGGATCTCCTGGACGACACCCGGTCGGTTCGGGAGTTCACCGCCGGTGACGCGGATGACCGCGACTCCGTCTTCGACAGTCACACTCGACAGCGTCGTCCCGCTGACGACCTCCTCGTGGAGGAGGGCTTCGGCCTTCTCGGCCAGCGACTCGTTGACGTAGAAGGTGATCGAGTCCATCCCGCTGGCGACCGCATCGATGTTGATCTCGGCCGACCGCAGCGATTGGGAGAGGTCGGCGAGGATACCGGGGCTGTTGCGGATCGACCGGCCCGCGACCGTCATACAGGCGAGTTCCTGTTCCTGCATATCGATGAGGTTCTCGAACTGGCCCTCGATCTGGGTGCCGCCGCTCAGCAGATCACCGTGCTGGTAGTGGACGACCCGGACGCCGAGATGTTCGCCTTTATACGACAAGGCGCTCGGGGCGACGACCTCAGCGCCGCGGAACGAGAGGTTCCGGAGTTCGTCGACCGAGATCCGGCCGACGTTGCGCGCACCCTCGACGACGCGTGGGTCGCCGGTCATGACGCCCTCGACGTCGGTGACGATCACGACCTCGTCGGCGTTCATGTAGTTGCCCAGCATGACGGCGGTGGTATCGCTTCCCCCGCGGCCGAGGGTGGTGATCTCGCCGTCGATGTTCTGGGCGAGAAAGCCCGTGATGACCGGGACGACGCCGTCGAGCTCGCCCGCGAGGTCCGCGGCCCGACGCTTGGTCGACTCGACGTCGACCTCGCCGAGGTCGTTGGTGATGATCGGCCACTCCTCGCTGCCGGGTTCGAGGAAAACGGAGTCGACGCCGCGGGCCGAGAGGGCGGCTTTCAGCATCCGGACGCTGGTGCGTTCGCCCATCGAGACGATCTCGGCGCGGTCGGCGTCGGAGGCCTCGAAGTTGATCTCGTCGAGCAGTTCGTCGGTCGTCGACCCCATCGCGCTGGCGACGACCGCGATCTGGTGGCCCGCCTCGACGGCCGCCGCGATCGAGTCCGCCGCGCGGTTGATCCGGTCGCCGCTCCCCAAACTGGTTCCGCCGAACTTGGCGACGACGCGCATCAGGCAGCCCCCCGCGGGAACGGTACGTCACTACAGCAACAACAGGTAATCCCCATGTCTGTGGTAAACATGGACGGTCATAATATGGGGTCCCGCATAACGTTGTTCACTTCGAGAACGGTCGTCAAATCGAAATATCCAACAGGATTTAAATAGGGAGACTGACGGTCGACGGGTTTCGAGGGATGTGTTTATAACAGAGGGTCGGGTCGACGGGTTTCGAACGCAGACGGGAGCAGACGGGAGCAGACGGAAGCAGACGGAAGCAGACGGGAGCGGACGGGAGCAGACGGAAGCAGACGGAAGCAGACGGGAGCGGACGGGAGCGGACGGGAGTAAGCTCAGGAGTCGCCCCAGCCGTCGGGGACTTCGATGACGTAGCGGCCGTCCTCGCGCAGCGAGATGATGTACTCCTCGCGGTCGTAGAGCTCCATCAGGTTCAGTTCGTACTGGCCGGGGCTCACGATGCGGATCGACTCGAACTGGTCGTTGAGTTCCTTTCTGAGCCGGTCGAGGTTCGACTCTTCGGACGGATCGGCTTCTGGTTGGTCGGCGGTGTCGGCCGCCTCCGCAGCGCTGACGTCCGCGTCGTCGGTGGTCGACTGTGGGCCCATCGACCCGGCGGCGGTGAGTTCCGAGGCGTCGACGACATCCGAGCGGGCGGTCGACTGGGCTGGTGCTTCGGTCGCCGAGTCGGCCGCCTCGTTGGCGACGACCTCGGCATCGTTGGCGACCCCCTCCGTTTCAGGTGGAGATGTCTGACGCCCGGCAGACGGCGTCTCGGCGTCGGGAGTCGCCGACGCTCCAGTCGACGCGTCGGCGACATCGGTCGGGTCGGCAGCGTTGGAAGTCTCGTCGGCGACCGAGTCGGCGTTGGAGCCTGCGGGCTTGAACTGGAACTTGTTGCCGCCACACTCCGGACACCCGGAAAGCATCTCCTTGGAGCCGTCGGGGAAGGTGTGGCCGCAGTTGGTACACTGGTGGGGCATCAGTGGATGGTTGGTAGCATGGAGTTATTTCCGCGAGACCAGCGCGCTGATGAGCTGTTCGTCCTTGTGGAGCGTTTCGATCTGGTTGGCCGGGCCGATGACGGTTAGCTTCTTGGTCGACTCCCGACCCATGAGGCGGTCGAGGAAGCTCTGGTCGGCGGTTTCGGCCCGCGGGTAGCTCTCGATTTCGATCCCCGAAAAGTCGTCGGGGCTGATCTCGGTCATGGTGACCTCGATGAGTTTGGACTCCTCGTCGGGCGACAGCCCCTCTTCGAGGATGACGATGTTGCCCTCCCGGACCCCATCGAGGATGAGTCGGATCTTCTCCATGCTTCGGAGCCCAGCCATGCGGGAGCCGCTGATGAGGTCGATCTGGACGCCGCTGTCGGAGTTGGGGGTTGCTTCGGCCATTATCCGAAGTACTCCGCGATCTTGTCGTAGACTTCGTCCATGTTGTTCCCCTCCAGGGCCGACAGCGGAACCGTCTCGTGGTCCGGGAACGCGTCGGCGACGCGCTGGACATCCGAATCTTCGAGGTCGGTCTTGTTAGCGAAAATGAGGACGGGCAGCTCGCGGCTCTCGATGATCCCAATGAGCATGGTATTGACCTGCGTGAAGGGATCGGTCGACGAGTCGAGCACGTAGATGACGCCGTCGACGTCCTCCCGGAGCCAGTGCATCGCCTCGGCGACCCCCTCCGTGGCTTCGCGGGAGCGCCGAATGGCGTCGTCCTTCTCCATGTCGTGGTCGAGGAACTCCTTGTAGTCGACTTTCGTGGTGACACCGGGGGTGTCGACGATGTCGATCGAGACCGATTTGCCGTTTCGTTCGATGGAGACGTCCTCCTTGCGTCGAGCCCGGCGTGTCTCGTGTGGCACGTGGCTTTCGGGACCGATGGCGTCACCGGTCCAGTCGCGTGCAATGCGGTTCGCGAGGGTCGTCTTCCCGGCGTTCGGCGGTCCGTAGATGCCGATCCGCTTCGGCTCCTCGGAGGCGAACAGCCGGTCTGTGACCCGTGAAATGCTGTCTCGTAAGTTTGTGAGCAGACCCATCATGAGCTCCCGCACTCCCTCATCGCCCGCGCGTACAGAGGGTGCGTCTGCCATATCGTGACTCCCGGGCACACTTAAGTACTACGTCAGACAGGGGGGTGGGTGAGGCTGTATTACGGTGGCTACCGACTGTTTTTCGGCGACTCACGGAGTTGTACCGACTCCAATTGAGTGTTGGAAACTGTCGACTTTCTCGACAGCAGATACCGATAGGCGACGGGGAATACAGCCGAACAGACCGGTGTCGAGACAGCCAAACAGACCGGTGTCGAGACAGCCGATCCGCCGACAGGAGATCGTTTCGACTGGAGCCGGGAGCTGTGGAGATACAATCCGTCGTGAGTTGGTGTCTCGTGTCCGTCGTCGACACGTACTGGTCGACTGTTCCTCCACCTAGCCCCCCACCCCTTTGTTTCGAGTGGAACCCACACGAGGCCGTTCCTCGGACGAAACGAAACCGCCGACTAGAAAATTCCTAGACTAGTTCTTCTTTTATATAACAACCAAACCAAAACTATAGAACTAGACTTAGTGCGGTACGGGTTAGGTTTTACTGGTTGAATAATAAAGGTTTTGCTCATAACTAGCCGTTTTCGACCCCTCCCCCACCCTCTCGTGGGTCTCCAGTTGAAACAAAGGGGTGGGGGGGTAGGCCGTGGTGTACCCGATCCGACACATCCGACACAGTTTATCCACACACTCAACACGGTATCACCGACACGTCGACCGTCCTCTCCGTGGCAGGCCGATTCGTACCACTCGACCAGTCGGTTCACGTCTTCCAACCGGACCACAGCGAGTTGACATCATACTCCCGAACTGATCGGTTCGTGTTTTATATGCCATACTGCTCCCACGCCGATAGTGTGAGGAGTCGAGACGAGATTGTTCCAGCCGAAACGCTCCAGCCGAAACGGTGGGCGACCGGTCGACGCGCCGACCGATTCGGGCCAAAGGGAGAACGCTTTTGTACTCGCTGTTCCTCTGCTTCGTCTGCATCATCTGGACACCGGCCCACCGCCCTCACCAACGGAACACCCCGCTTACGGCCCCTCCGGTCGGTTTGGTGCGGTACGTGCCACGGGTTCCACTTGAAACAAAGGGGGTAGCATGACCACGGACGACACTGATTCGGAGCTGGACTCCGCCACCGACACCGACGATTCGACAGCCGCCAGAGACCGCTCAGCCACGACGACGAACCTCGATTTCGACACCATGTTCGACGAGAGCGAGGAGAGCCAAGGACTGTTCGACGACCTGCTGGCCAGCGAGCCGATCTTTGAGAACAAGGAGGTCCTCCGCCCCTCCTACACCCCTCACGAGCTTCCCCACCGAAACGACCAGATCAACCGGATGGCGACGATCCTCGTCTCCGCCCTTCGGGGCGATACTCCCTCGAATATTCTCATCTACGGGAAAACGGGGACGGGGAAAACCGCCAGCGCGAAGTTTGTCAGCCAGGAACTCGAATCGACCTCTCAAAAGTACGATGTCCCCTGCGAGGTCGAGTACATCAACTGTGAGGTCACCGACACCCAGTACCGAGTCCTCGCGCAGCTCGCAAACAAGTTCATCGACAAAAACGAAGCCCGGATCGAATCAAAGATCGAGACGCTCGAAGCCGTCCGTGACCGGCTCCAGTCGACGGCTACCCCACCAGACACTCGATCAAACACCCCGACCGACGAGCCAGCAACGGGCGACGGCGATGTCGCCTCGTTGGCCGCCGGCTACGAGAGCGTCGACGCCGTCGACGCCGCAATCGACGACCTCGAAGCCGACCTCGCGGAACTCGACCCCGTCCCAATGACGGGGTGGCCGACCGACCGGGTATACTCGACGTTTTTCGAAGCCGTCGACTACCACGAGCGCGTGGTCGTGATCATGCTCGACGAGATCGACAAACTCGTCGAGAAGAGCGGCGACGACACCCTCTACAACCTCTCGCGGATGAACTCCGAACTCACCAATTCCCGGATCTCGATCATGGGAATCTCCAACGATCTCAAGTTTACCGACTTCCTCGACCCCCGTGTCAAATCCTCGCTGGGAGAAGAAGAGATCGTTTTCCCTCCATATGACGCTACCCAACTCCGGGACATCCTCCAACACCGCGCCGACGTCGCGTTCAAATCCGAGGCCCTTACTTCGGACGTTATCCCGCTCTGTGCTGCCTTCGCTGCCCAAGAACACGGCGACGCCCGGCGCGCGTTGGACCTCCTTCGGACGGCGGGTGAACTCGCCGAACGGAGTCAGGCCGACCTCATCGAGGAGACTCACGTCCGCCAAGCACAGGACAAGATCGAACTCGACCGGGTCGTCGAGGTCGTCCGCACCCTCCCCACACAGAGCAAGATCGTGCTGTTTTCCATAATCCTCCTTGAAAAGAATGGGGTCCATAACATCAACACCGGCGAGGTGTTCAACATTTACAAACGGCTCTGTGAGGAGATCGACGCCGACGTGCTGACCCAGCGCCGCGTGACCGACCTCATCAGCGAACTCGATATGCTCGGGATCGTCAACGCGGTCGTCGTCTCGAAAGGCCGCTACGGCCGAACCAAGGAGATGAACCTCTCGGTCCCCATCGACGAAACGGAGGCCGTTCTCTTATCCGACTCCCGGCTCGGCGATATCGACAACGTCCAACCGTTCGTGCAGGCGCGGTTCGACAACGACTGAGACGCGGTTCGACAACGACTAAGACGCGGTTCGACAGCGACTGGTTACGGGGCCGCTCCCGAGCGATCACGGTCACCTGAGCAGTTCCCGTCGACCGATAGCGACCGCAGCCCCCGCACTGATCCCCCCGAGACCGGCTGGGAGCAGTGGCCCAAAGCTCGCCGCGCCGGTCAGTGCGAGTCGAATGTAGCCGACGCGGGGGATCCGGAGGTGTGCGATCCCGGTAACCCACCCCGGTTTGACGACTGGCGCGATCCCGTTGGCCTGGTCGTACCGGGCATTGCTCTTGTCGTTGTCGCCTTTCGTAATGTAGCCCGCGTGCGGAGCCGGACACTCTTCGAGTTCGTCACAGCTGTCGGCGGTGACGTAATCGGGGTTTGCTTCGTCGTACCAGTTTTCGCCCGCCTCAACGTAGAAGTGTGCGCGGTGGATGACTGGTGGGCCGAACGATTCGGGATTGTCGTAGACGACCACACTCCCGGCCCGATTGAACGTCGTGTATCCGCTTCCGGAGACCGAATCCGCCGTGACGACACCCATTCTGTCGGCCGTTTCGGGCGCAAACCGTCCCGGTTCAGTGACGATCACCAGATCGTACTGGTTGATGTTCGGCTCCATGCTCTCGCTTTCGACGGCAACCATCGGGGGCCAGACCCCGCTGACACTGAACAACAGCAGCCCGATCAGCAGCACGATCCCGAAACTGAAGCCGACCTCTCGGAGCAACAACAGCGGGCCATCGGTGGCCGTCCACAACTGCCGCCACACCGGCTCCGACGGTTCGGTTCCGCTCTCCGCTGGAGCACTGTTGCTGCTCGGGCCAGCGTGATCGACCGCTTGGTGGTCGTCGGTCGACGCCGACTCGCTGTCGGTCGGCGTCGACTCGTCCCCGTCGCCCGGTGACCGACGATCCCCTGAACTCATTGTCGCCTCATTCGATTGGCCCGTGTTTGAACCTTCTGGGTGATTCCCCCACCCAGTCTCGTGATTTCATCCGACGATGCTCCTGTTCCATCGAATATAGTGACTTCCTACCCACTGTTATACACTGTTTACTAACTCTTACAAACGATCATGTGCTGACTACAATCCAGTAATCCACTACACGACAGTCCGTCGTTCGGCATTCTTTTGAGCGGAGCCATCCCACGACCGAGTGTGACACTGGAGACGCAGTCCCGAATCGTCCACGCCCTCGCCAAGCGTGGCTACAACGCCGAACGTGAGGCAGTGACACTCCTTGCGGGGGCCGACGATCCAGCGGTCGCACTCGATGCGGTCGTCGAGGCAACACCCGACGATGCACTCCGTGTGACCGCAGCCGACGTTCGACAGACGCTTCAGTCGGCGTCTCGGGCTCCCGATCCGGCGGCTGTCGACGCCGAACCCGTCTCGCCCGCAGACACCTCCGTTTCGACTCCAACCTCAAACAGTAATAACCACTCGACAGAACGCATATCTGCAAGCGAAACGGAGGGGTCTTCACAGTCGGTAGAAACCGCCGAACAGCAGGAGGGATCGAACGTTAGGCGGGCGTCGACGCGGTCGCCACAGTCCGCCGAGATCAGTGGCGATATCACCGGGCGGAGTACGGGAACCGGCGAATACAAACAGTTCGTGACGACGTTCCGTGACCGCTACGACCGACTCTCGAAACTCCTCGGCGGGCGGGTCAACCACCGTCCGGCGTCGGCGATCCAGTCGATGGCTGGCGGCAGCGAGGCCGAAATGATCGGCCTTGTCAACGACATTCGGTCGACCGCCAGCGGCCACTGGCTGATCGAACTCGAAGACACCACCGGCACCTTCCCCGCGCTGGTCATGAAGGACCGCGAGATCGCCGAGCTGGTCGACGACCTCCTGCTCGACGAGTGTATCGCCGTTCAGGGGACGCTGGCCGACGACAGCGGGATCATGTTCGTCGACTCGTTGTTCGTCCCCGATGTGCCCCGGACGTTCCGCCCTTCGACGGCCGACCGCCACGTCCAGGCCGCCCTCATCTCGGATGTCCACGTCGGTAGCCAGGAGTTCATGGCCGACGCCTGGAACCGGTTTGCCGACTGGCTCCACACCGAGGAGGCCGAAGCCGTCGAATACCTCCTCATTGCTGGTGACATGGTTGAGGGCGTCGGCGTCTATCCCGATCAGGACGAGGAGTTGGACATCGTCGACATCTTCGACCAGTACGAGGCCTTCTCGGAGCATCTCAAAGCCGTCCCCGGCGATATGGAGATCGTCATGATCCCCGGCAACCACGATGCTGTCCGGCTGGCCGAACCCCAGCCCGGCTTCGACGAGGAGCTACGGAACATCATGTCGGCCCACGACGCTCGGATCACGGGCAACCCCTCGACAGTCACCATTGAGGGCGTCTCGGTGCTGATGTACCACGGAGTCTCGCTCGACGAGGTGATCGCCGAACTACCCGAGGAGAAAGCCAGCTACGACGAGCCCCACAAAGCGATGTACCAGCTCCTGAAGAAGCGCCACGTCGCCCCGAAGTACGGCGGGAAGATGCGCCTTGCACCAGAAACACGGGACTACTTAGTTATTGACGATGTACCGGACGTCTTCCATACGGGTCACGTCCACAAACTCGGTTGGGGGAAGTACCACAACGTCTTAGCCGTCAACAGCGGCTGTTGGCAAGCCCAGACGGAGTTCCAGAAGAAGGTCAATATCGACCCCGACGTGGCTCATGCGCCCATCGTCGACCTCGATACGCTGAATATGACCGTCAGAAAGTTCGCCTGAGGCCAGCAGCGATAGATGCTATTTTAGGCCCGACACACGGAGAGGCCCGTATGGATTACGACCCGCAGGAACTCGAAGCCGACTGGCGGGCGCGGTGGGACGCCGAGGGCCGCTACGAGCCTGACCCCACCACGACTGCCGACCCCGACGACGAGGAGACGACCTTTATTACAGTGCCGTATCCCTACCCCAGCGGCGGGATGCACATCGGCCACGCCCGGACCTACACTGTCCCGGACGTGTACGCCCGCTACCGCCGCCAGCAGGGCGACGACGTGCTGTTCCCAATGGCCTGGCACGTCACTGGCACCCCGATCATCGGCGCGGTCGAGCGTCTCGAAAAACGTGAGGAAAAACAGATGTCGGTCCTCCAAGACACCTACAACGTTTCGGACGACGTGCTCTCGGAACTCGAAACGCCGATGGGGTATGCCCGTCATTTCATCGAGGAACACTACAAGACTGGGATGCAGTCGCTCGGCCTCTCGATCGACTGGCGGCGGGAGTTCACGACCAACGACGACCGCTACTCGAAATTCATTACCTGGCAGTACGAGACTCTGCGCGAAAGAGGTCGACTCGAGAAGGGCCTCCACCCGGTCAAATACTGCACCGAGCAGGAAAACCCCGTCACCACACACGACCTCCTCGAAGGCGAGGATGTCGAGTACCAGGAGTACACCCTCGTCAAATTCGAACATGACGCCGACGGCGGCGAAACAACGGTTCCGATGGCGACGCTTCGACCCGAAACGGTCCGCGGCGTCACTAACGCCTACATCAACCCCGAGTCGACCTACGTCGAGGCGACCGTCGACGGCGAGCAGTGGCTGGTCTCGGTCGAAGCCGCCGAGAAGCTCGAACTCCAGGACCACGACGTCGAGATCCACCGCGAGTTCACGGGCGAGGAGTTCGTCGGCGAACACGTCACCAACCCCGTCACCGGCGACGAGGTCATCGTCCTCCCCGCCGAGTTCGTCGATGCCGACAACGCCACAGGTGTCGTCATGTCGGTCCCGGCTCACAGCCCCGACGACTTCCTCGCGCTTCGAGAGGCCACAAACGACCCCGATCGCCTCGCCTCCTACGGCATCGACCCCACGGAAGTCGAGGCCATCGAGCCGGTTCCGATTCTTGATGTCGAGGGGTACGGCGAGATCCCCGCGAAGGACGCCGTCGAATCGGCTGGCATCACCAGCAGCAACGACCCCGATCTCAAAGAGGTCACCCAAGACGTCTACAACGCCGAGTTCCACACGGGTCGACTCCACGAAGAGTATGGCGAGTACGCTGGCGAACTCATCGAGGACGTCCGCGACGAGTTAGCCACTTCCTACCGCGAGCAGGGTTCGTTTGGCGAGATGTACGACTTCCCCGAGCCCGTCGTCTCGCGGGCTGGCGGCAAAGTAGTCGTTGCCTACCAGGATACGTGGTTCCTCACCTACAACGACGAGGACTGGAAGGCCGAAGCCAAACGCGTGGTAGAGCAGCTGGATACCAACCCCGCCAACACCCGCGGGGAGTACGATCACACGATCGACTGGCTCAACGAGTGGCCCTGCATCCGAAACTACGGACTGGGAACGAAGCTCCCGTGGGACGATAGCTTCGTCATCGAGCCGCTTTCGGACTCGACGATCTATATGGCCTACTACACCATCGCCCACCGGCTCGACGAGGTTCCGGTCGAGGATCTCGATCGGGAGTTCTTCGACGTGCTGTTCTACGGCGAAAACGCAGTCGAGGGCGAGGCCGACGAGCGCGCGCTCGATCTCCGCAACGAGTGGCAGTACTGGTACCCCGTCACTCAGCGGTTCTCGGCCAACGACCTCATCTCGAACCACCTGACGTTCTACCTGTTCCACCACGCCGAACTGTTCGACGAGGCCCAGTGGCCCGACGGTATCACCATCATGGGGATGGGTCTGCTGGAAGGCGAAAAGATGTCCTCCTCGAAAGGCCACGTTGTCCTCCCCGGCAAGGCCATCGAGAACTACGGTGCCGACACCGTCCGCTTCTTCCTGCTGAATTCCGCCGAGCCATGGCAGGACTACGACTGGCGAGCCGAACAGGTCGAAGGCGTCGAAAACCAGCTTCGGCGCTTCTGGAACCGCGCCCAGGAGCTCATTGAGGACGACGAACCCGACGTCGACCCCGAAACCGACCTCGAACACATCGACCGGTGGCTGCTGTCGAAGCTCCAGACGACCGTCGAGTCGACGACCCATGCCCTCGACAACTCCGAGACTCGGAGCGCCTCGCAGGCGGCCTTTTATGGATTCGAGGAGCACCTCAAATGGTACCGCCGCCGGGCCGACCTCGACCGACCGGGTGCACAGTGGACCCTCCGGTATGTCCTCGAAACCCGGCTCCGGCTGCTGGCTCCGTTTATTCCATTTATGACGAACGAGCTCCACGAGCAGTTGACCGGAACCCCGGCCGAAGACGTCCCGTGGCCCGACGTCGACGCCGACTGGCAGTCGGCGCGCACCGAAACCGAGGAGCGCCAGATCGAGCGCCTCACCGACGACATTCAGGACATCCTCAACGTCACCGAACAGGACCCCGAGACGATTCGCGTCTACGTGGCGGCCGACTGGAAACAGTCGGTCTTCGAGACGGTTCGGGAGACCGGTACCAACGTCGGCAACGTGATGAGCGAAGTCATGCAGGACCCCGACCTCCGGGAACGCGGCAACGAGGTCAACCAGTTGGTCCAGGACTTGGTCGACCTCGTTCGGAGCCTCGACGACGAGACCCTCACAGTGCTCGACGAGATCGATGAGGGCTCGACCTACGAGACCGCAGTCGAGTTCCTCGAACGGGAGTACGACGCCACCGTCGAGGTCTACGCCGAGGACGGCGAGGAGATCGACGACCCCGAGGACCGCGCCTCGAAAGCCGTACCGTTCCGTCCGGCGATCCACATCGAATAGGACATCGGCGGCCGGTTTCACTGATTCTGACAGATGATTTATACCTTTTCAGCACCTACATATTGCCATGAGTAGCGCACAACCAGATCCCGGAATCCTCGAATCAGCCTACCGAACGGTAACACCGGGCTACCGGAGCCACGACGACACGGGGATGGATCTGCTGGGATGGGTGCTGTTTCTCGGCATCCTCACGCTGCTGTTCCCGCTGATCCCCGTCTTCCTCGTCTTGGTCCTCGCAATAAAAGTAGTCAGGGCGGTCCGGTCGGCGATGCGGGGCCAGCCCGACTAACTGTCGGCCAGTCCAAGCAGGTCGAACGGTGTACCGTTGCCACGTTCCTGTGCCGCCGTGTATACGACGTGCGCCGCAGCCACGTCCTGGATCGCCAATCCAGTCGAGTCGAACACCGTGAGTCCGTCGCCAGCTGTCCGGCCGGCTTTCTCCCTGACGACGATCTCGCCGAGCGAGGCGTAAATGTCAGGGTCCGTGAGCCGCCCCGCGCTGTAGGGGACGTTGATCTCGCCCGAATGGGTCGTCTGCTCGTAGTCGTCGATCACCAGTTTGGCGTCTAGCAGGATCTCGTCGACCAGTTCATGTTTCCCCGCCGCGTCCGCGCCGATCGCGTTGATGTGGGTGTGATCGCCGACAGCCGAGCGATCGACGATCGGCGATTCGACGGGGGTGACAGTCGACAGCACGTCACAAGTGGCGGCCTCGGCGACCGATCCGGCCCGGATCGCGAAGCGGTCTTCGAACTGGTCGATGAATTCGGCTGCCCGCTCTGCGTCGACGTCCGAGACGACAACCTCCTCGATAGGCCGGACTGCCGCGATAGCTTCGAGCTGGGTGTAGGACTGGACGCCAGCCCCGACGATACCGAGCGACGTTGCCTCCGCAACGGCGAGGTGGTCAGTGGCGACAGCGGCGGCTGCCCCCGTTCGCAGCATCGTTAGCTCGCGGCCATCCATGATCGCCAGCGGAAAGGCGTTTTTCGGGTCCGAATAGATCATCGTCCCCAGCACGGTTGGCAGCCCGTACTCCGCCCTGTTGTCGGGGTGGACGTTGACCCATTTGACGCCCGTAGCGTCCCACCCGTCGCCTGCTTCGCTCGACTCGCCACGAACGTTGAGATAGGCCGGCATCGACCGGAAATCACCGTTGTACTCCGGGAGGTCGATGTAGGACTTCGCCGGCATCTGGGCGTCGCCGCGCTGGTAGGCGCCGAAGGCGTCTTCGACCGCCGAAATGAGCTGCTCTATCGGCGCGTTCGCCCGAACATCGTCGCTATCGAGCAACAGCGTGTGCATGTCGACTGGTTCGACTCGGTGATCTTAACGGGTGGGATGAACCGGCCGTAGCGACGACGGTAGCAACTCTTTACTGATCGTTAAAAAACAGCTAACAGCAGCGTTCGATCGGTGAGCGTTCCATTCCGGATAAGTCAGCAGTTGAGTGGTTGGTGGCCGGCTTCTACATTGCGCCGCCCATACCACCCATGCCGCCCATGCCACCCATGCCGCCGGGTGCGCCACCTTCGTCGCCGTCGCCCTCGGTCGACAGGTCGCCCGCGGCGATGATGTCGTCGATCTTCAACACGAGGTTCGCGGCCTCGGTGGCAGACGACAGCGCCTGCTCTTTGGCGTGGGCCGGCTCGACGATGCCTGCCTCGTAGGTGTCCTCGACGGACCCAGTGAAGGCGTTGAGCCCAGCGTGGGCGTTCCCGCTTTCGTGTTCGGCACGGAGGTCGACCAGTAGGTCGATCGAGTCGAGCCCGGCGTTCTCGGCGAGGACGCGGGGGACGAGTTCGAGCGAGTCGGCGAAGGCCTCGACGGCCAGCTGCTCGCGGCCGGAGACCGAGTCGGCGTAATCGCGGAGCCGGGAGGCGATCTCGACTTCGGGTGCGCCGCCGCCGGCCAGCACGCGACCATCGGAAACGGTCGTCGACACCACGTCGATGGCGTCGTTGATCCCGCGTTCGAGCTCGTCGACGACGTGGTCGGTCGAGCCGCGGAGCAGGAGCGTCACGCCGTGGACCTCGTCGCCGGTGCCCTCGACGTAGAACAGCTCGTCTTCCTCGTCGCGACGGACCGATCCGTTGCCGAGATTGTCGGCCGTGACGGAGTTGACGTCGGAGACGACCGAGCCGCCGAGGACGTTCTTGAGGAACTTGATGTCGGACTTCTTGATCCGGCGAATCGCCAGCACGCCCTCTTTGGCGAGGTAGTGCTGGGCGAGGTCGTCGATACCCTTCTGACAGAAGACCACGTCAGCACCGCTGTCGACGATCTTCTCGACCTTCTGTTTGAGCTGTTTTTCCTCCTGATCGAGGAAGTTCTGGAGCTGGTCGGGGGTCTCGATGGAGACCTGGGTGTCGACGTCGGCCTCTTCGATCTCGATGGCCTCGTTGAGCAGCAGCGTGTCGGCGCTCTCGAAGTTTGTCGGCATGTCGCCGTGGACCGGGTCCTTGTCGATGACCGCACCGACCAAGAGATCGGACTCGCCGGCCGAGCGACCGGTCTGGGTCTCGATGTTGACGTTTTCGAGGTCGACGACGTGGGAGCCATCGTTGGCTTCGACGGTGACCTGCTGGACTGCGCGGACGACGAGATCGGCCAGTACATCCTTTTCGAGCTCCGCGCCCTTACCGGTCATCGAGGTCTCGGCGACCTTCCGGAGGAGTTCCTCGTCGTCGGGGTCGACCGGTTCGGCGATGTTGTCGACCTCCTCGCGGGCCTTCTCGCTGGCGAGATGAAAGCCCTTGATAATCGCCGTTGGGTGGATCTCCTGTTCGAGGAGGTCTTCGGCGTTCTTCAGGAGTTCGCCAGCAATGGCGACGGCGGTCGTGGTGCCGTCACCGGCCTCGTCTTCCTGTGTCTCGGCGACTTCGACGATCATCTCGGCGGTCGGGTTGTCGATATCCATTTCGGTGAGGATGGTGACACCGTCGTTGGTGATGGTGACATCGCCCATCGAGTTGACGAGCATCTTGTCCATTCCTTTCGGTCCGAGTGTGGACCGTACGGCCTCGGCGACCGACCGGGCCGCAGAGATGTTGTACTGCTGGGCGTCCTTATCCTGAACGCGCTGAGAATCCTCTCCGAGAATGATCATCGGCTGACCTTGCTGCATGCGCTGACTCATAGTACACCAGATTGATTGTTTGTGATTCTATATAAACCTTTTGTACGCGGGTGGAGCATTTGGCGATCCTGAGGCAGGGAAGACAGCCCGAAAACACATAGAGGGCTGTATAATTTGGGATATCCATGTGGACAAATAACACACATCTATGTTCGATATCTACGGGTCGTTTTGCCGCTTTTATATATGCGACTGCTGGCAGGTAGTCGGCGGCTACGGGGTGGTGTTGCTACTGTAGTCGGCGGCTACTCTGGTTTCTGGAGTGCGACCGGGAACCTACTCGCTGTTAGTACTGTGGCTCGGCTGGGCGACCGAAATAAAACGGGGCAACGCTACGCTTCGAGCTCGCTCGGATCGGTCAGGAACTCGCTGTCGACACGATCAGGTTCCGGTGGCTCGCTTCGCTCTCCTAACAACTCTCGCTCGCGGGCGTTCAGTTTCGACTCTAGCTGTGCGAGCTTGTTGCGGCCTTTCCGTTCGCGGCCTGCTTTCGTGTCTGGCATTGTCAACCGTGTTAACGTCTCCCACAATAATTAACCTTTCTGTGTACGCAAGTGTGACCGTCGACGGTCTTGGCTCGGGATTTAATTACGGATTCGAACCTGACTCGTTTCGCTTGCACCGGTTGAAGTCGCTGTTCGTCGGAACACGACTCACGTCGACCGAGCACACGCTACGCGGTGCTCGGAGTTACTGTTCGTCGGAAAAAACGCCAGAACAGGGACGTGAACTCACTCGCTCGGCTCCGCCTCGCTCGCTGCTCAAATCTCTGTTTGTCAGCAGTTTCCGGACCAGCGTTGTCTCAGCGCGATGAAACACGCTGCTCGTGGTTACTGGTCCGGCAGAAACGCCAGAACA
>Ga0207753_1000135_pt1 | contig 28776 bp, 20 predicted proteins | sample PonA233FremontCA_2_FD_187273 | JGI IMG/M metagenome (GOLD analysis project Ga0207753, IMG submission 187273) | Salt pond sediment microbial community from Fremont, CA, USA - Pond A23 Sediment 3 (SPAdes) | ecosystem: Environmental > Aquatic > Non-marine Saline and Alkaline > Saline | place: USA... | reverse complement strand
CCGGTTAAACGGCAGTGTGCCCGCCGCCACCCGCGCCGCGTCGTCCAGAAACCCCGGCGCCAGCACCGTCACGATCGGCTCCGCGAAGACGACGCCGAGCAGCGCGACGCCGCCCGCCGCGGCCAGGAGCAGCCCGAAGATGGCCCCGGCAAACCGCCCCGCCGCCTCGGGCCGGTCCTCCTCGAGGAAGCGGCTGTAGATGGGGATGAAGGCCGCCGAGATCGTGCCTTCCCCCAGCAGGTTCTGCAACAGATTGGGCGACTTGAACGCCACCTGCAGGACATCCGCGTGCGCCCCCACCCCAAAGAAGTAGGCCACCGTGCGCTCGCGCAGCAGCCCAAAAATCCGGCTCAGAAAGATTCCGCCCGCCACCGACCCCGCCGCACTGTCCCCATCCGTGTCCGACTCGGCGTCTCCGTCCGCCGACACCACCTCCGGTTCGTCACTCATCACTCACCTTGACAACCCAAACTCCGAACAACGATCCCGTTTCTCCACAACGCTCAACCCTCAACACAAAACCCAAAACCAACAACCACCTACCATGCCCAGTCCACGACCAAGTGACTCAGATACCCGATGACCGCCGCCCCGTAGAACGGCAGCCCCACGAGCGGCCGCCCCGGGACGTGGAGGTACGGCAGGATGAGGAGCGGCGACGGCACCAGCACCATCGCCCACCACGTGTGCGTCCAGCCGCGGTGGGTGCTGAGCACCAGCAGCACCGCCACGAGCCCCAGGTAGGCCGCCGCCCGAAACTGCTCCGTCACCACCAGAAACAGGTCCACGGCGAAGAAGATCGAATAGAAGATTTCTTGGCCCTTCGAGTCGGTGTCCACGTCGGGCCAGAGGCCAAACAGGAGCGCCAGTGCCAGGAGCGCGAGCGGGTAGCCCACCTGCTGAAGCGCCGTAAACTGCCGGTACGCCGCGTCGATGGTGAACGCGTACGCCAGGGCCGCCAGGTACACGCCCCCAAACACCGTCGCGCCCGCAATGTGGCCCTTGTAGCCCGCCATCGGCCAGTATCGATCTGCAAATGTCGAATTTCGAGGGGAGGAAGTGGCACGAGACGAGGGAAGCAGTAGAGGCGTTGACAGCGGCCCATCTCCCCCGCCCCTCGATCCTCCTGGGAAGCAACAGCCCCGACCAAACCGCTTCCCCCATTCCACGCAATACGAAATACGCATTACGCAATATCTCTCACGCCTCACGCCTCGCGCATCACGCCTCACGCCTCACGAAAAACTCCACCGCCAGCCGATACCCCGCCGCCCCAAACCCGCTCATCTGCCCCACACAGGCCGGGGCGATCCGCGACGTGCGCCGGAAGTCCTCGCGGGCGTGGACGTTCGACAGGTGCACCTCCACCACCGGCGGCTCGATGGCGGCCACCGCGTCGCGCAGGGCAACGGACGTGTGCGTGTACCCGCCCGGATTGAAGGCGACACCGTCGAGCTCGTCCTCGTGCGCGGCGTGGAGGTAGTCGATGAGTGCTCCCTCGCTGTTCTCCTGTTCGAAGCGGAGCGTGACCTCGGGAAACGCCGCGTCGAGGTCCGACTCGATGTCCGCGAGCGTGGTCGTGCCGTAGGTGTCCGGCTCGCGGGTGCCAAGCAGGTTCAGGTTGGGGCCGTTGAGGACGAGGAGGGGCACAGATCGCAGCGGGTCGTGACGGAGAAAAACTCTCCCCAATCAATTGCCGACCGCCCGGAAAGATTCCCACGCCGTCCTGTCGTTCGTGGCGATGATGCTCTCCCCCGCTTACCCCACCGTGTCGTACGCCGGCACCTCTAGGGTGAGCCCGTCGTGGGCGAGGTGGACGTCGTCGGGCAGGGCCGCCTCCGCCTCGGCGTGGCGCACGTCGTGGGTCATGTGGACGAGGTACGTCTCGCGCGCCCCGATGCGGCGGGCGGCGGCCACCGCCTCCTCAAACGAGAAGTGGGTGGGATGCGATCGGGGCCGGAGGCCGTCCAGGACGAGCGTGTCGATGCCCTGCAGCTGCTCGTAGCTCGCCTCGGGGATGGTGCTCGCGTCCGTCAGGTACGCAAAGCGGCCGAGGCGGTAGCCGTGGACCGACACGTTGCCATGCATCAACGGAATCGGATCGACGGGCACCGAGGTCTCTTCGTCGGTTCGGCTCGGCACACGGAACGGCGCATCCACCACCTCCATCTTCAGGTTTGCGGCGCCCGGATACGGGTCCCTCCCAAAGACGTAGTCGTAGTTGCGCCGGAGCACCGCGGCGGTGTTGGCGTTCGCGTAGCACGGCATTACGCGTCGGTTGTCTCGGAAGTAGGGGCGCAAATCGTCGAGCCCCACAACGTGATCGAAGTGGTGGTGGGTGTAGCAGACCGCGTCGATGCGGGTGATGCCCTCGCGGAGCGCCTGCTGCCGGAAGTCGGGCCCCGTATCGATCAAGAGGCCCATGTCGCCCACCTCCACGTAGCAGGCACAGCGGGTGCGCGTGTCGTGCGGATCGTCGGAGGCACACACCTCGCAGTCACACCCGAGGACGGGCACGCCGGTGGAGGTGCCCGTCCCCAACAGGGTCGCAGTGACGGGAGGCGTGCGGGCGTGGCGGTCGGCCGGCGGATCGTCTGTGGACACGCTGGAGCTACTCGTCATGTGGAGCCCCCGCCGAGCCCTCCTCGGCCCAGGCCTCTTCGAGGGCCCGGCGCACGACCGGCTTCAGGTAGATGGTATCGAGCGGGGCCTCCCGAAGGGCCTCGGCCAGCACCACAAGCCGGGTCTCAGGCAGGTCGTTCGTGTTGAGCATGATCACCTCCTCCCCCTCCACGACGCAGCGCCCCCCGCGAAAGTTGCCGGGCTCGGCCCGCACCTCAATCCCCAGCCGCCCCGCAACGTCTTCCAGTTCGTCAATAATCGTAGTGGTGTCCATGCCGCACAGTCACACGTCAACAGAACCGCGACCCGTGTCACTCCCCCGTTTTTCTCCGTCGCCGGATGCTCTACTGCGGCGACTCCGGGAGGGGCTCGCCGGACGCATCCGTCACCCGAAAGGTATGCGGCGGCACCCCTGCGTCCTCCTCCAGATGGACACGCACCAGGTGCTCCATGAACCAGCGAGTGGTGTACGTGGGCACGGGGCGCCGCAGGAAGGCCGCGACGAAGGGGTGCACCCGGAGGGTCACCGCCCGGTGGGTGTCGCTGTGCGCCACGAGCCACTGCTCAATGTCGTCCACGAGCTCGTCGGGGACGGCGTCGGCCTCCGCCGGCGCGGCGGGCCCGTCCCCCGAGGGCGGACGCGGCTCCGTGTCCCCCGCCGCCTGTTGCGCCCGCGCCGCCTCGAGTTTGTCTTCAAGCGCCTGAATTTTCTGCCGCAGGGCCGCCATTTCTTCGTCCGGCGTGTCGTCTTCTTCCTTCAGGCGCTCGACCTCGCGCTCGCGATTCTCCACCTCTTGCTCCAGGCTTTGGATTTTGCGCTCGGCCTGGCGCAGCGCTTCGGGGTCGGCCCCGTCGTCGCCGTCGTCGGACGACGCCCCGTTGGCCGACGAAAAGGTCGTCGTGATGCTGGGCCGCAGCCGCTGGCGGGTAATCTCCACCACCCCAAAGTCGCTCATCGGCAATACCTTCGTCACCGCCCGGTCTTCCGAAAAGCCCTTCTCCAGCTCATCGTAGACTTTTTTCTTGTCGTCCTCGTCTCGCAGGTCGATAAAGTCGACGACGATAATGCCGCCCAGGTCGCGGAGTCGAATCTGGCGGGCAATGACGCGAGCGGCCTCCAGGTTGACGTTAAGCGAGTTTTCGGCCTGCGACTTGCCCTTGCCCGAGCGGCCCGAGTTGACGTCGACCACGTGCATCGCCTCGGTCTTCTCGATGAACAGGTAGCCGCCGGACGGCAGTTCCACGCGATCCTTGAACGCGCGGTCGGCCCCGTGCTGGATGTCCACCGATTCAAAGACCGGCTGATCGCCTTCGTGCAGCTCCACACGATCCACCAGCTGTGGCCCCACGGCCCGCACGTAGCTCTGGATGCTGTTGTACAGCCCCTCGTGGTCGACCAGGATGCGGTCGTACTCGTCCGAAAACTCGTCGCGGACGATGGAGGAGGCCATGTCCACGTCTTCGTGCACGAGCGCCGGGGCACTCGGCTTCTCCTTGAGGCGATTCTCCACGCGCCGCCACCGCTCCATAAGCAGCTTCATGTCCTTGTCCAGTGACTTGGCGTCGCGGTCCTGCGCCACGGTCCGCACGATGACGCCGACCCCGTCGGGGACGAGGCTGCTGGCCAGCGACTCGAGGCGGCGGCGCTCCTCATCGTCCGTGATTTTTCGCGAGACGGCGACGTAATTTTGGAGAGGCACCAGCACAAGGAACCGCCCCGCAAGCGAGATGTCCGTAGAGATGCGGCTGCCCTTGTTCGAGATCGGCTCCTTGGTGACCTGGACGAGGATCGTCTGCCCGCGGTTCAGCAGGTCGGACGGGCGTTTGTCCCAGTCCTTCTTTCCCGTGGGCACATCGATCGCCTCCACCTTCGGCTTCTCGAGCCCGAGGAAGTCGAGCAGGTACGGGAGGTTGTCGGACAGGTCCGAGAAGTGAAGAAAGGCGTCCTGTTCCTGCCCGATGTCTACGAAGGCCGCCTGGATGCTGGGCATCACCTTGCGGATCTGCCCGAGGTACAGGTTGCCAATCGTGCGCTTGTGCTCGGCATTCTCAATGTAGAGCTCCGCGAGCTTGCCATCCTCGACGATGGCGATGCGCGTCTGTTCGTTGCCGACGTTGAAGACAATTTCTTTGGACATATGTGGGGGAGGGGTGTGCCTGCCCCGGTGCCGACTGGCGGATGCGGGCCCGACGGAGGTTTCGCAACATTGGTAGCGGAACGATAGCGAAGGGACCAGTCGAAACTGCCGCCAGGACCGTCCGGGCGCGATGTTGCGCCTGGCTGCGAGGCGCCGCCGTGCGGCGCCCCAACAAGTCCTGAACCGGCACCGAGTGCTGGGGCACGAATTGACTCGTGAGCAATGGGATTGAACGAGGGCTGTCTCCCTGCGTGCCGGGACACAGTGAAGCAGAACAAAATGTCGTGGGGTGGGCCAGGCCGAAACCAGGGCGACAACGAGGCACAGACTGCGCACCTGCCATGCAGGGCGGTCGGCCCGCGCCTCCTTGTCCCTAACCCGACCAGCGAGCCGCCTTCTTCGGCCGCCCGCAAGTGTCTCAAGATTCTTGACTTCCGCGCATTCGTTGCGAAAGCCAAAGGTCATTCAGGGATATCGTCTTCCCGGCGCAAATGATCCCGGCAGGGGTCCAGAACGGTCGCACAGGAATTCGCAGGCCTCCCTTAAATCAAAATTCGTGGGGCCATCACGCCGCAATTCTTTATAATACTTGGTGCAGTAAGGTGGGCCAGCGTCCACATCCGTGGTAACGGTGAAACCCGCACTGACACAAGCCTTTTGGGAGTTGTGAAGAAGCGCTCCCAAGAAGGGGTTGCCGCTTTCTTCCGCCACTTTCCTTTCTTGCCTTTTGATACCCGGTTTCGTGTTCTCTGGTCCTTCGGGGCCCTAATCGACAACAGCGCCCCACAATCCCGCCCCGGTCACGGGCGGCCGTTCCCACACGCCCCTCTGGCCCCAACGCCCCCTCCCCTCCACGTCACTTTGGCTCACACACGCTCTCCGATATGGCTGACCAAGAATCTGTAACAGAGTTGACAACCGAAAATGCCCCCATCAAGGCACGGGGCCTCGAGGGCGTCATCGCTCTCGAGTCGGAGCTCTCCTCGATTGACGGAGACAAGGGTCAACTCATTTACCGCGGCTACGACATCCACGACCTCGCCGATCACGCCTCCTTCGAGGAGGTCGTGTACCTGCTCCGCCACGGCGACCTCCCGACCCAGGAAGAGTTCGATGATTTTGCGGCGCACCTGCGCAGCGAGCGGGCCCTTCCGGATCCGATCCTGAACCTTCTGCGAGAGACGCCCACGGACGCCCACCCGATGGCCGTCCTCCGCACGGCAGTGTCCGCCCTCGCTCTCTACGACGAGGAGGCCGACACGATGGAGGCGGGCGCCAACGGCCGCAAGGCCGATCGCATCCTGGCCCAGATCCCGACCATCATTGCGTCGTTCGACCGCCTGCGGAAGGGCCAGGAGCCGGTCGACCCGCTCGACCACGGGTCGATGGCCCACAACTTCCTCTACATGCTGAACGGCGAGGCGCCCGGCACGGCCGCCGAAGAGACCTTCGACGTCTGCCTCGTGTTGCACGCCGACCACGGCCTGAACGCTTCCACATTTACGGGGCGCGTCATCGGCTCTACCCTGTCGGACATGTACTCGGCGGTCTCCGGGTCGATCGGCGCGCTGAAGGGCCCGCTGCACGGCGGGGCCAACCAGGAGGTCATGCGCATGCTGCTCGACATCGACGAGAAGGGCGCGGACCCGGCCCAGTATGTGCGCGACCGCCTGGACACCGGGGAGCGCGTCATGGGCTTCGGCCACCGCGTGTACAACACCATGGATCCCCGCGCCGCCATCCTCCGCACGATGGTGAAGGAGCTGAGTGAGGAGGCCGGCGACATGAAGTGGTACGAGTACACCGCAAAGATCCACGAGACGATGGATTCGGAAACGGGCATCGCCCCCAATGTCGACTTCTTCAGCGGGCCGACCTATTACCAGCTCGGCCTTGACCCCGACCTCTTCACGACCATCTTTGCGCTGAGCCGCACGGCCGGGTGGACCGCGCACCTTCTGGAGCAGTGGGCCGACAACCGCCTCATCCGCCCACGCGCCCAGTACGTAGGGGCCCATGACCGAACCGTGGTCCCCATCGGGGAGCGATAGGGGCGTTCGGATTCCGAAATAGATCCCTGGCCCTGAAACCCCTGCCTGTCTCCCTTCATTCTATTTTTCCCCGAATGGGTTTTGCGGGACGGAGTGCTCCCCTCGCGTGCGCCCTCCCGTCCCTCTGCTGCTTTTGCCTCCATAATCTCCTCGGCCCCATGGCTGTTGACACCAAAGAACGTCCCCCAGCGACCCAACAGACGGACGCGACTGCTGAGCAGGAGAGCCGGGTTCAGCCGTACCGCATCCGGACCGGCATGTTTGCCTGGATGATGCACCGCCTCACCGGCGTGGGGCTGGTCGTGTATCTCGTCATCCACATTTGGGGCCTGACCGCGTTGACCGATCCGGAGACGTTCAATGCCCTCATCGCGAAGTACCACAGCCCCATCTTCAAGGTCGGCGAGTTTGGGCTGCTGGTGGCGGTGGCCTACCACGCGATGAACGGGCTTCGCATCGTGCTCATCGACTTTCTGGGGTGGAGCCCCAAGCAGAAGAAGCTGTTCTGGACGCTGGGCGCGGTCACACTCACCATCGTTGCGGTGGGCGGATGGCCGTCCATCTACGCGCTCGGGGAGTGGCTCCTCGGGCCCGGCTCGATGCCGACGCTCTTCCTTTAGCGTCTTTGCCCTGCCCCCTGCTGTCTCCCCCCTTGGTTCACCCTTAGGCCCTTGTCGTCATGGCTCAGACCAACGCGCTGAACTGGTTTCTACACCGCATCACCGGCACTTTTCTCATCTTCATGCTGATCACCCACTTCTGGGTGCAGCACTACGACCACCAAGCCGCCTCGGTCACCCACGAGGTGGTAACGGAGAAGAATGAGATGCCGGACTACCCGGAGGAGGCGAAGGCGGGCGTGGAGGCTCGCTTCGGGCCGGACGCGGAGGCCACCCCGTATCAGGTGGTGATGCAGCGCCTCGCCGATCCGGTCTACGCGGTGTTGTGGAAAGGATTCAACATCCTGTTTCTCATCGTGGCCCTCCACCACGGCTTCTACGGCCTCAACAACGTGATGACGGACTACATCCGCAATCCGATGGGGCGACTGGTGGCCAAGTCTCTGTCGTGGACCCTCGCTCTCGGCCTGCTCATCATCGGCATGTACTCAGTGATCACGGCTGGGTGGTGAAGGAATTGCGTATTTCGTATTGCGTAGTTGGGGATGTAGCTTCTCTGGTACGCAATACGCTACGCATTTACGCAATACGCAACACGCAATACGCATCTACGCACCATGACTTTTGAGCACGATGTCGTCGTCGTTGGAGCGGGCGGATCCGGCCTGATGGCCGCCCTGTATGCCCGAGAGGGCGGGGCGGACGTGGGGGTCGTTTCGAAGCTGCATCCCCTCCGCTCGCACACCGGGGCCGCGCAGGGCGGCATCGCTGCGTCTCTCGGCAACGAGGAGGAGGACCACTGGCTCTGGCACGCCTTCGACACGGTCAAGGGCAGCGACTACGTCGGCGACCAGGATGCGATTGAGGCGCTCTGCAAGGACGCCCCCCGCACGATCGTCGAGCTGGAGCACTACGGCGTCCCCTTCAGCCGCAACGAGGCGGGCAAAATCTCGCAGCGCCGCTTCGGGGGCCACACCCGCAACTTCGGGGAGGCGCCCGTGAAGCGCTCCTGCCATGCCGCCGACCGCACCGGCCACACGATCCTGCACACCCTCTACGACCAGTGCACGAAGCAGGGCGTTCGCTTCTATGACGAGTTTCAGGTGCTGGACCTGATCATGACCGACGACGGGGAGTGCGCCGGCGTGGTGGCCTACGAGATCCTGACCGGCGAAATCCACACGTTTCACGCCAAGCAGGTCTGCTTCGCGACCGGCGGGTACGGCCGGGCCTTCGAGACGACCTCCAACGCCCACGCCGGGACGGGCGACGGCATGGGCATTATGCTGCGCAATGGCATTCCCCTGGAGGACATGGAGTTTGTGCAGTTCCATCCGACAGGCCTCTACCGCCTCGGCATTCTCATCACCGAGGGTGCTCGCGGAGAGGGCGGCATCCTGCGCAACTCGGAGGGGGAGCGCTTCATGGAGCGCTACGCGCCGACGGTAAAGGACCTCGCCCCGCGCGACATGGTGAGCCAGTGCATCTACAAGGAGATTCGCGAGGGGCGCGGGGTGCAGGGAGAGAACTACGTGCACCTTGACCTCACCCACCTTGACAACGCAATCCTCGATAACAAGCTGCCGGAGGTGACCGAGTTCTCCCGCACCTACATGGGTGTGGACCCGAAGGAGGAGCCCATTCCGGTGGTGCCCACCTGCCACTACGCCATGGGCGGCATTCCGGCCAACGAGGACGGCCACGTGGAGGTAGGCGAACGGGGCGAGTACGTGCCGGGCCTCTATGCCGTGGGCGAGTGCGCCTGCGTGAGCATCCACGGCGCCAACCGCCTCGGCACCAACGCCCTGCTGGAGCTCGTGGTAATGGGCCGTCGCACGGGCATCGAGATGGCCAAGCAGGTGCGCCAGGGGAAGGACTACGCGCCGCTGCCGGAGAGTCCGGAAGAAGACACGCGCAACCTGCTCGACGACCTGCTCTCGAACACACGCGACGAGGGCGAGCCGATCGTGAAGGTTCGCTCGGAGCTGCAGGAGACGATGATGGAGAACGTCTCTGTCTTCCGCACCGACGACACGCTCTCCACGGCCCTCAACGATCTGCAGGGCCTTCGCCAGCGCGCAGAGAACGTCGTCGTGGAGGACAAGAGCAAGCGGTTCAACACCGACCTCATGGACGCGGTGGAGGTGGGCTTCATGGTCGACTACGCCGAGGCGATCGCCGCCGGCGCCCGCCACCGCACGGAGAGCCGCGGGGCGCACTCCCGCGAAGACTATGAGGAGCGCAACGACGAGGATTGGCTCAAGCATACGCTCTTCCACAGCGACGGCGACGGCAACTACGAATTCAACGACAAGGACGTCGTCATCACCCGGTTTGAGCCGAAGGAGCGCAACTACTAACTCCGCCCCCTCTTCTTCTCCCCCTTCCCCAACAGACAGAAGCGCCCTTTCATGTCCGAGATGCAGCTCAACCTTGAAGTCAAGCGGTACAATCCCGACGAGGACGACGAGCCGCATTGGGAATCGTACGAGGTGCCGGCCGACCCGCTCGACAGCGCCCTCGCCCTCCTGCTCCACGTAAAGTGGCACATCGACGGCACCCTGTCGCTGCGCAAGAGCTGCGCGCACGGCATCTGCGGGTCCGACGCGATGCAGATCAACGGCGAGAACAAGCTCGCCTGCTCGGTGCTCGTGCAGGACCTGGTGGACGGGGACGGGGACACGATCACGTTTGCCCCCCTCCCGTCCGCCCCGGTGATCAAGGACCTCATCATCGATCAGAGCCGCTTCTTTGAGAAGTACCGGGAGGTGAAGCCCTGGCTCATCACCGACGGGCCGGCGCCGGAGCAGGAGCGAGAGCAAAGCCCGGAGGAGCACGCCATGATCGAGGACGCCTCGAAGTGCATCATGTGCGGGGCCTGTACGCACGCCTGCCCCTCCACCTGGGCCGACCCCGACTATCTGGGCCCCGCGGCCATGCTGAAGGCCTACCGGTACACCTTCGATACCCGCGACGACGGCGCCCAGGAGCGCCTCGACGTCGTCGACTCGCCGGACGGCCTTTGGAAGTGCTACACCATCTTCAACTGCAACGAGGCGTGCCCCAAGGACATCGACATTACGCGCTGGCTCTCGGCCTTGAAGCGCCGCGCCGCCACCTCGCAGGCGTCGACGAAGGCCTGAGCCCCTCACGCAAGCCCCCTGCCCGCCCCGCTCCTGCCGAGCGGGGCACTTTTTTGTCAATTCTACCCGGAAGGCCCTCGCTGCACACCGTTTCCCACCGGTGGCGTACTTTTTGATCGTGTTTGGGGCTCGAACCCCGTAGGCCCCCGCCTCGCGTCTTTCCGGCGAATTCCCTCGCTGCCGAATGTTCTTCCGGTGGACCCCAACCGCTCTTGACGTCGTGCGAGGTTGCATTCTCGCGACGTGTCTGCTTCTGGTGGCCAGCGCCTCCCTCCCGCTCTCGTCGTCTGCGCAACGCCACTCTCTCGACCACTACTCCCTTGAGGAGGGTCTGCCGCAGTCGCAGGTGCAGGACGTCGTTCAGGGCGAACGGGGGTACCTCTGGCTTGCTGTTCTTGGGGGGGGCCTCACCCGATTCGACGGTCACTCCTTTAAGACCTACACCGTGGAAGACGGGCTTCCTAGCAACGTAGTCACGGTACTCCACGAAGATTCATCGGGAATCCTTTGGGTGGGGACCCGAAACGGTCTGGCCCGCTACGACGGCCACACGTTCACCGCGTCCACCGCCGGAGACGGCCTGCCCGACCAAACCATCCAGGCACTTGCCGAAGGCCCAGACGGACGGCTCTGGATTGGAACCCCGAGCGGCGTCTTTTCCTACGACGGCAGCAACGTTCGCCCCCTCGCGCCCGATCAGATCCAGAACACGGCCCACCGGGCCCTCGCCGTACAGGGCGATACCCTCTGGATTGGGGATCGAGGCGGGGTGCATCGCTACGTCGACTCTCAGCTCACCTCGCGTGTCGACACGACGACTGCGCCGACCGGACCCGTCCAGTCCCTGGCCCCCCGTTCCGAAGGCGGGCTGTGGGCAGGTACGCGAAAGGGCCTCTTCCACCACGACGGAGCTCAGTTCGAGCGCCTCCCTGGCACGGCCTCCCTCAAGATCTTCGACGTCTCAGACGTGCCTGGCGGTCCCCTCCGGATGGCCACGCAGGACGGATTGTATCAACGGCTCAATGGAGAGGCCCCCCGACGTTTCTCTGAAGAACTGGACGGGGTCGTGATTCGGAGTCTCCTCCGCGATCGCGAGCGGAACCTCTGGCTCGCAACCGACGGCGACGGCCTCTTCCGGCACACCCCGACGCCCTTCGACCACTTCACGACCGCCGACGGGCTGTCCCACGATCTCGTCTGGGACGTCACCGAGGGCCCCGACGAGGATCTCTGGATCGCGACCCGGAACGGACTCAGTCGCTACGACGGCACTTCGGTGACCGCGGTAGACGCGCCGAAGGACGGACTCAACCGCGAGCTTCCGTCACTCCACTCCGATCGGACGGGGACCCTGTGGATTGCGTCCCGAACGAAGCTGTTCTCCTACGACGGGGACACGTACACGTCGTACTCGCGTGTGGAGGGTGAGCCGGTGGGCCTCACAATCGACATCGCCGAGACGCCGGACGGTACGCTCTGGTTTGCAACCCTGCGGAGCGGCCTCATCCGCTACGATGGGGACTCCTTTGCGCGATTCACGAGCGACGATGGGCTGCCGAGCAACCAGGTTCGAGCCGTCTCGGTGGACGCGCAGGGGCGGCTCTGGGTCGTATGTCAGGAGGCCGTCGGCCGGTTTGACGACGGCACCTTTCAGCCGATTGAGGAGGTCGACGCCGGCGAGATCGGGGCGCTCTTGTCTCTTGAAGTGGGTCCGGAGGGCTATGCCTGGCTGGGGACGCAGCGGGGGGTACACGTGTATCCCCCCGACGCCGACTCGCTCGTGTCATTCACCTCCGACGACGGCTTCAGCGGCACCACCACGGTCGCGCTCCTCCTCGACCGGCACGGGCACCTGTGGGCCGGCACGGAGAAGGGCGTCAATCGGCTTGACGCACGCGCGTTCAAGCAGACCGGCACCATGTCCATCCGGACGTACAGCGACGAGGATGGCTTCCTGGGCGTTGAGGCCTCCCAGCACGCGTTCCACGAGGCCCGAGACAGCACCCTTTGGTTTGGGACCGGCCGTGGACTCACGCACTACAATGCCAGCGACGACCGTCCCGACACCACGCCCCCCCGAGTCCATGTAACGGGGCTCCGCTTCTTCTCCGGAACGCCAGACTGGAGCCGCTACGCCAATCGACAGACGGCCTGGGAGGACCTTCCGGCCGGCCTTGAACTGCCCCACGACAAGAACCACCTCATCTTCCGCTTCACCGGCCTCAACTACAAGGCGCCCGAAACGACCACCTACCAGTACCGACTGGAGGGCCTCGACTCACAGTGGTCGTCCGTCCAACCGCAGCGCCGGGCCACCTACTCCAGCCTTCCCCCGGGCTCGTATACGTTTAATGTAAAGGCCGCCGACGACAACGGAAATTGGAGCGAGCAGGCTGCTACCTACGCCTTCACGATCGAACCGCCCTTCTGGCAGACCGGCTGGTTCTACGTGCTCTGCGCTCTCGGTGGGCTCAGCCTCGTCGTCGGCATTATCCGCTGGCGCACATGGTCGCTGGAGAAGCGCCAACGCCTTCTTGAGGAGAAGGTCGCTGAGCGGACCGAAGAGCTGGAAGCGGCCCGCGAAGATGCGCTCGCAGCGGCGCAGGCCAAGAGCCAGTTCCTCGCCAACATGAGCCACGAAATCCGCACCCCGATGAACGGCGTCATTGGGTTCGCGGATCTCTTGGCGGAGGCCGACCTCACCCCGGAGCAGCAGGAATTCGTCGATGCCATCCAGAAGAGCGGAGACACCCTGCTCTCCATCATCGACGACATCCTCGACTTCTCGAAGCTGGAGGCGGGCCAGACCGAATTGGAGACGCAGCCGGTCCCGTTGTGGGCTAGTGTCGAGGAGGCCCTCGAGCCCCTCGCCACGGCGACCGCCGAGAAGGGCGTGGAGCTGACGTACCGGATCGACCCGGACGTGCCCGCCGTCATCCGGAGCGACAAGACCCGGCTGCATCAGGTGCTTCTCAACCTGCTCTCCAATGCGGTCAAATTCACCGACGAGGGCGAAGTCGTGCTGCGCGTGGAGGTGGCCTCCGCTCCCGCCGAGCCGGACCAGCCCTACGAACTCCACTTTCAGGTCCGCGATACCGGCCCCGGCATTCCCGAAGACGAGCAGGCCGATCTGTTCGGCTCATTTCAACAGGCAGATTCCTCGACGACCCGCGCACACGGGGGCACCGGCCTCGGGCTCTCCATCTCGAAGCAGATCGTAGAGGCGATGGGCGGGGACATCTGGGTCGAGAGCGAGGTGGGCGAAGGGTCCACGTTCCACTTCACCATTCAGGTGGAGGCGGGCGAGGACGGGTCCAGCCCCGCCGTGCCCTCGGTCCTGGAGGACCGGCGCGTACTCGTGGCGGCCGAGAACCCGACGACCCGCGCCCTCCTCCGTCAGCAGGTCGAGCACGGCGGCATGGCGGCGACCGTCGCGTCGACCCCCGCAGAGGTGCGCGACCACCTCCGCGACGATCCGGGCTTCGACCTGCTCCTTCTGGACGCCCGACTGGCCGACACGAGCGGGCCTGCGCTGGACGCCCATCTGCGCGAGCCCCAAGACACGACCTCTGTGCCGGTTGTTCTCCTCAGCTCGGTCCATCGGCACAGCGAGGACGAGGCGGCATACGCTGCGCGGCTCCACAAGCCTGTCAAGCGGTCGCCCCTCTACGAAACGATGGCAAAGGTGCTCGGCGCGTCGTCTCCCGCCGACGAGACAAATGGCGAACCGGAGCGCCCCGGGCAGGCGTCTCTGCGCGTCCTGCTGGCCGAAGACGATGCCGTCAACCAGCAGATGGCCACTCAGTTGCTGGAGAATGAGGGGCACGACGTGGAGGTCGCTCCCACTGGACTCGACGCCCTAGACGCCCTTCAGGAACAGTCCTACGATGTTGTGCTGATGGACGTACAGATGCCGGAGATGGACGGCCTGGAGGCCACGCGCCGCATCCGCGAAGAGTGGGCGCCCGACGAGCAGCCCCACATCATCGCCCTCACTGCCGCGGTCACGGAAGAGGACCGGCGGCGCTGCCACGAGGCAGGGGCCGACGACTTCCTGAGCAAGCCTCTCAAGAGTGAGGCGCTTGCCAACGCCCTTCCGGAACGCCCCGGCGCGGCGGCGGGGTCCGGGCATGGTACATAGGAAGTGATGCGTGAGGACTGTGCCGTCCTGCGTCGCGCGTCACTCGTCCCGAATCACGCTCCGCACCGGACCCACGATCGCCCCACGTTTGCTTCAGCCCGCCACGCCCCGACGATCTCGTTCAGGGCATCGAGCTCGATGAGAAACGAATCGTGGCCGTGGGGGCCCGCCAGCACCTCCAGGGTGGCCCTTGGCAAATGCCGCGCCAGCTCCTCCTGCTCGGACAGCGGATAGAGCACGTCCGACTCGATGCCCACGACGAGGCTCGGCTGCTCGATGGATTCCAGTACGGCCTCGTACTCGTCGCGTCCGCGGGCCACGTCGTGCGTGTCCATCTGCCGGGTGAGGGCCACGTAGCAGTTCGCGTCGAACCGGTCGACGAGCGTCTCGCCCTGATGGCGCAGGTAGCTCTCCACCGCGTAGGGCGTGCCGTCCTTCTCTGGCATTACATCGCGCCCAAACCGCCCCTCGAAGGACGGCCGCGACCGGTACGACACCATCGCCATCATGCGCGCAGAGGCCAGCCCGTCGCTCGGCGGATCGTCCGGCGGATAGCGCCCGCCCTGCCACTTCGGGTCGGCGGCAATGGCCTGCCGCTGCGCCTCGCTCCACCCAATCTGCCAGGCCGTGTGGCGCCCGCCGACAGCAATGGGCACGAGCGACTGCACGAACGGCCCCCCGGCGTCGGTTGTCTCGAAGGCCCACTCCAGCACCTGCATGCCCCCCATCGATCCTCCGACGGCACAGCCCACCCGCCGCACGCCGAGCCGCTCCAACGCGCGGCGGTGCAGCGCCACCGTGTCGCGGATCGTGAACGCCGGGAAATCGGGGCCGTAGCGTGTGCCCGTCTCCGGATTTGTGGTCACCGGGGAGGCCGAGCCGTACGGCGAGCCCGGCACGTTCAGGCACACCACGAAGTCCTCCGTGGGGTCGAGCGCGCGACCGGGGCCGAGGAGCCGCCCCCACCAGTCGTCCACATTCGTGTCGGCGGTGAGGGCATGGCTCACGAGGACCGCATTGGTGCCCGCCGCGTTGAGCGTGCCCCACGTCCGGTACGCCACGGGCACGTCCCGCAGCGTCGTGCCGGTTTCGAGAGTGAACTGAGGGAGAGTGAGGGTCGTTGGCATCGGAGTGGATAGACAGACTCAGCGGTGCAGACAGGATGAGGACACGTACTGCGTATTTCGTATTGCGTATCCGTCCGAGGAAAGACTCAGACGCCTTTACGCAATACGCATTACGCAATACGCACCGTCGGTCATTAAGCACTTCCCTCTCGGCCCAAGCTGTTCACTTTGATCATGCGGCAGCCGGAGAAGGCAGCGCCGCGAACGCTTGCTTGAAATCCGCCTTGATGTCGTCAATGTGTTCGATGCCCACAGAGACGCGCACCATGTCGGGCGCTACGCCGGACGCTTTTTGCTCCTCTTCGTTCAGCTGCTGGTGGGTGGTAGAGGCGGGGTGGATGACGAGCGTCTTCGCGTCGCCGACGTTGGCGAGATGACTGGCCAGGTCCACGTTCTCCACGAAGCGCTTGCCTGCTTCGACCCCGCCTTCTACGCCGAAGGTGAGCACCGCGCCGTAGCCGTTCTCCAGGTACTTGTTGGCGCGCTCGTGGTAGGGGTGATCTTCCAGGCCGGGATAGCTTACCCACTCCACGGCGTCCTGCTTCCGGAGCCACTTCGCGAGTTCGAGCGCGTTGTCGCAGCTTCGCTGCACGCGCAGGGATAGCGTTTCGAGCCCCTGCAGCAGCAGGAAGGAGCCGAACGGGTTCTGGGCCGGGCCGAAGTCGCGCAGCCCCTCCACCCGGGCCCGCATGGCGAAGGCCACGTTCGTGTCGAGCACACCGTCCGGGCCAAACGTTTCCCAGAACTGGAGGCCGTGGTAGTTGGGGTTCGGCTCGGTAAACTCGGGGAAGCGGCCGTTGTCCCAGGGGAACGTCCCTGCGTCCACGATGACGCCGCCGATGGTGGTGCCGTGCCCGCCGATCCACTTCGTCGCGCTGGCCGTCACGATGTCGGCCCCGTGCTCGATGGGACGGCCCAGGTAGCCGCACGCACCAAACGTGTTATCGACCACGAGGGGGACGCCGTGGGCGTGGGCGATGTCGGCGATCCGCTCGAAGTCGGGAATATTGAAGCGCGGGTTGCCAATCGTCTCCAGGTAGACGGCCTTCGTGTCCTCGTCGATCAGACGTTCGATCGAGTCCGGATCATCGCCGTCGGCGATGTGGACATCGAGGCCGCGGCGGGGGAAGGAATTCTTAAACTGATTGTAGGTCCCGCCGTAGAGATAGCTCGTGGAGACGATGTTGTCGCCGTGCTCGCAGAGCGTGTTGAGGGCCAGGAATTGGGCCGACTGTCCACTGGCCGTCGCGACGGCTGCCACACCGCCTTCGAGGGCGGCCACCCGCTTCTCGAAGACGTCATTCGTCGGGTTCATGATGCGGGAGTAGATGTTGCCGAACTCTTTGAGGGCAAAGAGGTCGGCCCCGTGCTCCGCATCGTCGAAGGTGTAGGAGGTGGTGGCGTAGATCGGAACGGCCCGGGCGTTGGTGGCCGGGTCCGGCTCCTGCCCCGCGTGGAGTTGGAGGGTTTCGTAGCGGGGCGACTCGTCGGGGTCGTGCTGTCCATTCTCGGTGCTCATAAGATATCGGCGCTCTGGATGAGGAGATACACGAAATCATCCAGAAGAGCCGAGCGAGCACGAGTGCCCGGGGTCATCGCACCGATGCGCGACCGGGGGGCATAGAAAAATCCCCAGCCGCCGGGAAAGCAGATGGGGATCAACAACCAAGAGGTCGCGGGTCCCACTCATCTTTCCTCGACAGCGATCGAGGCAGGATGGGGCACCTTTCCGTCGATGAACATCGACGGCGGTTGCCAGGGCTTCAGAGGGCCTGCTCCCTCCACCCTTCTGGATGAATGTGGTGCTAACAGCAACAGTATGTCATAACTACAGCACTCACGATAGGCGCTGCTCTTCTCAATGTCAACGCTCCTGTGTGAAGAAGGAGCAAGGGCACGGGCGTTCGGGGCAGCGTTTCGCGTTCGTTACTGCTTTTCGACCGTCACCGCCTTCAGCATATCGCCCTCTTCGATGGCGTCGACCACGTCTTGCCCACTCGTCACGTCACCAAAGACGGTGTGCTTGCCGTCGAGGTGCGACTGCGGCGCCCGCGTGATGAAGAACTGGCTGCCGTTCGTGTTGGGCCCGGCGTTGGCCATCGAGAGGACGCCCGTCTCGTGCGAGAGCGGATTGCCGTCGATCTCGTCGTCGAACTCATAGCCGGGGCCGCCGCGGCCGGTGCCAGTGGGATCGCCGCCCTGCACCATGAAGCCCTCAATGACGCGATGAAACGCAATCCCGTCGTAGAACCCTTCCTCCGCGAGGAAGGCAAAATTGTTAACGGTGTTCGGGGCGTACTCCGGGTAGAGCTCAATTTCGATCGTGCCCTTACTGGTTTCGAGGACTGCCTCGTACACGGCGTCCGTGTCGATCTGGAGGTCGGGAGGCGCGTCCCATTGTGGGTGATCGGCCATGGGAAAACGGCGGGGTCGGCGAAAAGAACAGGCGGAACTGCGGCTGTCCGACGACGGGCACGACTCGGTGTTTCGGACCGGCCTTCATCTTTCCCGAAAGTGAACGGGAATGTGCGCCGTTCAAGACGGACGCGAATCTGTCCAGGTTCTGTCCCTCAACTTCTCCGAATTCATGACGCCCACGTCTCCTCCGCCGACCTGGGTGCGCCTGGCGTGGTCGACGAGATTCTAGCGACGCTTCAGGAGCAAGAGGCCTCCCGATCCGTGCTCGCCAACAACGCCGGCTTCGGGGGCCCGCGGACGCTTCGCCGAGCCCGACGCCCGGCGGCAGGTCGATGGGATCCGGGTGAACGTAACGGCCGTCACTTGCCTTGCCCCCGCACCCAAACGGCGTTCGTGCACCGCGCCGGGATGCAGGGCCGCGCACTTGTCGTACCGAGCTGGCCCAACAAGATCGACGCCCTCATGGTGTATGATGGGCTCCCCGCCGTGCCCCATTGCCCGCCGCCTTGCCGGGCGGCTCAATCGCTACCCTTTGCGCGCCCCGTACCGGAATTGTAGACCTGACTTGCACAGCGGTCTTTACATGACGGTTAACCATTTGGTTGAACCAGTCAGTTGCCAGACGGTTGGTGCAGTCGTATTTACGCCAGCCACCCTTTCCCTCATGGCCGACGCCGCCGACCCGCACGCGGACTACTCCGAAACGGAGCGGGACATTTTCGACGCTGCGCTCCAGGTCTTCGCCCGCGGGGGGCGCCATGGGGCCCGGATGCAGGCCATCGCCGACGCCGCCGACATCAACAAGGCGATGCTGCACTACTACTTTCGGGACAAGGCTACCCTTTACGAGGAGGTCTTCGACTACACGATGCGCCGCTTCATGGCCTCGTTCGGCGAGTCGCTGAAGGAGGCCCCGACCTTCGAGGAGACGCTGGGCGTGTTCATCGACGGGTACGTCGAATTCGTGCGCTCCGACGAGGCGGCCATGCGGCTGATGGTGCAGGAAAACCTGGCCGGGGGCAGCCTGCTCGGCGAACACCTGCAGGAGGCCACCGGCTCCGGGGACACCCCCCCTCAAATCCTGGTGGAGACCATCGCGGCGGCGGTGGACGCCGGAGAAATCCGGACGGTCGACCCGCAGCACACGGTGCTCTCCGTAGTCTCGACCTGCCTCTTTTTCTTCGTGGCACGACCGACGGTCGAGATTATGCATCCCGCCGCCGCGGACGACTGGGGCGCATTTGTGGAAGAGCGAAAAGACCACCTGTTCGACCTGATCTACAACGGCCTCGCGCCCCGACCGCAGTAAGGAAGTAGTTTTGGACTGCACTTCGGCAGGTCCGTTCAACGTTGCAACGTTTAACGTTTTCAGATGAAGACTCTTCGTTCAACCGCAGCTATTCTCCTGGCGGTCCTGCTCATGAGTGCAGGCTGCTCACTTACGCCCTCCATGCCGACGCCGGAGGCGGAGCAGGACCTTCCGGGTCGGTTCGAGGCGGCCCCCGGCGACACGACCCTGCCCGCCGCGGCCGCCGACACCGCCGCCTACGACGCCACCCGCTGGTGGACCACGTACGACGACCCGGCCCTCACGGCCCTCGTCGACACGGCCCTCGCGGCCAACCTGGAGCTCGCCTCCGCCGAGGCCCGCGTCGAGGAGCTGGCCGCCCAGTTCCGGATCGCCCGCGCGCCGCTCTTTCCAAGCATTGAGGCCAACGGCCAGGGCAACTACCAGAACCAGCCGGCCAACACCGGCATCGGCGGCGCCCTCGGCGGGGAGGAAGGCTCCGCCGGCCCGAGCTCCGGCCCGGACCGCTTCGAGTTTACCGACTACCAGGCCACCCTCGGCTTCTCCTACGAGCTCGACTTCTGGGGCCGGGTGCGGAGCCAGCGCAAGGCGGCCCTCAGCCAGTACTTCGCTACGGCCGCGGACCTGCAGACCGCCCGCCTCTCGGTCATTGGCCAGGTGGTCTCCACCTACGCCCAGATCGGGTCCCTCCGGCGGCAGGTCCGCCTTGGGAAGCGCACGATCGACCTCCTCGAAAAGCGGGTGGCGGTGACCGAGGACCGCTACGCCCGCGGCCTCGTGCCGTCGTTTCAGCTGTATACGGTGCGCCAGACCCTGCAGTCCGCCCGGGCCGAGCAGCCGGACCTGGAGCGCCGGCTCTACGAGGCGCAGGGCCGCCTTGCGGTCCTCCTCGGCCGCTTTGCCGGGGAGCAGCGCGCCCTCCTTCCCGACTCGATCGGCGTGCCCCTCGCCCCGGAGCCAGTCCCCGCCGGCCTGCCCTCCGGCCTCTTGATGCAGCGGCCCGACGTGCGGGCGGCGGCCCTCCGGCTGGAGGCGGCCCGCCAGGAGATTGGCGTCGCCCGGGCGGAGATGCTCCCCCGCCTCTCGCTGACCGGGCAGGGCGGGACCCAGAGCAGCGAGCTGGCCGACCTGGTCGATCCCGGGCAGGCCTTCGCCACCTTCGTCGGCCAACTGACGGCACCCCTGTTCCAGGGCGGGCGCCTGCGGGCGAACCTGAGCGCCGCGGAGGCCCGCTACAAGCGGCAGGCGGCCACCTACGAGCAGACGGTCCTCACGGCGTTCCGCGAGGTCAAAGCCGCCCTCGTCGCCTACGAGAAGCAGCGGCGGCGCTACCGGGAGGTGCGGCGGCAGGTCGAGACGGCCGAAGATGCGTTCCGGGCCCAACGCGACCGCTACGAGCGGGGCGTCGGGGACCTCCTCGCCCGGATCGACGCGGAGCGGACCCTGACGGACGCCCAGACGCGGCTGGCCGGCGTCCGGCGGGCCACCCTCAACGCGCGGCTGGCGCTTCACCGCGCCCTCGGCGGGCCCTGGACCGAGGCGGAGCCGGTCGACGATCCGCGCCTGTTTCAGTAGCCCCGCCTGTTCCAGTAGCCCCGCCTGTTTCCGTAGCCCCGCCTGTTCCGATAGTCTTCGATAGTCTTGGGGTCTCCTCCTCGGCCTCTTCTTCAGATTGACCTTCTTGACCCATGAACGTTCGCGACCTCAAGTGGCCTCTCATCGGGGGCGGTCTCCTCGTCGGGACCGCCGGCGTCGTGGCCCTGCTGACCCTCTTCGCCCCGGCGCCGGAGACGAGCGAGCCCCCGCCACAGTCGCCCCTCGTGTCGACGGCGCCGGTGGAGGTGCGGGCCGGCAGCCTGCTGGTGCGGGGGACCGGCACGGCAGAGCCCGCCCGCGAGATTGCCCTCACCGCTGAGGTCGGCGGCCGCCTCGTTGATGTCTCCGAGGCCCTCGTGAGCGGGGGCCGCTTCGAGGCCGGGGAAACCCTCGCCCGCATCGACCCGGCCGACTACCGCAGCGCGGTCCAGCAGGCCCAGGCCCGGGTCACCCAGGCGAAGGTGCGGCTCCTGCAGGCCCGGGAAGAGGCCGGCGCCGCCCGCGAAGATTATGAGCGCGTTCGGGAACGTACCGGCGAGGTCCCTACTCCGGACAGCACCGAACTCGGGCGGCTCCTCTTCAACGAGCCGCAGGTGGCGGAGGCGGAGAGCAACCTGCAAAGCGCGAAGGCGTCCCTCAAGACCGCACAGGCCAACTTGGGGCGCACCCGCCTCCAGGTGCCCTTCGACGGCCGGGTGCGCCAGAAGCAGGCCGACCTCGGGGCCTACGTGGCCCCCGGCACGCCGGTCGCCACCGTCTACGGCACCGACGCCGCCGAGATTGTCGTATCGCTTCCCACCCGCAAGGCGGCCCTGATTCAAAACCTATGGTCCACGGTCGGAATGCAGGGCGGCGCTACGGGCGGCACTACAGGCGGCGCTACAGGCAACGCTGAGGTCCCTGCCACCGTGACCACCACGTACGGCGGGGAAGAGTTCGCCTGGCAGGGCCGCGTCCACCGGGTCAACGGGGCGATCAGCAAGCAGACCCGCACCGTCGACGTGGTGGTGCGCGTGCCGGAGCCCTACAACCAGGCTCCCACCGTCCAGTCGCGGCTGCCGGAGCAGGAACCCTCCTCCGCTGGGGTGGAGCGGCCGCCCCTGGCCGTCGGCACCTACACGACGGTCGACATCGAGGGCCGCCGGGACGGGACCTACCACGTGGTGCCCCGCCGGGCGGTCCACACCCGCGAGCCGGGCCAATCGCCGGTCGTCTGGACGGCGGTCGGGGACTCGATGCTCACCGAGCGCACCGTCGAGCCGATCCAGACGGTGGAGGAGAACACCTACCTCGCCCCCACCCTCGACCCCGACGCCCGCGTGATCACGACCGACCTGCGGGTGCACACTGACAGCATGGCTGTTCGCGTTGAGCGTTAGCGGGTTGTGGGTTGGAGGGGTTTGGGTTGGGGATTTCGCCTGATGTCATAGATTCGAACAAGCAAATGGCTACGATTGAGCGATTTGAGGAGTTGGACGCTTGGCAAACGGGGCGCGATTTGAGCAATCTCGTGTACGACCTCTCTGACGAGCCCCCCTTTGCCAGCGACTTCGGGTTGCGCGATCAGATTCGGCGGGCCGCCGTGTCGGTCATGAGCAACATCGCCGAGGGATTCAACAGTCGGACACAGAAGGTCTTCATCGATCTGCTTGGTCGTGCGCGGGGGTCTGCCGCCGAAGTCCAATCTCAGCTATATCTCGCCCGAGATCAGGGATACATCAGTCAAGAAGCGTTCGACGAGGCGTACGACCTTGCCGACACGGTTTCCCGACAGATCCACGGTCTCATCCGCTATCTCGAGTCTCGACCCAATGCCTCCCGCGTTCAGGAGGGGAGCATCCGTTACGAGATCGACTTCGCGTCCAGCTAACCCCTCAACACGCAACCCTCAACCTGCCAACCTTCAACCGATGAACCGAGCCATTGACTGGTTCGCCCGCAACGGCGTGGCGGCCAACTTGCTCATGCTCCTGCTGCTCTTGGGCGGCGGCGCGGCGGCCTTTACGACCGTGCAGGAGGTCTTCCCCGAGTTTAGTCTCGACCAGGTACAAGTCCAGGTCACCTATCCCGGCGGCTCGCCCGAAGAGGTGGAGCAGTCCATCGTGCGCCGCATCGAGGACCGCATCGAGGGGGTGGAGGGCATCGACCGCATCCTGGGCACGGCCACGGAGAACGCAGGGGTGGTGACGGCAGAATTAACGCGTGGCACCGACCTGTCGCGGGCCCGCACCGACATCAAGTCCGAGGTCGACCGCATCACCGCCTTTCCCGAGGAGGCCGAGCAGCCCATTGTTACCGAGGTGACCAATCGCCAGCAGGCCCTCCAAGTCGCCCTCTACGGGGACGGCAGCGAGCGCACCCTGAAGGAGCTTGCGCAGCGCGCAAAGGACGACCTCACGCGCGACCCGCAGATCTCGTTCGTGCGCATCGGAGGGGTGCGGGATTACGAAATCTCCGTCGAGGCGTCCCGCGAGGCCCTTCGCAAGCACGACATGAGCCTGGCGCAGGTGTCGCGGATCGTGCGCGAGGGCAGTCTCGACCTGCCGGGCGGAAGCGTCGAGACGGACACCGAAGAGATCGTCATCCGCACGGAGGGACAGAACTATACGAAGGAAGACTTCGAAGACATCGTCGCCCTCACCCGTGACGACGGCACCAGGGTGCGCCTCGGGGACATTGCGGACGTACAGGACGGGTTTGCCGAGAACTCCGACCTCATCACGCGTTTCAACGGCAAGCCCGCCGCGATCCTCAACGTCTTCCGTACGGGAGAGGAACAGGTCCTCAACATCGAGGAACGGATCAAGACCTACCTCGACGAGGACCTCCGGCCCTCTCTCCCGGCGGGCTTGCAGGCCGCCATTTGGCAGAACCAGGCCGAGAGCCTCCGCAGCCGCCTCAACCTGCTGATTGAGAACGGCATTCTGGGGCTGTTCCTCGTCGTCCTCACACTCACGCTCTTCCTGGCCCCCCGACTGGCGTTCTGGACGTCGGTGGGCATCTTCCTCTCGTTCAGTGGCACGTTCATCGTCATGCAGTACCTGGACGTGTCGATCAACCTGTTGTCCCTCTTCGGCTTTATCCTATCCATCGGGATCGTCGTCGACGACGCAATTGTGGTGGGCGAGAACGTGTACGCCGAACAGGAAACCAAAGGCGACCCGCTGGACGCCTCCATCCGCGGCACGCAGCGGGTCGGGATCCCCGTCATCTTCGCCGTCCTCACGACCGTTGCGGCCTTCACCCCCCTGCTCTTCATTGGCGGGACGATTGGCAAATTTCTGGGCGACATTCCGACGATCGTCATCATCGTCCTGCTGCTTTCACTCGTGGAGGTCCTCCTGATCCTTCCGTACCACCTGTCCGAGCGCCCCGACCAGGAGCCCGGGACGCCCACCCTCGCGGTTCGCACGCTCAACCGAGTGCGGCGGTGGGTGGCCGCGCAGCTTTGGACCTTCGTTCGGGGCCCCCTCACCACCGGCCTTCGCTTCGCCACGCGCCACTACGGCGTGACCCTCGTGGCGGGCGTGTCGGTGCTCTTCGTGTCCTTCGCCTTCGTCGGCAACGGGTACATCGGCTTCTCCTTCTTTCCGAGCGTGCAGGGCAAGCTCGTGACGGCCCAGTTGGAGATGCCGGTGGGCACCACGCCGGAGGCCACCGAGCGCATGACGGCCCGCCTGCAGGAGACGGGGTACGACGCCATCGAGGAGCTCGAAGAGGAGGCGGGGCAAGACCTTGTCGAAAACGCATACGTGACCGTCGGCCAGCAGCCACAGGCCAACAGCGACCCCGGTGCGGGAGGCTTTACCGCCACGCAGGCCAACGTGGCCGAGGTGAGCTTCGAGATGATCGATCCGGAAGACCGAGACATCACGTCCGCGCAGTTCGAAGAGCGATGGCGGGCGAAGACCGGCCGCGTGCCCAACGTCCGGTCCCTCGTCTTCACCGCCGACGTGGTGTCGGTCGGCAAGCCGGTGTCCGTCGAGGTGTCGGCCCCCACCGAGGAGAAGCTCGACCGGACCGTGGGCGCCGTACAGGACTCGCTGGTCCGCTTCGGCGGCGTGTTCGACATCCAGTCGGACCAGGATCAGGGGAAGCGGGAGCTGGAACTGGCCCTCAAGCCGGGCGCCCGCTCGCTCGGCCTCTCGCTCAGCGACCTGGCCGGCCAGGTCCGCGCGGCCTTCTTTGGCCTGGAGTCCTACCGCCTGCAGCGCGGACAGAACGAGGTGCGCGTCTACGCCCGCCTCCCCAACGACCAGCGCAATTCCATCGAGGACCTGAACGACTACCGCATCCGGACGGCCGCGGGGGCCCAGGTGCCCCTAGAGGAGGTGGCGGACGTGTCGTTCGGCTACAGTCCCTCCCAGATCAACCGTCAGGATGGACGCCGGGTGGTGACGGTCACGGCCGACGTTGATCCAGGCGTCACGACCGGGAACGCGGTCAAGTCGAGCCTACAGTCCGGTGTGCTCCCAAACATTCAGCGCGCGGTGCCCGGGGCCACCTTTACCTTCGGCGGCCAGCAGCGGCAGCAGCGGAAGGCACAGAGTTCACTCATCATCGGCTTCCTGCTCGCCCTGTTCGCCATCTACGCCCTGCTGGCCATTCCCTTTCGGTCGTACCTGCAGCCGCTCGTCATCATGAGCACCATTCCGTTCGGGTGGATCGGGGCCCTTCTGGGCCATCTGGTGCTCGACATCCAGCTCGGCCTGCTCAGCGTCTTCGGCATCGTCGGGCTCAGCGGCGTGATCGTGAACGACGCCCTCGTGATGCTCGACTTTGCGAACGAGGAACGGGCCAAGGGCCGCGACTGGCCCGACGCGCTGGTGCGGGCCGGGCAGATGCGCTTCCGCCCCATCCTGCTTACGTCGCTGACCACATTTCTCGGCCTCTTTCCCATCATCATCGAGCAGAGCGTGCAGGCCCAATTCCTGATTCCCATGGCCGTGAGCCTGGGGGTCGGGATCGTCTTCGGCACCGCCGTCCTCATGATGATTGTACCGTCGCTCGCCATGCTCCAGGACCGCGCCGTCGGGTGGGCACAAACCGCCCTGCTCGGCTACGACGAGCCAGCGAAACACTTCGGCCCGTACGAGGAGCGGTCCGCCGACCGCTAGTCCCCACGGGCCACATGCGGCAAATGCTTCCACCTGCGGGCGCCAGGCGGGGCTGCCCTCGACGCCCCCTTCCGGCGGCTCATCCGCCGTCGTCTGCGAGCGCCCGGCCGGCACACCTGAATCATACAGGGGCTGGCTGGGGGCTCCGGGATGGTATGATCATTGTAGATTCTGCGGGCAGACGTTGAGCATGCTTCTGCCTCACCACCCCTGGCTCTCCGGCATCGATGATTTCCCCCACCGCACAGAACCTTGACGACGACGCGGCGCTGCGGCGCAGCACCGTTCTTGAGCGTGTGAGCGAGGGCGTCGTGGCCCTCGATACGGACCTCCGGTACACCTACGTCAACGAGCGGGCCGAGCAGATTCTGGACGCCCCCCGGAGTCAGCTGATGGGGCAGTACATATGGGACGCCTTTCCGGAGTCGCAGGGAACCGTCGCGCAGGACGCCATCGACGAGGCCATGGCGACCCAGACCCAGCAGTCCTTCGAGCGATACGACTCGGCCCTGGAGCGATGGTTTGAGGTGCGCGTCTACCCCGACGAAAGCGGGCTGTCCCTCTACTTTACCGACATCACGGACCGGAAGGCTTCCGAACAGGAGCTTGCACAGAAAAACCGCCAACTCAGTGCGCTGGTTGCGAACACCGCGCAGGCCGTGTACCTAAAGGATCGTGCGGGGCGCTATCAATTTATGAACGAGGCGGCCGCCAGCCTTTTCGGGCTTGCCCCTGAGGGCGCCGTTGGGAAGCGGGCCGAGGACCTCTTCGATTCGGAGAGCGCGGCCCAGATCCGCAGGATCGACGAGCAGGTCCTCGCCGACGAGACGGCGGACTCCTACGAGGCGACCCGATTTATCGACGGCAACGAGCACGTCTTTCTTGACAACAAGTATCCGTACCGCGACGAGGACGGCACAGTCGTGGGCATCATGGGCATCAGCCGCGAGATTACCGAGCGCAAGCGGCGACAGAACACCCTGGAGAAAAGCCGCCAACGGCTGAAGTCGCTGTTCGACGACCTCCCCGACTCCGTCGTGATCCACGACGCGGAGGGCAACATCCTGGACGTGAACCACCAAACCGTCGAGGACCTCGGCTACACCCGCAGGGAGCTTTTGTCGATGAACGTGTCCGACTTCGAAGTCGGCCTGGCCAAAGCGGAACTGCGAACCACCTGGCGGACCATGGAGGTGGGCGATCGGGCAAAGAAACGCGGCCGACACCGCCGCAAGGACGGCTCCACATTTCCGATCAAAGTGTGGGTCGATAAGACGGAGATCGCAGGCGAGACGCACTTCATTGCTCTCAGCCGAGACGTGACGGAGCCGCTGCGAAAAGAGCAGCAGCTCGAGGCGCTCACCGAGGAGTACCGCGCGCTCTTGGAGAATGCGGACGATGCCATCTTCTTCGTTGACGTGGAGCCGGCGGACTCCGGTCCTGAATTCCGCTTCGAACGGCTCAATCCATACCACGAGGCCGCGACGGGGCTCGACTCGGACTCCGTTCGTGGGAAAACGCCCCAGGAGGTCCTCGGGCCGGACCTCGGGGCCGAGCTCGAGGCGAACTATCGCCGCTGCGTGGAGGCCCAGGCGCCCATCTCCTACCAGGAAGAGCTTGAGATGCCCGCGGGGACGCGCACCTGGCAGACGAAGCTTGCGCCCGTCACGGTTGATGGCGCAGTTACTCGCATCGTGGGCATCGCCCGGGACGTGACCGCACAGGTTCGCCGTGAGGCCGACCTGCGCCGCAAGAACGAGCGGCTCGACGAATTTGCGGGCATTGTGGCCCACGACCTCCGCAATCCGCTCAACATCGCCCAGATGCGCACGACGCTTTCCGTCGAAGATCCATCCTACGAAGCCCTCCACCGCGAGAAAGTCCTGGAGGCGCTTGACCGGATGGAGGCCATCATCACCGATACGCTGGTCCTCGCCCGGCGGGGCAACGAGGTGGACTCCCTTGAGCCCGTCTCGGTGACGGACGTCACGGCGCAGTGCTGGGACATGGTCGAGACCGACGCGGCGTCTCTGGTCATCGAGGACGATTGCACGATCGAAGGAGACCCGGATCGACTCCGGCACGTCTTTGAGAACCTCTTCCGAAACGCCGTGGAGCACAGTGGGCGCGACGTCACCGTGCGGGTTGGCCACGCCGACGGCTCCGTCCTGTACGTCGAGGACGACGGGCCTGGCATTCCGCCGGCCGACCGAGAAGCGGTGTTCAAGCCGGGGGAGACCACGCAGGAAGGGGGCACCGGGTTTGGCCTCTCAATCGTAAAGCGCATCGCCGAGGCGCACGGGTGGACGACCGCCCTCACCGAGGCGGAGGGCGGAGGGGCCCGGTTTGAGTTTTCGGGCGTTGAGGTCCTCTCGTCGTAGCCTGCGGGGCCCACACGGCCTTCGTCGTGCATTCTAAGTAGACACGCAAAAGAACCTTAACAACAAGTCATTCCGAGCGCAGCGAAGCGGAGTCGAGGAATCTCTTCGAAGAT
>Ga0207753_1000134_pt1 | contig 28981 bp, 30 predicted proteins | sample PonA233FremontCA_2_FD_187273 | JGI IMG/M metagenome (GOLD analysis project Ga0207753, IMG submission 187273) | Salt pond sediment microbial community from Fremont, CA, USA - Pond A23 Sediment 3 (SPAdes) | ecosystem: Environmental > Aquatic > Non-marine Saline and Alkaline > Saline | place: USA... | reverse complement strand
CTCCGGGACCACGCCGCGGGCCGCTTCCCGGAGGGCGACCTTCCGCCCGTCGCCGTCGACGAGGAGGTGTCCCGGCAGCGACAGCGCCGCCGCGACCACGTCGTCGTGGAGGAGGGGGGTCACGGGCTCGACGCCGGCGGCCCGGAGCGCCAGCACGTCGCGCTCGGCCTGCTCGGGAATCGTCTCCAGGAGCTCCCGGCGCGCCCCGCGGACGGTGTCGGCGTCGACGCGGGGGTCGTCGGGTGCCTTCGCGACCTTCGCGTACCCGCCGAACAGCTCGTCGGCGCCCTGCCCCAGGGCGAGCCGGTCGTATCCGTCGGCCGCAGCCCGTTCGCCCGCCAGGAACAGGGGCAGCGCGATCGCGAGGTCCATCGGGTTGGTGCGCCCGATCGCCGCGGCCAGTTCGGGGAGTCGCCCGGCGACGTCGTCGTGGGTGATCGTGACGGTCCGGAGCTCGCGGTCCATCGCCGCGGCGGCCTCGCGGGCGGCGGCGACGTCGTGACACCCCTCGAAGCCGGCGACGTAACACGGCGCCGCCGGAACGCCCGCGGCCACGACCGCCGAGTCGACGCCGCCGGAGAACGCGACCGCGACGTCGGTGTCGGCGCCGTCGGTGCGGGCGTCGGGGTCGACGTCCTCGACCGCCCCGCCGACTGCCCGGGTCCGGCCGAGCACCGCCTCCCGGACGGCCGCGAGCGCGCGGTCGTCGTTCGCCTCCGGGTCGGTCTCCGGGAGGGTCCAGCGACGCTCGTCGGCGCCGGCGGCGGAGTCGACGTCGCCGGGGAGCGGACCGGCGGTGCCGGGAGGGACCGGCCCGGGGTCGTCGAGCGCCGTCGGGTCGAACGCCCACGCGTCCCCGTCGACGAAGATCGGCCGGCGGCCGAGCACGTCGCGGACGAGCCGTCCGTCGATCTCGCCCGCGAACCCCGCGGTTCCGGGCAGCGGGTCTCCGGTCGCGAGCGCGGTTCGAACGATCTCGAGGTCGGCGCCGTCGATCCGGGGTTCGGCGTCGGCGCCAGGAGCGTGGTCGGTGGTCATTCGGCGCTCACACCAGGTCCGAGACGGCGCGTTTGATCCGTCGCTTCACCCCGCCGCCGAACTGTCGGAACGAGATCCGCCACGGCGTCCGGCGGCCGACCACGCTGGTCCGGCCGTCGACGATGGCGTCTAAGACGCCCGCGACCGAGCGGTCCTCGGTGCCGACCTCGGTGACGGCCTGACCGACCATCTCCCCGATGTGGGCGTCGCTGCCCGCGGTCATCGGGAGCCCGCGGCTGGCGGCGAACCGCTCGGCCTTCCGGTTGGCCCGGCCGGTGAATAGCCGGGAGTTGTACACTTCGATGGCGTCCGCCCGCGCGAGTTGCTCGCGGCTGATGTTGGCCGCGACGCCGTGACGCGACGACTGAAACGGGTGCGGGACGACCGCGATGCCGCCTTGGTCGCGGATGTTGTCGAGCGTGTCGTCGTACGGGAGCCCCTCCGGGACGAGCTCGGTGATTCCGAACGCGAGCACGTGGCCCGCTTCCGAGGTGACTTCCATCCCCGGGATCCCGACGAGCCCGTACTCCGGGGCCAGCTCGGCGGCTTTGAGGCTGGCGTCGATCTCGTCGTGGTCGGTGACCGCGAGCGCGTCGAGCCCGACAGCCTGCGCCTGGGCTAACAGGAGCTCGACGGGATCCCGACCGTCGTACGACAGCGACGAGTGCGCGTGCAGCTCGACCGATAGCACGCGCGGTGATTGGAGCCGACATTAAAAAAGCGGTCCGATCCGCCGGATCGGGACCGCTCCGCGTCGCTCCAGCCGGCGACACAGAAAAGCATTAACCCGGCCTCGGTGAAGAACCAGCCGAATGAGTCTCTCGGAGCCGGACCGCGAACTCGTCACCGCCGAACTCGGGCGCGAGCCGACGCCGACCGAGGCCGCCCTGTTCGAGAACCTCTGGAGCGAACACTGCGCGTACCGCTCCTCGCGGCCGCTGCTCTCGGCGTTCGACTCCGAGGGCGACCGGGTGGTCGTCGGCCCCGGCGACGACGCCGCGGTCGTCCGCGTCCCCGACAACAGCGGGGACACCGAGTCGGAGACGTACGTGACGATGGGGATCGAGAGCCACAACCACCCCTCGTACGTCGACCCCTACGACGGCGCGGCGACCGGCGTGGGCGGGATCATCCGTGACACCCTCTCGATGGGCGCGTACCCCATCGCGCTGACGGACTCGCTCTACTTCGGCGGCTTCGACCGCGACCACTCCCGATATCTCCTCGACGGCGTGGTCGAAGGGATCGCGGACTACGGCAACGCGATCGGGGTTCCGACGGTGGGCGGCAGCGTGGAGTTCAACCAGGGCTACGAGGGGAATCCGCTGGTCAACGTCGCGTGCGTCGGGCTCGTTGAGGCGGAACGGCTCGTGACGGCCGAGGCGCAGGCGGCCGGGAACAAGCTCGTGCTCGTCGGCAACGCCACCGGGCGCGACGGCCTCGGCGGCGCGTCGTTCGCCAGCGAAGACCTCGCGGAGGACGCCGAGACGGAGGACAGACCGGCGGTCCAGGTCGGCGATCCGTACTCCGAGAAGCTGCTGATCGAGGCGAACGAGGACCTGATCGACGCGGGGGTGGTGCAGTCCGCACGCGATCTCGGGGCGGCCGGCCTCGGCGGCGCCTCCTCGGAACTCGTCGCGAAGGGCGGGTTCGGCGCGCGGATCGAACTGGATCGGGTCCACCAGCGCGAGCCGAACATGAACGGGCTGGAGATCGTGCTCGCGGAGTCCCAAGAGCGGATGTGCTACGAGGTCCGCCCCGACGACGTCGACGACGTCGCCGCGATCGCGGAGCGGTACGACCTGGGGTGTTCGGTCATCGGCGAGGTGACTGAGGGCAACTACGTCTGTACGTTCGGAGACGAGACCGTCGTCGACGTGCCCGCCGAGTTCCTGGCGGACGGCGCGCCGATGAACGACCTCGACGCGACCGAGCCGACACGGCCGACCCGCGACCGGCCGGCCATCGACCTCGAGTCCGCGTTCGAGGCGGTGGTCGGATCGCCCAACACGGCGTCGAAGCGGTGGGTCTACCGGCAGTACGACCACGAGGTCGGCGCCCGGACCGCGCTCCGCCCCGGAGACGACGCGGCGGTCCTCGCGATCCGGGAGGCGGGGACCGGCCTCGCGATCTCGGCGGGGGCGGTCCCGGCGTGGACCGAGTGTGCGCCGTACGACGGGGCGCGGGCGGTGGCGCTCGAGAACGCGACCAACCTGGCGGCGAAGGGGGCGACGCCGTTGGCTGCGGTCGACTGCCTGAACGGCGGTAACCCCGAGACGCCGGCGGTGTACGGCGGGTTCAAGTCCGTCGTCGACGGGCTCGCGGACATGTGCCGGGAGCTGTCGGTGCCGGTGGTCGGCGGGAACGTGTCGCTATACAACGACTCCGCGGCGGGACCGATCCCGCCCACGCCGACGCTCGCGATGGTCGGCGCGAAACCCGGCTACGACGCCCCGACCGCGGCCCTCGACGGCGACGGGGAGCTCCTGCTCGTCGGCGCCGGCAGCGACGCGCTTGGCGGGTCGGAGCTGGTGGCGCAGCTCGGCGGCTCCGACCGGTTCCCGACGCTGCCCGCCGATCCGGACGGATTCGTCGAAGCGCTCGCGGCGGTGGCCGACGCCGACGCGACGCTGTCGGTCCACGACGTGAGCACCGGCGGCCTCGCGGTGACGCTCGCGGAGCTGGTCACCGGGGACGCGGGCGCCGAGGTCGCGGTCGACGACGCGGTGGCGCTCTTCGAGGAGACGCCGGGGCGCGCGGTGATCGAGACGGCCGATCCCGACGGCGTCGAGGAGGCGTTCGCGGGCGTCGCGCCGGTGACGCGGCTGGGGACGGCGACCGACGACGGGACGCTGTCGCTCGACGTCGGCGGAACGGAACTCACGGTCGGCGCCGAACGGGTCGCCGAGCTCCGCGGCGTGCTCGGCGACGCGCTGGACTAGCCCGAGAAGCAGAGGGGGCCGGAGACCGCTACAGCAGCAGCGGGACCGCGAAGGTGACGACGAGGCCGATCACGAGCACCACGAACCCGGTGGTCACCTGGCTCGACCCGAACGCCTGCATCGGCGAGGTGACGCGTCCCTCGTCGCCGTGTTCCTCGTGCCGATCGAAGGACTCCTCGTGGTCGTGGCCGCCGTCGTGTGCCTCGCCAACGCTGTCGGCGTCGCGATCGCCGGCGTGCGTCCCGTCGTCCGCGTCGTGGTCGCTCATACGCGGCCGGTCACCCGCCGGCGATAAAACGCTCCCGGATCCCGTCGGGGTCGGGAGGAGTGAAGGGGCGAACGGGCGACACGCCGCTCGGAGCCGATCGGCTCCCCTACCGCGACACGTCGTGTCGCACACCCGCGGCCGTGTCGCGGCCGTTCTCAGCGCACGCGGCGTCTGGCCGCGGGCCGGCATATAAACGTTCGGAGCAGGGGTGGAGCCGGGAACGCGGCCACCCGGTCATCAGACGGCTTTTGAATCGGCGCGTGCTACGCTCGGGTAGCAGATGACGCTCACGAAACGGATCATCCCCTGTATCGACGTCGACCTCGACGACGACGGCGAGCCCGCGGTCTACACCGGCGTCAACTTCGAGGATCTCCAGTACACCGGCGATCCGGTGGAGATGGCGAAGCTGTACAACGAGGCGGGGGCCGACGAGTTCGTCTTCCTCGACATCACCGCCTCCGCCGCGGGTCGGGAGACGATGCTGGAGACGGTCTCCCGCGTCGCCGACGAGGTGTTCATCCCGCTGACGGTCGGCGGCGGGATCAGGACCCGAGCGGACATCAAGGAGACCCTCCGCGCGGGTGCGGACAAGGTCTCGATCAACACCGCCGCCCTGGAGAACCCCGAGGTGATCGACGAGGGCGCCCGCGCGTTCGGCTCCCAGTGTATCGTGATTTCCGTCGACGCGCGCCGCCGGTTCGACGAGGCGGGAGAGCACTACGTCGCGGTCGACGGCGAGTCGTGCTGGTTCGAGTGCACGGTGAAGGGCGGTCGGGAGGGGACCGGCGTCGACGTGGTCGAGTGGGCTCGGGAGGCGGCGTCGCGCGGCGCGGGCGAGCTGTTCGTCAACTCCATCGACGCCGACGGCACCAAGGACGGCTACGACATCCCGTTGACGAGGGCGGTCTGCGACGCCGTCTCGACGCCGGTGATCGCGTCCTCGGGGTGCGGCGGCCCCGAAGACATGTACGAGGTGTTCACCGAGGCCGACGCCGACGCCGGGCTGGCGGCGTCGATCTTCCACTTCGGCGACTACAGCATCGAGGAGACGAAGGCGTACCTCGACGAGCGTGGGGTGCCGGTCCGGCTGTGACCGGCGTCGATCGGTCGACGTCCGAGCACGGCCCCTGCTGAGGTGAACTGCGGCTGTTCGGTCAGCGTCGGCCGCAGGAACCACCCGCCGGGCGTCGTTCGTCGGACGCCGGAGGTCGCCCAGTATCGAGCGTGATAACCGCAGGAAACTGATTTGTGTCTGTTCCGGTGAGCACGGAACCGGAATGGCAGCGTACGAGTCGTTCGACCCGAACGCGGAGGTGAAAGGCGTCGAAGTGACGTCGATCGTGCAGGCAGCCGATCACCTCTCGACTGTGTTCGGAGAGCGTATCGAGCAGATCCTCGCGACCAACGGTCTCGGCTCCGTTCACCCCAACTCGTGGTATCCACTGCAGTCGTACCTCGACGTGATCCGGACGGTGTCCGAACAGGTGGGTGAGAAGGCCGTGTTCTACATCGGCAAGAAGCTCCCCGAGCTGACCGAGTGGCCCGGCGGCGTCGAGACGGTCGTCGAAGGGATGGAGTCGATCAGCGGCGCCTACGAAACGGTTCACCGCGGGGGCGACGTCGGCTACTACCGCGTCGAGTCGGTCCGCGACGGCGAGCTCCGGCTACGGTGTCGGAACCCGTACCCGTGTGCGCTCGACCGTGGGGTCGTGCGCGGAACCGGCGAGCGGTTCAGCCCGCCGACCGCGTACGTCGACCTCGCGGAGCGGGACACCCGGTGCCGGGCCGAGGGTGGCGACGAGTGCGTGTACGAGGTGACGTGGTAACGGATGGATCGACTCCCACACGTTCCGGACGTCGACCGCAGTACCGAGTCGACGCTGGTGTCCGAGGACGACCGGGTCGTCCTCGACGACGTCGCGGACGGACTCGTCGACGCTCGCAAGTCGGCCATCTCGGAGTTTTACGCGGCCGAGCGGGGGACCGCCGACCTCGCGACGGCGCAGCGGACGGCGTTGGGGGCGGACGGCCCCTCGGCATCGGAGTTGGGGAGGGCCCACCACGCCGGGGGCGTGCGGCTCCCCGAGCTCGCCGTGTTCTACGACGCGTTCCTCGACCGCGCCGCCGACGAGGTGGTGGCTTCGACGGGTGACCCCGACGTGGTCGCGGAGCGGCTGGTGGCGTTCACCCGGTCGTTGCTCCTCGAGCTGTCAGTGGTCGGCGAGGCATACGTCGCCGCCGGGGGGACCGACACGACCGCAGCGGGTGACGGGCTGAGCGACCTCCGGCGCGCGAGCGACGAGATCGACGACCACGTCGAGGAGATCACCGAGCTGGCACGGGAGCAGTCCCGGCAGATAAGCAGCGTCGCCGACGAGGTCACCACGTTCACCGCGACGACCCAGGAGATCGCGACGACCGCAGAGCAGGTGAACCAAGCCAGCATCGAGGCGGAGTCGCTGGCCGCCGACGGGCAGACCGCGGCGAAGTCGGCGATCGACCGAATGGAGGCGATCGACGCGGCCCGCCGGCAGGTACAGGAGCAGTTCGAGGCGCTGAACGACCGGCTTGATCGAATCGACGAGGTCGTTGCGGCGCTCGAAGACGTCGCGGACCAGACGAACCTGCTCTCGCTGAACGCGTCCATCGAGGCGGCCCGTGCCGGCGATGCCGGCGAGGGGTTCGCCGTGGTCGCCGACGAGGTCAAAGCCCTCGCCGAGGACTCACAGACCCAGGCCGCGGAGATCGGGAGTCTCGTCGACGAGATCGCACAGCTCACCGACGACACCGCAGCCAGCCTCGACGAGGCGGCCGAGGAGATCGCCGAGGGCGTCGACGAGGTCGACGAGACCCTGTCGCGGCTGGACGACATCGCAGCCGCCGTCGACGAGGCATCCGACGGGATGAGCGAAGTCGCGACCGCCACCGACACCCAAGCCGGGAGTGCAGACGAGGTCGCCCAGGACGTCGAGGAGACCGCGCGGCTCGCCAATGCAGTCACGAGCGAGGTCGAGACGGTCTCGGCGTCGAACCAGTTCCTAGCCACCCTCATCGACGAGGCGCGAACGACTGCGGACGCGTCGACCGCGGCGGAACGGTCGCGACCGCCGGCAGAAGAGTAGGCCGGGAGCCCCGCCGACCCACTCGGTGTCTCGTGTCAGCAGTCCGGACCGGCGAAGCTACTGCGCGGCGGCCTCGAACGCCGCGGAGAACTCGTCGACGGTCGTCTGGACCCCCCGGGACGCTTCCCCGAGCGCGTCGAGGGGGTCGACGCCGGGTTCGGTCTTGATCGAGAGGATGGGCTCGGTCTGGCCGCCCGACTGCTCGGGGTTCATGTCGTAGGTCGCGGCCGCGACGCCCTCGGTCCGGAGCAGCGCACCCTTGATCACGTTCATGAAGGTGTGGTCCTCGCCCGCGACCTCGATCCGAAGTTCCTCGTCGGTCTTGTCGATGACCCGCAGTTCCATACCGCCACTTTCCGACGCCGGCGTTTCAGACTGTCGGTTACGACCACGTGACGCCGTTCGACACCTCGGGGAGACGGTTCACGCGGCCACGACCGGCAGTCTCAGTATCTCGCGTTCGGGAACAGCGCGGGCACGTCGGGGTCGAGATCCACGAGCCGGTAGTCGGAGCCGTCGCGCTCGACGACCCCCTCGCGTTCGAGGTGGTCCAGGTGCGCGAACGCCTCGCCGGGGCCGTGGAGGATGTGGACCTCGTGGAGGTCGCCGAAGAGGTGGGCGCTGACCGTCCAGGCGTCGGCCGGGCCGTGCTCGCGGAGGGTGTCCACGACGCGCCGGGTCCGGTCGACGTGGTGGGTTCGGATCTCGGAGATCCGGCCGGCCGGGTCGTCGATCGGGTCGCGGTGGCCGGGCCACGCGCGGTCGAGGTCGCGGGCGGCAAGCCGGCCCAGGCTGTCGACGTACTGCGCGAGCGGCCCGTCCACGCGGAGGTCCGCGCCGCCGACGTTCGGGGTGTACTGCGGGAGGATGGCGTCGCCGACGAACGCCTCGGCGGAGTCCGGGGCCGCGCCGTCGACGGCGGTCACCTCGAACGCGGCCAGTCCGGCGGCGTGGCCGGGCAGGTGGACGACCGAGAGTTCGGCGTCGCCCGCGGCGATCCGGTCGCCGTCGGTCAGGGGTTCGACCGCGACCGACTCCCCCGCGGCACCCTCGAACTCGGTTCGGAACGCCGCAAGCTCCGCCTGCTTGTCCGGGGGGATCCCCCACTCCGCGAACCGTCGCTCCCTGAGCGCTCGAACCTCGGCGAACGCGTCGTCGTCGCCCGCGACCAGCGGCACGTCGGCCTCGTGGGCGAACACGGTGGCGTCGGCCTCGGCGGCGAGTTCGCCCGCCAGCCCGCTGTGGTCGGCGTGCCAGTGCGTCAGCAGGATCCGGTCCAAGTCCGAAACCGCGACCCCGGCCTCCGAGAGGCCCGCCACGAGCTCGGACCGCGTGTCGGGCATCGAAACCCCGGTGTCGATCAGCGTCGGCGTCGCTCCGTCGAGGAGGTAGGCGTTGTTCCGTCCCTCGAACACCGTGTTGTTGAGACGGATCCGCGTGCGATCCATACCCGGATACACGAGCGCGGGCGTATGAGCGTTGCCGTACTCCGTGGGGGTCGTGCCCGGCCGGTCCTCCGTGACGACCGTGCCCGGCCGGTTCCGGAGCGGCGCTGGCGGCCCGTCAGCGGGTGGCGGTAGATTCAATTCGGCCGGCACCGAAGCCGTGGGAGGGAATGGAGGATTTCTACGACCTGCTCGGCGTGTCCGACGACGCCACGGCCGACGAGATCGAGCGGGCGTGGCGGGAGCGGGTCCACCGGTACCATCCCGACGTGAACGACGACGCGCGGGCGACGGCGCAGTTCAAAACGGTCAAGACGGCTCACGAGGTCCTCGTCGACGAGGCCGAGCGGGCCGCCTACGACCGGCTGGGCCACGACACCTACGTCGACGAACGGCTCGACGGGTTACCGAACGCCGACGAACCCGGCGATCGCCCCACGGACGCGGCGGACGCCGACGACACTGCGGAGGGACGGCGGGCCGACGCCGCTGCGGAGGCTGGAGGCCGACGCACGGCCGCAGATCCAGACGACCGCGCCGGCGAGCCGGGCGGGAGCGGCTCGACGGCAGGCGGTGAATCGGCGGGCGCGGAAGGGCGAAAACGGCGAACCGCCGGTGAGGAGCGCGGGGGGCAGGCGTCGGGCACGAGGAGGGGCGAGCGGACGACCGCGACACGCACGGGACGGGCCGCCGCGGACGACCGTCGACGACCGCACCGGCCCCTGGTCTACGCGTGGATCGGAGTCGCGCTCGTGGGGGGGATCTACCTCCGCGGACTGTGGTCGTATCTCGCGGCCAACGCCGCGGCGGTCTCGGCGGTGACGAGTGGGGTCCCGACGACTCCCGTCTCCGCGCTGCTGGCGACGCAGGAGTTCGTCCCGCCCGGGACGTTCGCCGCCGACGCACTCGCGGCCGGGGCACTCGGAGGGGTTGCGTTCGGCGTCGGGGCGATCGGCCTGGCGGTCGGGTTCGGTGCGGTCGTTGCGCGGGTCGGCCGAGGGACGGCGTTGCTCTACGCGGTGGGCGGCGCCGCGCCGCTGGCGGCGCTCGCGATCGGGCCGCTCACCGGTGCGCCGGACGGGGTCGTCGTCTTCCTCGTGGTCGTCGCGCCGTCGGTGACGGTGCTATCGTTTCTGCTCGACGTCGGGTGGGTTCTCGCGACGGCGTGACTGTCCGGCCCGTGAGGGTGCGAAAGGAAGAGGGACCTGGACGGTCCCTGACTGACCAAGCCACTGCGGAGAGCACCAGTCTCGCAGGTCCTTGCGTGACGCGCCCGGCACTGACGGCCGCGCGCGCCAGGCTGTAGTCCCGCGTTTGTAATTAAAAAGACTGTGATACAGTCAATATCGACACCGTCTCCACTCGATAGTTTACGTTTGGTTATGAAGTAACGATATTCAAGCTCGAATAGTAAGAACTGGCATCCATCTGCGGTCTCGGCTGACGATTCCGTCACTCCTCGGGGAGGAGTCCCCGCAGGGGGCGGCGATCGCCGGTGGGTCGTCGCCGCGGGGCGGCACTCACCGGACCAGGTACGGATCGTTTCCGGGGACGAACCGGCCGAGATCCGCCTCGCGCCGGAAGTCCGTCGACCGAAGCGTGGCGAGCCCGTCGACCAGCCGATCGTGGTGGGTCCCGTCCCAGTCGGCCGGTTCGGCGATCGGGACGACGAGGAAGCCGCTGCCGACCCGTTCGGTCGCGTGCAGCGCCTCCATGTCGGGTGGCGTAGCCACCGTCCGGGCGGTGTAGGCTTCGAAGACGTGTGCCGTCGCCCGGGCACCGACCGGGAGCAGCACGTGTGCGGCGATCGCTCGGAGTTCCGCGTCGAAGACGGGTTCGAGTTCGTCGTACGACGACTGCGGCGGCGGGTCTTCGGTGGGCGCACACAGGTGGAGATACGAGAGGTACGTCTCCGCGACGGACGGGCGCTCGCCCGTCGTGGTCAACAGCCCGGCGTCGGCCAGTGCCGCCTGGAGCCGGCGTCCGGCGGCGTTGGTGAACGGCACGCCGGTGTCGAGGCCGCCGTGAACGCCGGGGTGGTCGCCCACGACGTGGAAGTCCGCGTTGGCGTCGCCGTACCCCGGGACGAACCGCTCGCACGGCGGCTGCATCCCGAAGGGATTGCTGATCCGGTCGGTGACGTTCTTCACGCCGGGGACACGACGCGAGCGAGCTAAAATCGCTCGGTCCCGGTTGGCGGAGCAGGGCGAGCGCCGAAGCCGTGAGCGGTCCAGGAATCGCGCTCACTGGTCACAGGTGAGTTCCCGCCGCCGGTGGCGGAACTCGGAGACGAGAGACGTGAACAGCCGGTATCAGAGTTCGACGCCCGACGGTATCAGGCTGTGGGATCGGAGGAGATTGCCGTCGGCGTCGTAGACCAGAAACGTCTGCTTCTCGTAGACGACGACGTCGTCGCCGTCGATGCTCACCTCGACGCGATACCGACCGTCGTCGGAGTCGACGGCGGTACGGCCGTACTCCCTGGCGGCCCGGATGAACGCCAGCACGTCGTCGGCGGCCTGGTTGAGTTCGAGGACGAAATCCCCGGTGATCCGGTTCGTGACGCTCACGACGCCCTCCGCGTCGGCCGTATCGAAGGGATCCTGGAGTCGGAACGCGACGTCCGTCTCTCCCGCGTCGAGATACCCGCCGGACGGATCCGAGAGCCGGCGCTCGAGTTCTTCGCGTGGGCCGCGGAAATCGATCCGTACGAGCGGCTTCTTCGGATCGCCGCTCCCGTCGACCCAGGTGACGTTGTCCACATCTAGCTCGAAGTAGTCCCGCCTCATTCCGTACTGGTAGCTTGGACATCATCAGGTATGAACGTAACGCCCCGTCAGACGCGCTGTGGGTTGTCCGGAACGCGGCCCCCGGCTGCCGCGCGGACCCGGTAGCCGTCAGACGAGGCTCCCGTTTCGAGACGAATCCGGCCGGGACGCCGGGGAGCGACCCGGTTGAGCCGATCGGTGCAGGGTCTCGGGGGTTACGTTCTATATCGCGGTATGAGATTTATCGGACGCCCACCGGGGGCAACCGCCTACGGGACGTGCGACCGAACGGTCCGGAACTCGTCGCTCGCGACGCTCTCCGAGACGGCGTCGAGATCGAGGTCCGGGACGTGGCTGGGGTACTTCCGCTCGAAGTACGACACCAGGTTCTCGACGTCGCGAGCGAGAAGCTCGCGCGCGTTCTCGTGGTCGGTCCCCACGGATTGGGGCCAATCGAAGACCGTCACCCCCGACTCGCTGACGGCGACGTTGTACTCGCTCATGTCCGCGTGGACGTAGCCGGCGGCGTACGCGGCGGCGATCTCCCGGAGGATCAGATCCAACACCCCGACCGCCTGCTCGTCGGGCAGGCGGGTTCGGTCGAGTTCGACTCCCTCGAACTTCCCCATCACGATGGCGTGGCGGCTCTGGTCGATCGGACGGGGGACGGACACCTCCGGGAAGAGCGCCTCGAGGGCGTCGTACTCGCGTTCTGCGGCCTTGCGCGCGGTGTAGAGCCACGACACGTGATGGTTGTCGGCGGTGTAGTCCCGCTGGCGAGTCACCTCCCGGAACTCGGTGTACCCCTCCCGGTGGAACTTCAGCGCGAGCGGGGTGTACGACTGGACTTCGAGCACGTCGCTCTCCTTTCCGACCCCGAGCGGCGCGCCGACCCCCTCGATGGTGTCGCGCTCGGAGAACGTCCGCAGCGCGAGGGCGTCGTACCCCTCCGCGGTGAGCGTGTACCCCTCGTACTGGATGGTCTTCCGGTCGACCAGTTCCCGAGTGGCACACCGGTCGAGCCGGTAGTCGACCTCCTCGGGAGTGAGACCCGAGAGTTCGGGCAGCTTCTCCCGGTTGACCCACTCGGAGAAGCGCATCCCCTGTTCGACGCCGGAGAGGAGATAGAAGTCCTCGGGTTCGAGTTCTGCCATCACGCTGGCGACGTTTCGAACCATACCCGACGCTCGGGGGCGACGCCTAAAAGACTCGCGCGTGCCGGCGCGTCCGTCCGTGGAACGCGTACCATAAATCGTATGCCGCGATATGAAACGCAGTGAACTCGCCGTGCGTCGAAATCCGTTTCCCCACCCGGGCGTAGCGGGGCGTATGGCCGACGACACGCTCGCCGATCGGGAGTGGCGACTGATCCGGGAGGAGGCCCGCGAGGGACCGCTGCAGATGGCGCTCGACGAAGTGGCGGCCGAGACCGCGGCCGACGGCGGCCCGCGGACGGTCAGGGTCTACCGGTGGGAGCCCGGCACCCTCTCCGTGGGATACGGCCAGAACCCCGACACCGTCGACTGGGCGGCGTGCGCGGACAGGGGCGTCTCGGTCACCCGGCGCCAGACCGGCGGCGGCGGGATCTACCACGACGCCCTCGGCGACGTCTCCTACTCGATCGTCGCCCCCCGGTCGGAGCTTCCGGGCGACCTGCTCGACGCCTACCACCTGCTGTGTGCGCCGGTGTTGGACGCGCTCGACGACCTCGGGATCGACGCCGACTACGCCTCGGAGTCGGTGCCCGCGGTGTGGCCGCCGGCGTGCTACCTCCGGGCGCTGCATCCCGCTCACGACATCGTCGCCGACGGCCGGAAGCTCAGCGGCAACGCCCAGTACCGCCGGCGGGAGTCGGTGGTGCAGCACGGATCGCTCACGTACGCGGTGCGGGCGGCCACCCACCTCGACGTGTTCGCCGGCCACGACGTCACTCCCGAGCGGTTCCGCGAGCGGGTCGTCGGAGTCGACGAGCTCGTCGATGCCTCCCGCGAGGAGGCGGTCGCGGCGCTCGAGGCGTCGCTCTCGTCGTGGGCCGACGCCCACGAGGGGTCGTGGACCGCCGGCGAACTCGACCGGGCGCGGGAGAAGGTCGAGGACAAATACGCCGCCGAGGAGTGGGTCCGCCGGCGCCCCGGACGCCGACCCTGAGTCCGGGGCGGACCCTGACTCCGAAGTCGCTTTACTCTCCAGGCGAGAACGGGAGGTATGCGAGTTGGCGCACACGAGTCGATCGCCGGCGGCGTCGCGAACGCCGTGGATCGACAGCTCGACGACGGCGGGAACTGCGGCCAGATCTTCACCCACTCCCCGCAGGTCTGGCAGGAGCCGAACATCGCTGCCGACGACGCCGCGGCGTTCCGCGACCGCTCCGCGGAACACGACGTCGGTCCGTGGGTCATCCACTCGTCGTACCTGGTGAACCTGTGTACGCCCAAAGACGACCTCCGGGCGAAGTCGATCGACTCGATGCAGCAGGAGGTCGACGCCGCGGCGGCGCTCGATATCCCGTACGTCAACGTCCACCTCGGTGCACACACCGGCGCGGGCGTCGAGCAGGGGCTTGACAACGCGGTCTCGGCGCTCGACGAGCTCGACGTCCCCGGCGAGGTCACCGTGCTCGTTGAGTCCGACGCCGGGTCGGGGACGAAGCTCGGCGGCGACTTCGCCCACCTCGGACACGTTCTCGACGGGAGCACACGGGACCTCGAGATCTGTCTCGACACCGCCCACGCCTTCGCGGCCGGCTACGACCTCTCGACGCCGGCGGGCGTCGACGCGACGTTCGAGGAACTGGACGCCGAGGTCGGCGTCGAGAATCTGGCGTATGTTCATCTTAATGACTCCAAACACGCCTGTGGGACCAACAAGGACGAACACGCCCACATCGGCGAGGGCGAGATCGGTGAGGCCGGAATGGCCGCCTTTCTCAACCACCCCGCGATCGAGGGCGTTCCGCTGGTCGTCGAGACGCCCAGCGAGGACGGCAAGGGGTTCGCCTGGAACATCCAGCGGGCCCGCGACCTCCGCGAGTAGGGCACACTGCGAGCCGCGACCGACCCGTTTTTGAGCCGGCGGGACGCAGCCCTCACCCGTGCGGACCTTCTCACCCGAGTACCTGCGCCGAACCCGCGAGGGGCTGTGGGAGCGCTCGACGGCGGCGCTCTCTGACCTCTCGCTGCCCGACCGCGACCGGATCCTCGACGCCGGTGCGGGAACCGGCGAGTTCGCCGGCGTGCTCGCCAGGGAGTCCCCCGCAGAGGTGATCTGTCTCGACGCCGACGCCGACCTCCTCGGGGTCGCCCGCGAGGAGACCGGGCTCGAGACGGTCCGCGGCGACGCGACGCGCCCGCCGTTCGTGTCGGACGCGTTCGACCTCGTGGCGTGTCAGGCGCTGTTGGTGAACCTTCCCGAGCCGGCGGCCGCGCTCGACGCGTTCGTCGGACTGTCGTCGGACCGCGTGGCCGCGGTCGAACCCGACAACGCCGACGTGAGCGTCGACTCCACCGTCGACAGCGAGGTCGACCTCGAACGCCGGGTCCGGACGGCGTACATCCGGGGAGTGCGGACGGACGTCGCCATGGGCGGTCGGCTGGAGCGACTGTTCCGGGAGGCGGGACTCGACTCGGTCCGGACCCGGCGGCACTACCACCGGAAGATCGTCGAACCGCCCTACGACCGGGCGTCGCTGTCGGCGGCCGCGCGGAAGGCCAGCGGCGCGGGGCTGGCCGACCACGAGGCCGAACTCCGTCGCGCTCTCGCCACGGCGGAGTACGACGAACTCCGGGCGGCGTGGCGGGAGATGGGGCGCTCGGTGGTGGAGGCGATGCGTGAGGGCACCTACCGCCGGGTGGAGGTGGTCCCGTTCGACGTGGTCGTCGGCCGCGTCGCCGACGGCGGGTGAGCCGACGTCGAGGGCCGCCGTGCCGTCACCCGTCGGTTCGGACGGAGATGACGGGGCTGTGGGCGCTGTGTCGGACCGTCCGACTCGTCGACCCGATGATGAGCTCCCGGAGCCGACCCTTCGTCGGCGCGCCGAGGACCGTCAGTCCGTAATACTCCGACTGTTCGATGATGGCTCCCGCGACGTCGGCCGCCTCGAGCACCCACGTCGAGGTCCGCTCCGGTCGGCCGATGCGGTCGGCCGCCCGCCCCACGTGCTCGGTGGCGCGCTGTCGCTGCCGCTCGGTGGCGTCGGGGCTCACGACGTGGAGGACGTCGACCCAGGCGTCGTGGTCCGCGGCGATCTGCCGAGCCACGCCGGCGGCGGCGCTGGAGTGCGGCCCACCGGTGACCGCGAGCAGGATGGACTGGATGTCGTCGTCGCTCCGTCGGCCGTTGATCGTGACCACGTCACACGCCGCCCGGAGTCCGAGGTGTTCGGCGAGGTTCCGGCGGAGCGAGCCCGATCGGGTGCTGCTCGGCACCACGAGCGTCTCGACGTCGTTGTCCCGGATCGTGGAGAGGATCCCGTTCAGGAGCGTACGCGTCCGGAGCAGCCCCAGCTGGTGGGGCCGGTACCGCGACCGGGCCGCCCGCGTGACGAGCTCGCGCTCCGCGTCGGCCGGGAGGTCGGGGTCGTACTCCATCGGCGTCTCCTCGGAGGGATCGACCACGCAGAGGGGCGCGTTCGACGCCCGCGACAGGGACGCTGCGACCCGGAGCTGGTCGGCGACGGTCGGTCCCGTGGACGTCAGGATCGGCACCAGGATACAGCCGCCGGCGACGTCGCCGGCGACGGAGCCCGGATCCGCGAGCGCGTCGCCGGTTTCGATCACGAGCGACGGCGCGGGTGTAGCATCCATATACGCTACGTCACGGATTCGGACGGCAAAAGTGTGTGCGATAGTTTATACCGGTTCCGCAGCGCCTAAAACGGGCATTTTCGGCCAAATACGTGTCTGACACCCGTCCGACGCCGCGGGGGCGAGGACGCGTCCGGTCGACACGTGGTCGAACGGTCGCGGAGGACTCGGTGCAGCCGATCGGCTCCGAATCGCGGGGAGCGAGACGAGGTCACACCACGTCGCCGCGGACGCTCCGTGCCGACTGCGACGTCCGGGCGGCCGCGATCGCGTCGGCGGCGTCGGCGGCGGCCGCCTCGTCGGCACCCAGCATCGACAGCGACTCCGGGAGCGTCGGGAAGGCGAGGTCGCCTCCGCGGAGCTTCTCCAGCGCCGACTCCGAGCGGCGTTCCTCCGCGTAGAGACACACCCCGCGCGGGTCGATGACCTGGTCGTACGCGCCGCGGTCGAGCGCGGCGTCCAGCCGCCGTCGGACGTTCTGCTCGAAGGGCGCGTTACACACCTCCAGGTGGGTGGGTTCGTCGTCGGGAAGGAGGCAGGCGGCGAGACACTTCTCGGGGGCGGCGTAGCCGCGAGCGTCGGTTCGGACCAGGTCTGGGTTGTCGGCGGCCCACTCTGCGGACACGCTCGCACCGACCCCTTTCACTCCGTGTTCGGCCTCGAACGCGTCGCCCGCGTCGGCGTCTCCCCCGAGCAGGAGGTCCTTCGTGACGTAGACGTCCAAGCGATCGATCGGGTCGAGCCCGAGCGCGAGGTCGCCGTACACCCACACCTCGCGGACCGGGACCGGCAGGGGTCCCGTCTCGACGGCGTCGAGGAGGGTCTCGATCCGAGTCAGCGCGCGCTCGCGGTCCATACTCCCGGTCCGGCGCCGCCGGGTGAATGCCTTTCGGCGCCGTACCCCTCCCGGTGCCGGACGCGCTTCGATCGGAGACGTCGACCGGTCGAATCCCCGGCGAGACGAAACCGGTATGCGCGCTCGTCCGCAACCCCGAGCCGATGGAGTGCGACAAGTGCGGACGCGACGCGGTGATGCACGCCGGGTACTCCGGGGCACACCTGTGTGACGAGCACTTCCGCGCGTCGGTGGAAAAGCGGGTCCGTCGCCGGATCCGGACCGACGGGCTCGTGCCGCGGGAGGCCTCGCCCGACGACCCAGAGCGGTGGGTGGTGGGGCTCTCCGGCGGGAAGGACAGCGTCGTACTCGCACAGATCCTCGACGACACCTTCGGGAAGGACCGCCGGATCGAGGTCGTCGCGCTGACGATCCACGAGGGGATCGAGGGCTACCGCGACGAGAGCGTCGACGCCTGCGTGGCGCTCGCCGACGACCTCGGCCTCCGCCACGAACTCGTCTCCTACGAGGCGGAGTTCGGCGTCCGTATGGACGACGTGGTCGAGGACGACCCCGAGGGGATGGCCCCGTGTGCGTACTGCGGGGTCTTCCGTCGGGACCTGCTGGAGACGTACGCCGCGGAACTCGACGCCGACCTGCTGTTGACCGGCCACAACCTCGACGACGAGGCCCAGACCGCGCTGATGAACGTCCTCGAGGGCGACGTCGAGCAGATGGCGAAACACTTCGACGCCAGCCTGGGCCCCATGGAGGAGCGGAGCGACCAGGCCCCGTTCGTCCCGCGGGCGAAGCCCCTGCGAGACATCCCCGAGAAGGAGGTGGCGCTGTACGCGCACCTCCGAGACCTCCCGGCGCACATCACCGAGTGCCCCCACGCGTCGGACGCCTTCCGCGGGGAGATCCAGGACCTACTCTTGAAATTGGAGGAAGGCCACCCGGGCACCCGACACTCGATCGTCTCCGGCTACGAGGAGGTGGCGTCGATGGCGGCCGACCGGTATCGCGGGGCGTCGACGCCGGAGCTCCGGGAGTGTGCGGAGTGCGGTTCGCAGACCACCCGGGACGTCTGCCGGAAGTGCCGGCTCCTGGAGTCGCTGGAAGCGGTGTAAGACGGCGTCCTCGGTCGTGATACACCGATCTACTCGCGGTCCGGACGATCGGAGAAACGGTCCGTCGACGGCGGGCGACTGGAGACGGCACCGTATCGGTCACGTCGGCGGGCAACCGGCGCCCGATCGGCGGTCGTGTCGGGACGGTCGACGGGTTACCGGATCACGTCGAGACCGTTCTTCTTCTCACGCGGCTGTGCGCCGCCGTCGGACTCCCAGGAACCGCCCGTGGCGGTCGAACCGGAGTTGGTCCCCCCGACCTCGACGTTCTCGGCGGCGTCGAACTCGGCGGACTCAATGCTTCGCTTGGACTTCTCGGCCTGTTGCTGGGTGGACGGTCCGAGCACTTGCGCGGACTGGACGCCCGTCATGATCGCCATCACGCGGACCTTCCCCTTGTACTCGTCTTGGATGCGCGCGCCCCAGATGACGTTTGCGCGCGCTTCCAGCCGTTCGGTGATGTTCTCGGCGATCCCCTGCGCCTCCTTCAGCGTGAGGTCGGGACCGCCCGTGATGTGGACGAGGCCGCCGGAGGCCCCGCGGTAGTCCACGTCGAGGAGCGGGTGGTTCATGGCGTCGTTGACCACCTCCTCGGTCTTGTTCTTGTCCTGGGTCTCCCCGACGAGCATCACCGCGACGCCCCCGGAGTCCATGATCGTGGACATGTCCGCGTAGTCCAGGTTGATCAGGGAGGGCTGGGTGATGGTCTCGGAGATCCCCTTGACCGTCTCGGCGATGATCTGGTCCATGACCGAGAACGCCTTCCCGATCGGGAGGTTCGGAACGTAGTCGAGCAGCCGGTTGTTGTCGAGGACGATGATGGAGTCGGCCTCGTTCCGGAGCTTCTCCAGCCCCTCCTCGGCCTTGACCGTCCGGGCACGCTCGACGTTGAACGGGGTCGAGACCATCCCGACCACGATCGCGCCCTGTTCCTTGGCGATCTTCGAGACCACCGGGGCCGCGCCGGTCCCGGTGCCGCCGCCCATTCCGGCGGTCACGAAGACGAGGTCGGCCTCGCCGAGCACGTCCTTGATCGTCCCCTGCGCCATCTCGGTGGCGCGTTCGCCCATCGAGGGGTCGCCGCCGGCACCCAACCCCTGGGTGAGCGACTTACCCACCAGGATCTTGGTGTCGGCCTCGATCATCTTGAGGTGCTGCTTGTCGGTGTTGATCGCGATGGTCTCGGCGCCGTCGACGCCGATGTTGTACAGCCGGTTGACGGTGTTGTTGCCGGCGCCGCCGGCGCCCACGATGACGATCCGGGGACTCCCGAACTCGTCGTCGCCGTCGGGGACCTCGGCGGTCGCGTCCTGCTCCTCCTCGTCGCGCTGCATGGCCTCTCTGACGATATCTTGCATCGAATTACACCTTGGCCCACGTTCGTTTGGTCGGCGACTCGCGGCTCTCGGGCTCCTGTTCGTCGAGCATGTCGCGAACAGCCGAGCGGATCGCCTCCGAGCGGTTGGGGTACTGCCCGGTTTCGACCATCTGTTCGACCTCCTCGATCTGCTGTTTCGGGATTCGTAGTGTCACACGTTCCATTGTTGCATTCCCCCGGTAAGACGGCGCGCACCCGTCGTGCGAACGTCTTACACCCCCGGAAACGGGAGAATTCGGCGTTCTCCCCCGTGATTTCCGAGTCTGTAAGACGGCCGTCTTACACACGAGTCAACACAGACGGATGTTATATAAATTTACCGGCGATCGTAAGACACGGCCGCCGGCACGCCGCATACGCCCGCGTCAGCGTGCTTACGAACGGTCCAACACGTCGGCAGCCGACGTTCTGCGCCCGCATCCGGGACAGAACGCCCAGTCCGACCTGATCTCGTCGCCGCACTCACAGAATACGCGGTGTGAAGCCTTCTCCCCGCAGTTCGGACAGTATACGTGGTCGCCGTCGACCGTCTCGCCACACTTGTTACACGGGTTCGAGGCGGGGGCGTCTTCCGCGGCCGGCTCGTCGAGGTCCGGTCGCGTCTTACGCTCGTCCGCGCTCTCCGTATGCACGTCCGCGACGTCGTTTTCACGGGTTCCGGACGCGTTTGCGCCGTCGACGGTCACGTTGACGTTGAGGTCGCGCGACCGTCCGACGGGCGCGGCCCGGTCGGCGAGGACCGCATCGACCCGGTCGGCGAGGACCGCATCGACCCGGTCGGCGACGAGTTCGTCGACACGGTCACGTATGACGCCGTCGACGGTGGACGCCTCGCCGGCGTTTACGCCGGCTTCGGCGCCCGCGTCGCCGCCATCACGATCCGTGCCGTCGAGGTACGCGCGCAGCGCCTCGCGCATCGCCTCGCTCTTCGAGGTGTCGAGGGCCTCCAGGCGGTCGACGAGGTCGTCGTCCGCACGGAACGTGATCTTGCTCATCGGTTCAATGTACACGAGCGGGTATATCAATCATGCCCTCGTGTCTGACGGATGTCAGCCACACGGCGACGGGAAGGACGGCCACAGCCGACAGTCTCAAGTCCGCGTTCGCCGACTCACCGGTCGTGACAGTCACGTTCGACCTCTTCGGGACCCTCGTCTATGCCGACCGGCCGGACCGACCCGGCGCGGCCGTCGGGGCGGCGCTCGAAGCCCGCGGCGTGACGCTCCCCGACGACTGGGCGTCGGCGTTCGGAGAACGCCACGTCGACGCCCCGGCGGGTGCGGCGGTCCCGCTTCCCGCACACGTCGCGGCGGCGCTCCGCTCGCGCGGCGTCGACGCGCCCGGGAACGTCGCCCGCCGCGCGGTCGTCGCCGCGTTCGACCCCGCGGTCCGGACCCGCGCCGGCGCCGTCGACGCCGTCGCCGCCGCGGGCGAGCGCGGGCGGGTCGGGCTGCTCTCGAACTGTTCGGTTCCCGAACTCGTCGCCCGCACGCTGATCCGGTCGGACGTCGACCGCGACTCGTTCGACGCGGTGGTGACGAGCGTCGGGTGCGGGTGGCGGAAGCCACATCCGTTGGCGTTCGAGGCGGTCGCGGCGGGGGTGGGTGTCGACGCCGACGCCGTGACCCACGTCGGGGACGATCCCGAAGCGGACGGCGGGATCACCGCGCTCGGCGGGACGTTCGTCGACGTCGACGACGCGGGGCTGGAGACGATCGCGGACCGCCTCCGCGCGGGGGACCCGCCGGGAGGCGCGTGAGCGTGCCGGTGACCGCAGCCGCCGCCGTCGCGCTCGCCGGCGTGCTCGACGCGACGGTCGCGGAACCCCCGGCGCGGATCCACCCGGTCGCGCTGTTCGGGCGCGTCGTCGCCGGGGTTGATCGCGGCGGCGACACCGGCCGAGGGTGGCGCCACCCCCGCCTCGTCGGCGTACTCTCGGCGCTCCTCCTGCCGCTCGCGGCGGCCGGCGCGGCCACGGGGCTCGTCGCCGCGGGCGGGCTCTTCGACCCGTTGGCGGGGGCCGTTCTCGCCGGCCTCGTGGTCTTCTCGACCACGAGCCTGCGGCTGTTGCTCGACCGGGGCCGGGCGGTGATCGACGCCACCGACGCCGACCTCGACGCGGCCCGGACCGACCTCCGCGCGCTTGCCGGCCGCGACGCCGACGCCCTGGACGCGGCGCACGTCCGCTCGGCGGCCGTCGAGAGCCTCGCGGAGAACCTCGCCGACGGGCTGGTGGCCCCGCTGTCCGGCTTCGTCGCGGTCCTCGTCGTCGGCTCGGTGGTCGGCGAGGGACCGGGGCTCCCGCCGTCTCTCGCCGCGGAGGGGGCGTGGCTCGCGCTCGCCGCGGGCGGTGCGGCGTGGGTGAAAGCGGTCAACACCCTCGATTCGATGCTGGGGTACCGCTCGAACCCCGTGGGGTGGGCGCCGGCTCGCCTGGACGACGCCGCGATGTGGCTCCCGGCGCGGTGCACCGCACTCCTGCTGGCGGTCGCGGCGGGGGCGCCCGCACTCCCGCTGCGGCGTCGCGTCCGGGTGCTCGCGCGGCGGCCGTCGTCGCCCAACTCGGGGTGGCCGATGGCGACGATGGCGGCGGCGCTGCCGGCGCGGCTCCACAAGCCCGGGGCGTACGACCTGGATCCGGGTGCGGTCGAGGGGCGTGGCGGAGCGACCGGGGGCGTGACCCCGCTCCCGGACCGCCCGGCGGCGACCCGTGCGGTCGCGGTGACGCGCCGTGCGGGGACGGTCGCGGTCGTCACCGCGGGGGTGGTCGCGTGGTTCTGACCGCGCTCCGCGGCGCCGTCGGCTTCCTCACCAGGATCCCGGTCGGCGGCGACGAGCGGTCGTGGGACGCCTTCCGCCGAACGCCCGTCTCGATCCCGCTGGCGGGCTACGTCGTGGGCGTACTCGCGGCGCTGCCGCTCCTCGTCCCGCTGCCGGTCCCGACCGCCGCGGCGGTGTACCTCGTCACGCTGGTGCTTCTCACCGGCGTCACCCACGCCGACGGTCTGGCCGACGTCGGCGACGCCGCCGCGGTCCACGGCGACGCCGACCCGGAGCGCCGCCGCGAGGTCCTGACGGACTCCGCGACCGGCGTCGGCGGCGCGCTCGCGGTGTCGCTGGCGTTCGTGAGCCTCGGGCTCGGTGCGCTGGGACTCGCCGGGAGCCGCCCCCGGGTCGCGTTCGGGCTGGCGCTCGCGGCGGAGGTGGGCGCGAAGGTCGGGGTCGCGGTGCTGGTGTGTACGGGCACGGCAGCCCACGAGGGGCTCGGCGCGGCGCTGGTGGAGGAGGCGACGCCGACCGGCCTGCTCCCCGTGGCGGTCGCGGTCGCGCCGCTTCTCGCGCTCGCCACCGCCGCCGGCTTCGGCGGTGTCGGGATCCCCGCGGCGCTGGTCGCGCCGGTCGGGGTCGCGTGGCTCGTCGGCGCGTGGGCTCGGGGAGCGCTAGGTGGCGTCTCCGGCGACACCCTCGGCGCGGCCAACGAACTCGGGCGCGTCGCGGGGGTTCACGCGGGGGTGGTCGCGTGGACGCTCTTGTGATGTGCGGCGGCCGCGGGACGCGGCTCCGGGCGGCCGCGTCCGACGATCACGGTGCCGACCGCCCGGAGAAGCCGCTCGTCGAGGTCGGCGGCGCGTCGATGCTCTCCCGGATCGTCGACGCCCTCCGCGAGAGCCGCGCCGAGGCCGTCCACGCTGCCGTGTCGCCGCACGCGCCCGACACGGCCGAGCACGCCCGGGAGCTGTCGATCCCGACGGTCGAGACCCCCGGCGACGGCTACGTGGCGGACCTCCGGGTCGCGCTGGCCGAGACGGGACGGCCGGCGGTGACCGTTCCCGCGGACCTCCCGCTGCTCGCGGCCGAGCACGTCGACGACGCGGTGGCGGAGGCACGCCGGCGGGGCACCGGGGACGGCCCGACCTCTCTCACGGTCTGCGTCCCCGCGGCGCTGAAGCGTCGGCTCGGCGCGTCGGTGGACACCGCGTTCGACCACGGGGGGCAGCCCGTCGCGCCGACCGGGGTGAACGTCGTCGCCGACGGCGACGACACCGTGGCGTTGACGTACGACGCCCGCCTGGCGGTCAACGTGAACCGACCCGAGGACCTGGAACTCGCGGAGGCGCTGTGCGACTGATCCTGGTGGCGGGGACGACCCGGACCGGAGAGATCGAGGGGATCACCGCCGCGGGCGCGTCGCGCGACCTGCTCGTCCACACGCCGAGCGCCGACGCCGAGATCCTGGCGTACGGCGACACGGTGCGTGCGCCCGTGACGCCCGTGAGCCCGAGCGGGTGTCCGACGCCCGCCGCCGTGACGCGGGCGGTCCGGGAACGTCTCGGGTTCGACCTCGCGGTGGTCGACGGCGGGCTCGCGCGCCCGACCGGCGCGCCGACGGTGTCGGTGGGCGCCCACCCCGGCGACGACATCCGCGAGCCCGACCCCGTCCGGACCGCGCCGGGGGCGTTCGCGGCCGCGCGGCGGTACGGCCGGGCGCTCCCCGACGACCGGATCGTCGTGGGCGAGACCATCCCCGGCGGCACGACGACCGCGATGGCGACCCTCCGGGCGCTCGGCGAGGACGCCCTCTCGGCGACGTCGTCGTCGCTGCCGGAGAACCCGATCGACCTGAAGCGGGAGATCGTTGCGGCGGCGTTCGAGTCGTCGGACCTCGATCCGGGAGGGGCGGCCCACACCCCGGAGCTCGCCGTCCGGTTCGTCGGCGATCCGGTGTTGGCCGCCGCCGCGGGGGTGGTCGCCGGCGCGCTCGAATCCGGCACCGAGGTCGTGCTGGGCGGCGGGACCCAGCTGGTCGCGGTCGCGGCCTTAGTCCGCCACGCCGGCGTGCCCGACCCCGCGACCCTCGCGACGACACCCTACCTCGCGGCCGACGTACCCGCCCTCGACGCCGCGGCCGACGAGTTGGACCTCGACCTGTCGGTGTCGGATCCCGGGTTCGACGCCGACGCTGGGCCGCTGTCGGCGTACGCCGACGGGGTCGCGAAGGAGGGCGCGGCCATGGGCGGCGCGTTGCATCTCGCCGCGGAGGCGGGTCGGCTCGGGGAGGTTCGGGCGGCGACCCGGACCGTACTCGACCGGCTGACCGGCGACGGTGGGCAGGGCGGCGGAGGGGACGGAGGGCGCCGACGCGGCGCGGCCGACGGGACGGATCCGGGGATCGACGCCGACGACGCCCGGCGGGAGACCGACGATGGACCCTGACGCGATCGGCGGCGTCTCACGGGTCCCCCACGGCGGCAGCGACGACGCCGATCTCGTGGATTTCAGCGCGAACACCAACCCCGAGCGCCCCGCGGGCGTCGCCGAGGTCTACGAGGCCGCGCTCGCGGACGCGACCAGCTACGCCGACGACCACCCCGACTTCCGGGCGGCCGCCGCCGACTACGTCGAGTGTGACGCCGAACGGGTGGTCCCGACGGCGGGCGGAATCGCGGCGCTCCGGCTGGCGTTCGGGGTCACCGTCGCGCCGGGCGACCGCGTGGCGGTCCCCGAACCGGGGTTCGGCGAGTACGCCCGTGAGGTCCGGCTCCAGGGGGGGACGCCGGTCGGCGTCGCCAGCGATCGGCTCCTCGGCGTCGACCCGGCGGGGTACGCCGCGGTGGTCATCTGTACGCCGAACAACCCCACCGGCGACCTCCCCGATCCGGACGCGCTGCGGGAGTTTCTGGCCGCGTGTCGCGCGGCCGAGACCCCGCTGATCGTCGACGAGGCGTTCCTGGATTTCGCCGACGCCGCCAGCCTCGCGGGCGAGCCGGGCGCGGTCGTCGCCCGGTCGCTGACGAAGATGTTCGGGCTGCCGGGGATCCGCGCGGGGTTCGCGGTCGCGACGGGCGAGTTGGGCACCCGGCTTCGGACCGCCCGTCCGACGTGGTCGCTGTCGGTCCCCGCGGCGGCGGTGGGCGCCCACTGTCTCCGCGCGGAGGGGTTCGTCGAGCGCACCCGCGAGCGGGTCGCCGCCGAGCGCGCCCGGATGCGCGACGCGCTGTCGGACGCCTACGACGTGGCACCCTCGGCGGCGCCGTTCCTCCTGCTCGACGTGCGCGGCGCGGGCGTCGGCGCCCCGGACCCCTCCGCTCCCGACGACGCGGTCGAGGCGGTCCTGGAGCGGGCCCGCGCCGGCGGCGTCGCGGTCAGGGACGCTCGATCCTTCGTGGGGCTCGACTCGCACGTCCGGGTGGCGGTGCGTCGCCCCCACGAGAACGACCTGCTGCTCGACGCCCTGCTGGGTCGATGAGCCGAGCGACAGGCGGAAGTGACGGTCCGACGCCGGTGTTCGACTCGACCGTCCGCGACGGCGTCTGTCGACTCCGGCGGCCGGGGACGCGGTGGCTCTCCACGGGCTACGACGGCGGGCGGTCGCGTGCCGACGCCGCGTTCCTCGTCTCGGTGCCCGAGGGGTGGGACGAGACCGACGTGTCCGACTACGTCGGACGCCGGGTCGACGCGGCGGGGTTCGCGGGGGCGGGCCCGGCGCTGCTCACCGGCGTCGCGATGCGGCACGCCCACCGTGCGCGACGCGGCCCCGTCGAGGCGGTCGTCACGGCCGGGGTCGGTAATCCGGCGGCGCTGCCGATGGACGGCGACCCGCCGACTTCGGACGGCGGCGACGGCGCGGACGACGGCCGCCGGCACGCCGGAACGGTCAACGTCGTCGTCGGGACGACGCGATCGATGGCGCCGGGCGCGCTGGCGAACCTGGTCGCCGTCGCGGCGGAGGCGAAGGCCGCGACGCTGCTCGCCGAGGTCGGCGTCCCGGGGACCACGTCTGACGCCGTGGTCGTCGGGTGCGACCCCGCTGGCGACCACGCGACGTTCTCCGGGAGCGCGACGCCGGTTGGCTCGGCCGCCCGGGTCTGCGTCCGCGACGCCGCGAAGGCGGCGTTGGCGTCACGGTACGCCGAGGAGTCGCCGCCGGCGTCGGTCGACGCCGCCGCGTACGGGGTCGTGAGCGACGGCGTCGCCGAGGTGAAGCGGGTCGGATCCGCGGAGTGAACGCGTCGGGGTCGGGCAGGAGGGTGCGCGCGTCGAGGTCGAGCAGGAGGGTGCGCGCGTCGGGAGCGGATCCGCGGACCCGGTGGGAAACTCGACCGGCGGACGGGGCGACCGGGCGGGCGTTACCGCGTGTCGCGGGGGAGCCGCTCCCGGACGCGGTTCCGGACGCGTTCGGGGTCCGGGACGTTCTCGAACGCCAGGTGGGCGGGGCTCTGCGCCACACTCCCGGTGAGGAAGGCGACGGTGCCGATCCCGAGCAGCGTCTCGACCCGGCCGCGCCGGAGCTCGTGACTCCGCACCTTCGTGAGCGGGAGTTCCCGGGAGAACGTCTTGTACAGCACCGAATACTCCCGGCGGACGGCGTCGGACGTGACGACGTACCGGGTCCGGGTCAACACGTAGAGCCGGAACAGGAGGCGCGCGGCGCCGACGAACGCCAGGAGCATCACCAGGTTGGCGGCGATCTCGGTCCGCGCGGCGGTCCCGAGCAGGGAGGGGTTGAGAAACAGGAACCCGATCACGACGACTCCCGCGCCGACCACCCCAGCGAGGCTGACGAGCGTCGGCTTCAGCGTGGGTTGGGTTTCGAGCACGGGTGGCGTCGACGGGCCACCCGCGCCGGTCCGGTCGGCGGTCGGTTCGGTCTGTGTGTCGGTGTGTGGCTGGCTCATAGGATGGGGCCTCCGGTCGAGTACACGAGGAGGGCGGCGACGTACAGCGCGGGCGAGAGCCCGACTGCCAGGAGCGAGAGGACGGCGCTCGTGACCCCCGCGCCGTGGTTCAGGCGCGCGCCCAGGTACATCGAGTACCCGAAGTACAACACGAGGACGGCGAGGACGGCGAGGACGGTCGTCTCGTCGCCCGACAACCCCGACGTGGACACGGGATCGCCGAGCGTGAACACGCGTTGGGACGGCGGCACCTCGAAGAGGTCGTACAGCACCGAGATGAACCGGACCTGGAGGTTGACGACGAGGTCCCGGGCGGTCGCGAACGCCTCGGCTCGCGAGAGGAAGACGAGGACGGTGAAGATCCCCGCCAGGTACGCGCTGACGCTGTACACCACGGTGTGGAGCGTCAGGAGGAACCCCTCGGAGCTTCGCGTCACGACGAGCGCCGCGTGGTACGTGAGAAGCGTCGCCGCCGAGATGACCGTGAGAAACGCGGAGTTGCGTGCGATTCCGGCGAACAGCCACCACGCCGCGTCCGGGTTCCCGAGCACCGCCGCGACCGGGACGAACCACGCCGGGGCGCCGGTCTCGACTGCGACCCCGAATCCCGAGAGCGTCAACGGCGTGGCGTACAGCACGATGTTGGTCACGAACACGACCGAGAGGGAGCTGACGCGGCCGAGGCTGCCGCGGAGCGAGGTGCTGCTGGTCGCGTTGGGCGCGCGAACGAACTGCGACGGTCGGAACACGGCGTCGAACAGCCCGATCACGGCTCGTCCCGCTCGTCCGGTCGCCATTTCCGTCCGTGACCACGACGTGGGGGATCAAAAAACGTCGTCTTTTCGCGGATCCGACCGCCCGACCGCGGCGTGGTTGCCGGATCGTCTCCCTGGCGGCAGACCACGGGTCCGGCGGCAAGCCGACGACGGGGAGGCCGGACCGGGCGTTCGGCGGCGACCGACCCGCCCGGTTATCAGTTCGGAGTATCGGACGGAACGACTTAACACCGGGCGCGGTCCACCTCTACCGCGATGACGACCGACGCGGTGCCCTCAGACCTGCCGGGCGTCGTCCTCGCGGGGACGGCGTCGAACGTCGGGAAGACCGTGGCGACCCTCGCGGTCTGTCGCGCGCTCGAACGGGCGGGTCGGACACCGGTGGCCGCGAAGGCGGGCCCGGACTTCGTCGACCCCAGTCACCACGCCGCCGTACTGGGCCGCCCCTCCCGCACGCTCGATCCGTGGGTGGCCGGCGACGACGGGATTCGCCGAGCGTACGCCCGCGGCGCCGGCGACGGCGACGTGTGCGTCGTCGAGGGGATGTTGGGAGTCTACGAGGGATCGGTCAACACCGCGGCGGTGGCCGAGACGCTGGATCTCCCGATCGTGCTCGTCGTCGACGCCGAGATCGGGATGGAGCGCGTCGCCGCCACCGCGTTGGGGTTCCGCGAGTACGCCGACCGACGCGGGTACGACATCGAGGTGGTGGGACTGCTGGCCGCGCGCGCACACGGCGGTCGCCACGAGCGCGGGATCCGCGACGCGGTCGACGGTCTTCGGTACGTCGGGCGGACC
>Ga0207753_1000133_pt1 | contig 28997 bp, 29 predicted proteins | sample PonA233FremontCA_2_FD_187273 | JGI IMG/M metagenome (GOLD analysis project Ga0207753, IMG submission 187273) | Salt pond sediment microbial community from Fremont, CA, USA - Pond A23 Sediment 3 (SPAdes) | ecosystem: Environmental > Aquatic > Non-marine Saline and Alkaline > Saline | place: USA... | reverse complement strand
GTGGCCGCCAGCGCCTCGGCGGCGATCCGGTCGGCTCGCGTGGCCGCCGAGAACATCACGACGCTCGTCGACTGGGAACTCTCGGACAGCGCTGGGTTCGAGCCGCGGCTGTCGCAGTTCCGGTTCGACGTGCCCGGGTGGATCGTCTCGGTCGGCGATGGCGCGGTCGCACAGGTCGGTCCGAAGGTCGTGACCGGCAAGCCAGCGAAGGCCCTCAAAGCCAGCGTGGGCGCGGGCTATCTGAGTTCCGTGCGAGCGATCCGACAGGCCACCGAGTTGGTCGGCGAAGAACTCAACGCCTGAGCCGGTGGGCATTTATCGCCCGCCGGTCGACTCTCGACAGTGACAGTTCGGCTCGCCTTCGAGGACGGCACGCTCCGGATCGAAAGCAACCGCGGGAGCGATCCGCCGCTCGGCGGGCTGCCGGGGGTCGAAACCGACCCACGGAGCGAGACAGCCCGCACTCCCGCCCTGTTCTACGGCCCGATCCGCGATATCCTCCGCCAACTCGATGCCGATGTCGACGACCGGGTCTGCCCGACCGAACAACTGGGCCTCTCGACCGGCTACGAACTCCGTGACTACCAGCAGGGGGCTCTCGATTCGTGGGTCGACAACGGGCGACGCGGCGTGCTTGAACTCCCCACAGGGGCTGGCAAAACCGTCATCGCGCTGGCCGCGATTGCCCACACTGGAACCCCGACGCTCATCGTCGTCCCAACGATCGACCTTCTTGAACAGTGGCAGCGCGAACTCGAAACCGAGTTCGAGGTGCCGATCGGCCGCCTCGGCGGCGGCGAGCAACGGGTCGAAGACCTAACGGTTGCCACCTACGACTCGGCGTATCTCCGGGCCGACGAACTCGGCGACCACTTCGGGCTCGTCGTCTTCGACGAGGTCCACCATCTCGGCGCGGAGGGGTATCAGGACATTGCTCGGCTCATGGCTGCTACTGACCGGCTCGGCCTGACAGCGACCTTCGAGCGCCCGGACGGAGCCCACGAGACGATCCGGGAGCTTGTGGGGCCGCGTGTCTCCGAAATCGCGGTCGACGATCTCGCGGGTGACCATCTCGCACCCTACGAGATCCGCCGGATCGAGGTCGAACTGACTCCCGACGAGCGGGCGGAGTACGACGAGGCACAGGGAACCTTTGTCGACTACGTCCGCCAAGCGAACATCTCGCTTTCCAGCGGGAGCGACTACCTCCAGTTGGTCAAACGCTCGGGAAACGATCCGGCGGCTCGCGAGGCCTTGCTGGCCAAACAGCGGGCCCGCGAGCTGATGATGAACGCCGAAAACAAGCGCCACCAACTCGCCCGCATTCTCGACCGCCACCGCGAGGACCGGGTCATCGTCTTTACCGCCCACACCGAACTCGTCTACCGGCTCTCCGAGCGCTTCCTGCTGCCGGCAATCACCAACGAGACGGGTGCGGCCGAACGCCGCGAAATCCTCGAACGGTTCCGCGAGGGGACTTACAGCCGGATCGTCGCGGCTAATGTCCTCGACGAGGGTGTCGACGTGCCCGACGCCAACGTCGCTGTGGTCCTCTCGGGAAGCGGTTCGGAACGGGAGTTCACCCAGCGCCTCGGCCGAATCCTGCGGCCGAAGGACGATGGCGGTCGGTCGATCCTCTACGAACTGGTGAGTGCTGAAACCGCCGAAGAGCGGGTCGCCGAGCGTCGACGCTGACCCGTTGTGAGACGGCTGTTTCTCGGGGTGTTTATAAATAGGCGGCGGCTAACGAACAGCCGTGCTGACGAAGGACCTCCTTCGCGTCTCGCGTCGCGGTGGCCGCTACCGCCCGGAGTTCATCGGCCGCGAGGTGCGGCCGCTGGCCGCCCGGCTGATCGGCACCTATCGGGACCACGTCGACCAGCCGCGCCGAGCAGTCGACGAGGCGGTCGGAGCCATCGAACGCGAGGAGACCGATTTCAAACTCGTCCGTGGATTTGCCGCCCTACTTGACCGCGAGGCCACATTCGAGACAGTCGCGGCACTCCCACCCGAACGGACGCGGCGACGAGTTTTCGAGGCCGCCGAGGCTGTCGGCGTCGCTACCAACGAGGAGCGCGAGCAGGCGCTTATAAATGCAGCCGACGAATTGGCGGTCGAAACCGCTGCAGTCGAGGATTCGTTTTACGCCGATCGTGACTGCAACCAACGGTTGACTGCCTTCGAGAGTCGGTGGGACCCCGACGACCTCATCGAGCAGTACAACCTCTCGTTGGCCCAGACCGCGCTGTTCGACGCCACTGAAGTCGCGGTGACGAGTGGCGACCCTCGCGGCCTCGTCTCGGCGATCAAACGGCTCGGGCTGATGTACGAGATCGACCGTGAGGAGGAGACCGGTGGCCCCGACGAGCGAATGGTCGTCGTCACCGGTCCCGACCGACTGTTCCGGCGTACCCGGCGGTACGGCACCGCCTTCGCCCGGCTGCTGCGGTCGGTCGCCACAAGTGGTGAGTGGGAACTCCGGGCGACCGTCGACGACCGCGGCACCGAACGCGAACTCTTATTGACCGAAACCGACGTGACGGTGCCGGGCGTCGACCCTGTCGCCGAGCCGAGCTACGACAGCGGCGTCGAACGCGACTTCGCCGCCCGGTTTTCGAGCCTCGATCTCGACTGGGCATTGCGTCGTGAGCCCGATCTCCTGGAGACCGGTACCAGCGTGATGATCCCCGATTTCGCCTTCGACTACCGGTATGCCGACTTTCGGGTCTACTTCGAGGTGATGGGTTTCTGGACGCCGGAGTACGTCGACAAGAAGCTCGGTCAACTCGAGGCGGTCGAGGACGTCGACCTCGTCGTCGCAGTCGACGACTCGCTGGGTGTCGGCGAGGAAATCGAGGCGACCGACCACCGGGCGATTCCGTACTCGGGATCAGTGCGCGTGAAGGACGTGGTCGACGTGCTGCGGGAGTACGAAACCGGCCTTGTTGAGGCGGCCGCCGCCGAATTACCCGACGACCTCCGTCCCGAGGCTGACGTGATCGAACTGGACGCCCTCGCCAGCGAGTACGGTGTGTCGACCGATGTGGTCGAAAATCGGGCGTTCCCCGACCACCGGCGCGTCGGCCAGTGGTTGGTTCGGCCCGGTGTGCTGTCGACTATCGCCGAGGAGCTCTCCGAGGGAATGTCGTTTGCGGATGCGGAGGCTGTGATCGAACAACACGGGGTGACCGATGCCAGTGCGGTGTTGGCAGCAGTCGACTACCGCGTCGAGTGGGAGGGGCTGACCGGCGGCGTCGTTAAAAAACGGTGACCGGTAGCCATCCGTGGCTGTGAGGCTCCACACTGCCACGAGTCTTTTGAGTGTCCGCCCCGTCGTTTAAATATGGTCCTCAAACGACTTCTCAGCTCGAAACCCTCCCGTCTGTTCAGTCTCGTGACGGTGTTGTACAATGGCGTTCGGGCACTGTTCCGGGGCAACAGACGTGTCGGTGCGTTGCTGGTCGGTACCGCCCTGCTGGCCTACCGGTGGTCGCCGCTCGGTATCGCGGTCACGATCCTGATGCACCGCTATGGCGACGAAATCGTCGACTGGGCGCTGGATCAGTCGGAGTCGACGGCCGCACCGTAACCGATTCGGCGCGACGTCCCAGCCGGTGCCGATCTAGTCGCTACTGACGGCAGTCTGTCGGTGATGGCGGCGCAGGACTCCGACCTTGTTCGACACTGTTGCCGCCATCCTCGAACGCTGCGGCGGTGTCACCGGTATCGTCGCTGTCGCGGCGAACGGTAGGATCGCCGTCATCGCCACCCGCTCGAACGGGCGGGTCCAGCGGGAGCGAGCCGAGAGACGGCACGTCGACCGCGGCCGGCTGCGGCGTGGTGAGGACAACCGTCCCCGTGACCGGCAGATTCTGGAGGACGGTCAACTGGACATCCCAAACAGGCATCAAAGCAGTGGCGACGACTATCAACTATCGAGACCGGCGGCGCGCCGATCAGGTGCGACCGGCGGACTGAAAACGGCGGCGTGCCAAACATCGCCGACCACGACGAGGTCGACCCACGGTCGATTTCGGGCCTCACGTGCTTCGTCGCACGAGATCACATATGGATACTGACACACGAACGGGTGTCGTACTGGCTGGCGGCTACTCGACGCGCTTCGGCGAGCAGGACAAGGCCTTCGCCGAGATCGACGGCACGCCGATGCTCACTCGGGTTGTCGACCGGCTCGCAGGTGTCGTCGACTGCGTCGTCGTTAGCTGTCGGACCGACCAACAGCCAGCTTTCGAGGGTGCCCTCGCGGCCATCGTGGACGAAACCTCGGTGCGGTTCGCCCTCGATCCCGAGCCGGACCGCGGGCCGCTGGCGGGGATCGGCCATGCCTTCGAGGCGGTCGAATCGACGTACGCCGCGGTCGTCGCCTGTGATATGCCGTTCGTCGACCCGGAATTCGTCCGGTTCCTGTTCGAGCAGGCGGCGGGCCACGACGCCGCCGTCCCGGAACTCGACGACGGCTACCGCCAGCCCACGCAAGCCGTCTATCACGTCGACAGCTTCTCGCTGGTCGCCGACCGGCGACTTGCCGCCGACAAGCGGAGCCTTCAGGGAGTCCTCGACGCGCTCGATACGGTCGTGATCCCGGCGTCGACGGTGGCGGTCCACACCGAGTGGCGAACACTCGCCGACGTGAACACACGCGCCGACCTCGACGCGCTGGATTCCTGACAGTCTGGCCGATACATGGTTTAGACGTCGAACGGCCCCGATGACCGTCGAGTACCGGGGTTCGGAACGACTCGGGCTACAGCACTGACAGCGCTTGTTGGTTCCCTTTCGGCACCGTCGACCGGAGTTCGTCGTAGACATACAACCCCACGCCGATGGGTTCGCGCTCGCCTGCCAGTTCGTGGGCCGCGATCAGGTAGCCCCAGTCGCCGTCCCACTGGGGGAAGTCCTGATCCTCGCCACGGGCGAAGGTGGCCGCCTGTTCGGGAGTAAGGTCGACGACGTTCTTCGTGGCGTGGCGACCGAACCGCTGGACCGCGCTGTGGGTCGGCTTCCAGTGTTCCTGCCGCGTGCGCAAGACAGTCATCCCCAGTCCCTCGATCCGGATCGGGCTCGGCATCTCGTCGGCGAAGATCCAGATTTTGCCTTTCCCCTTCTCCCAGAACGAAAAGTCCTCGAAGACCGCGGGCTCGATGCCGAACCGCTCGGCGAAGAACTCGACCACTTGCTGGCGGGAGGCTCGGCCGTCGACCTCGCGGTCGGCAGGCGTGGCGGGCAGTCGACCGAACTGCTGGCCGACGTTGTCCCGCAGGTCCCCCTCGCTGTCGCCCTCGGTGCTTTCGTCGGTCTCGGGGTCGCTCATGCGGTTACCTCCAGTTTCGCACAGAAGAACCCGCCCGTATCGTTGAGATGCGGGTAGATCCGGTGGGTCCGCTCGACGCTCGGATCGTAGGTGTCATCCTCCCACTCGGCGACGCCGGGCCGCGATTCCAGCGGGCAGTCGAAGTCGACGACCTCGCAGTCCTCGGTGTCGAGGGCGTGGTGGATGACGGCTTCGTTTTCTTCCGGCGCGAAGGTACAGGTCGAGTAGACGACCGTGCCGCCGGGTTTGGTCGCTTGGATCGCCCGCGAGAGGATCCCCTTCTGAATGGCCGCCACGCTGTGGACGTGGTCCAGCGTCCACCGATCGAGGGTATCGGGGTTCTTGCGGACGGTTCCCTCACAGGAGCAGGGAGCGTCGACGATGGCCCGATCGAACTCGTCGAAGCCGAACGGTTTCAGCGAGAAGTTTCTGCCATCTTGCTTGGTGACCGCGAGGTTCGTCACCCCGAGCCGTTCGGCGTTGTGCCGGAGCGCCGACAGCCGGCCGAGGTTGTTGTCGTTGCCGACCACAACGCCGGTATCGTCCATCATCGCCGACAGCTGGGTGGTCTTGCTGCCCGGCGCGGCACAGCTGTCCCAGACCCTCTCGCCCGGTTGGGGATCGAGCGCGATGGCGGGGAGTGCCGAGACCTCCTCTTGGCCGTGGAGCCAGCCGTGGAAGTAGGGCCACGAGGTTCCGGGCCCGCGTTCGTCGAGCCGGAAGAGGTCCGGGTTCCAGCCGACTGCCTCGTAGCCGACTCCCTCTTGATCGAGCGCCTGTCGCGCGCGGTCGGGCGTCGACCTGATCGTGTTTACACGAACGACTGACGGTAGGGGCCGCTCACAGGCATCGAAAAACGCCTCGCGGTCCTCGACGAGCGGGGCATACCGCTCTAACGGATTCATAGCCCCCCCTTTCGAGTGCCACCGTTAGTCCGTTTCGGAGTGGCTGCGGGCCGAGCGAGACCCGTTCAGCACCAACGGTTAGGTGCCGGGGTGGCGTATGTTTAGTATGACACAGATTGACATTGTCGACGAGGACATGTCGCTGGACAGTCCTGTGCTGGTCGAAGGCTTTCCCGGAGTGGGGCTGGTCGGGAAGATGGCCGTCGACCACCTCATCGCCGCCTTCGAGATGGACCACTACGCCAACGTCTACTGTGACACCATCCCGCCGGTGGCGACCTATCAGGAGGACAGTCGGCAACTAGTGACACCGGTTCGGCTCTACGCCGACGCCGAGCGGGATCTGTTGGCACTCCAGAGCGACGTACCGATCGGCCCCGAGGCGGCCACCGAGTTCGGCAACTGTGTGGCGGGCCGGTTCGCCGAGGCCGACGTGCTGCCGGTCTACATCTCGGGGTTGCCGCGGCAGACCGACGAAGTGCCAGCCCTGTATGGCGTCGCCTGCGGCGAGTCGGCCGCCGACCGGCTCACCGACGCGGGCGTCGACCAACCCGCGGAAATGGGGCTGATTTCGGGGCCGACCGGCGCGCTGTTGGCCCACGCCACCGAACACGACAACACGGCGGTCGGGCTCGTCGTCGAGTCGAACCCACAGCTGCCCGATCCGATCGCCTCGCAGGTCGTCATCGAGCAGGGGATCGAGCCCATTGCCGGGATCTCGGTACCGACCGAGGACCTCTCGGCCCGGGCCGAGGAGATCGAGCAGGCCCGCCAGCGGCTCATCCAGCGGATGCAGCAGGCCACCGAGGACAGCAGCCGCGCCCAGCCGCTCCGGATGTATCAGTAGCCGACCGGGATCGTTTCTGAACGCTTAAACCGCCGAAGCGACTGAACCGCAACATGAGCGACGACCCAGCAGCGGTCGACGAATCGGCTGCCGAACCGACCGACGCCGACGAGGACTCCGAGCCCGACGTGGCCGAGACTGCTGGCACCGAGATGTTTGAGGACGAAGAAAACGAGGAGGAAATCACCGACGACGAACGGACTGTCGACGATCTCGAAGCCCGGATCGAGGAGTTGGAAGCCGAACTCGACGAGGCCGAAGCGGAGGTCGATGAGCTCACCGAGAAACTCCAGCGCTCGCGGGCGGACTTCCAGAACTACAAAAAGCGAATGCAGGACAAACAGGAGGAGATGCAGGCCCGGGCGACCGAGGATCTGGTCTCCCGCTTTACGAAGATCCGCGGGAACCTCGTCCGCGCGCTCGATCAGGACGCAGACGCCGACATCCGGCCGGGCATCCAGTCGACCCTCGACGAGTTCGATGCCATCCTCCAGGAGGAAGACGTCGAGATCATCTCGCCGCAACCGGGCGACAAGGTCGACCCCCAGCGCCACGAAGTGATGATGCAGGTCGACAGCGATCGGCCCGACGGCACGGTCGCCGATGTTTATCAGGACGGCTACGAGATGGCGGGGAAAGTCCTCCAAGCCGCCCAAGTGACAGTCAGCAGCGACGACTGAGCACGCGGCGGTTGCATTGCGGTCATACTAAACCTGTCGGGCAAATCGATTTCTGTTCTCGATAATCGCAGGACAGCGGCGAGTTGTATGCTGGGCGTGTGTCGCAGTATCTAGTAACCTTTAACCGATCCAAGCCGGTAATTAGGGCCAACATGGCCAGCGAGAAGATTCTCGGTATTGACCTTGGTACCACGAACAGCGCGTTCGCGGTAATGGAAGGTGGAGAGCCGGAGATCATCGTCAACTCCGAGGGGAACCGGACGACGCCCTCGGTTGTTGCGTTCTCCGACGATGACGAACGGCTGGTCGGCAAGCCAGCCAAAAACCAGGCCGTACAGAACCCGGACAAAACAATCCAGTCGATCAAGCGCCATATGGGCGAAGAGGATTACGAGGTCGAGATCGACGACGAGAGCTACACCCCCGAGCAGATCTCGGCGATGATCCTCCAGAAAATCAAACGCGACGCCGAGGAGTATCTCGGCCACGATGTCGAGAAAACCGTCATCACGGTTCCGGCCTACTTCAACGACAAACAGCGACAGGCGACCAAAAACGCCGGCCAGATCGCCGGCTTCGAGGTCGAACGCATCGTCAACGAGCCGACTGCCGCCTCGATGGCCTACGGGCTCGACGATGAATCCGATCAGACGGTTCTCGTGTACGACCTCGGTGGCGGCACGTTCGATGTGTCCGTCTTGGAACTCGGCGACGGCGTCTACGACGTGGTCGCAACCAACGGGGACAACGACCTCGGTGGCGACGACTGGGACGAGGCGATCATCGACCACCTCGCCGAGGAGTTCCAAAACAGCCACGGGATCGATCTCCGAGAAGACCGACAGGCCCTTCAGCGTCTCAAAGAAGCGGCCGAAGAGGCCAAGATCGAACTCTCCTCCCGCAAAGAGGCCAAAATCAACCTGCCGTTCATTACGGCCACGGATTCGGGCCCCGTCCACCTCGAAACCTCGATCACCCGTGCGACCTTCGAGAGCCTCACCTCGGATCTGATCGACCGTACGGTCGGCCCGACAGAGCAGGCCATCGAGGACGCCGGGATCTCCGACAGCGACATCGACGAAGTCATTCTCGTCGGTGGCTCGACACGGATGCCGCAGGTCGCCGAAAAGGTCGAGGAGATCATCGGCCAGGAACCGAAAAAGAACGTCAACCCCGACGAGGCAGTCGCGTTGGGCGCGGCGATTCAGGGCGGCGTCCTCGCGGGCGACGTCGACGACATCGTCCTGCTCGACGTGACCCCGCTCAGCCTCGGCATCGAGGTCAAAGGCGGCCTCTTCGAGCGACTCATCGACAAGAACACGACGATTCCGACCGAGGCCGCGAAGGTCTTCACAACCGCCGCGGACAACCAGACCTCGGTACAGGTGCGGGTCTTCCAGGGCGAGCGCGAGATCGCCAGCGAGAACGAACTCCTCGGGGAGTTTATGCTAACCGGCATCCCGCCGTCACCGGCCGGGATGCCGCAGATCGAAGTCGAGTTCTCGATCGACGCCGACGGCATCGTCAACGTCTCGGCGGAGGATCAGGGCTCGGGCAACGCCGAGTCGATCACCATTGAGGGTGGCGCTGGCCTCTCCGACGAGGAAGTCGATCGAATGCAGGAAGAAGCCGAGCAGCACGCCGAAGAAGACCAAGAGCGCCGCGAGCGCATCGAGGCCCGCAACGACGCCGAGGGTGCAGTCCAGCGCGCCGAGTCGTTGCTCGAAGAGAACGAAGACGCTGTCGACGAGGACCTCGAAGCCGACATCCGCGACGCGATGGACGACGTCGAAGACGTCCTCGAAGACGACGACGCCGACACCGAGGAACTGCAGGACGTCACCGAGTCACTCACCGAACAGCTCCAAGAGATCGGCAAGCAGATGTACCAAGAGCAGGCCCAACAGGCCCAGGCCGGTCCCGGCGGTGCTGGCGGTGCTGCGGGCGGAGCCGGTCCTGAGGGCGGCTTCGGTCCCGGTGCCGAGGGCGCAGCCGGAGAGGGCGACGACTACGTCGACGCTGACTTCGAGGACGCTGACGAAGAGGATCAGTAGATCCTCTTCGTCTACCAACCAGAACGCGGAGCGTTCTGGTGACGTGGACGCGGACGCGGACAAAGACGACGAGTAGCCGACACTGACAGCCGGTCGCAGTTTCTCAGTTTCACGTTTCGACGCTATCGTCGGGTGTTCAGATAGATCAGTTGAACGGTCATCCGACCTTTGACCGCGGACACCGAAGTCGACGCTATGTCCGCTAGCCGACCGAACATCCTCCTCCTTTTGACCGATCAAGAGCGTGCCGACCTCGTTGCCCCCGACGGGCTGCCGGTCGAGACACCGAATATCGACCGCCTCCGTCAGCAAGGGATGTGGTTCTCGTCGGCCTACACGCCGACCAGCATCTGTACGAGTGCTCGGGCCTCATTGTTAACCGGCCGCTACCCCCACGCTCATGGCCTGCTCAACAACAGCCACGAAGCGGATGCGATCCGGACCGATCTCCCCGAGGGGTTGCCGACGTTGGGCGAACTGCTCGCTGACAGCGGCTACACCAATACCTACCTCGGCAAATGGCACGTTAGTCATAACCACACGCCCGGCGATTTCGGCTTTCGTTACTTCGGTGGGAGCGACTACCACCACGACAACTTCGAAGTCGCCTTCGAACACTACCGCGAGTCGCATGGAATCAGGGTCCCGGAAACCGATGTCGAAGACCGGATCTATACCGGCACAGGCGACGACGGCACCCTCGTCGCTGGTACCGACCCGGTGCCGGTCGAGGCCTCCCGGCCCTACTTCTTGGCCGAACGGACCATCAACGCCCTCGAACGCTGGGTCGACGACAACCGCCAGCCGTGTTTCCATCGAACCGACTTCCTCGGGCCACACCACCCCTACGTCGTCCCCGAACCCTACGCCTCGATGTACGACCCAAGCGAGATCGAGCCGTGGGGAAACTACGCCGAGACGTTCGATGGCAAGCCGCGGGTTCACGAACAGTATCTACAGTATCGGGGCGTAGAGGGCTTCGACTGGGAGACGTGGGCCGAAGCCGTGGCGAAGTATTTCGGCTTCATGACGCTGATCGACGATCAGATCGGCCGGGTTCTCGACGCGCTCGACGAACTGGGGCTGGCCGAGGAAACCGCAGTCGTTCACACCACCGACCACGGCGACCTCACCGGTTCACATCGCTTGTTCAACAAGGGGCCGATGATGTACGAGGAGACCTACCGGATTCCGCTGGTCGTCCGGTGGCCGGGCGTTGTCGATGCCGGCAGCCAGTCGGATTCGTTCGTCCGCCTGCAAGATCTGATGCCGACGTTCCTGGAGTGGGCCAACGCCGACGCTCCCGAGGGGCTCCACGCCCGGAGTATCCAGCCCCTACTCCGCGGCGAGACGCCCGCTGACTGGCCCGAATCCGTCTACACCCAGTACCACGGCGACGAGTTCGGCCTCTACAGCCAGCGGATGGTCCGGACCGACCGGTACAAGTTCGTTTACAATGGACCCGACCGCAACGAGCTCTACGACCTCAAAGCCGATCCACACGAACTCCAGAACCTCGTCGACCACCCGCAGTATAGCGATACCCGCGAGGAAATGTCACAGCGACTATCGGACTGGATGGATAGGGTCGACGACTCGCTCCGAAGGTGGGTTCCCAGCACACTCACCTGACTGGTTGTTAAATGAAGCGGCGACTACCGGCACCGTAGGCAGTTCCTATCTCCGCGGTCCGTTCGACGCCATCGTTGAGACTACTTGGAGCGACTAGTAGCGAGCCGATACGTCTCCAGTAGCGACCGTCTTCGGATTCGTAGCTGATTGATTACAATATCCGACTATCGTGGAGTATCAATCACTCTCTGGCCCGACGAGGCCAGTGGGATAACCAATGTCCGACGAAACACAGATTACGAGACGAGCGAGCCTCCGAGGTATCGCAGCGACTGGTGCAATCATCGGTAGCACCGGTCTGACCGCCAGCACGGTCAGTGCAAGCGAGAAGAAAGTCGACGCGGCCAAAGACGTCTACTTCAAAGGCTGCCACGCGGTGGCTGTCCACCTCGAAGACGATCACGATGAGGTCCCGATCCGGATTCGGGTGTACGACGACGAGACCGACCGGTTCGAGAACATCGAACGAACGATCACCGACGAGCACCTGCTCCCGTACCCGATCTGGGAGCAGCTCCCCGACGACTACGACGAGAAGGACGACCACGGTAAAAAGAACGACGACGAGGACGGCTACGAAGACGACGAGGCGGACAAAAAGAAAGACCGCAAAAAGAAGGACGACCACGAGGACGACAAGAAGGACGAACTCCCCGAGTGGATCTGTGAGGACGACGTCGAGCCGCCGAAGGGACACAAACCCGATGGCGACGGCAAACGCGTCTGGGTGTTCAACATCCACCAGTTCTACGACCACGGCATCGACACCGATAACGAGATCATCTCGGTGGAGATCGGTGACAAGCGGATCGAGAACCCCAACTGCGAGGAAAAACACCGCCCGGAGTACGACAAGAAGGGCGATGTCGACGTCGATGAGATCGGGCTCGTGGCGATCTGCTTCGACTCGAAGCGGAACACCGCACGGTTCCGCGTCGACAACGACAACAAAAAGTCGGTGACCGTCGAGTACGATGTCTACAACACCGACCAGGACGGCGAGGTGACTGTCGAACCACAGAGCACGACCTACTTCGATGTGGAGGCAACCGGCTCGGAGGGCCAGGCGACAGTTCGGCTCTTCTACGACGACGACCAGATCGACGTGAAGGCGAGCAACACCCAGCGTGAGTGTGCTGATGACGTCACAGTCTACTCCTCTGCACTTGATCTGGCCGACGAACAAGTGCAGTTCACCGTGAGTGACAATGCAGACTACGACCGGATGTTCTCCTACTACGTTGCCGAGACCGGTGAGACCGGGACAATCACGGTTCCCGGCGATGACGTTAGCTTAGCGAGCTTCTGGGTCCACGCCCCGTACGGTCACGCGTCGGTCACGCTCTACCACCACGGGATCGTCGTCGGCAAAGCCGAACGCAAACCCGACCTCTCGGGACCGGTTGTCAACGTCGACCAAGGCGAGAGCTACGAGACGATTCAGGCGGCCGTCGACGACGCGAACGAGGGCGAGACGATCGTCGTCTGCGAGGACGAGGAACTCGACGATACGGTCAATGTCGACGTGGCCGACCTCACGATCAGGGGTTTCCACAAGCCGACAGTCGACGGCAACGGCAACTCGCCGGTCTTCAACATCGTCGCAGACGGGGTGACGATCGGAGACCTCGGCGTGACTAACCCCGACGAACTCCTCGGTATCAGAGTCGGTGTCGGCGTCGACGGCGCAACGATCAAGAACAACCACATCTTCGAGATCGGTCCCACAGGGAACCTGGGCGTCACAGGCATCATCGTCGGTCAGGGCAACCACGACGATATCGAGATCTACGGCAACACCATCGAGGATCTCGAACAGACTGACGACGGTAGCTTTGCCACGCTGAATGGGATTCTATTCGATGCGGATAACGAGGATCCCGGAACGATCACCAACGTAGAGGTCTCCGACAACGATATTCGCGACCTCGAAAGCACGACCGCGCCACTGGGGATCGTCGTCCAGCACAACGCCGAGAGCGTGACGATCGAGGAGAACCACGTCGAAGAGCTGACGGCGGACAACGACTTTGGTCCGGGGAGCTTCACGACCTTCGCTCAGGGGATCAGTATCGACTCGCCGTCGACCGACGATTTCGATATCGAGGACAATACGATCGAAGAGGTCGTGAGCAACGACGGCTTCTTCGGCGAGGATATCAAGATCGAGCCGGGCGCCGACGTGAGCGGCATTGAGATCCACGAAAACAATCTCTTGTCGGCGATCGGGCTCAACAACGCCAACGGGAACAATCCCGAAGTCGAAGCTGAGGACAACTTCTGGAACGACGACGATGGGCCGTTTGTCATCGAAAACAATGCTGACGATGGCGATGTCCCGGTACCTGGTGGCGGCGAGGTCGACCTCGATACGGTCGATGCGAGCGCGGTCACCGAGAACGTCGATTTCAACCCGGCCGCCAGCAGTTCTCAGTAACTCCTCTCTCGGCGTTTCTATCGTCTCTTTTCTGGTTTCGAGTACCGAACGGCTCGCCCACGGCTTGGAGGCCGCCGTCCTCTCAGTTTGGCGTGAAAGCACGTGTCAGTCGGCGCAGCGCAAACGGCTACCGATGACTCAGGCGAGCCCCGACGACCAACGAGAATATCCCAACAAGACCGCCGACGATTCCGAATCCAGGAGCCTCGTCAGCCGTCGCAGAGCGATCGTCTCCGTCCGTCCCGTTCGCGTCGGTGCTGTTGCCTGCTGTCGTTTCGTTCGCGTCGACGCCAGCTGTCGTCTCGTTTCCGGCTTGATCGTCCGAGGCGAGTTGCAGGACGACAACAGCCTGTCCGTGTGACTCCGATTCGCGAAACGTCCACCCACCCCCAGCAGCCTCGTATGAGGTTGCTGCGTCGATGGGATCGATGTCTGACTCCCATGCGTAGCCATCCCGCTGGATGTAGCCGACGACCTCGATCTCGTCGGCGTACTCGCCGTCGACCGTCGCTTCGCCGTACTCGATCTCGTCGCCGATGGCCGGGCCGTGGAACTCGATACAGTGGCTATCCATGTAGCCGTCGCCTTGGGCGATGTCGTCGGCTGTGCCGAACTGGTCGGCGTCAAGCGGTCGGTCGTAGTGCTCAGTGAGAGGGTACTCGATGCTCATCGGATCGGCACTGCTGTGCCACTCCAGCGTGTCGCCGGTCGGAACCGTGACGGTCGTGTTCGGAACCGTCTCGCCGACGATCGGCTCGCCCGCTTCGTTGAGTAGGACGGTGCAGATCTTCCCCGAACCGTCGCCGAGGTACGGATCGCGGTACTCGTCGCGAGGGTTGACGTAGCTTACCCAACTCCCGTCGTCGGCTGCTGCCTCGAAGTACTCGTCGCCGGGCTCCGGGGCTGGCTCGGTGTAGGCGTCTTCGGTTACGTTCATCGCACTGGTTGTGTCCTGCGCTGCAACGGTTGCAGGGGCAACGATACTAGCGAAGAGGCTGAGACACAGAAGGACGGCGAGACCGACTCGGCTGCGGTCCCAGACTCGTGAGTGTAGTTGTGACATTGGTGGTCGTTCGTGATGTCACTCGGAACGCGTCGACAGGGTTGTGGTGATCGATGGCGCGTCGAGAGTGACACTCCCACCGCTGGCTACACCGTTCGGTCTTTTAGCTATCCTCTGTATAACCGACAGCATAGTCCGTGTACCTGTTGGGATGTGCGAAGCCTCCGCCTAGTAGGTGTCGTATAACTCTTCGCAGACACCCTCTAACCACCGATGATCACGGATCGTGGACGGTGCTCAGAGATAGCCCAGGTCGGCGAGCCGCTGTTCGGTCGACTCGCTCATGTCGACCGGAGTCTCAGTAGCGTGATCCCGTTCGACGGTGCCCAGCCAGTCGTCGAGCCGGGTATCGAGTTGGGCTGCGAGTGCCGGTCGCTGGTCGACCCAGTTGTGGTGTTCGTCGCCATCGGCGGCCGGATAGAGCCACTGTGAGCCATCCGACCCCCGAATATACGTTACGTCCTCGGTTCGTACCGACCAAAGCGACCGATCGAAGGCATTGACCCGATCGGGAAGCTCGCCGAAGCGGGCTTCCAGCGAGTCGACCGAGGGCTGAGGCTGGATATGTTCGGCGTAGACAGCCTCCCGGGGAGGGGTCGTCGACCGGGGGTGGAACGAACGCCCCTGTGCCTGCATCGCCAACTCGGGGGCCGAGATACCGGCCGTCTCCAGCAGCGTCGGGACGAGATCGAGCAGTTGGACGAACCCGCTGTGTTGACCGCCGTCCGCAAACGAACCGCCGGTAACGACGAGCGGGACATGAACCACCGTCTCGTGGAGGTTGTACTGGTGGCCGAAAAAGCCGTACTCGCCGATGTTTTCGCCGTGGTCGCCGAGCACGACGAACACCGTGTTTTCCCATTCGCCAGCTTCTCGAAGCGAATCGCGGAGCCGACCGAGCTGGGCGTCGACGTAGGCGAGTTCGCCCCGATAGAGCCCGCGGAGCAGCTCACACTCCCGCTCGGTAAGGTCGTACTCACCGACATCGAAGGCCCGAGGGTCCTGGCGGAGTCCGAGTGCCTCGTCGACCGCCGCCGGCGAGAGGAACCGTTCGGCGTACTCCCGGGGTGGGTCGTACTCGATATGCGGCTCGATGTAGTTACAGAACAGGAAAAACGGCTGGTCGGTGTGCCCGCGTTGCCGGTCGGTGAGCCCGCGTTGCCGGTCGGTGAGCCACTTGTCGACCCAGTCAGTCGTCCGGGTAGCTCCGTTGTCGCCACAGAGATACCGTTCGTAGGCAACGTTTGCCAGTGTAACCGCCGGATTCCCCGCAATCAACAGGTCTTTGAACGACGTTAGTCGCTCACTAACGCCGCTGGCACGGACGACTGCACCGGTGTCGACGTCGGACTGAATATACTGCCAGCCCTTCCGAAATCGGTCGAACCCACGATCAAAACCGAACTCGCCGGTGATCCAGCAGTTGTTCGAGACCCCGACCGTCTCGTAGCCTGCCGACTGGAAGGCCTTCGGTAGCGTCTCGTGGTCGGCATCAAAATAGGTGTGGCCGCCGTGGGCCCCGTGGGCGGCGGTATACAGTCCGGTAAACAGCGAGACGTGAGAGGGGAGCGTCCACGGTGAACTGGTGTAGGCGCGGGTGAACTCGGTTCCGGAGGCGGCCAACGATGCCAGTGTGGGGGTGATTCGGGACGCCGCGGGGACGGTTTCTCTCGCCCGCGCGGTGTCCATGACGACGAGAACGACGTTCGGACGGTCGTCCCCGTCGCCGATATCATGGGGGTCCGTTGTCGGTTGGGGGCTACTGTCGGGGGACATGGTACACACGGTACGCCAACTCGTCGTAAGGCAGTAGTTGCCGAACACTGACCACGTATGTCTGGCAGGTTGCCGCCGACACCCACGCTCCCGGCTGCGGCTCAGGAAGTATTTAAACTGCGGGACCGGAGAACCTGCCGATGCGTGCGTTCCGTCTCGCCTACGATGGCCGTCCGTTTTATGGCTTTCAGCGCCAACCCGACGTGCCGACCGTCGAGGGAACGCTGTTCGATGCGCTCCGGTCGCTGTCGGTGTTGTCGACCGACGGCCACCGGCCCGAGGGGTATGCAGCGGCGGGTCGAACCGACGCCGGGGTATCGGCAGTCGCCCAGACGGTCGCCTTCGAGTGTCCTGACTGGCTGACGCCGCGGGCACTCAACAGCGAACTGCCCGGCACAGTCCGGGCGTGGGCCAGTACGGATGTCGACCCCGAGTTCCATGCCACCCACCACGCGGTTCGCCGAGTATACACCTATTACGTATATGCCCCCCAGCAGGCGGATCGAAGCCTCGATGGTCGACCACCGGCCGATGGCGGGCTGGCCACCGAGGCGCTCAACGAGCTCTGTGGATACAACGATTTCCACAACCTGACGTCCGACGACCACGGGACCCGGCGCGGGCTATCGGGTTGCATCGACCGGAACGGCGAATTTCTGGTAATCGAAGTCGTCGCCGGGGGGTTCGCCCGCGAGCTCGTCCGCCGGCTGGTGTCGGTGGTTCGGGCGGTGGCGACGGGCGAGCGACCGGTCGACTGGATCGACGAGCTGCTCGGTCCGGAGCCGGTTGATCCGCGTCCGCCACCGGCTCCACCCGAGCCGTTGTTGCTCTCGGGGGTTCGATACCACGACATCGACTTCGAGCGCGATCCGGAAGCGGTCGACAGCGGCGCGGTTGCGTTCGGCGAACGTGCCATCGAGGCACTGGCCTGTGGACGGGTATCGAGGCGGATCGGCGAGGCGATTCGGAGCGACCAGTAACAAGATTTACACCCACACTCGGCTTTCAGTCTGCCATGAGTACGGTTCCCGAACGGTCGGAGCTGGCGGAGGAACACACGTGGGCGCTCGAAAGCATCTTCGAGTCCGACGAGGCGTGGGAAGACCACTTCGAGACGGTTTCAGGACGGATCGAGGAACTTACCGCCTACGAGGGTCGGGTCACCGAAAGCCCCGAAACCCTCCTGGAACTGCTGGCACTCCGCGAGGAGATCATGCGTGAAGTCTCGCAACTCGGGGTGTACGCCAACCTTCGTGCCAGCGAAGATACTCGCAATCAGGAGTATCAGGCGCTCTCCGGGAAGGCCCAAGCACTCTCCTCGGAGGCATCGAGTGCCGTCTCGTATATCGAGCCAGAACTGCAAGAGCTGACCGAGGACGATATCGAGGCGTTCGTCGGTGCCGAGCCGAAGCTCGCCGACTACGACCAGTTTTTCGACGACGTGCTGCGTGCCAAACCCCACACCCGCTCGGCGGAGGTCGAGGAACTGCTTGCCGAACTCGGCGAGGTCACCAGCTCGCCGAGCGACATGTACTCGATGCTGGCCAACGCCGACATGACGTTCCCGACCGTCGAAGATCCCGACGGCGAGGAGATCGAAATCAGCCAAGGGAACTTTACGAAGCTGCTGAAACACGAGGACCGAAGTTTCCGAAAACAGGTCCACGAGGAGTATTACGACGAGTGGGAGGACGTCCGTAACGTCGTCGGTACTTCGCTTAAAAAACAGGTCAGGAAAGATGTCAAAGTCGCCCGCGCCCGCGACTATGAGACTGCCCGTGAGGCGGCCCTCGACGGCCCGAACGTCCCAGTCGAGGTCTACGATACGCTCGTCGACACGGTTCGTGACAACCTCCCGCTGCTCCACCGCCACGCCGAGCTCAAGGCCGACGCGCTAGGCGTCGACGATCTCCAGCCGTGGGACCTCTATATGTCGCTGACCGGTGAGGAGGGGCCGGATGTCGAGTACGAACAGGCCAAATCCTGGATCGTCGAGGCCGTCGAACCGTTAGGCGACGCCTACCAGGAGCGAATGGCCGAAGGTCTCGAGGATCGATGGGTCGACGTCTACGAGAACCGGGGCAAGCGCTCGGGGGCCTTCTCGTCGGGCACCTACGACACCCAGCCGTTCATCCTGATGAACTATCAGGACGACATCGCCTCGATGTTCACCCTCGCCCACGAGTTGGGCCACTCGATGCACTCGGAGTTGGCCCAGGAGGCCCAGCCGTGGCACGATGCGGGCTATGAGATCTTCGTCGCCGAGGTCGCCTCGACGGTCAACGAGACCCTGCTGACCCACCATCTCTTGGAGACGGTCGACGACGACGAACTCCGCCTGCACGTCCTCGACGAGTATCTCGAACGGTTCCGGTCGACGCTGTTCCGCCAGACGATGTTCGCCGAGTTCGAACAGGCGATTCACCAGCGCGCAGAAAACGACGAACCGCTGACGCCCGACGTCTTCGACGAGCTATACGGCGATCTCAAAGCGGCCTACTACGAGCCAGCGGCGGTCGACGACCAGATCCAACGCGAGTGGCAGCGGATTCCGCACTTCTACTACAACTTCTACGTCTACCAGTACGCGACCGGGATCTCGGCGGCGGTCGCTATTGTCGAGGGAATCCTCGAAGACGGCCAGACGGGTGGCGACGGGGCCGCAGCCTACCGCGAGATGCTGCGGGCCGGCGGCAGCGTCTACCCGATCGAGGCTCTCGACATCGCTGGCATCGACATGACCGACCCCGAGCCGATCGAATCCGCTCTGTCGGTGTACGGCGACTACCTCGACCGCGTCGACGACCTCCGGTAGGTACGTTCCCTTCTGGCAGTTTTCGAGTCACTGGACGGCCCGTATTCGACTACGACGACGGTCGTTTCTCCGCTCGAACACTGCCCGAGACCCAAAGGCACATTTATCTCCGGCACCAACCACTGACAACAAATGTCACGTAGCCCGTCGCTTCCCGACCGTCCACGGCTGAACTTGGATCCTGATATGTCGACAGCCGAGCGGCTCGATGCGATCCGCAAACACTTCGTCCGGCTCGTCGAGGTCAACGAGGAGCTCGACGAGCGGCTCACCGAGGCCACCGGCCGTCGAAGCGAGCTCCAAGAGGAGGTCTCCCAGCTCAAAGAGCGCAACGAGGCGCTCAAAACCTCGGCACTCTACATCGCCAGCGTCGAGGAGCTGACCGACGACGAGAGTGTCATCATCAAACAACACGGCAACAATCAAGAAGTCCTGACAGAGGTTTCCCCACAGCTCTACGAGGAGATGGAAAACGGCGACCGGGTTGCGATCAACGAATCGTTCGGCGTCCAGATGGTGTTGGACGACGAGACCGACTCCCGGGCACAGGCGATGGAAGTGACCGAGTCGCCGGACGTCAGCTACGACGATATCGGCGGCATCGACGAGCAGGTCCGGGAGGTCCGCGAGGCCGTCGAAGACCCCATCGACAACCCCGCACAGTTCGACGCTGTCGGCATCGAGCCGCCGTCAGGCGTACTTCTCCACGGGCCACCGGGGACCGGCAAAACGATGCTGGCGAAGGCTGTCGCCAACGAGAGCGATGCGACGTTCATCAAGATGACCGGCTCCGAGCTCGTCCAGAAGTTCATCGGCGAGGGCGCGCGGCTGGTCCGGGACCTGTTCCAGCTGGCCGCCGAAGAGGAGCCTGCGGTCGTCTTCATCGATGAGATCGATGCTATCGCCTCCCGACGGACCGACTCGAAGACCTCCGGCGACGCTGAGGTCCAGCGGACGATGATGCAGCTACTCTCGGAGATGGACGGTTTCGACGACCGCGGTGAGATCCGGATCATGGCCGCCACGAACCGCTTCGATATGCTCGACGAGGCCATTCTCCGTCCGGGGCGGTTCGACCGGCTCATCGAGGTGCCGAAACCCGGTCCCGAGGGGCGCGAGAAGATCTTGGAGATCCACAGCCGCGAGATCAACGTCGACCCCGCTATCGATTTCACCGAACTCGCCGAAGAGCTCAACGACTACAGCGGGGCCGACATCGAGAGCCTCGTCACCGAGGCCGGCATGTTCGCGATCCGCAACGACCGGACAACCGTCACCCGGGAAGATATCGACCACGCCCGCGAGAAACTCGACCGCGGCGAGACCGAACACGGCGTCGTCCGCTATCAGTACTAACTGCGACCCGTTTTCCGGCCGTAATTCGTAACCGATTACCGCTGTGGCCGTTGTTTTGCAGTAATGACCACCATTCACGTCGCGGGCGGAGTCGGCCTCGCGCCGACCGAGATGTCGGCCTACGACGCCGCGCTTGCCGACGCGAACCTCCACAACTACAATCTGATCACGGTCTCGTCGGTGATCCCGGCCGACGGCCGCCTCGAAGTCGTCGACGAGGCCCCCGATCTCGGCCCGGCGGGCAACCGGCTGACGGTCGTCCAGGGCAAGACCGTCGCCGGACCCGAGAGCAGCGCCGAGGCGATTACGACCGGGATCGGCTGGGCGACCGGCCGAGGTCCGGGGCTGTTCTACGAGGCCTCGGGGACGGACCCCGAGGCTGTCGAGGCCGAAATCCGGCGTGGTCTGGAGGCTGGCTGTGAGCTTCGTGAATGGGAGATCACCGACCGGGACGTTCATCTGTCGACCGTCGAACCCGCCGATGAGAGCTACACGGCCGCCGTCGTGCTGGCAGCATACGGTGAGAGCGAGCCGATCCTGTAGCGCCGCTGTGGTGGCTTAGACGGCTGTTTGATGCGGCGACGCCTTTTTACGACCGCCTCCCCAACTGTAGCTACAATTCATATGAACGGAAACTATACCGGAACAGGTGGGATGCCGGTTGGTGGGGGCCAGTCGACGAGCGCCGAGGATCTTTCTGTGGGGCAGAAAGATGCCCTCCGAGTCGCGGTCGCGGGGATCGTCGACGAGACCCAGTCGTATCTCCCCGAGGGGTACCAAGTCGGCTCCGAGTTGACCTACGGCAGTGGGGCAACTGCGACGGTGGCCGTCGACCCACCGGCTGGTCATCCGGTCACGGCGGGCTACTCACCGGACCCCGACGAACTCGAAAGCGGACTCGATCCGGATACCCAGCAGGAAGTCGCACAGGGACTGGCGGCGAGTGCCGTGATGCAGGTCATGGACGCCGTCGGCGATGGGATTACACCGACCGGCCGATAACGCGATCTAACAGGCTCGGCAGGACTGTTTTTACTCAGCTGTAGTGTGGTGGCTGCCTGCGGCTTGTTCCGCGCTCATGCAGGCTGACTGCGCGACGGCGTAGATGCTGTAACCGATGAGGCCCGCAGCGACGGCCGCACCAAGCGTAACACCGACGAACGGTGGGATCGGGAAGAAGACGACGCTCCCGACGCCTGCCAACAGCGCCACCGGGATCGCTATCAGTAGGAGATCGAACTCCGAACAGCGCTGCTCCGATTCCGTCTCGCCGACCGCGTGTTGGATCTGTGCCATCCACTGAGCCACCTAATTACATATAATGTGCAGCGCACCCTACTTATATCCTCATACACGATGGCATAGCTATCCCCATTCAGGGCCTGTTGTCTGTCGGCGTGACCGGCGTTGATCCCGTCGGCTGTTGGTGTCGCGGGTCGCTCACAAAGTTCAAAAAGCGGGTGAAACAGGGCGGTTAGTCGACCCGGTTTATTCGCGCATCGAGCGTCGACTTCGTGTTGGTGGGTGCCGGAGTCGCATGATGGCGCAGATACCGTAGCCGACAAGAGTTCCAGTCAGTGCTGCACCCAGTGTGATCCCGACGAACGATGGGACCGGCAGCAGGTATGCACTCACGATCTCTGCCAGCAGCGTGAGCGGAATCGCCGCCAGCAGGAGATCGAACTCGGCGAGCTCTCCGCCTCGAAACGCAGCACGAAACCGTGGTTGCGTAGGCACATACTGATTCACCCATTCGACACATACGAGAATCAAATTATGTATATACTGTGGTGAAATGTGATCTGCGGACCCCACGCAAACGGGTCGGACCCGCATTCCGCTCTGCGGACAGTCCCGTCGATGGCACACATCTCAGTCGTCGTCACCACTTATTTCGGTCTCCGTACTGGTGTCGACCCCTACCGGCTCGGAGAGGCCGTGGACGAGTGCTTTTTCAGCCTCGGTGTCAAACGGATGCAGGTTCGATTCGTCCAACACGACCGAGAGCTTCTGGTTTTCGGTCACATCAGTGCCGGGGCCGACGTTCATCAGGATCTGACCGCTGGCGGTTGGGCCTTCCATGTCGACCGTTTCGCCCCTGCTGGTGACGAGATAGACGAATATCTCGTCGACTACAGGACCAGTATAAAAAGCGAGTCGACGACGAAACCGATCGTCGGAGCGAGTCGACGGATCACGACGGATTCGGAGAGATCCTCTCCCCCGATGACTTAAAAACCGATCTCGGTGTCGGACCGCTTCACAGCGGCCACCGCAGCACGCCGTTATTTCCCCCAGAACGGGTCGCGTTTCCGACGCTTGTTGAGATAGCCCGACAGCGCCTCCAACTCGTCGGCCGGAATCTCGTCGGAGAGCTCCTGTTCGAGGATTTTGGCATGTTTCTCGGGCAGGTCGACCCACAGTTCGTCGCCCTCCTCGATCTGCCGGCCGACGGTCGGCCCGTCGATGGCGATACTCACACGTTGGCCAGCGCGGGCCTCCGAAACGTCCTCGCCCTGCAGTTGGATCCCCGAGAGCTGACCAACGCGATCCGGCTCGTTGTTCTCGAATTTGGCGACGTTGGTGTTGTTCTTGACCGTCCCGGACATGATCTCAACGCCGACGACGGCGGGGTCGGACTGCCGGAAGGTGTGGTCCTGCAAGATCTGGAACCGAGCCGGCCGGATGATCTTGTCGAGGATCGTTTCCTGCTGGCTTCGTTTCATCTCCTCGACGTACTCGTCGTACTCCTCGACCAGCTGGTAGATCACGTCGTCGCTGAACAGCCGCACTTCGGCCTGTTCGAGTTCGCGTTCGGCGTTCGGCAGCACGTCGATATTGAAACCGAGAATGGCCTTGTTCTCGGCCTCGCGGGCCGTGCCTGCGACCGCCACGTCGCGCGGAGCGATGTCGCCGACCTCAGCGCGGAGGATCGGGATTTCGGCCTCCTGCAATGCGTTGGCCATCGCCTCCAGACTGCCGAGGGTGTCGGCTTTGACGACAACGCCCTCTTCTTCGGTGTCGACCTCGATCTCGGCGAGTTCCGCCTTCACTTCCTCGATGACGTCTTCCTTTGGCCGGTCGCGGACTACTCGCACGGGTGCGCCAGCGATCGCCGTGTCGAGATCCGGCGCAGCGATCTTGACACCGGCGGCCGCCCCGACGCTGTCGACCTGTTCGAACTGTTTTTCGATCCGGATCTCGGCGTTCGGCCGCGGCTGCAACAGCGCTCGGACTTCGGTGACGATCGGCTCGTTGCTCGCGCCGACGACGATCGTATCCCCCTCGCGGATGATCCCGTCGTAGACGACGACATCGAGCGTGGCCCCGAACCCCTGTTGATCCTTGACTTCGAGGACGGTCCCTTCGCCGGGACCTTCGACGTCGATCTCCATCTCGGCTTTCATAAACCGCTGGGACAGCCCCATCAGCACCGCGAGGATGTCGGGGACGCCCTCGCCGGTGAGTGCCGAACAGGGCACAACCCCGATGTTCTTCTGGAAGTTCTGGACCCGCCAGTAGAAATCCGCCGAGAAATCCCGGTCGGAGAGCTGGCCGATGAGCTCATAGAGGTTCTCGTCGAGCCGACTGCGGGCGGCGTCGCTCTGGCCGTCATAGCTAGGTTTGATCGGCGAGTCCTCCACCGGGTTCCAGCCCGGCGTCGTGTCGACCTTGTTGGCAGCAACAACAAAGGGCGTCCCCGTCCGCTGGAGGATGTCGATCGCCTCTTCGGTCTGGGGTTGGAAGCCGTCGTTGACGTCGACGACGAGGATGGCGATATCGGCGAGTGCGCCGCCACGGGCCCGGAGGGTCGAAAACGAGTGGTGGCCGGGGGTATCGATGAACAGCAGTCCGGGGAGATCGAAATCCGACGGCATGACGAGGCTGCCCGCCATCTCGGAGATGGTATCGAGGGGGACCGCCGTCGCGCCGATGTGTTGGGTGATCGCCCCGGCTTCGCCGTCGCTGACCGCCGAGCCGCGGATCTTGTCGAGCAAACTGGTTTTGCCGTGGTCGACGTGACCGAGGACGGCGACAATGGGTGTACGTAACGAGTGGGCTTGATCGGACATGGGATAAAACCTCAGAAGGTCGCTTTACAGGATTCCAGTGGGGCGTCGGTGTTAAGTGTTTCAACTTACTGTTCGTGGCCTGCGATACGTACGATCAATCGTGAGGATGAAACCGTCGGACGGCACCTTTGACAGCGTCCTGTTGTCCGAGGAGGGTGATGTGGTCGCCCCGGCTCAACTCCTCGGCGGCCGAGGGAACGTGCGTTCCGTTGTTCCGGCCGATAACGGCGATAATGCAGCCGTCGGGTATCGCACTGTTGACCTCACGAACGGTCTGGCCAATCGCCAGCTGGAATGTCGAGCGTGAGAAGCAGGCTGCGAACGCCGACGGCGATTGCGACGCCGACACCGACACCGATAGCCAGCCGAACCAGAAACCCTCCGGGCAGGGCGGTCGGCGTCGACTCGACGACCGGACTCTCGTAGACGACGATGGCGAGGATGGCGGCGGTGACGCCGTTGAAAATTCCCTCGGCCTCGAAAGTCGTCTCCAGATGCTCCCGGACGGAAATCACGTCCATAATCGGCGTGATGACTGTTGGGCCGGTGGCGATCAACAGCCCACCGATGAGAAACGAGACGCCCCAGTCAGTATCGAGAAACAGTCGGACCGCGCCCGCAGTGCCGAGGAACATCACCGCCGCGCCGATGGTCGTCAGTCCGGTGATGGTTTTCGGGGCCAACCGGAGTTTCTCCCGGCGGAGCTGAAAGGCCCCATCGAAGACGATGACCGCGACGCTGAGGCCGACAATCGTCGACAGTCCATCGCCGAAGGTGCCGACAGTGACGAGTCCCACACCAGTTGGGCCGAGTCCCACACCGATCAGAATCAGAAACAGTGCACTCGGGATTTTGAGGCGTTTGGCGAGAATCTGAGCTCCGATGCCGAGTGCCAACATAATCGCTGTCACAGTGAGCACTGAGACGGACACGGACTGCGGTTACAGACGGGAGCAAGCAGTATAACCCTTTATTCAGATATCGTGAGTCGTCTCGGTACTCACCCGTGGCGAGCGTCGGCTTTCATCGGAGAGTGGTCGACCGGTGGCTGACAGCTGTCAGACAGTCCCCGTGGCGTTTATATAATTCCGTCTGGTTAGCAAATATATGGTAGACATACTCGCCGAAAACCTCTCCGGGAAAGCGGTGATGGGGGCGGATGGAACCGAACTCGGGGACCTGTACAACATTACAATGGAGATGAAGACGGGCGGGCTCCGGAGCCTGCTTGTCGTCCCCAACGAGGGGATTTCGGCGCACTCCTCGGGCTTTGAGGCCGACGACGCCGGTCGACTCAAAATCCCGATCAATACGGTTCAGGCCGTCAAAGACTACATCGTCGTCTCTCGCTAACGCATGGAAATTCTCGACACGTCGGCTTTTATTCACGAGTATCATACCGACGACGACACGGCTTCGGTGCCACAGGTCCACGAGGAACTAGAGGGAGAACACGCCTTCCGATTCGATGCTGAAGAGGGCGCGGGAATGCACATCCACATCCCGGCCGACGGCACCGCCGAAAAAGTCCAGCGGGTCGCCACCGAAACCGGCGATGCCAACGAACTCTCCGAGACCGATCTCCTCCTTGTGGCCGCTGCCTTCGAACTCGATGGCACGCTTGTCACCGACGACTACGCGATGCAGAACGTCGCCGAGCGACTCAACGTCGCCGTGTCGGTGATCGCCCGAGACGGAATCACCGAACAGCGCGAGTGGCAGTTCCAGTGTGGCGGCTGTGGCCGTACCTTCGACGACGACCACGAGCGGTGTCCGATCTGCGGCAGCGACCTCACGCGAAAGAACCCGGCCTAACTCGGCGGCCGTTTCGTCGCTTCTCAGCCGAGATACCCGATTTCGCCCAGATACAGGAGTGCGAACAGCGTCCCGTTGTAGCAGCCGTGGGTCACCGCCGGAACAACGATGTTGTCGGTGTACTCGTAGAGATACCCGAGGACGATACCGAGCACTCCGGCCAGCAGCGCATACGAGAGTTGGGCACCGAGGCCGCCGGTTACGCCCGGAATATGGATGAGGCCGAACAACACCGTGGCGGTGATGATCGCGGGCCATCGACCCCACGACTCGCGGAGTCGACCCTGAACGGCTCCCCGGAACAACAGTTCCTCGGCCGGGCCTACGAACAGCAGCGAGACGACCACCATCACGAGGAAATAAAACGGATCGCCGACACCAGCCAGCACCGCCTGATTGGCTCCCGGCGAGAGGTCGACTGCTTCGAGCAGCCGGTTGATGAGATACTGGCCACCCAACAGCACGACGGTTCCGCCGACAATCAGGCCGATGCCGCGGCGGCTGGGAACGACGGCTCTGATTAGTCGCTTGGTGTCGACGAGTCGTCCGTACCCCACGACGACGACGGCCATCGTCACGAAGTGAACCATGTATTGGATGATCCGAACCGTGTTGGCCGACGCCGAATCACCCACGACAGCGATTATGACCGGCTCAAAGAGGGGAAAAGCAACACTCGCAGCAAGATTGGCACCGATGATAACGAGAATCGCTTCGCCGATGTGTTGGATGCGATCTCCCCGTCCGACCTCTGGTGCTGCCGCTTCCATTACAGTCCGATAACAGAGACAGGGTGTTATGAACACCGATTACGGTCGAAACGTGGGGGTGTGGGATACCGAAGCAAACACAGTAACTGCTAACCCGCGTCGACGGCAATAGCCTGTATGACCGATTCCGACCTTCGAGCCGCCGCCGAGACGGCACTGACCCAGTGTCTCGATCTCGGCAGCGAGGAGACCTGTCTGATCGTCACCGATGACAAACGCCAACCGATCGGCGAGGCCCTCTATGGGGTCGCTTCCGAACTCACCGACGACCCCGTGATCGTCCGCTACCCACCCGGCCCACAGCACGGTGCTGAACCCCCAGAACCCGTCGACGCCGCGCTCCGCGAGGCCGATGTGTTCCTCGCCCCGACGACCAAAAGTATCAGTCACACGCGCGCCCGCGGTGCAGCCTGTGAGGCTGGTGCGCGCGGCGCAACCCTCCCCGGCATCACCGAGGACGTCTTCATCACCGGGTTGGACGCCGATTACGAGGCCATTGCCGCCCATTCCGAGACGGTACACGAGCAGGTCCGCGAGGCCAACGAGATCCGCGTTACCTCGCCGCAGGGTACCGACATCACCTTCGGGATCGGCGACCGCGAGTGGCACCTCGATACCGGGATCGTCCACGAGCCCGGTGACTTCTCGAACTTGCCTGCGGGCGAGGTGTTCGTGAGCCCCGAGAGCGCCACCGGCACCTACGTCGTCGACGGGACGATGCGACCCCACGGCCTCCTCGATGCCGACCAGCAACTCACCTTCGAGGTCGACGACGGCCTCGTGACCGCAATCAGCGACGACGAGATCCGCCAGCAGATCGAGACCGCCGCCGAGGAGGCCGGCGACGCAGCCTACAACCTCGCCGAACTCGGGATCGGAACGAACGTGGGTGTCGACGAACTTGTCGGTTCGGTCCTCTTGGACGAGAAGGCCGCAGGCACGGTTCATATCGCCATCGGCGACAACGCCTCTATCGGCGGCGAGACGGAGGCCCCGCTCCATCTCGACGGCATTCTGCGGGAGCCAACCGTCTACGTCGACGGTGACGAGATCGAACTGCCGGAGTAGCCTCGAACAGCTGTCACCGGGGTCGTTCGACAGAAATAACAGTACAACCACACTATTTGCCGGTAATGTCCGATCAGTGCCTATTGGGAATGGTGATTATGCTTATTGGTGCCGGTGGGATGTTCGTCACGGCTGTCGTCGGTGTGATAAATGGTGCTGTTGTTGGTCCCTTCGGCTCGGTGAGTGCTGCTGCCGTCGTTTCGGGATTTGGGTTCGCAGGCCTGCTTGCAGCCCTCCTGCAGTCGACGGGCCGACTGACAGGCGTTGATCCAACACTGGCACAAGGCGGTGGGCTGAGTTGCGTTAGCGCCAGCATTCTCCTCGTAATTCCGCTCCCCGGAACGCCACTACCACTCGCTCAGATCGCTCTTATC